>Ga0335078_10019776_pt1 | contig 10006 bp, 16 predicted proteins | sample Lox_Sample_32_FD_206711 | JGI IMG/M metagenome (GOLD analysis project Ga0335078, IMG submission 206711) | Soil microbial communities from Loxahatchee National Wildlife Refuge, Florida, United States - Lox_Sample_3.2 | ecosystem: Environmental > Terrestrial > Soil > Wetlands | place: USA...
CAATCTCCCCAGAGAGAAGGCTCCATGACCTTGGACTTCAGACTCCACGAAGGGCCGATTCGGCCAATGAACGCTGTAGAGCGGCCCATAGACGGGGTGGCGAACCCGGCATGTCACCACCTCGGGAACGGTCCAAGACACGTCCTGCAACTGGTCAACGGATCAGCAGGGCCAGACCAACTTCTGCTTGACGTCTTCCTGAGAGCTCGAGACCGCACTAGAGGCCCGTTAGTAGCGGTCAGCGAGCGCACCATGATCACCAACACGAGCGCCTCTGAACTGCTCCAACCGGCTGACCGACGCTCGCTGTGGGAGCGAGCCCGCCAAGCCATGGACCAGGGTGTCAACGAAGTCGCCGCGCTGGTGTTGACCAACGGTGTCCAGGTGACGGTGCGCTGCCAGCCCGTAGGAGACCGGCATCAGCGCGCCGGGGCGGTGCTGAAGCTCACCGTCAACAACCTCCCACGCGCGCAACGCCCCGATGGCGATCCTCTCGGCCAATCGGGCCAACGGCCACTGCCCATCCGCGTCGACCCGTCTTTGCTGGCGGGCTGGGTCCAACTCACTGACGCCGAGCGAGCCGTCGCCGAGCTCGTGGCCCGCGGCTTGACCAACAAGGAAGCTGCTAGCCACATATTTGTTTCCCGCCATACAGTCGACAGTCATCTCCGCCGAGTGTTCCAAAAGCTCGGGGTGACCTCCCGTGTAGAACTTGCCCGCCTAGTAGGCGAACACTACGAATCACTGCGGGGCTGCTCTACTGCCACCCTGCCCAACGCCGGCTAGCGATCACAGTTCGGAATGGTTCCTCGGTGACGGTTCTTTAAGGAGTATTGGGTGGTCTGCGCCTTGAGGGCGGCTCGCTCAGGCTTCCGTTGTCTCTCATGCTCGTCTTCGATCCCGTGGTCAAGCGACGCGAATCACGAATAGGATTGTTGTACCCACTCAGCCCCTCTTGCGGTCATCACGCATCCTCGCGGTTCCCACCGTGGTGCCCATGCTGGGCGCCGGATTCAAGATTGTGCCGGTGGTGGCGACTTGCGGGGTGCCCCTGCCCGGCTCGCCAGACCGCTCTTGCCGCCGTGACAGTCCGGAGGGGCGGTCTTTCGAGCAGGCTGGAGACCGACGATCCCGCTTGGCCAGCCGCGCACGAGGCGGGCGAGGCCGACCAGGGTAGATACGGCGACAGGCGCCTGCAGGAAGGCGGGTGAGGCGCCGCGTGCCTTTAGGGGGATGCGAACCCGCAATGCCGCGGGTTGAATCGTGATGCGAAGCTGCCCCTCGAAGGTGTGTGCCTCGCCGTCCACGGCGGCAGCCAGCGACGACGGACCGTCGACTTCCACGTCGGAGGCGGTCCACTGGCGCCAGCCCTCGTAGCGCTCGGGATGACCGGCTATCTCCAGAGCTACCAAACGGTTCACGTCGGAGGTGTGGTTGACCGAGAGGGTGGCCACTCCGAGGGTGCCGGTGTCCAGCCTGGGCCGCGAGCCGAATCCAGCCAGGCTCGTCAATGTGTAGGGGTTGTTGGACACCTGAATAACCCGGGCGTCCCCTACCGGCCCGTCCGGACCCTGGACGGTCATCTCGAAGGGTGCAGCCCCCGACCCCATGAGGTCCGGCAGCATTTCGGCCACCGTCCGCCGCTTGGCCTTCCGGTAGTGATCCGAGGCCACCATCCGGGCGTAAACACCCAGCGAGACATTGTTGACGAAGACAGCACCGTTGACCTTAGCCAAGTCGATGGTGGTCTCCAGGGCCGGCCCGAAGGCGTCAAGCGCCCCAACGGGATCCTGTCGGTCTATCCCGAGGTCAAGGGCGAAATGATTGCGTGTACCGGCGGGGACGCACACGAATGGCAGGCCGTTCGCCGCGGCGACCGCGGCTACCACCCCTTGCGAGCCGTCCCCGCCGGCTATGCCCACGGCGTCCGCCCCCTCGGCCACCGCGGCTTCGGCCAGGTCTCGCAGGTCGTCGCCGCGCTTCAGCAGGACCGGCTCGATGCCGCGGCGGCGCGCTTCGTCGGCCAACCGTAGCCGGGTCACTTTGCCCCCACCTGATTTGGGGTTCATGAACACGACCCCGTGCCCGGCGGCCGGCACGTGGTGCCAGCGCTCGCCAAGGGCCCGACGGATCTCCCAGCGCAGGGCCAGGGTCCCCAGACCCCACGCGACCAGCACGCCCATCATCGCAGCTGCTACCGCCAGTAGGCCCCGTCCCGCCGCTACCAGACTGGCAACGGCGCCACCCACTGAAACGACCGCCGCAGCAGCCGCCAACCACCGCAACCGGCGATTGGTGGCGACGATCCACAAGGCCGAAATACCCAGCGCGCCCGCCAGCAGCGAAGCCAACACCAAGAGCAGGTCCCGAGCGGTAAACACGACCAGGAGCAGCACAGTGGCCCCGAATACGGCCAGGGCGGCGGCAGCCGCGATTCTCGACCTGATCGGAGGTGCATGTCCTCGCCCCGCGTCCGCCGCCCTCGCGGCGGGTCTGGACTGCGATCCGACACGGCCCATCAGTCTCCCGCTGAAGAGTCAGAGATCTCAATTTCCGGCGGCGTCCGAGTTAGTTCCAGAGACATCTCGCCAGCTTCGGTAGGCGGCCGGGCCCAGCCCGGTCACAACCAGCGCCATGACGCCACCGATCCCACCGCCTGTCCACACCCAGTTCCGGTGTCTCTGCCACCGCCGAGCCCGGAGCCGGCTCACCACCGGTCATGGAAGAATTCATATTGATCATCGCTGCCGGTAGTCCTTTTCACCCGGAACGGTAGAAGTGCTTGATAGCGATCCCCCGCCGCCCACGGCTGAGTTATCTACCATCATCGCCCGCCGAGGAGCGACTGCAACATCCCCCACCCGCGTGATCTCTTACACCGCCGAAGCCGCTGGTTCCTTTGTCTCCCACGACGCTGCAGGTGCTGACCCCAGACTACGTATCTCCGGGATTCGAGGCGAAAAGCTCAGCCAGTACGGTTGGCACCGTTGTCATATCCACGAGCAGATGCCCCTCCCCGAGACCTGCCCCACCGCCTCGCATCCGACGCCGGTGCGATTGACGGCGCCATCCACGACGCCGTCGTGAGCACGCCTACGCCCACACTCGACGTCCCGATGATCTGGATCTCCGGCGCTGCCGACTACTCACGGCTGTGGCTGGTGATCGCCGCTGCGCTCGCGGCAGCGGGCGGCCGGCGAGGTCGCCGGGCGGCCGGGCACGGGCTCACGGCCGTCGTCGTCGCCTCCATCACCGCCAATCTGGTCGCAAAGCACTTCTTCTCCCGGCGCCGACCTATCCAGTCCAGCGATACCGCGAAGCGCCCGGTGCGCATGCCGAGGTCGAGCTCCTTTCCCTCAGGCCACACCTCATCGGCCTTCGCATTTGCCGCTGCCGTGACCGGCGACTACCCCAAACTCGCAATTGGCCTATACGGACTGGCCACCGCCGTAGGCTATAGCCGGGTCCACCTGGGCGTGCATTATCCCAGCGACGTCATGGGCGCCGGGGTGCTGGGCTTGGCCGCCGGCACGGCGCTGCGGAGCCTCAGCCAGCCGGGCTGTCCTTGAGTCTCGTCCCGGCGGTGAGTCTCGCCGGCGGCGCGTCGGCTCAGCCTTCGCCTGCCTCGGGTCGCGGACCTCGGCTTTCATTCTTTGTAACCCGCCCACTCCCCTCCGCAGACGGGAAACGGCGCCAGAACACGAGGTGGGCAATGGAGCCCGCAACAAGAGCCAGCCAGTAGGAGGCCAAGCGGTCGGCGAGAGGGCCGCAAACCCGTCACCGGCGCCCACCAGCAGACCGCTCCGGCCTGGCCTCCACCATGCCAAGGCCGCCCGGGGTGTGACGGCAGCGCCGGCCAGGCCGGCGAGCAGCTCGTTGTCGACGGCCTTGACCCCACGGATAGACCTAGCGTCATGCCGGCCAGTTCCACGTCGGCGAAGTTGCCACCGCTCCGCTGAGGGTAACGCCCGTCGTCGGCCTTGACGAGGATCCGGTAGGCGTTGAGGGCCGGATCCCCAGTGCAGCCCTTCCCTCACATCGCATTCCACAGGTCTTTTACCCCTGTGCACCCAGGTTCATCTTTCGCGAACCGTATCAATCAGCATCGGCCACATCAACTGGCGATTCATCACGCGAACGCGTATATCGGATCCGGCCGAGCCGGCCACAAAGATTCCGCATTCGCGGGATGTCACGCTCCCGCCCAGCCCTTAGCGTCGCGCTCGGAACTGGTCAGGGACTCGCAATCGGTCCGCCGGTAATCGATCCCAACCGAGAAGGAGACCCTGATGTCGATCGCGGAGGCCCGGGAAGCCGTGAAGCAGGTCGCCGACAAATGGTGGCTCTTCCAGGTGGGTGGCCTGGCCTGGTGCCTTGTGTCTCTTCTCGTGCTGTCGATGAATCTCACCTCGGCTGCCACTGTCGGGATACTCCTGGGGTTGGTGATTCTGCGTTCTGTGCCATGTTCCGCTGTTTGTCCGACATCGTTCTGGCCTTCGAGCTGCGCGTCGGCGACTGACCATCCGCTTGGACCCGGACTTCGATCCCGAACACCACTATGAAACGGCGGAGGCACAAGAGGGATACAAGGTCGGAGGATGCGAGCATCGGCCGGGCCAGCACGCTGTCCGCATGGCGGGACCGATTTGCGGTCCGTCACGCCTTGGCTGCAGGGGAGTTGATTTCCCTCGCCAACCTGGTCGGCCGCCCCTTGGTGGACTCCGCTGGCAATCGAGTGGGGCGGATAAATGACGTCGTCGTGCGCTGGGAGAGCGGAACTGCGCATCCACCCGTAGTCGGGGTGGTGGTCAAAATCGGGATGGGATTGGCGAGGCTCGCGGCCGCGGAGATCACTTTGACGCAGTCCGGGGTTCGGCGGCGATCAGAGGGGATAACCGCTGTCGTGGCCGCCCGCCAGGCGAACGAGGTGGCCTTGGCCCGCGACGTGCTGGATCACCAGCTGGTCGATGTGACGGGGGTGCAGGTTGTGCGGGCCGCAGACGTCTACTTAGTCCCGAGAGGCGCTGGGTGGGAGCTGGCCGGTATCGACGTCGGCCTGTGGGCCTTGCTGCGCAGGATCTTGCCAAAGCGCCGGACCTGTCCAACCCCCGACCGGGCACTGGATTGGGGTGACCTTCAGGCCTTCGTGCCCCGCTTCGCCGACGAGGCGCCGAGCGATTCGGCGGGTCCGGCTGCGGCGGCCGGTCTAAGCGGCAGCAGCGTGCAAACTGCCTATCCAGCTGCGCGTCTGCACACGTTAAGGGCCAAGGACGTGGCCGACCTCCTGTCCGGTCTCGACCGCAACTCCCAGAAGCAACTGGCAGTGCTCGCGGACGCCTCGACCGTGGCCGAGGCGCTTTCCGAACTGGAACCAGACAAACTGGATGCCCTGCTGGCCGAGCTCGACGAGACTGATCGGGCCAAGCTGCAAGGGTTTCTGTCAGGACGCGCCTCATGACCATCCTGGGCGACCCGATCACTTCGGAGGCCAAGCCCCGAGCACGTCGCTGGCTGGTCCGCGTCTTGGCCGTGCTGGCCATCTTCGGTCCGGGTCTCATCGCGGCCAACGCCGGCAACGACGCCGGAGGCATCTTGACCTATGCCAGCGCCGGCGCGCAGTTCGGCTACCGGACCTTGTTCTTGATGATGCTGGTGACCGTCGGGCTGGTAGTCGTCCAGGAAATGTGCTCCCGCTTGGGGGTATACACCGGGAAGGGTCTGGGCGGGCTCTTACGTGAGCAGTTCTCAGTACGGAGCAGCTCTCTCGCGCTTCTCCTTTTGCTCATCGCCAATGCGGGTCTCACCGTGAGCGAGTTCGCCGGGGTGGGGGCCGCCTTTGACATCTTCGGTGTATCCCGATACGTCTCGATTCCACTGGCCGCGGTTGCAGTATGGACCCTGACCGTACTCGGGACCTACTCCAGGGCGGAGCGCCTCTTCTTGGTGTTGTCGTTGGCGTTCCTCACCTACCCCATTGCGGCGTTCCTGGGTCACCCTGGCGCCAGGCAGGTAGCCAGTAACCTGCTGTGGCCGCACTTTTTGCACACCCACGCGTTCCTGGTCATCGCCGTAGCACTCATCGGGACCACCATCACCCCCTACATGCAGTTCTACGTGGCCTCGGCCGTCGTCGACAAGGGGGTACGGCCGGAGAAGTACCCCAGCGAGCGAGTGGACACGGTGAGCGGGGCCATCTGGAGCGATGTCATCAGCATCTTCATCATCATCGCCACGGCCGCCGCCATCGGAGGGACCGGACCGCTGCAGTCCGCGCAGGAGGCAGCCAAGGCCCTGGAGCCTGTGGTTGGCTCGGCCGCCCCCACGCTGTTCGGCATCGGTCTGTTGGGCGCGTCTCTGTTGGCGGCGTCGGTGGTGCCGCTTTCGACCTCCTACGCCATCGCCGATGCCATCGGCCGCCCCCGCTCGACCAGCGACAGTTTCCGGCAGGCCCCACTGTTCTACGGCCTCTTCACCTTGCAGATCGCCGTCGGGGCCGGCATCGCTCTGGCACCGGGTAACCTAGTGGCACTGGTGGTCAACGCCCAGGTGCTCAATGGCATCATCACCCCGATGCTGTTGACCTATGTGTTGATCCTGGCCAACCGCCGATCCGTGTTGGGAACCGCGGTCAACGGCAGGACCTTCCGTGTCGTCGCCACTGTGTCGGTCACGGTAATCGGACTGCTGTCCCTCCTCGTCCTCTTCCAGACCGTGACCGGCAGGTAGCCGGTGGGGACGACCGGGTCAAGGCGGAGAGACTCTCCCCCCAGGCGCTCAGGGACCAGGCCAAGGTGACTAGCGCCTCGCACTTCGACGCACACTGGTAGCTCCGCCGGATCAGCGCCAAAGATCGCAGCCTCTCCGCCCAAACTCGGTCGCCAGTAGGGCGCAGACGAGTCCAACGAGTCCACCAGCTTGGTCTTGCCGACGCCCGGTTCGCCCTTAACACGCGGACACCGCGCCGACCATCACACGCCTGCGCGGCGGGCCATGAAGCTGCTTACTCTCTGGCACGGCCCACGAACCCGACCAATCGTCCGCCCCCATCAGAGCACGGCCGCCGACACTCGTACTCGAGGAGTCGCGCAGCCTCCAGGCCGACCCCTAGGAGCAGGACCTCCGGCTTGGCTTCGTACCACGCGTTCGTGTAGTCGTGTTGTCGACGGCCCAGGTAGACAGGCACGTGCCGCCGGGTGGGAGGGCCGCCGGTCACGGCCGCCAGCCTCCCGATCGCTACGTCAAAGGCATCACCTCAGGGCCACAAGGGCCCGGGGAGGTGCCGGGGCCACACGATGGGCACGAGCAACATATCAAGACTGGCCAATCGCGGGATTCGAGGACCGCGCCGCTCTTCTTACTCTTGTCTCATGCTCATTGAAGATCTCCCGCCAGGCCACTGGTGTGACAAGGAGCGCGGCCTGCGAGCGCAACTGGAGCGGGTCCTGGCCGGGGAGCCCACCGTGGAGGTGGCACGCCAGCACATCATCGAGTCCTGGCTGCAGTCCCAGGCCCTTGGACTACCTCGAGTCCACTTTGACCCGCCCTACGAAGGGGTCCTCGGTTCTGGGTCGCCTCTGCTACAAGCCGCTACTCCCCCTGGTGGGCTGGCCGCAGACTTGGCCCTAACGGGCATCACCATCGTGCTCACCGAGGAAGACGGGAGTGTCACCCTCCGACGCTCGTCGCCACTGCCGCCGTCGCAAGACCACGACGCCGGAGTCCCCCTAAATAGAGAAAAGGAGACGCCCCATGTCGTCAGTCGACGCACTTCTCTCATGGCTGGATGAGGCTATCAACGACTCTGAGCTCGCATTGCAGCTCCAGCAATCCAGCCTCCAACGGCTAAACGCAGAACTCGACGAGGCGCAGCTTCGTCACAGAACCACACCTACATCGCTCTGACAACTCCACAAAATCTCAAAGAGGAGCTGGGGAATGATTGGAATGCATGCCTGTTCAGACTCGAGAATAATCTGCTGTCCGGTAGGCGACCTGGACCAAGCGATCGCCGGATCCTTACGCCGACTGGTAAGCGACATTGTCCGATCCGGCGTTGAGATCCTCATCGATCTGCGCGACGTCGGCTACATGGACGCCGCTGGAGTTAGCGCTCTCGCCGATTGTGTGCGCCTCGTGCGGGCCGTCGGGGGCACGGCGCGGGTTTGCAACCCAAGCCCCCGAGTACGGTGGCGCCTTGAGCTCCTGGGTATCGAATCGCCACAGACACTATCGTCAACGGCGGTCGATCACAGCGCGGCCTGATCGGGGGGTGTATCCGTTCACCTGGTCCGTCGGGGCACTGCGGGCGCTTAGGGCACGACGGGTGCCCGGGCGCACGCACTGGATGTCGGACAACCAGCTATCGATCTCAAACGGTCGCTGCGAATGCGCTAACTCATAGAACCATGGGCTACCCCCGTTTGCGGGTTGTATCACCACTGGATGAGCCTGCAGTCTCCTCGCCCGGAGACGATTGGCGATCGCCGTGGCGATTGGGTTGATCATCGCGGGAGCCGTCTCTACCGTCGTGGCTTGGCCGGTGGCGATCTTTCTGGGCTGGGATGCAGGCGCCGCGGCCTTCCCTTTTCGGCGTGATCATCGTCGTCAGGGGCACCGATGTCTTAGCGGGACTGGTGGGCTGATTCTTTCCCGCCGTCTCACCACTCGCGCACAAGCTGATCCCATTTGATATCAAACGGCTCGGGAGGCCCAGCCAGCTGCTCCGACGTGGACATGGCGCCGAGCCCACGTTCGCCACCGCCCAGACGAGCCGCCGCCAGATGTTCAAGTACACCGCCACGACGAGAACGACACCGCAGAAGAGCCTCCACGACCGGGATCCCGCACTCCGTCCGCACCGGCCCGCTGTATACCCGTATTCGCGTGATGGACGATCAACCGTCAAGCCTCATGATATGGGAAAGCGTGCACGAGAAGGGACACCGATGCACAAGCCGAACTTTTTGCTGGAGGAGGATGTCAGAGAATCGCTGGACTGGGATCCGATGCTCGACGACAGCCGCGTCGTGGTCACGGCCGACGACGGGCGGGTCATCTTGAGCGGCGCGGTAGCCACTTTCGGTGAGGTCGAGCGGGCCGCCATGGATGTCCATGGCGTCGATGGCGTCAAAGCCCTCGACAACGAGTTAATGGTCGGTCTCATCGGGGCTGCCATCGCCGACTCGGACATAGCCGCCGCCGGCGCCGCCGCCCTCGACGACGACAGGCTGGTGCCCAAGGGGTCGGTGCACGCCACTGTAGACGATGGCTATGTCACCCTGACCGGCGAGGTGCGCCGCCACTTCCAGCGGCGGGCGGCCGAGCACACCGTCGGGCGGGTGGCTGGGGTGCGCGGCGTCACCAACCTCGTCACTCTCACCGAGGAGCCGATCCCCAGCGACGTGGCGGCTCGCATCAACAAGGCTTTCGAACGCAACGCCATTCTCGACAGCTCCCTGATCAAAGTCTCCAACGAGGGGCACACGATCTACCTGGACGGCACAGCCGACTCATGGGCGGCCATGGATGCCGCCGTGGATACCGCCTGGGACGCCCCCGGAGTCACCGAGGTCGTCAACCGCTTGATCCTCATCAGCTAACCCAACCCGACCCCAGTACGGCAACCGCCGAATCAGAGAAGGACTTCGTCAGCTCAGGCACCGCCTTGGGCATGCGAGTCGGTGACCCGGTAGTTTGTAGGCGACTGGTAGGTTGACCACTTCTAGCGCCCAGGGTGAACCCAGGAGGAGGCCGTGGGGCGAGGGGCCGATCCGGCCGAACCGATGACCAGCAAGCCAGGCAAGCTGGATATCCAGGCGTCTCCGAACGTCGCTGACGACCAGGCTGATACCTCCGATGTCCACGGCAACGTGGACATCGAGCCGTTGCCGCGGACGGCGCCCCGAGTGCGTCGACCGGTTGACGTGCTGCGCTTGATCCTGGCGCTCGCGGTCCTCGTGGGCACCCAATTGCTAGCCGCCGTGGGCCAGGTCGGGGTACGAACCAG
>Ga0335078_10019778_pt1 | contig 10005 bp, 10 predicted proteins | sample Lox_Sample_32_FD_206711 | JGI IMG/M metagenome (GOLD analysis project Ga0335078, IMG submission 206711) | Soil microbial communities from Loxahatchee National Wildlife Refuge, Florida, United States - Lox_Sample_3.2 | ecosystem: Environmental > Terrestrial > Soil > Wetlands | place: USA...
CAGAGATAGGCCCAGGAGCAGTCGTCGAACTGCAGATAGCGGCAGCCGGCGTCGTAGAACGCCTTGATCGCCTTGCCATAGGCCGCCGCGAGATCGTCGAAGATGGCGTCGCGGCTGGCGTAGACATCCTTGCTCACCGCGCCCGGCTCGAGCCGGAAATGCATTTGGCAGGGCGACGGAATGCACATCTTCGGCGTCACCTTGGTATGCGCCTTGAGGAACTTGAAATGCTCGATCATCGGGTGGTTGGAAAAACCGATTTTGCCGCTGACCTTGATGCTCTGCATCTTGGTCTGTACGCCCTGGAACTGGATGCCATGGTCGAGTTCGTAGAGTTCGACGCCGTCGAGCATGCTGAAAAAATCGAAATGCCACCAGGAACGGCGGAATTCGCCGTCGGTCGCGAGTTTGAGCCCGGTCTCTTCCTGCTTCTTGATGATCTTCTCGATCTCGCTGTCCTCAACCGCCGCGAGTTGGGCTGCGGTGATGGCGCCCTTTTCGCGCTGTGCGCGCGCCTGCTTGATCGGCGCGGTGCGCAGAAGGCTGCCGACCATGTCGGCGCGGAAAGGCGGCTTGGTCCGTTGCATAAGATTTCCTCCGCGATGCGCCCGCCGGGCTGTGCCGCCGCGGGTCTTGATTGACTGTCAATTCGGCTGGGCCATAGCACGCCCGGCAGCGGCGTGTCTTGACGTTGAGCAAGCATAGCGGGCCGTCTCGAGCACGCCGCCGAACGAGAAGTAATGCGGCGCGGCGGCGCCGAGATCGCCCGCATGGCGCAGCGTTTCGACGATACGGTCCGGGCCGACGTGGCCGATCAGACCGGCCGCCATCCCCGACATCAGGCCGTGCAGCGAGGCATTGACGCCGCAGCGCTTGGCATAACGCAACAGGCCGGGGACGCTGGTCGGGCCGGCCATGCCGACCTTCACCGGGTTGATGATGCCGCAGGCGCGCAACTTGCGCAGCCAGGCCAAGATGCGTTCGGGCGAAAACGAAAACTGGCTTACGATGTGAACGTCAAGGCCATGCGCGGCGGCGGCGGCGATCTTCTCGTCGATTGCCGCCTCCAGCCGGCCGGCGGGAATGCGGGCGTGGCCTTCCGGATAGGCGCCGATGCCGATCTCTTTGATCCCCGCCTCGCGCAGGCGGCCTTTCTGGATCACCGCCAGCGCATCGGGGAAAGGCCCCGAGGGCTCGACGTCGCCGCCGATCACCAGAAGCCGCCGCACGTCGGCTTCGCCGTGCAGGCTGGCGAGTAGATTTGCCAAGTCGGCGGCGGCGCGAAAGCGCCGCGCGGCGATATGCACCACTGGCTCCAGGCCGGACCTGCGCAATAACGCCGCGCCGCCGATCAGCTCCTGCGGCGTGATCGTCGGCACCGCGGAGAAATAGACCGCCGTGCCCGGCGGCAGCAGGTCCGCCAGCGCGGCGATCTCGCCGGCGTTCGGCCGGGTGGCCTCGAGCGAAAAGCGGTGTGCGAAATCGTCCGCCATAGGGACTACTCGCGCCGGTGCGAAATCACGAAGGATTCGTCGTGGAACCACAGGCCGCCCTGCTTGTGCAGCACGTCGCGGGTCGCCTCGATGTAGCGGCGGTCGCTGTTGACGTCGGACAGGCGGTCGTCCTCGATCTGCGCCACATAGATCGCCGCGTTCCAGGCGGCGAGCAGTGTGGAGGTGCCGATCGACGACGATATCTCCGACGGCAGCGTATGCATATCGTAGCGGAACAGCGAGCGTTGGTCGGAATAGGCGTTGAAGTTGAGGTCGCGGCCGGCGCTGCCCAATTCGTGCTTCACCTCCTTGAGCAGATCGTGCCGGCTGTGCACGAACGGGTTATCGTTCGGCCAGACCTTGTGGATGATCTCCATGCCGGGATCGCGCCCGTAGGAATGGATCGCGATCATGCGCCCGCCGGGCCCGAGCGCGCGGGCGAGCGGCGCCAAGACGCGTTTGGCCTTGAACTCGAGCGAGGCGCGCGCCCGATAGGGCTGCGAGGCGATCACCAGGTCGTACTCAGCGACGGTGCCGCCCGGCTTGGGCACGATCTGGTCCAGCAGGAATTTGTGGTCGTTGCGGTAGAGCACCAAAATGACCGGCCGCTCGTACACCGGATTGCCGCTTTTCGCCGACACGCGCGCCTTCCAGGTCTCGGCCAGGAACGGCTCGAGCGCGGTGATCTGCTGCTCGAACGAGTGCGCGGTGTTGCCGTCCATCGCCAGCTCTTTCCACACCAGGCTGGTGGCGGCGGATAGCGACTTCACCGCCAGCCAGGGCGCTTCCGCATAAGCAAGATTGGTGAGCACCAGAACCGTGGACGGATGTTCGATAAAACGGTCCGCCATTTTGTGCAGGGTCAGGCGGATATCTTCGAGGCTGATCTCCTTGCCAACGATATAGAACGGCATCGTCGGGAAGCGGTCGTGCATATTGCGCATCACGCGCGCCAGCACGGTGCCGTCACCGACGCCGGCGTCGAACACGCGCACCGCCGGCGGACGCGGATGGATATTGGCGAGTTCCATGCCGACGCGGCTGGCGATTTCCCATTTCTCCGAGCAGGTGTTCACGAACAGCAGATATTTCTGCCGGTTGTCGAAGAAGCGGAAATTGCGCTGCGGATCGTTGGCCGCCTGGCCGGAGGCGACCGGCGGCGCCGGCGGCTGGATGACCGGCAAGGCTGACGGCGGCGCGTCGAACAGCACGCGGCGGCGCGCCGGCGCGGCATCGGCGTTGCGCGCCATGAAACTACGGATGCGCTCGAGTGTGTCGGTGGTGATGCGGCCGCCATTGCGCAGCCGACTGGCGAGCTTGCCGTCGTTGACCGCGCGGCGGCCGAAGGTCGATTCGGCCAAGCCGCGCTGGCGGCAGAATTCGCTGATCTCCTGGAGGATCTGATCGTTCATGGCGCTTCCCTTGCGGCCGGCTCTGGCGGCCGGCTCATGAGCCAAGGGAACCAAGTCCATCCCCGTCCGTCAATTGGAAAAGCAGCGCTAAAGAAGATGGGCACGGTGGGTGGGAGAAGCCCAACCAACAGAAAGCCAGCGAATATGGATTTTATTGTCGCCAAAATTCTTTCAGAGGGCCACAAAGTGCAAAATGGTGGGAGATAGCCCACTAACCGAGGCATTATATTGGGCGGAAGTGGGCAGCGCCACCGAGCCGATAACGTCCTCAGATGTCGAAGAAAACCGTCTCGTTTTCGCCCTGCACGCGGATGTCGAAGCGATAGACCGCAGGGCCGCTGCCAGACTGTTTGTGGGCAATGAGGGTGCCGCGGCGGTCGGCCGGGACCAGCGCAAGGATCGGATCTCCCTCGTTTCCGACCTCGTCGGAGAAATAGAGCCGCGTATAAACTTGCCGCAGCATGCCGCGCGAGAAGATGCAAACCACGATATGCGGCGCTTGGCGCGCTCCGCCCGGGCCAGGCACCGAGCCCGGCTTGATGGTGTCGAAGCTGAACTCCCCGCCCTTGTCGGTGGCGGAGCGGCCGAAGCCGGTGAACTTGGAATTCGGCCGCGGTTTCTCGCCGCGCGCATGCGCGTAGCGGCCTTGCCCGTCCGCCTGCCAGATTTCGATCATGGCGTCGTTGATCGGCTTGCCGTCGCCGTCGGTGACGCGGCCCTCGATGCGGACCTTCTGACCCGTGGCGTCCGGCGTGATCAGATTGGCGCCGACGGTTTCCTTCCAGTCGTAGATCTTGCTCGGCTGCCAGTCGCAGCGGCTGTGCGGCGCCAAGCCATAGGCGAAGAACGGGCCGACGGTTTGCGAGGGAGTAATGTCAGACATTGTCGTGCTCGTCTTTCTTAGTGCTTGTCGGTGTCTTGCGGCGTCGCCTCGCGGCCGCGCAGCACGATGTCGAAGCGGAAGCAGAGTGCCCAGTCGGGAATGGTGTTCGCGAGGTCGAAGCTCGACACCATGCGTTGCCGCGCCTTCTCGTCGGTCACCGAATTGAAGATCGGGTCGAACGGGAACAGCGGGTCGCCGGGGAAATACATCTGCGTGACCAGGCGCGACAGGAACGAGTGGCCGAACACCGAGAAGTGGATGTGGTTCGGCCGCCAGGCATTGGGATGATTGCCCCACGGATAGGCGCCCGGCTTTACGGTGATGAATTTGTAGTAGCCGTTCTTGTCGGTGACGGTGCGGCCGGCGCCGGTGAAATTCGGATCGAGCGGCGCCGGATGCTGGTCGACATTGTGCACGTAGCGGCCGCAGGCATTGGCCTGCCAGATTTCCACCAGCGTCTCCGGCACCGGGCGCTTGTCCTCATCGTAAACGTGTCCGTGCACAATGATGCGCTCGCCCAAGGGCTCGCCCTTGTGCTGTTTGGTGAGATCGTTGTCGCCTTCCTGGATCGCGTCGTGGCCGTAGACCGGGCCGGTCAGTTCGGACAGCGTATGCGGCATGACGATCAGCGGCTTCGACGGCGAGCGCTTCACCGTCGAACGGTATTCGGGCGATAGATGCTTGGGATAGGCACTGAGGCTTTCCTTGGGAAAAACGAGCGACATTTTTATTGTCCTTGTTGGCTCCTAGATCCGTTCAAGCGCGAGCGAGACGCCCTGCCCGACGCCGACGCACATGGTGGCGAGCCCGAGCTTGCCGTCCCTCTCCTGCAACCCGTGCGCCGCAGTCAGCGCCAGCCGCGCGCCCGACATGCCGAGCGGATGGCCGAGCGCGATCGCCCCGCCATGCGGATTGACCTGTTCGGCGTCGTCGGGCAGCCCGAGCTGGCGCAGGCAGGCGAGCGACTGCGAAGCGAAAGCCTCGTTGAGTTCGATCACGGCGTAGTCGGTGATCTTGTGGCCGAGCCGCGCCATTAATTTACGCGTCGACGGCACCGGGCCGATGCCCATGATGCGCGGCGGCACCGCCGCCGAGGCCATGCCGAGAATACGCGCGCGCGGCGTCAAGCCATGCGCCTTCACGGCCGCTTCCGAAGCGATGATCATCGCGGCCGCGCCGTCATTGACGCCAGAGGCGTTGCCCGCCGTGACCGTGCCGTTGTGGCGGAACGGCGTCCTGAGCTTGGCCAATTGCTCGAGCGAAGTGTCTGGCCGCGGATGCTCGTCGCGATCGACCAGCACGCTGTCCTTGCCACTCGGCGCTTTCACCGGGACGATCTCGCTCATGAAATAGCCACGGCCGATGGCCGCGCCGGCGCGCTGCTGCGAGCGCAGGGCGAAGGCATCCTGGTCGGCGCGGCTGATCTGGAATTCCTCGGCGACGTTCTCACCGGTCTCCGGCATGGAATCGACGCCGTATTGGCTCTTCATCAGCGGATTGATGAAGCGCCAGCCGATGGTGGTGTCGTAAACCTCGGCCTTGCGCGAGAAGGCCTCGTCCGCCTTGCCCTGCACGAAGGGCGCGCGCGTCATCGATTCGACGCCGCCGGCGATGGCAAAATCCATTTCGCCGGCGCGGACGGCGCGCGCCGCGGTGCCGACCGCTTCGAGGCCCGAGGCGCACAGGCGATTGAGGGTCACGCCGGGAACGCTGTCGGGAAGGCCCGCGAGCAGGAGCGCCATGCGCGCGACGTTGCGGTTATCCTCGCCGGCCTGGTTGGCGCAGCCAAAATAGACCTCGTCGAGTTTTTCCCAATCGATCTTGGGATGGCGTATCATCAGCGCCTTGATCGGCGCGGCGGCGAGATCGTCGGTGCGCACTTTGGCGAGCGCGCCGCCATAGCGCCCGATCGGGGTGCGCACCGCGTCGCACAGGAATGCCTCACGATTTGCCATCACGCCGCCTCCGCATGCGCGCGGTCGGTGCGGGCTTGGAGGTCGCGCAACACCTCGAGCTCGCGCGCCGTCGGCGGCGGTGTTTCGGCGACCGACGACGCAAAACGAACTTTCCAGCCGGCGTTGTCCTGGATCTGCCCGCGGGTGACGCCGGCATGGATTGAGACGACGGTCATCTCCTTGGTCTCGGGATCGGGCTCGAACAGCGCGAGATCCGTAATCAGCTTGGTCGGGCCCCTGGTCTTGACGCCGAGTCGGGCGCGGCTGTCGCCGCCGCTGACGTGGCCGATCGAGGTGACAAAATCGAGTCTGTCGACGAAGCTGCGCTTGCCCTGCGCCATGATGATGAAGATCTCGCCGCAACTTGTCGCGATCTCCGGCGCGCCGCCGCCGCCGGGCAGCCGCACTTTCGGCTTGTCGTAGGGGCCGACCACTGTGGTGTTGAGATTGGCGTATTTGTCGATCTGCGCGCCGCCGAGGAAGCCGATTTTTATGCGGCCGCCCTGCAGCCAGTAGCGGAACATCTCCGGCACCGACACCGTGGTCAGCGCGGTCTCGCACAATTCGCCGTCGCCGATCGACAACGGCAGCACGTTCGGCTTGGTGGCGAGCGTGCCGGATTCGTAGATCAGCGTGATGCCGGGCGCGTGGGTGAGGCGGGCGAGATTGCAGGCAGCCGACGGTTGCCCGATGCCGACGAAGCAGATGTCGTCGTTCTTCAGCGCGCGCGCCGCCGCGACAGTCATCATCTCGCTGGGTTTGTATTCCGGCATTTTTACTCCGCCGCCGCACGCTGCCTGCGCGCATACTGGGCGAAGGCCCCAGGGCCTTTCTCCAGCACGTTGATCTTCATCCAGGCGAGGAAGGTGTCGCGCTCGCGCGAAATCTCGTCCCACTGTTTGTAATAGGCATTGTTGCGCGGGTAGTAGCCCTGCGCATAGGAGGGGAAGGCGCCGCCGGGAACTTCCGCGACGTACCCGACGGTCCAATGCGGCAGCACCACCGCATTGAGGCTGCGGTCGGACGGCAGTTCGTCGACGATCTCTTCCACTGTCACCACCGAACGCCTGGACGCCAGCACCGCCTCCTTCTGCACGCCGAGCACGCCCTCGATCATGACGTTGCCCGCCTTGTCGGCGCGCTGCGCATGGATCACCGCTACGTCCGGCCGATGCGCCGGAATGGCGGCGAGTTCCTCGCCGGTGAATGGACAGGTGATATGCTTGATCTTGGCATTCACCTTCGGCAAGTCGCCGCCGATATAGCCGCGGAAGATCGCGCAGGGCAGGCCGGCCGCGCCCGCCTCGTAGGCGTTGGCCATGGCGGCATGCGAATGCTCCTCGATCGCCAGCGGCTGCGGCCAGCCGTTCTCGACCGCATCGCGGAAACGGTGCAGCGAGCCGACGCCCGGATTGCCGCCCCAGGAGAAAATCAGCTTGTCGACGCAGCCCATGCCGATGAGTTGGTCGTAGACGAGATCCGGGGTCATGCGGATCAGCGTCAGATGCTTGCGCCCCTGCCGGATGATCTCGTGACAGGCGGCGTGCGGAATAAGATGGGTGAAGCCTTCCAGCGCCACCGTGTCGCCGTCGCGGACGGCGGATTGGATGGCTTCGGCGAGCGACGAAATACGCGCCATGCGCTACAAGTTCCCGGTTGCGGCACCGTATTTACGGCCCGGCAAGGACAGGGTCAAATGGCGAAATCCGCATAAGTTGGAGCTCCAACGAATAGCCATGCTGGGCGCAGAACCGATCTTCACCATCCATGCCGAGTTAAGCGGCATCTTGAATTTGGGCCGCACGCCCTATGGCGAGCGGCGCATCATCGACATCGTCGGCGGTACGGTGCGCGGCCGCAAGCTCGACGGCCGCATCCTGCCGGGCGGCGCCGACTGGCAGATCGTGCGCAGCGACGGCGCCGCCGACATCCAGGCGCGCTATACCATCGAGACCGACGCCGGCGCGCGCATTTTGGTGACAAGCGACGGCCTGCGCCACGGTGCGCCGGAGGTGCTGGAGCGGCTGGCGCGGGGCGACAACGTCGATCCTTCGCTCTATTATTTCCGCACCGTCATGCGGTTCGAGACCGCCGACCCCGCGGTCGACTGGCTCAATCGCATTCTGGCGCTGGCGCGCGGGCAACGCGAGGCGCGCGCCGTGCGGCTCGACGTTTACGAGGTGGAATGACACCGCGGGCGTAGGAAGAGGCTGCGATGGCCATCGATCCGCCGATCGGCGAACGCGACGTGCTCCTGGTGGTCGACGTGCAGAACGATTTCTGTCCGAGCGGCGCGCTCGCGGTGCCGCAGGGTGATCAGGTGGTGCCGGTGGTCAATCGCTTGGCGCAACATTTCACCCATGTCATCCTGACGCAGGATTGGCATCCACGCGGCCACCAGTCTTTCGCCTCGTCGCATCCGGGCAAAAGGCCTTACGACGTGATCCAGCTCAGCTACGGCCCGCAAGTGCTGTGGCCCGATCACTGCGTGCAGGGAACGCTGGGCGCGGAGTTTCACGCCGGGCTCGATATTCCCCATGCCGAGCTGGTGCTGCGCAAGGGCTTCCGCCGCGCGATCGATTCCTATTCTGCATTCTACGAGAATGACCACGCGACGCCGACCGGGTTGAGCGGCTACTTGCGCGAGCGCGGGTTGACGCGGGTAGTGCTCGCCGGCCTTGCCTTCGATTTTTGCGTCCGCTATTCCGCCGAAGACGCCAGCCGCGAAGGTTTCATCGTGCTCGTCGCCGAGGACGCTTGCCGCAGCATCGACATCAATGGTTCTATGGCGGAAACGCACCGGAGCCTCGCGCGCTCCGGTGCCAAGGTTGTTACGGCCGAGACGATCATCGGTACATGAGTAGCCCTTCCGATCAGGTTCCCAGCCTTCCTTCGTCGCTCGCCGCCGAGCGGCACGGTGCCGTCGCCATCCTGCGGCTCAACCGTCCGGAGAAACGCAACGCGCTCGACGACGAGACCATCATCGGCATCGAAACCTTTTTCACCTCGCTGCCCGAGGGCATCGGTGCCGTGTTGCTCGCCGGCGCGGGCGAACATTTCTCCGCCGGGCTCGACTTGAGCGAGCTGCAGGAGCGCGACGTCAAGCAGGGCATCGCCCATTCCGGGCTCTGGCACCGCGCCTTCGGCAAGATCCAGTTCGGCAAGGTGCCGGTGGTCGCGGTGCTGCATGGCGCGGTCGTTGGCGGCGGGCTGGAGCTGGCGGCCGCCGCCCACGTGCGCGTCGCCGAACGTTCGGCCTATTACGCGCTGCCGGAAGGCAGCCGTGGCATCTATGTCGGCGGCGGCGGCTCGGTGCGGCTGCCGCGGCTGATCGGCGTCGCGCGCATGATGGACATGATGCTTACCGGCCGCACCTATTCGGCCGAGGAAGGCCAGGCGTTCGGGCTCTCCACCTATCTGGTCGAGCCTAGCAAGGGCTTTGCCAAGGGCTTGGAACTCGCAACGCGCATCGCCGGCAATGCACCGCTGACCAATTTCGCCGTCATGCAGGCGCTGCCGCGTATTGCCGAGATGGATCCGGCCAGCGGCTACGCGATGGAGGCGCTGATGTCGTCCATCGCGCAAGCCGACGCTGAAGCGAAGGCGCGGCTCAAGGATTTCCTGGAGAAACGGGCGCCAAAAGTAACGCGTGATCCGTCATGAGCACGGCGATGGCACCGGTGTTGCACACATCGGCGCCGTTGCGCCCGGTACGGCTCGGGCAATTCGACGCCGTGCTGGAGCGCGAGCCGAACGGCATCATCCATATCCGCACCGCGCAGGTGTTGCCGCCCTATCACGCTACGCTGAGCGAGCCGCTCGAGCATTGGGCCAAAGCCGCGCCCGAGCGGATTTTCCTCGCGCAGCGCGACGCGGAGGGCGATTGGCGCACGCTCAACTATGCGCAGGTGCTGGAAACGATCCGCCGCATCGGCGCCGCGCTATTACGGCGCGGACTGTCCCCGGAGCGGCCCATCGCCATCATCTCCGGCAACGACATCGAGCACGCGCTGCTGGCGCTCGCGGCGATGTATGTCGGCATCCCCTACGCGCCGATCTCGGCCGCCTATTCGCTGCTGTCGAGCGACTTTGGCAAGCTGCGCGCCATTCTCGGCCTGCTCACGCCGGGGATGGTGTTCGCCAATGACGGCGGTCCCTTCGCGCGCGCGCTCTATCAGACGGTGCCGGACGACATCGAGCTGGTGGTCGCGCGCAATCCGCTCGGCGATCGGCCGACGACATCGTTCGCCGATTTGATCGGC
>Ga0335078_10019779_pt1 | contig 10005 bp, 8 predicted proteins | sample Lox_Sample_32_FD_206711 | JGI IMG/M metagenome (GOLD analysis project Ga0335078, IMG submission 206711) | Soil microbial communities from Loxahatchee National Wildlife Refuge, Florida, United States - Lox_Sample_3.2 | ecosystem: Environmental > Terrestrial > Soil > Wetlands | place: USA: Florida...
TTTGACGGAGCCGCTTAGCAATCAGCAGCTCGAAGCGATCGGTCTTGCATCGCGCCGCCCTTTCTACACCGTTGATTTTCCGTATCTGTGGGGCCGGCTGTTGCCTTCCAATGCCGTGATCTTCGGCAGCGGCTTGGTGCATTTTCGCGATTGGCGCGAGCTTTTCGACCTGGACATCAACTCTGGTGAAGCCCACAAGCTAATGGATCGCCTCGAAAAACGTGTCCACGGACTACATCCCGTTCTGCGGGACGTCCAAATCACGCACCGTTGGGGCGGGCCGATTCTCGTTGGGCCGGATTGGGGCCCGGTGTTCGCGCCACATCCTAAGTCTCCCAACGCAATCGTGCTCGGCGCTTTCAGCGGACATGGCGTGGCTCTATCCACCTACCTGGGCAAGTGGGCCGCCGAAGCGATGTTTGGCAAACGAACCCTGCCAAATTGGAACACCGACTAATTCCTCAACGCCTTCTGCGGTGATTCCCGCCAGACCTACCGAATCTACAAAAACTAAAAGGGCGCCTGGCAATTTCGCCAAGCGCCCCGAAGATGGTTATTTTTGCTCGCCGTTAGAACGAGAGGCGCGCGCCGAGCTGAATCAAACGCTGCGTTAGGAACACCGCGTTGTTTGCAGCCGTTGGCGTATCAAACGACGACTGGTAGGTCAGCACGGGCGCCGATTGCGTCCCGCTGGCGGAAAACAGCGTCGTATTCAAACCGGTCACGACGAAGTTGTTCCACACGTTAAATAGTTCCGCCGAAACTTCCAACTTCAGGCGTTCATGAATTTGGAAGTCGCGCGCAACTCTTAGATCCGTATTGAACAGCGCCGGCATGCGGAACGAATTGCGGCCGATGAAGGGTACACGGGAGGACCCGTTCGCCCCAATCACGCCGAGTGTCGTGCCTGACGGGCTGCCGCTGACGGCCCCGGAGAAGGGCATTCCCGTCTGAATCGTCTGAACGGGCGAAATCGTCCAGCCGGAAAGCACCCAGTGCGCGATTTTGTTGGAATCCTTCCCTTCGAAGAACGGCGGTTGGTACACCAGTGATGTCACGAACCGGTGGCGCACGTCGAAGTTCGAATTACCCCGATCTTGCGCAATGTTCGCCGGGTCGAGCGGCGTGTTGCCGGTAATCAAAGCCGAGGAGCTTTGGTCGGTGTCAATCGCATGTGAATACGTGTAGTTCGCCTGCACCTGCAATCCATGCTGCAGGCGGCGGTTCAGCTGAACGACGCCGGCGTTGTACCAGGAATTCGCCTTGGTCGTCAGTTCAATCATCTGTTGGAAGTTTTTGTTCGGACGAGCCGGATTGCCGCCGAGGTACACCGGTACGGTAAACGTCGAACCGGGGGCGGGGAGCTGGCTCGTCAAAGCGGTGCCACCAATCGACGGCGGCGTGCCCGCGATCGTGAAAGTCTCATTCGTCTCAGTCGTGGGCAGGTTCTGATCCACACCCATCGGCAGGAAGCGCCCGAATGCTCCCACGTACGAGATCGAAATCACCGTGTTCTGCGCGATTTCGTGTTCCGCCGTCAAATCGAATTGATCGATTTGCGGCAGCCGGGCATCACCTGCGAAGTAAACGATGCTCGGTGCACCCGCGCTGGGATTGAAGGTCGGCAGCGACTGGGCGTATACCGGAGCTCCAGGAGTGAACGTTCCGATGTTGTTTGACGACCCAGTGGTTGGGAAGATCGTCTGCGCAATTTGGCTGGACGCAGAGCCGTCGTTCGTGATCGCGCCGTATATCTGCTCGTTGATGATGCGGCCATAATAGATACCCGCACCGCCGCGCAGAATCAGCGTCTTGCCGTCGCCAAAGGTGTCCCAGGCGAAACCGGCACGCGGCCCGAAGTCCTTGTTACCATGCGGCATGACGCCGGACAGAGGTACAAGGGCATTCGGGATCGGATTGCGTGGAGCTGTTTCGTGTTCCCACCGGAGACCTAAGTCTATGGTCAGTCGGCGGGTAGCGTGATAGTCATCCTGAACGAAGAACGAGCTATCCCAGGTCCTGAAGTCGAATCCGGCCGGTCCAAAGCCCTGCGAATAGCTGCTGTAGCAGGGTATGTAAACCAATACTGGAGATGCGCTCGACCCGGTATTCGATTGGCAAACCATACCGGTCGTTGCAGCTGTCTCTCCGGGATTCAGAGCGTCCACCTTCGCGACATAGTCGCTGATGTAGTCGGCCATATTCGAGTAGGAATAAATCCCGAAGCCTTCGAACAGGTTGCTGATGATGTCGCCGGTGCGGTACTCGTCGAACCCGGCCTTGATCAAGTGCTTGCCGTGCGTATATGAAATGGTGTCCGCGGCTTCGTTCTTCTCTTCGTGCGGATAGTCGGCACGATTCAAGAAGTTCGGCACGCCGAATGTCCAGCTGATCCCGGCCGTATCGTTCATGCTGTATCCGCCGAACGAAACACCAGGTGAAAAGCCGGTCACAGAGCTGACAGGCTCGCCGGTGATCGAGGGTGTGGTGAGCTCGAACTCAAAGTCGCGGCCCCAGTCGTAACGCAATTCGTTGGATAGCGACGGTCCCCAGGTGGAGGTCCAGCGAATGATCGCCGTGTCGTCCTTCACGTAGTCGTTACCGAAACTGTCCACACCGCGGGCCACGTTGTCCGCCGTCTGAATTCCATACGGAGAATTCCAACGAAGGCGGTTGTAAGAGAACGTGATCACGTTGTTGTCGTTCACGTGCCAATCGATCTTCGGGAAAAAGATCCCCTGGTCGCCCGTGCGCGTTACCTCGCCGGTGAGCGAATCAAGGAAGCTCAAGGCTTGGTTGGCTTGCGTCTGCGTGATGCCGCGGCAGAACAATGTTTGTCCGATGGTCAGCGCGTTTGTCTTTCCGCTGATGAACCCGTTGTTGCCGCTGTAGGTGCCCTCCACCACTGTGGTCGTGCCGCCGGAGGGCGTATTCGAGTTTGTACATCCAAACGCCGTGCCGTTCGGATTCGTGCCGGACGGCGCAGCCACTGTGATCGCGCTGAAGAACGTCGCGGGTCCATTCGGAATCGCGACGCCGGGGAAGTGGCGCACAACACCGTCATAATTGAAATACCAGAACAGCTTGTTCTTGATCAGCCAGCCGCCGGCGTCGCCGCCAAACTGCTGCCGGACGTCCTTGGGTTTCAGGGGGACCGTTGTAAAAACACCCGGCGACGATTGCACCGCGCCGGTGTTGAACGGGGCATATGCGCCCCAACCGGCGTCACGGTCATAGTAGAAAAGGTCGGCGTGAAGGCTGTTCGTTCCGCTCTTGGTCACTGCGTTTACAACGCCGCCGGCTGCGCGGCCATACTCCGCGGAATAGTTCGAGGTGTTCACCTGGAACTCCTGCACGGAATTCAAACTGCTCGAATAGTCGATGCGGGTGCGTCCCTTTTCTTCCGAAAAGAATGCTTCGTTGTTATCCGCGCCGTCCACCGTGTTGTTGTTCAGCAAGCCGCTGATGCCGCGGAAGCTGATGTCGCCGAACGTTCCGTCGGCAACCGCGCCGGGCGTCGCGAGTACGAAGTAGGACCAACGACGAATGCTGATCGGCAAATTGTCGATCGAAGCCTTGTTCATGTTGGTCGAAAAATCGTTTTGCTCCGTGTTAATCACCGGCGCTTCGGCGGTTACTGAAACGGTTTGTGTGGAGCCGGCGACGCCAAGAGTTGCGTCCACGTTCGTCGACTTTCCGACTTCGACGATCACGTTCTCGCGCTTAAAATCAGCGAAGTTCGCCGCCTTCACATCCACTTCGTAGACGCCCGGCTGCAAATCCGTGATGAAAAATCCGCCGTGATCGTCGGTCGTAACCGGCTTCGACGAAATATTCGTGTTGACGTTGCGCACTGTGACGGTCGCGCCCACCACAACCTTGTTTTGTGCGTCGCTCACAACTCCGTTAACCCCGCCGAAGACGTTTGATTGCGCATGAACCGCAAAACTCATCAACGTCACGAGCGCCGCAACGGAAAAAACTCGGACTAGAACGCTGCGAAAGCTGAACGACATGGACTACCTCCTGGATTGCGCCGATGGTTGTTCACCCACCCGGGCGCCCGGTTCACTTGAGATGCTTGCCGCCCACTTTGCGTGGGCGCTGATTGATGGGGCGCGTCTTTGTCGCGAAAGGCGAAGACTGGCGGCCCCGCAGGCCCGATCACAAACACAAAAGATCGACAAACTCGCGGCGGGACAATTGGTTGAAACTGTGGAACAGCATACGGAAAGAACAGAAACCGATTCCAGCACCCGCGCCCCCCACCCCGAGGACTTAACTACGTATACGTTCGTGAGACTAGAAACGTTACTGCACTTTAAACGCTCTTACGAACTCGAGAACCCACCCATTTAGGCGGGAGACTTTATTTCTCTCGCGCCCCCATGTCAAGCAATTCTCTGTGGAAAACCCGCGGGCGCAATTTCACGCACGAGTCTCTTGTTCTTTGGACGCTACGGCGGTGACGCAGGTCACGCCTGGCAGTGATGCGCGGCACGTCTGCGCACTGCCATACAGTTTTCTTCTGCCACACGAACCCTGGCAACCTACACAGCGAACATTACAATTCGATGAATCAGCAAAGACGCGCCTGTGAATCCGGCTTCGTGTACCGCCTATGTCATGCTCGCGTGCCGTTATCGGCGAATCCTTCCTTGTCGCGCGCTGGCGCACACGTATAATGCATAGGCCCAACCGCCAGGGCGGCATCCCGGTGCGGCGTCGTCGAATCCAATCGAGGCCTCGTATGAGCCCAGTCGGAAAAGAGCATCTCAAGGTGCTTCTGCGCCGCAGCGCCATCCAGAAGCGTGTGCGTGAAATCGGCGCTCAAATCTCCCGCGATTTCCGCGGCCAGCGCGTTCACCTGATTGGCGTCTTGAAGGGCGCTTCGATTTTTCTTTCCGACCTGGTACGCGCCATCAATCTTGAAGTCTCACTCGATTTCATGGCCGTCTCCAGCTACGGCAAGGGAACCCGCACCTCCGGCGAAGTGAAGCTCACGAAGGATCTGGACACCAGCATCGAAGGCCTGAATGTAATTCTGGTAGAGGACATTTTGGACACCGGCCTTACGCTTGGCTATCTGTGCCGCATTCTGCGCCAGCGTAAGCCGAAGGATTTGCGCATCGCTGCGCTGCTCGATAAGCCCGACCGCCGCCTCATGAAGGATGTCCACGCGGATTACGTCGGCTTCACCATCCCGAATGAATTCGTGGTCGGCTATGGACTCGACTACGCCGAGCGCTATCGCAATCTGAAGGATGTCTGCGTGCTCTCTCTTCCTCCGCAATAAGCGGGGAACGAGACGCAACAAAATCGCATGAGGCCTGTTGTCACAGCTTCGGATCTGGAGAAAATCGCGCCCGGCGGCGAACTCGGCATCGCCTCGGACACGCTCATCACTCCGCTTGCGCGCGACGAAGCCGTGCGCCGCAACATTACTTTGCGCGTCATCCGTGATTCGTCCGACCGCCCCATTCCCGGCGTCGTGCAATCGCCGATCAAATATGGCAAGCCCGGCGAAGACGACCGCGGCCGCAAGCTCGTGGCCATCGCCGCGGATCACGGCGGCGTCGAGCTGAAGGAAGCTCTGAAGATTCATCTCGAAGATTGGGATTACGCCGTCGTCGATTTCGGCACGCGCGGCGCCGAATCGGTGGACTATCCCGATTTTGCCGCCGCAGTCGCCGAAGCTGTTGCATGCGGCAGAGCCTGGCGCGGCGTTGCAATTGATAGCGCTGGCATCGGCAGCTGCATTGCCGCGAACAAGATTCCCGGAGCCCGTGCGGCGCTATGCTATGATCGCGCCACTGCGCGCAACAGCCGCGAACACAACGACGCCAACATTCTCACGCTCGGCGCCAAACTCATCGCACCGGAAACCGCGCGCGAAATTCTCGCCGTTTGGCTCGCGACTCCATTCGGCGGCGGGCGCCACGCCAAGCGCGTGGATAAAATCATCGCCCTCGAAACGAAATATTGCGGCCCGAAAAAATAACGCGCCGTACAGCGGCGCCGCAGCGAAGCCCATCGCGAAACGCATGACTAAACAATGACCGGCGATCCCCTCCAACTCGAACAGCTCGTCCGCGCCATCACCGAAGAAGTCCTCGGCTATCTCGGCGCTTCCGGCGCCGTAAATCTCGCCGGACTCGAAATTGATGACGTCGTCTGCCCCGGCTGCGATCAGCAATGCGTCGAGAAATGCGCGCGCAAAACTCGCAAGGTCATTGACGCCGGCGCCGACCGCATTTCCGCCGGCCCAGCCGTCAGACCGGCGGAAGAGGGCGTCGCCGCGCTGATTGATCACACTCTGCTCAAGCCGGATGCCACGCGCGACGACATCCGCAAACTTTGCGAGGAAGCCGAAAAATTCGGTTTTGCTTCCGTGTGCGTAAATCCCTGGAATGTGGCGCAGGCCGCCGAGCTGCTTCGCGGCACGCCGGTAAGAGTCTGCACCGTGGTCGGTTTTCCGCTCGGCGCCACGCTTTCGCAGGTGAAAATTTACGAAGCCGAACAGGCCATCAAACTCGGCGCGCAGGAAATTGACATGGTCGAAAATGTCGGCGCGCTGAAATCCCGCCAGGATGAAGTCGTCGAGCAGGATATTCGCGGCGTCGTGGACGCCTGCCACCGCAGCGGCGCGATCTGCAAAGTGATTTTGGAAACGGCGTTGCTGAACGACGACGAAAAAGTCCGCGCCAGTGTTGCCGCCAAAAGAGCGGGCGCGGATTTCGTGAAGACCAGTACCGGTTTCGCCTCCGGCGGCGCCACGGCCGAAGACGTCGCGCTCATGCGCGCGGCCGTCGGCGAAGGCATGGGCATCAAGGCGTCCGGCGGCATCCGCACGCTCGATGACGTGAAAAAAATGGTCAGCGCCGGAGCCACGCGCATCGGCGCCAGCGCGAGCGTCCGCATCGTCGAGCAAGCCTCCGGCAAACTTCCACCGGCGCCCGCCTCAGTCGCTGCTCCGGCTCCGGCCGCGAAGGCTTATTAGCGCCGGAATCATGTCCACCGACCCGCGCCTGATCCAAATCCTCGGTTTCCTCGTCGAAGCCGATAAGCTCAAAACCATCCTCCGCCGCACGCTCCTCACGGACGGCTCGCGCCGCGAAAATTCCGCCGAGCATTCCTGGCACCTCACGCTCGCCGCGATCACCCTGCGGGAATATTCCGCCGAGCCCTTTGACCTCGCGAAAGTCATCCGCATGCTCATCGTGCATGACGTCGTCGAAATCGACGCCGGCGACACATTCGCCTTCGACAAATCCGCGAACCTCACCAAGGACGCGCGCGAACGCGCCGCCGCGCAACGAATTTTCGGCTTGTTACCGGACGACCTCGGTGGGGAATTGCGCGCGCTCTGGCAGGAATTTGAAGCGCACGCCACGCCGGAATCTCGCTACGCGCACGCGATGGATCGCATCCAGCCGTTCCTGCAGAATCGCGAAACGCAGGGCGGCACCTGGCGCATTTACAACCTCACGCGCGAACAGATCCTCGAGCGCATGGACCCTGTTCGCACCGCGCTGCCTGCCCTCTATCCGCTGATGCTCGCCACCGTCGACGAATATTTCAGCGGCAAGTAACTCGAACTTTTCTCATTCCTCGCGGTGCAACTTTTCCACCTCGTGCCTCGCGTGCTCATGCCGCGCTTCTTCGTTCAGCCGCTGCCTGCAGATGGGACAGAATATCGTCACCGAGGGCCGGCCGCACACCAGGCAAACCTCGTGCACCCTGTTTATTTTCTTCGGAGTCATACTTCCTCCTCCAAGGTTCCGGGGAGGATTCGTCGGGCTTCATCGCGGCCGACATTGCCATCATGGCTTGCCGCCGCGGGAGGGAGTCGCAAATTCTATTGTCCGCCAAAGCGGACTTTTCACGGAATCTCGAATTTATCTCTTTTCTATCCTCTCATTATATGAGATGCGGGTTCCCGCTGCCACGCTTCCGGAGCCCCTCTTCCGGGTCATGTTCCCGGCTGATTACGCGTTGGCGCGCCCATGGCCCGCGCGGCCGCGCGGGCCCAAAGATCGTCGCGGCCCCGCGGGCCCAAAAATAAAGTCCCGCCCTACGGAATCAACCCCCATTCCTTCCCCAGCTGCACCGCCTGCGTCCGCCTTTTCGCGCCCAGCTTGTCGAACACGCGGCTGGAATGCGTCTTCACCGTGTTCTCGCTCACAAACAGCTTTTCCGCGATTTCGCGATTGCTCAGGCCGCCCGCGATCAGCTCCAAAATTTCCAGCTCGCGCGGAGTGATGCCCAGCTCTTCCTGCTTCCGCGTGTTCACCGTGAAGGGGCCCGCCGGCGCGGGCACTTGCACTTCCACCGGCACCTCTTTCACCACCACCTGCTTGCGCGTCAGCCGCAGCCCCAGCCAAATCCCAAACGCCGCGAACGTCGCCGCCGTCAGCCCGCCGTAAATTTCAATGGAATGCTCCACCACCAGATAGCGGTATTCGGTCCACTTCAGCAGCGTGACAATCGCTCCGCCCACCACGCCGAACAGCAGAATGTGCCGCCACAGCTTCGCGCGCTGGCTCTTGCGGCTTGCGCTGTTCTCCGTGTTCCCCGCCGCTTCCATGGTGGAAGGCTATAACATGCTTTGCGCGCATATGGAATGCGCGCTGCCCGACGGGGTGCCCGCCGCGGCGGGCTGCAGCGCCGCGGGCCTGAAAAAAAAGCGGTGTCTTTGCCTTTCAGTAGCGTCGGCACTCCTGCCGGCGCGCCTTGGCCTTTCAGTAGCGCAGACATTCCTGTCTGCGTTTTTTTTCTCGCGCTGTCATCCTGAACTCGTTCGTCTGCCATCCGCGAACGACGTGAGGGATCTGTTTGTTCCTTCAATCTCGTACTAGCGCGCTGCTTGTTTACGCCGAGGCCTTCGCGAGGCGCTGCGCCCTCGCTGCCATTCCCGCCCGCCTGATTCAAAGAGCGAGCTGGTAGTAAACGTCCGTACGAATCTTCGACGGATCGGTGTTCCACTCGGGCTGCCAATGGCCGTAGATTTCCCAATTCGGCCCGGCCAACTTATGGTTATTGGCGCTGCACCAACGGCGAACTGCGTCATGCACCGCTCCAAGGCCGCGATAGTGGCCGAGATGGGTTGCCGATGCCACGGCGCCGGCGGGTGTTGCTGAGCGGACGACATCGCCTTGCTCGGTGAACGGTCCAAGAAGTTCGACACCCACCTCCAGCCGAATGCTGTCATCCCAGTAGACGGCGACGTTGCGACCGCCCTTCGCTTGCTGCGCGCGCAGCTCATTCCAGACCAGGCCACAACATTCCGGTACCACGCGTGAAAGCTCGGACAGGCTCGCCTTGCGCCTGATGACGGCGAGCGGGACGCTGTTGATTTGTTGAATCTGAATGGCGGGCGACATCACGCCGATTCCTCCTTAACCAGAATTTCCATTTTGGATTTCCAGGTCCCATTCAATATAATAAACCGAAGTGTCATCCTTTGGCGGGTGGCCCTTCCTTGCGCTGTTCTCCGTCTTCCCCGCCGGTTCCATCGCAGAAGGCTATACCATACATCGCGTGAATCGCGCGCGCTGTGACCCGTCATCCGCGAGATTTCTGCGCCGCGAGACGCCCCCCCACCCCCTGTTTTTAGCTAAGTGCGGATTCTAATCGGGTTTAAGTCCTTTAGATTCGTAAGTGCGCATTCCAAAGGGGTTAAAACGCGAAAAACTGTAAGTGCGGATTCTGCGGGACTTAGCAGAAGCCAGTCGAGAGTTCGTAGTTAAAAGTTCAGAGTTGGTTCTCCTTTGTGATCGCATGCCTCTCAGGGGGTCGGAGCTTTAGCTCCGACATTTCAAGCTGGCCTTTTTCCCCGTGGGCTTTCGCGACTTTTGCGTCCCGACGAATTCTATCGGGAAGCCCCTGAAGCTTCAGGGCCTGAAGGCCTTCTTAAAAAGGCAGTCTAATGTCGGAGCTGAAGCTCCGACCCTCTGGGGTAGGGGGGGGGCCCCCCCCCCCCACGATGGGGTGGGTTCTATAGGA
>Ga0335078_10019783_pt1 | contig 10004 bp, 7 predicted proteins | sample Lox_Sample_32_FD_206711 | JGI IMG/M metagenome (GOLD analysis project Ga0335078, IMG submission 206711) | Soil microbial communities from Loxahatchee National Wildlife Refuge, Florida, United States - Lox_Sample_3.2 | ecosystem: Environmental > Terrestrial > Soil > Wetlands | place: USA: Florida...
CCGCTCGAGGCGGTCAGATGGCGGCACGGGTCGCGGGGGCACGTCTCGCGGCGGATCGGAGCGCGCCGGCAACGGTGCCCCGCAGTCCCCGGAGCAGCCCCCACGCCAGCAATCCCCGCGCCAGCAATCCCCGCGCCAGCAACCCCCGCGGCAACCCGAGGCCGAGGCGCCACCCGCCGACGACGTCACGCCCGCGCCGGACGCCGCCGAGAACGAGGGCGTCGCGCCTTCGCCCAAGCGGCCGCCGAAGCCGAGGTCCCGCAACCGCCGCCACGGGAGACGCCGCTAATGGCCGTGCTCGCCTGGTGCATGATGGGGCTCGCCCTCTGGCACTTCACGATCTGGCTTCCCGACCATTTCTGGGGCGGCATCGTCGGCGCCCTGATCGGAGCGCTGATCGGCGCGGTGTTTGTCGCGTGGGCGATCCACGGCTTCTCGGTCCCGTCGCGTCACGACACCGATCTGGCTACCGCGCTCGAGGCGATCCCGGGCACGCTGATCGGGCTTGCGGCGATTTGGTTCGAAGGCCTCCGGCGCGAGCGGGTCACGCATCTCGGGCCCGAGATGGTCTGACCCGGCGCCGGCCTCCGGGATGAGCGCGTGGGCGCCCGGGCCGCCCGTCGCGACGCCGCCGTCCCGGTTCTCAGTGAGATCCGACGTTTCCGTCGGGGCCGGTTCATACGCTGCCCGCTATGCCCGAGGCAGCCCTCCTTCGCTCAGAGCCGGTTGAGCCTCCCCGCGCGGATATCGCGCTCCGTGCCGTTCCGGACCCGGTTCCGGCGGCGCCGGCGCTCGAGATCCCGACCTACGACCTGACGGCCGCGCTCGCGCTCGAGCATGAGCTCGGCATCAGCCACGTGCTCGCGCAGGTGCTGGTTCGCCGTGGGCTGTCCGATGTGAGCGCCGCGCAGGCGTTTCTCGAACCGAGTGAGGGTCACGATCCGACCGAGTTCGCCGGGATCGAGCGCGCGGTGAGTTTGATCGAGCGCCACATCCGCGATCGCAGCCGGATCGTCGTACACGGCGACTACGACGTCGACGGCGTGTGCGCCACCGCGACGATGGTCCGGGCGCTCCGCGCGCTCGGCGCCGACGTCGGCTGGTATCTGCCCGACCGGCTCACGGACGGCTACGGGCTGTCGCTCGACACGGTGCACCGCCTGGCCGCGCGGGGCGCGGCCCTGCTCGTCACGGTCGACTGCGCCATAACCGCGGTGGACGAGGTCGCCGCCGCGCGGGCGGCCGGCCTGGACGTGGTTGTCTCAGACCACCACGCGCCGCGGGCGGACGGGCTGCTCCCGGATTGCGAGATAGTCCACCCGGGGGTGTGCCGGTATCCGTGCGTGGATCTGTGCGGCACCGGCGTGGCCTACAAGCTCGCGCAGGCGCTCGGCGCGCCCGGGGTCGAGGACGACCTCGAGCTGGTGGCGCTCGCGACGGTCGCGGATCTGATGCCGCTCGCCGGCGAGAACCGCAGGGTTGTCCGCGAGGGGTTGCGGGCGCTGTCGCGGACGTCGAGACCGGGGCTGCGCGCGCTGATGAAGGTCGCGAAGGTCGACCCGAGCGCGATCGACACCGGCACGCTCGGCTTCCGGCTGGCGCCGCGGATCAACGCCGCCGGCAGGCTTCGGCGCGCCGACGCGGGGCTCGAGCTGCTGCTCACGCGCGACGAGCGGCGCGCCGCCGAGATCGCCTCCGAGCTCGATCGGGTCAACGCTGAGCGCCGGGCGGTCGAGCAACGGATCGTGTGGGAAGCCGAGGCGCAGGTGGCGGAGCAGGTCGCCGACGGCGGGGAGCGATTCTCGTATGTGCTCGCGGGCGACGGATGGCATCCCGGCGTCGTCGGAATCGTGGCCTCGCGGATCGTCGAGCACCATCACCGACCGGTCGTGGTGGTCGCGCTCGAGGACGACGAGGGCTCGGGTTCGGCGCGGAGCATCCCCGGCTTCGACCTGCTTGGGTCGCTGCACGCGTGCGCCGAGCACCTCGAGCGCTACGGTGGCCACCGGGCGGCGGCGGGGATGACGATCCGTCGGGACCGGATCGACGGCTTCCGGGACGCGCTCGAGCGGCACGCCCAGGAGGTCCTGACGCCCGAAATGCTGGTGACGCGCGAGCGCGTCGACGCGATCGTGTCCGGATGCGATCTCGGGCTCGAGCTGGCCGAGGAGCTCGAGAGGCTCGAGCCGTGCGGAATGGGCAACCCGCGCAGCCGCCTGCTCGTGCCGGGGGCGCGGCTGCGCGACCCGCGCCCGATGGGTGACGGGCGCCACCTGCGGTTCGTGGTCGGGTCGGGCGGGGCGAGCGCCCGGGCGGTCGCGTTCGGGTGCGGTGGCAAGCTCGGCGTCGAGGCCGACGTGCCGGTTGATGCGACCTTCCGACTCGAGCGGAACTTCTGGAACGGAGCGGTCGAGCCACGCCTCGTCCTTGGACACGCCCGGCCGTGCGCGCCGGATCCGATCGAGGTGCTCGGAGAGCCCCACGATTACCTGGCAGCCGCCCTTGGGGACTGTGATCTCGACGCTCCGCCGGGCGCGGCTCGGTCCGGCGCTCGGACGGTGCTCGACCGCCGAGGCCAGAGCCCGCTGGCGGTGCTGCACGATGCGATCGCGACCGGGGGAGGGGTCCTCGCCGTCTGCGCCGACGCGCCGCGCCGGTTGACCGGGCTGTGCGCCCGGATCGGCGGGTTCGCGCTTGTCTCCTACCACGCGCTCGTGCGCGATCCGCGGCTCGGGGAGCGCTTCGCCCACATCGTCGCGCTCGACCCGCCCTCCGGCGCCGACGGCGCGGCGATGCTGCGTGCAGGCTGCGGGTTTTCCCACTTGGCGTGGGGCGAGCCTGAGCTACGCTTTGCGCAGCAGATGCACGAGCTGGAGTACGGTCTCCGGGCTTCGCTCGTGGCCTTCTACCGCGGTCTCAAGCTGCGGGGGAGGGTGGCCGGTGAGGAGCTCGAGCACCTGCTTCGCGGCGACGGTCAGCACCCCCGCCCGGCTCGGCTGGCGGGACGTCTGATCAGAGTGCTCGCGGAGCTGGAGCTCGTCAGCCTCGACCGGGATCTGCCGGCCCTGGCGATCGTGGGTGCCGCGCCGACGGCGCTGGAGCGCTCTCCGGCGTACAGGGTCTACGCTCAGGTGTACGAGGACGGTCAAAGATTTCTGAGCAGCGCAAATCATCTTCCAGGAGGCTGAGCCGGGCCCGTCAGAAGGACGGGGACGGTTCGAACGGCCGCGACGACGGCTCCGGGTCTGCGCTGTTCGCCGCCCAGCGGCCTCCGGTCGACCGCCTCAGCGATCAGGACGGGCATGCGGAGGTCGAGCGGGCCGAGCTCACTCCGGCGGAGCGTCGGCTGCTCGGCGACGTGTTCGCGATCGTCGAGGAGCACGCGCACGAGGCGGCGGCCACGATCGACCGCGACCGCGTCGAGGAGGCGTTCGTGTACGCATGCGTACATCACGCCGATCAGCGCCGTCGCTCGGGCGAGGACTTCATCGTCCATCCAGTCGGCGTGGCCAAGATCTGCGCGGCCATGCGACTCGACACCGAGACGCTGTGCGCCGCGCTCCTGCACGACACCGTCGAGGACACCTCAGCCTCGCTCGAGGAGGTGCGCGAGGCGTTCGGCGAGGAGATCGCCGGCCTCGTCGACGGCGTCACGAAGCTCACCGGGCTGACCTTCCAGTCACGCGACGAGGCGCAGGCCGAGAACTACCGCAAGATGATGGTCGCGATGGCCACGGACATCCGGGTCATCCTGATCAAGCTCGCCGATCGACTGCACAACATGCGCACGATCGCCGCGCTCCCCAAGCAGAAGCAGATCGACAAGGCCCGGGAGACGCTCGACATCTACGCCCCGATCGCGCACCGGCTCGGTATCCACGCGATCAAGTGGGAGCTCGAGGACCTCGCGTTCCAGACGCTGCACCCACGCAAGTACGCCGAGATCAAGGGGCTCGTCGCCCAGCAGCGCACCGAGCGCGAGCGGTACGTCAACCAGGCCGCCGGCTACGTCAGCAAGGAGCTCGAGGAGCTCGGCATCCACGCCGAGATCTCGGGCCGCGCCAAGCACTTCTACTCGATCTACGCGAAGATGACCAAGAAGGGGCGCGAGTTCAACGAGATCTACGACCTGACCGCGATGCGGGTGATCGTGGGTTCGGTCAAGGACTGCTACGGCGCCGTCGGAGTGATCCACTCTCTGTGGAAGCCGCTGCCGGGACGGTTCAAGGACTTCGTGGCCATGCCGAAGTTCAACATGTACCAGTCGCTGCACACGACGGTGATCGGGCCCGAGGGCCGGCCGCTGGAGATCCAGATCCGAACGCGGGAGATGCACGACCTCGCCGAATACGGGATCGCGGCGCACTGGATGTACAAGGACGGTCCCGCCCAGCCTCGCGTCGACGGTGCGGCCGGGCCGCCGTCCGACACCAAGCTCAAGTGGCTCCGCTCGCTGCTCGACTGGCAGCAGGAGGAGGCCGACCCGCGCGAGTTCATGGAGACGCTCAAGGTCGACCTGTTCGAGGACGAGGTGTTCGTGTTCACGCCGAAGGGCGAGGTCAAGTCGCTGGCCTCCGGCGCGACCCCGCTCGACTTCGCCTACGAGATCCACACCGACGTCGGCCACCGCTGCGTCGGGGCGAAGGTCAACGGCAAGATCGTCCCGCTCTCTTACCAGCTGCGCTCGGGCGACATCGTCGAGGTCCTGACCTCCAAGCGTGAACGCGGTCCCTCGCGGGACTGGCTGGCGTTGGTCAAGACGACGCGGGCGCGCAACAAGATCAAGGCCTGGTTCAAGGCCGAGTCGCGTAAGGACTCCGAGCACAGCGGTCGCGAGCTGCTCCAGGAGGCGTTGCGCAAGCAGGGCCTGCCGGCGCAGAAGATCGTCGGCTCGCCGCTGCTCGCCGACGTGATCCGCGAGATGGGCTTCCGCAAGGCCGACGACTTTTACATCGCGCTGGGCGGCGCGAAGGTGTCGACCAAGGTCGTCGTCAACAAGATCATGCAGCGCCTCAAGCAGGGCGAGGCGGCCGAGTCCGAGCCGACGGCCGCCGACGACCTGCTGAAGACGCGCCGCCGGCGCTCACGGGCGACCACCTCGTCGTCCCGGTTCGGGATAAGCGTCGAGGGCATCGACGAGGTCATGCTGCGCCTGGCCAAGTGCTGCCGGCCGGTCCCGGGTGATCCGATCGTCGGCTACATCTCGCTCGGGCGCGGGATCACGATCCACCGCGAGGACTGCCCGAACGTCGCGGTGCTGAAGAAAGACCCCGAGCGCTTCACCCCGGTGTCGTGGGACGGCGATCCCGAGACGTCGTTCCGGGTCGAGATCGAGGTCGACGGCTGGGATCGACACCGGCTGCTGGAGGACATGTCGCGGACGTTCGCCGAGGCCGGAATCAACATCCTCGAGGCCCGATGCATCGTCAATCACCCGATGGTCAAGAACCGGTTCGTCGTCGAGGTCGGGGACACACGCTCGCTCGACCAGGCGATCACGCGGCTCCGCAATATCGACGCGGTGTTCGACGCCTACCGCGTGACGCCGGCCGCGGCATAGACCGGGCGCGCGCCGTGAGCGTGATCCATCGCCGGTCCGGCTCGTCGCAGTGGGAGGGCGTCTCGCCGCAGGCGTATGACGACCCGTCGCTGGCCGGCGTGCGCAAGCATGAGCTGATCGGCGAAGCCGAGGGCGCCCACCAGTACCGGATGCGCTACTTCGAGGTCCCGCCCGGCGGCCGCACCGCGCGCGAGCGCCACGCTCACGACCACGGCGTGATGATCGTGTCCGGCCGGGCGCGAGTCACGCTCGGCGACGCGGTGCATGAGGTAGGCGAGGGCGACGTGGTGTACGTCGCCGGCGACGAGCTCCACTGCTTCGAGGCGGTCGGGGACGCGCCCCTCGGGTTCGTGTGCGTGGTCGGGCCGCGATCAGCGGCCTAGGTCGGGTGGTGCTCGGCGCGGCGGGGGTGTGATCCGCACCGTGCGCGGCTTGCCGCCGCGGAGCTTCGAGATCACCACCGCCTCGCCGGTCGGGAGCGCCTTGATCTCGTTCGGGTCGACGACGAAGCGCTCGACCTGCCGGCGCGTGCCGCGCGCCCCGTAGCCGCCGATCAGCGGGCCGCCGGTTTGATAGGTCGTGTCCCAGACCATTTCGGTGCCGGCGATCTGGGCGATCGTCAGCGCCGAGCGCGGGACCTCCTGACGATGCACGATCTTGACCGCGGTGACGCCGAGCACGAGGTCCTGGAGGCCGGCAGCCGCCCGTTCGAGATCGGCGAGCTCCTGGGTGGCGACGAGAACGGGCATTCCGGACTCGCGACCGCGTGACAGAAGCGCCGCCACGTGGTCGCTGCTGAGCCCGGAGAACTCGTCGATTCCGATCACCGCCCGCTCGATCGCCCGTCCCCGAGACGGCTCGTACAGCCGATCGCCCGAGGCCGCCACGAGGTCCTGGACCGCGAGCGTCCCGATCTGCGCGGCGAGTTGCCCGTACCTGCTCGAGTTGAGGCTGAACACGATCACCTCCTGGCCGGACAGCGCCGCGCGCAGATCGATCGTCCGTCCGGCGACGCCTGCGGGCGGCGCGAGAAACTGACCGGTATGCGACTCGGTCAGGACGGCGAGCCGCGTCTGGAGCCCGCGGACGGCACTCAGCTGGTCCTGGGTCATGCCGGCGAGGTAGTCCTGGACGCGCTCACGCGTGGAACGGTCAACGTTCCTGAGTGCGGTGGCCAGCCGGCGCGGTTCCATCAGCGCCACGACCTCGGGCAGAGTCGGCGCCCGGTCCGGGTGGGACCGCGCCGACACCTGAAGGGCTGTCTGGACGTAGCGTTCGGCGGCGCGCTTGTAGTGCGGCTCGGTGAAGCGCTCGGTGCCGATCAGCTTGTCCTTGAGCTCGGTGGCGTTGCCGTGCGCGAGCGGATTCCAGTGGGCCCCGCCGTCGATCGTCCAGACCGTGATCGGGCGTCCGGCGGCGGCCGCCGACTCGGCGAGCACGCGCACGAACGCCGGTGACCCCTTCAGGTCGATCGCGACCACCGGCCGGCCCCGGTGTATCTGGTGGGCGAGGATCGCGAGCAGCGTCGTGGTCTTGCCCGCGCCGCTCGCGCCCAGGATTAGCCCGTGCGCGGCGAGGTCGCTCTCGTGGAGGGCCACGGGCCGTCCTCTGCGGTCGACGCCGAGCGCGATCGTTCCCTCCCGAGTCGGTCGGCGGCGGAGTCGACGCACGCCGCGGACAGCGCTCACCGCGGCGATCGCGAACAGCAGAGCACCGCCGAGCCCGATCGGGGAGACGAGTAGCGCCGCAAACGTCGCGACCGTCAGGAAGCGCCGCAGCCCGTCCCATGACGCCGGCGGCCTCACCGGCTCACCCCGGCCGCGCGCTCTCGAACGGCCGACCTGCTCGTGTGCGCCCTCGACACGGTCGAGCGGACGCGATGGACCGCGACGAGGTCGGATACGCCGAGCCTCCGGGCCGCCTTCCGGACGGAGGTCGCGATTGCGGAGCGCTCGACCAGGTAGATCACCCCATCGAACCGGCAGTCGGCGCCGTACCCGCTGAGTATCGTCTCGAGGCGCGTGCGCGCCTTGGGCGTGAGCTCCAGTTCGAGCGCGATGCGCCGGGCTCCCGGCGTGTTGAGGACCAGATCCGGATAGTGGAGCCGCTCGTGGCCGTGGGGACCGAACCCCCCGAGCCTGACCCCGAGCGCCACGTCGTCCGAAGCGCGGGCGCCGTCGAGCGAGCGAAGCCGGCGCTCGGCGACGATCTCGTCGACCGGGCCGAACACTCCGCCGCGGGCGGCAAGCCATAGCCACGCGACGCCGACGTCGTGCCTGTAGGAGCGAAGGTCGATTCGCGGTGGAGGAAGCGAGCTCTCGACCGCGCCAAGGCCCCGCTGGGTGATCCGGTACCACGACGGGTCGCCGGGGAACGCCGGCTCGCGCTTGAGCAGCCTGGCGTCCGCCAGGCGGTTCAGGCGGGTCGCGGCCGTGCCGGCGGAGGTGCCGAGCAGGACCGCCGCGTGCGCAGGCAGCGCCAGGCGGTGCTCGGACAGGAACGACAGGAGCGCGACGTCGCGTTCGGTGAGGCGAGGGGCCACGAGGTTAAGAGCCTCGAGCGGCCTCGGATTCACCCCCCAGGGTGCGGCTTGGCTACCGGCTGGGGTGCGGGAGCGAGCTCGTGTTGACCACCTGGAAGTCCCTGCCGGTCAGCCGGTCGAGCAGGTGCAGCGCGTCGTTGTTCCAGTGGGGATCGGGCGCGCCCGAGATGTACCACGGCGACCCGTTGTCGGCGAGGATCATCCCGTAGCGCTTGAGCGCCTCGGCCACCACGCGCGCCTGATAGGGCAGTCCGGAGATGTTGACGCCGGCCTTGAGACGCACGCGAAGGCCCATCGGCGGGAGGTTCGGTCCGCTGCACGTCGACGCCTCGTGGCGCGCGGGGTATACGTACCGCGGCGCCGTGCACGGCGCGGTGAAGCGAAGCGCGTGATCGATTCCACCGGCGGCGACGTCGCTGTAGCGGGCGAGCCCGGGGAGGATCGGCAGGCCGGCGGCGTCGGCCGAGGTCCAGCCGGCCGGCCGCAGATGGTTCGAGCGGAGGTTGAAGATCGCCCCCGAGCCGGCGCTCCAGCGCAGACCGTGGTCATGCGGATAGGCCGCGTACAGCTCGTAGTCGGTGCAGGTGTCGCGATCGACGACGATCACGTGGCGGTCGCCGCTCGAGCCGTAGCCGCCCTCGATCGGGACGCCGCGCGGCAACGGGTAGGGCCCCTTGTCCGACTCCGAGGCGTATTGGAACGTCACCGGCACCTTCCGCGTGCCCGAGCCGACGACGGCGTACGGGATCCCGATCGGCTCGCCGTCGTATAGCCCCGACCCGAAGTCGGGGTGAACCGGGTCGTTCAGGCCGATGCGCGCGATCAGGCTCGCCGAGTTCTCGGCCACCGGCAGCCTGTCCACCCGCTGGTTCCAGGGGTTGTTCGCCGGGAAGATCGGGCAGCTCGATGCGCCGGGAAGGGGGTGGGCGGACACGAGCGCCGGTGCGGCAACGATCGCTCCCGCGACGAGCAGCGGCACACAGGCGATGGCAACGACGAGACGGCGCATCGATCAGGAAACGACCGCGATGCCGCCCGGCGTCACGCCGAACTCGGCCTCGTCGAGCTCTCCGAGGTAGTCCCCGTCGACCTGGAGCGGCAGCGGACGGTCGTCAAGCGAACGGACGCGCAGACCGTGCACGCCCGAGAACGGATGCACGTGGCGGTGGCGGCTCACCCTGAGATGGCGGGAGAAGGCGCGCCCAATGATCGTCGGCACGTCGGTGGGCCACGCGCGGTCGAGGACCACGCCCGCGAGGTCGCCGCTGGTCAGCGTCGCGCCCTCCGCGATATCCACCGGCCGGGCACCGAAGTACGTGTACGGCGTCGAGTTCTGGACGATCACCGTGACCCCGGCCACCGTCTCCTCCCCAACCTGCGCCTCGAGCCGCGGCGGATGCACCAAGTAGCGCCGGTTGAACGTCGCCACGCCCGTCAACGTGTAGTACCACTCGCCGAACCTCGCCTTGAGGTTCGGGTGCGCGTCGACCTGCTCGACCACGCTGGCGTCGAGCCCGGTGCCGGCGGAGAACAGGAACTTGCGCCCGTTCACCGACCCGAGGTCCACCCGCCGCGGTCGCCATTCGTCGGCCATGAGCAGCAGATGCTCGGTGGCGTCGACGACGTCGTTCGGGATCCCGAGCATCCGGCAGTACACGTTCGCCCGGCCGCCCGGAAGGCAGCACAGCGGCGTGTCGGACCCCACAAGGCCGTTCGCCGCCTCGTTCACGGTTCCGTCGCCGCCGAACGCGACGACCACGTCGTATCCCTCCCGGGCCGCTTCCCGTGAGAGCTCGGTCGCGTGGCCCCGGGAGTCGGTGTCGATCGCGTCCACCTGATAGCGGCCCCGCAGCGCGTACACCACGAGGTTCTTCAGCCGGTCGGAGACCGTGGTCGCGTAAG
>Ga0335078_10019784_pt1 | contig 10004 bp, 9 predicted proteins | sample Lox_Sample_32_FD_206711 | JGI IMG/M metagenome (GOLD analysis project Ga0335078, IMG submission 206711) | Soil microbial communities from Loxahatchee National Wildlife Refuge, Florida, United States - Lox_Sample_3.2 | ecosystem: Environmental > Terrestrial > Soil > Wetlands | place: USA: Florida...
CAAGGTTCTGTCGAAATCCCTTCCGACCTAAACGGACTATTAATGGAGCAATTTGACGAACGCCTCGATCCCCTGCGGATCAGGCTGACGCTAAAGGAGTGGGGGCTGCCACATACTGTGGAGAAAGATTTACTGCCGGTCGCACCCAAGGGCGATTAAAATCAAATGGGCGTTATGACTGAGAGGACGCACAAAGATCGCCATCAACGTAAATTTCTAGATTAGTATCAAACACTCTCTTCCGGCATGCATACGATCCGCCGTTTTCATGTGTTATGGCGCTAAGCAAAACGCCTCGCCTGGCAAAAATCGGCCCCCTCGCGCGCTTTCCCATTGACCCTGCGCTCCTGCGCGCCTATCCCAGTCCCGCCAGCCGGCCGGATGGCCGCCGCGCTTTCCGCGCGGAGGAAAGTCCGGGCTCCACGGAGACACGGCGCCGGATAACGTCCGGCGGGGGCGACCCCAGGGAAAGCGCCACAGAAAGCAAACCGCCGCGCGTCTCGTGCGGCAAGGGTGAAAGGGTGCGGTAAGAGCGCACCGCTCTCGCGGCGACGCGAGAGGCATGGCAAGCCCCGCCGGGAGCAAGACCGAATAGGGGCGACCGAAGGCTGAAAGGCCTTCAGCCCGTCTCCGGGCCGTCGCCCGGGTTGGTTGCTCGAGGCGGCCGGTAACGGCCGCCCTAGAGGAATGGCCATCGCGCGGGCGTGGGCGACTGCGTCCGCCATACAGAACCCGGCTTATAGGCCGGCTGGTCTTCAGCCTTGTTCCGCACGCCGCTCGCAGGCGTTCCATGGTGAATATTTACGAAGCATTCACCATAAGGTTTGCTAATTTTCTTTTCGGTAACCATAACGCGTTCTTTCAATTTACGATAAAAATTTAGCGTATATATTCACCAAGTCTCCCCTGACGGCCGGTTGCGTCTGCGGCTGTTCAATATGGCGTCGTCCATGTTCCTGCGTTCCGCCTTGTCGTTCGTGTGCCTCGCCGCCTTCGCCTTCGGCGCGGCCCGGGCCGAGCCCATGGTCGTCGCGGGACTCTACGATGGAGAGGTCGATCCGCCGGCCGTCGCCGAGGAGGCGCCTGATCTCGGGGGCGGCATTTTGGAAATGCTGCTCACGGGCGGGGAGGGCGGCGCGCGCCGCGCCGACGCCGAGCCGGGGCCGCTGCGGCGTCGCGCGGCTTATGGCGCATCGCCCGGCGCGCAATACGCCAGTGCGGAGCCCGGCGCGCCCGAGGCGCAGGCGCAAGTCGATCCCGCCTTTCGCCGCGCCGAGGTCGACTATTCCGGGGCCGCGCCGGGCACGATCGTCATCGATACGGGTGAGAGATATCTTTATCTCGTCCAGCGCGGCGGCTGGGCCATCCGTTACGGGATCGGCGTCGGGCGACCGGGCTTCGAATGGTCCGGCGTGAAGGCCATCAGCCGCAAGGCGGCCTGGCCCGATTGGACGCCGCCGGCTCAGATGCTGAAGCGCCGCCCCGACCTCCCCCGCTTCATGCGGGGCGGACCGGACAATCCGCTCGGCGCGCGGGCGCTTTATCTCGGCTCCTCGCTCTATCGCATCCATGGCACGAACGAGCCCGATACGATCGGCCAGAACGTTTCCTCCGGCTGTATCCGGATGATGAACGAAGACGTGGAGGACCTCTATGATCGCGTCCATGTCGGCACACGCGTCGTTGTGCAGTAGCGATCCAGGGCGAATTCCGCAAAAGTTGACGGACTTTTGCGATCGGAATTCGCTCCAGCTCCTTGATCTCGCGTGATTTCTTATCGCTCGAACGATCCCGTTCGAGCGGAAGGCGCGCCGAGGTTGCTTTCGGTATTGCTTCGGGCGATAGCTTCGGCTCGACGCTTGTCTTTCGCAGAAGGGTTGCACCTTGCCTAGCCTCGTCCGCTTCCTGACCATTCTCGCCGTGCTGGGCGCCATCGCCTACGGCGGCATGTTCGCGCTCGTCAATTTCGTGACGCCCGAGCCGCGCGAGATGTCGCAGACGATCTCGCCGACGAAGCTCAACAAATAGGCCTGGACATGCGGGCTCCCCCGAAAGCGGAGCGCCAGCTCGAATGTTTCCTCGAGATGCTCGCCGCCGAGCGCGGCGCCGCTCGCAACACGAGCGAGGCCTATCGGCGCGATCTCTCCGATTACATCGCGCATCTGTCGCGCTCGGGCGCCGAGCCCGCAACTGCGACGCTCGAACACCTGCGCGACTATCTCGGCGCGCTGCAGCATCGCGGCATGTCGGCGGCGACGCAGGCGCGCCGCCTCTCGGCGCTGCGGCAGTTCCACAAGTTCCTTTTTGTCGATCGCCATAGAGCCGACGATCCTGCCGCTTCGCTCGAGGGACCGCGGCGCGTGAAAAGCGCGCCCGGCGTGCTGAGCGCGGCGGAGATCGAACGCCTGCTCGCCGCGGCGCGCCAGGGCGTCGACGCCGAGAACAACTCCCCGCCCGAAAGGCTGCGCGCCCTGCGGCTCCTGGCGTTGCTCGAGACTCTCTATGCGACCGGCTTGCGCGTCAGCGAGCTCTTGTCCTTGCCCCAGCTCGTGGCGCGCGCGCGCGATCCCTTCGTCTCGGTCAAGGGCAAGGGCGGCCGCGAAAGGCTCGCGCCGCTCGGCGCGCCGGCGAAGAAAGCGCTTATGGAATATCGCGCCGCGCTGGAGGCGCTACGGCCGTCGCTCGCCGCCTCTTCCTATCTCTTCCCGGCCGAAGCCGAGGAGGGGCATTTGACGCGCCAGGCTTTTGCGCGCGAGCTGAAGGCGCTTGCGGGGGCGGCGGGACTTCCCGCCGCCGCGGTGCATCCGCATGCGCTTCGGCACGCCTTCGCGAGCCATATGTTGCAGAACGGCGCCGATCTGCGCGTCGTGCAGGAGCTCCTGGGCCACGCCGACATCGCGACGACGCAGATCTACACGCATGTGCTCGACGAGCGAAAGAAGGCGATGGTGCGCGATCTCCACCCGCTCGGCGACGAAGGCCGCTCCTGAAGCTTAGGCGGCTGGGCGCGGATCGTGGTCGACGCGCGCCGCCGCTTCAGTCTCTGGAAGCTTCCCGTAACTTCCCCGCGCGGCGCCGCGAAGAAGAGAGGCGCGCTGAGAGGAGCCGCAGAGAGCGCCGAAATGACTCAAAGCCAAGCTTCAGGAGGGCGGGACGAGGCGGGTCGCCATACGCTCTTCGTGCGCGCCACGCATTGGATCAACGCCTTGGCCGTCTTCCTCATGATCGGCAGCGGCTGGCGCATCTATAACGCGTCTCCGCTCTATGACTTCCGTTTCCCTCCCGAGTTCACGGTTGGCGGATGGCTCGCCGGCGCGCTGGCGTGGCACTTCGCGGCGATGTGGCTGCTCGTCGCCAATGGCGTCGTCTATCTCGTCTATGGCTTCGTCTCCGGCCATTTCTGGCGAGATTTGCCGCGCCTACGGCCGATCTTGGCCTATCGTCTCGAATGGACGACGCTGACCATGCACGACGGCGGCGCCTATAATCCCGTCCAGCGCATCCTCTACACTGCGGTCGTAGGGGTTCTCATCCTGCTCGTCGCGAGCGGCGCCGCGATCTGGAAGCCCGTGCAGCTCCAGGGCCTGACCGCTTTCTTCGGGGGCTATGACGAGGCGCGCTACGTGCATTTTTTCGCCATGACGGCGCTTTGCGCCTTCATCGCGCTGCATGTGACGCTCGCTTTCTCCGTGAAGGGCGTGTTGCGCTCGATGATCACGGGGCGTCCGCCGAAAGCGGCGGCTTCGAAAGGGTGACGACGATGCGGCAGGAGAAGCGGCGCCCAGGCCCGCGGCTCTCACAGTTTCAATCGCAGCTCGGGCGCATTGAGCGTCGACTGTTCTTGAAGCAGAGCCTTTCGCTCGGGGCCTTGACCTTGCTCACGGGCTGCAATCTGAGGGACGACGACGCCGTCGACCGCCTGCTCTGGTCGGTCTCGCGCTGGAACGATCGCGTTCAGGCGGCGCTCTTCGACCCGCAGCGGCTCGCGCCGACCTATACGGAGGCCGAGATCACGCGTCCCTTCCCGTTCAACGCCTATTATGAGGAAGCGCTCGCTCCCGTCATCGACGGCGCGTCCTACCGGCTTTCTCTCTCCGGGCGCATCGAGGATAAGCGGCCCTGGAGCCTAGAGGACTTGCGGGGCCTGCCGCAGACGAGCCAGATCACGCGCCACGTCTGCGTCGAGGGCTGGAGCGCGATCGGAAAATGGGGCGGCGTTCCCTTCCGTCTTTTCTTGGAGCGGATCGGCGCGGATCTCTCGGCGCGCTACGTGGGCTTTCTCTGCGCGGACAAATATTCCACGAGCATCGACATGCCGACCGCTCTGCACCCGCAGACGCATCTCGCGCTCGATTTTCCCGGCGCGCCGGGCGAGAGGAAATACGGCTTCCCCGTGAAGCTGCGCATCCCGACGAAGCTCGGCTTCAAAAATCCGAAGTTCGTCGCCGAGATTTTCGTCACCAACGACTATCCCGGCGGCTATTGGGAGAACAAGGGTTATAACTGGTTTAGCGGCTCTTGAGGCTCCAACGCACTCCCGGGCGCGGCCTCGTCACCGCAATGGGTGCGTTGGCGCGCGTGCTGCATCTCGCGTCGCGCCGGCGCGAGCCGGGCGAAAGTTGAGGCGTCGAGATCACTCGCCTCGGCAGAGGAAATCGGCGACGCGGGCGAGCGTGGGTTCGTCCATCAGCAGCGGCGCATGCCCCTGTCCTGCGACGATGTGGGTCTGCATCGCGGGAGCGGCGCTCTGCATCCGTTCAAGAATGTCGGGAGAGAGAATGTCGGAATTGGCGCCGCGCAGCGTCAGGACGGGAACTTTCGCCAGCGCCTCGAACTCTTTCCAATAATCGAGCGGCTCCATATCCGGGCTGACTGCGTCGAGCGTATGCGAGAGCTCAGGATCGTAGCGCAGCACGACCCCTTGCGGCGTCTCGACGAAGCTTCGCCGCGCATAGCGCTCCCAATCTTCCGGGCTGACGCCCGCAAAATCCGACCCCGCGGTGAAACGGGTCAGGGCGATCGCATCCTTGATCGAAGCGATGGGCGGCAGCTTGCCGACATAGCGCTTGATGCGAATCAGGCCCGCGAGATTGATCTCGGGGCCGATGTCGTTGAGGACCGCGGCGCGAACGAGGTCTGGTCGATGCAGCGCGAGCCGCATCGTGTGTATGCCGCCGCGCGACGTGCCGACGAACGCCGCGGTTGAGACGCCCTCCTGCTCCAGGACGCGCAGAATGTCGTCCTCCTCGACGTCGAGGTCGTAATGCGTCCAGTCGGCGTCCCATTGCGAGTCGCCGCGACCGCGATAGTCGAGCGCCAGAACCCGCAGGCCCTCGGCGTTGAGCTTGGCGGCCAGCGCTTCGAAGTCCTCGGCGGGGCGGGTGAGGCCAGGCAGGCACACGACGGGCAAATGCGCGCCGGGCTGAGGAAAATCCAAATAGTGAAGGCGAAGCCCGTCGTGGGCTTCGAGAAAGCGATGGAAAGGGCTCCGTGGAATCGCCTGCATGACCTCGAGCTCCCGCTTCCCGTCTCCCGGCGCGGCTCTCTAAAGGCCGCCGGCGCATTTAGCGCAGGACCCGCGCGGCGCGAAAGGCGCCTGCGTCGCCGCAAAGGCCGCCGAGCGCTCGCGTCTCGACTCAAGGGCGCCCGACGCTTAAGTTTCGTAAAGGACTGCGGGCCGGCGGGGCGCCCCAGGAGCGAGAATTTCGGGACGAGAGACCTTGCGCCAAGCCGCGACGATCCTTCGCTTCGACACGCGCGGCCAAGGCTTTTACCCGGTCACGCCGGCGCTCGAACGCTTCCTCGCCGAGCAGGGCGTGAAGACTGGCCTGCTCACCATCTTCTGCCGCCATACCTCCGCGTCTCTGCTGATCCAAGAGAACGCCGATCCGTCCGTGCTGCGCGACCTTCAAAAATTTCTCGAGCGGCTCGCGCCCGAGGACGGCGCGCTCTATGAGCACGACAGCGAAGGCCCAGATGACATGCCCGCGCATTTGCGGGTCGCGTTGACGCAGACCCAGCTCTCCCTGCCGGTGATCGGCGGCGCGCTGGCGCTCGGGACATGGCAGGGCGTATTCCTGATCGAGCATCGCCGTCGTCCGCATCGGCGCGAGGCGGCGCTGCATCTCATCGGCGAGTAACCGGCCCTTGCGCCATTACGAGACGGCGCCGCGCGCCCGCGAGTAACGGACCGGCAAGCCTAATCAGCGATAACCATAACCCGACCGCTCGCGTCGCCTCATTCCCGCTCCGGGAATGAGCGACGCTTTCCGAAACTTGGCGTCCAAGTCGGGTATTGCGCATGCGTCATAAATCGAGTGCGAGCTGGGCGGTTGGCGTCGTTGCGCCTTGGTGCCTCGGGGTTGGCCTTCTCGTGTCCTTCACGGCTTCGGCTGGGCAAGACCCCGCGGCGCTTTCGCGCAAGGCTCCTTTGACGGCGCGTATCGAGGCGTCGGTTGAGGGAGCCTCGCTGGCCTCGGCGCTTTATGGCGATATGACTGGGGAGGGCGCGGCGACGGCGCCCCTTCAACTCGCGCGGCTCGAGGTCGGGGGCCCTTATGATCTGCGCACGACGCCCGACGAGCGCGAGCCCCATGTCGAGTTGAAGCCCAACGCCGCGGCCCTTCCCGAGGTCGACCGGTCGCACAAGGGCGATCCACTCGTCTCGTTGCTTCGCCCGAGCTACGAAAGCCGTCGCAAGGGACCGCCCAAGCAGGTCGAGGCGGCGAAGAGCGAAGAACCGCAAGTCACGACTCAGCGCACCGCCTCGGCGGCGCTCCCCAATCAGGCCGGCTCGACGGCGACGCCCGCTGCGGCCGCGCCCTCGCTCGCGGCCGCGAAAGAGCGCGCGCTGCACGGCGCGACCCCGGCGACGCCGCGGGCCGTGGCTCTCGGCTCTTCGACTCCCGCGCAGCCCGACGCCGTGCCGATCGAAGTGGCGGCTTTCCCGCACGTCACGCTCGGCCCCATGGCGAATGTCGGGCCGGGTGAGCACGGGCGACCCGATTATGTCTCGCTGATCGATCCCGAAAAGATGAGCAGCGAGAAGCGCTGCCTCGCCGAGGCCGTCTATTTCGAAGCGCGCAGCGAGCCGGTCGAAGGCCAGGCGGCGGTGGCGCAAGTCGTGCTGAACCGAGTCTCGAGCGGCCTCTATCCGCCGAGCATTTGCGGCGTGGTCTATCAGGGTCGGCGCCACTACATGGGCTGCCAATTCTCCTTCGCCTGCGAAGGCAAGTCGCTACGGATCACCGAGCCCGAGTCCTGGTCGACCGCCGTGCGCGTCGCCGACGAGGTGCTGGCGGGGCAGACCTATCTCTCGCAAGTCGGCCGCTCGACCCATTATCACGCCGACTACGTGAGGCCGTACTGGGCGCGCACGCTGCTTCGGATGGAGAAGATCGGCCACCATGTGTTCTATAAGCTGAAAGGCCAGAGCTGAGGGCGCCAAGCCCCGCCTTCAGTCCCGCTTCGCGCGAAAGCCTGTCGCGAGCACGTAGAGCTCCGCGGAATCGGGCCGGCTCGCGGCGGGCTTCAAATGACGCACCGTCGCGAAGTCGCGCTTGAGCCGCGCCAACAGATCCCCTTCGGTGCCGCCCTGCAGCACTTTGGCGACGAAGAACCCGCCGGGCTTGAGAATCTCCGCGGCGAAGTCGGCGGCGAGCTCGGCCAGCGCGACGATTCGCAAATGATCGGTCGCCTTGTGGCCGGTCGTGTTGGCCGCCATGTCGGAGATGACGCCGTCGGCGAGGCCGTTGAGCTTCGCCTTGATGAACTCCGGCGCGTCGGCGTCGTTGAAATCCTTGATCGAGAAGTCGACGCCGGGGACGGCGACCATCTCGAGCAGATCGATCGCGACGACCTGGCCCTTGCCCTCCGCCGCCTTGACGCGGCTCGCCGCGACTTGCGACCAGCCGCCGGGCGCGGCGCCGAGATCGACGATGCGCTGCCCCGGTTTGAACAGGCGGCAACGCTCGTCCATCTCCATCAACTTATAGGCCGCGCGCGAACGATAGCCTTCGCGCTTGGCGCGCAGCACATAGGGGTCGTTGAGCTGCCGCTCGAGCCATAAGGTGGAGGCGAGCGAGCGTTTCCGCGCCGTGCGAACGCGCGTCGCGAGCGTGCGCGCGCCGGAGCCGCCGCCGTCTCCCTTGCTCATATCTTCAAAGCCTCCTCGCGCGGCGCGAACATGCCCTCGGGCTCGGGCGCCATCACGAGGTGGCGCTTATGCAGCGCGATCAGCGTCGCGCGGTGGCCGATCGAGACGAGCGTGGTGTCGGGGAGACGCTCCCGCAGCATCCGGTAGATGTCGGCTTCGAGCTCCTCGTCGAGCGCGGAGGTGGCCTCGTCCAAGAACAGCCAGTCGGGTTTTTCCAAGAGCGCCCGCGCAATGGCGACGCGCTGCTGCTCGCCGCCCGAAAGCCGTTGCCCCCAATTGGTCTCCTCGTCGAGCCGGTTGGCGAAGGGGTTAAGCCTCGCTGCGGCGAGCGCCGCCCGCATCTCCCCCGGTTCGTAAGCCTTCGGCTCCTTCGGATAGGCGACGGCGGCGGCGAGTGTCCCGATCGGGAGATAGGGCCGCTGCGGCAGCAGCATGACCGACGCGCCGCGCGGAACCTCGATCCAGCCGTCGCGGTGCGGCCATATGCCGGCGATGGCGCGAAACAGCGTCGATTTTCCGGAGCCCGAGGGACCGGTCAGCAAGGTCGTGACATGCGGTTCGAAGGAGACGCCTCTGGCGTCGACGATCGGCTCGCCGTCCGGCAAGCGCAGCACGGCGTCGAGCGAGACTCGCGCGTCGGCGCCGATCCGGCGTCCGCCCGCCCGCTGCAATTCCACCTGGGCGCGCCCCGCGGCGGCGTCGAAGGACTCCAGTCGCAGCAGCACGGCGTGGAACTCGGCGAGATAGGTGTAATAGTTGACGAAGAAGTTGAGCGCCTCGTCGACGACGCCGAAAGCGTCGGCCGTCTGGCGGATCACCCCGATCTTGATCTTTCCCGAGAGCACGAAGGGCGCCGTGAGCACGAAGGGGAAGATCGGCGAGAACTGCCCATAGATGCTGGTGAACCAGGTGAGTTTCTTGCGGCGGTCGACGATGGCGAGGAAGTTTTGATAGACCGCCAAGAAGGCGCGGCGCAGCCCCGCGCTTTCCGTGCCCTCGCCCGAAAGCAAGGCGACCTGCTCGCCATATTCGCGCAGACGCGCGAGCGCGAAGCGGAAATTCGCCTCGCGGCGCTGGCGTTCGAAATTCAGTTTCGCCAGAGGGCGGCCGATCAAATGGGTCACGACCGTGCCGGCGGCGACATAGATGAGCGCGATCCAGAACAAGAGCCCGGGAATGACCACCTTACCGTCGAAGAAGGTGAGCAGGCTCGAAATCTGCCAGAGCACGATCGAATAGGAGACGAGCGAGCTCAGAGAGCCGATGAGCCGCATCGCGAAGGAGAAGATGCCGAGGCCTCCATCGCCGCCGTCGATGAAGTAGTTCACATCCTCGGCGATGCGCTGGTCGGGGTTGTCGGCGAGGCCGCCTTCAAGCGTCATCACATAATGCCGATGTCCGCCGAGCCAGCGGTCGATGAAATGCTGCGTGAGCCACCGGCGCCAGCGGATCACGAGATAGGAGCGCACGACGTAATCCGTCACGGCGACGGCCACGTGAAAGAAGGCCCATGGGATGAAACCATAGAGCAGTTTCGTCCAGAACTCGGCGGCGTTCAGATCTTGCAGCGCGCTGTAATAGTCGCGGCGGATGAAGCTGAGCCGCAGCGAAATCCCCACGATCACCTGCAGGAAGATGACGAGCGTGACGATCATCGTCGTCGCCATCGTCGCTTCGCGCGCCTGGAAAGCGGGCAGCGGCCATATGCGGTAAGAATCGCGCGAGTCGCTATCGAAATAGAGGTCGGTTATTCGCATAATTCTTCTGACGATGGGGATGTGGTCCGCGCCCCAGGCCAGGATCGAAAACACCCCCACCGTGATCGCGAGCGTCGCCGGCGGCGCGGCGT
>Ga0335078_10019787_pt1 | contig 10003 bp, 10 predicted proteins | sample Lox_Sample_32_FD_206711 | JGI IMG/M metagenome (GOLD analysis project Ga0335078, IMG submission 206711) | Soil microbial communities from Loxahatchee National Wildlife Refuge, Florida, United States - Lox_Sample_3.2 | ecosystem: Environmental > Terrestrial > Soil > Wetlands | place: USA...
CAGAAAGACCGCTTCATGCTCAAGATCTCGATGACGTGGCCGCAGCGCGATGAGGAGTTGGACCTCGCCCGGCGCAGCCTCGACGAACAGGCGCCCGAGGAGGTGCTGCGGCGCGGGGATGTCCGCCAGTGTCTTTCCGAGGGGGAGCTCGGCGAGTTGCGCGGCGCCTTGCGGCTTATTCAGGTGACGGACCAGCTTGTGGAATACATCGTGGAGGTGGTGCGCCGCACGCGCACCGACGATAGCATCCTGTTCGGCGCCGGTCCCCGCGCCACGCAAGCTCTGCTGGCGGGCAGCCGGGCATGGGCGGCGCTGAGCGGCCGCGATTTCGTCAGCCCCGACGATGTGCGCGCCATCGCGTTGCCGGCGCTCGAACACCGCCTGTTGCTGCGGCCAGAATCGGAGTTGGAAGGCGTGCGCACGGGGGAAGTCCTGGACCGCATTCTGCGCGAGGTGCCGGTGCCGCGATGATTGTGCCGGGATCCCGCCTCCTGCTCGCCGCGGCTCTAATTGTGCTGCCCCTGGCCACGCTGGCCGGCGTGGCGCGCGGCATGGTGCTGCCCAGTGCGGGAATCCTGGCGGTCTGTCTCGCCGCGAGCGTGGCGGATGCGGTCCTGGGCCGGCGCCGTGCCGGAGCGCTCTCGGCGCGTACACCCGAGCTTCTGCGGCTCACGAAGGATGTTCCGGCGAAGCTGGCGATCGCTTTGGAGAACCGCTCGGCACGGGCGGTCCTGGTGCGAGCCGGTGTGGTAATGCCGGACAGCGTCCAATCGGAGCGGCTTACCGAACGCGTCATGCTGCCGCCGGGCAGATCGGCGATCGAGTGGCCGTGCACGGGAACCCGCCGGGGCGATTATGCACTGCGCGAGCTGCATGTGGAAACTCCGTCGCCTTTGGGGCTGTGGCTGGCACGGGCGCGCGTGCCCATCGCGTGCAATTTGCGAGTCTATCCGAACCTGCGGGACAAGGCTACGGCTGCGCTGTTTCTACGCGCGGCCAATGCGGGAATGCGCGTCCACCGCCAGGTCGGGAAGGGAAGGGAATTCGAGAGATTGCGCGAGTACATGCCGGGCGACAGTTATGAAGACATCCACTGGAAAGCCACGGCACGCCGGCGCACTCCGGCGGTAAAGCTCTACCAGGTCGAGCACGCGCAGGAAGTCTACGTAGCCGTCGATGCGTCCCGTCTGGCGGCGCGCGAACAGATTCTGGATAGTTACGTGACCGCGGCCCTACACGTGGCGCTCGCCGCCCAGCGCCAGGGCGACCGCTTCGGCCTGATCACGTTCAGCGACCGGTTGCATCGCCTGCTGCCGGCGCGTGGCGGCATGGATCATTTCCGCTTGTGCCGCGAGGCGATTTACAACCTGCAAACGCGGCGTGTCAGTCCCGACTACCGGGAACTGTTCACCAGCATGCAGCTTAACTTGCGCCGCCGCTCGCTGGTGATCTTCTTCACTTCGCTGGACGATCCGCTGCTGGCCGAAACGTTCGCGCGCGAAGTCCGGCTCATCGCGCGGCGGCACCTGGTCTTAGTGAACGTGATGGGCGCCGCCGCGTTGCAGCCGCTTTTCCAGGGCGATCCGCCGGCCGATCTGGAATCCGCGTACCAAGCTCTCGCGGGACAGATGCTGTGGAACAAGATGCGCGCATTACAGATTGCTCTGCACAATCAAGGCGTGCGCTTGTCGGTGGTCGATGCGCAGAACATCAAGGCCCAGGCAACCGCCGCGTATCTCGAAATCAAGCGGAGGCAATTGCTATGATCCTGGACCTGCCGCGATTTGTCGCCGCCGAGCGCGTGTATTGGAACGAACTACAAGCCATGCTCGACAAGCTGCGCGTCGAGCCCGGGTGGCGCATGTCGATTCCGGAGGTCGAGCGCCTGCACTATCTGTACGAGCGGTGCTCGGCCGATCTGGTGCGCCTGGACACCTTTGCCCCGCCGCAGTTGCGCGCGTACGTCGAGTCGCTGGTTTCGCGGGCTTACGCCCAGATCCATGAAACGCGTGCGCGCGCCGGAAAGATCCGCTGGCGCGCCGGCATAGGCGCCTTTCCGCAGGCCTTCCGCCGCCACCTGGGTGCGTTCCGGCTGGCGGTGGCCTTGACGCTTGCGGGATGCGCGTTTGGCTGGTTTGCCATTCGCCACGATCCGCAGGCAAAGGCCGTGCTCATGCCTTTTCAAGGACTACTGGAGTCGCCCGCGAAACGCGTGGCGCAAGAAGAGAGCGCCGGAAGCGCCAGGCTCGACCGCCTGCACGGCCACAAAGCCTCCTTCTCGGCGGATCTCATGACCCACAACATTCGGGTTACCTTCCTGACGTTGGCCGCCGGCATCACCTGGGGAACGGGCACCCTCATTCTGCTGTTCTATAACGGCGTGATCCTGGGCGCTGTCGCCGCGGATTACGCGGGGGCAGGGTACGGCCAATTTCTGGCGGGCTGGCTGTTGCCGCACGGTGCTATCGAAATTCCCGCAATTCTGATAGGCGGCCAAGCGGGATTTGTGCTGGCCGGCGCGCTGATTGGCTGGGGAACACGCGTGGCCCGCGCGGACCGCCTGCGCGCCGTAGGGCACGATCTGCTGGCCCTCGGGATGGGCGCGGCAGGCTTGCTGGTGTGGGCCGGCATTGTCGAAGCGTTCGTGTCGCAATATCATCAGCCGGTTCTTCCCTACGGCCTCAAGATCGCGTTCGGCTTATTGGAAATAGCCGCGCTGTCGCTCTTCCTAACCCGCGTGGGACGCGCATGACTCCAGCGCGAGCGTCGTCGTTGCGCATCGAAACTCCAGAAGGCGTGGTGTTCTCCATGCAATTAGCCACGCCCGTTTTGCGCGGCCTCGCGTGGAGTGTGGATGTCGCTGTCATCCTGGCTGCATCTTTCGTGATCGGAAAAGCCTCCAGGGCGCTCGCGATACTGGGTGCGGACTGGGCCAATGCCCTGGCTGGGCTCCTTTACTTCGTGGCGTCCATGGCATACGGCATGGCATTGGAATGGTATTGGCGCGGGCAAACTCTGGGCAAGCGCCTGTTCAATTTGCGCGTGGTGGATGCACAGGGCTTGCGTTTGCGGCCGGCGCAAGTGGTGCTGCGCAACCTGCTGCGCGCGATCGACATGCTGCCGATGGCTTATCTGGTGGGAGCAGTGGCCTGCATGCTCAGCCGCAGGGGACAGCGGCTGGGAGACGTCGCCGCGAATACGGTGGTGGTGCGCGAAGCGAAACTGCTGGAGCCCGACGTGGAGCTGATCGCGCCGGCCAAGTACAATTCGCTGCTGGCGTTCCCGCACCTGGCCGCGCGGCTGCGCAGCCGCGCCGATCCGCAAGCGGTGCGCATCGCGATGACGGCCTTGGCCTTCCGGGAAGGCTACCAGCCGCGTGCGCGTGTGGAACTCTTCGGAGAATTGGCCGGCTACTTTCGCCCGCTGGTGGAATTTCCGGAAGCCGCGGTGGAGGGTTTGACCGATGAGCAATATGTCCGCAGCGCCGTCAGGGCAATCTACGGAGTCCGTGGGCGGGCGCCGGCAGCGGAGGTCACCCGGACGTAGCCTGGCTGCCCATGCCTGTAGGATTGGAACGGACGAATGCCCGGACACGAAAGTCAGTCATGCGCATACGAGTCGCGACGATAGCCGGTGCGCGGCGTGGTCTATTTCTTTCTGGCCGAGCCGGGACGGATCTACATGGCCGCGATCTACGCCAAATCGCAAAAGGAGACCCTGTCGGCGGCCGATCAGAATGTGCTCGCGAAACTGGCGGCGCAGATCAAGAAAGCAGCAAGGGGAGGGCAATAATTATGGGAGTACGCCTGAGCACTGGAAGCAAGGGGCGGACGAAGTTCGGCATGACGCTGGAGCAGAGCGCCAAAGAAATTCTGGCCCACGTGAAGGGCGAGGCAAGACTGCCTGCGCGGCGTATCGTGCTGCCGGATGAGGTCGATGTGAGGCGCATCCGGACCAAGGCGGGCATGTCGCAAGCGGAGTTTGCGCGCGCGTTTTGCATTAATCCGAGAACGCTACAGGAATGGGAGCAAGGGCGGCGAAAGCCGGACGCAACCACGCGGGCGTACCTCGCGGTCATCGCTAAGAATCGCGAGGCGGTGTTGGCGGCACTGGCGCCTTGAAGGCATGAGGCGGGTGTTACCGCTGAATTGCGGGGGAGAGTGTCGGTGACTGAGAGGCCATCCAGGAGAAGCGAGCCTGATGCAAGGCGCCCCTTGTGTTGAGAGAACAATATCGAGCTAGGAGTGGCAGGATGGCAGCGCTCACGCAACGGCTGGCTCATCAGTTGCCAAGATTGAAGTGACTGCCGACCTTGGCGTTACAATCACTGGCCACCAAGACGGTAGGCCGCGCCACCCCGTGCCTCTTCCCCGTTTTGCCGGAAAGGCATTAGTGCTGGATGTCGTTCACTCCTGATCCCAAGAGATCGGCCTGCTGCTTGCTATCGGGGCCGTTCGAGAATCGTCCCTGTTCGCGATACCTCGCCACATTCCGATCCGTTGCTGCCAGCAGCCACGCTTGACCCTGAAGTTCATGGTTCTTTGAGGTTCGAGACAAATGCTCCAAGGCGGCCAGATGCGCCTTCCGGTCGTCATCAGGCCGTCACTAAATTGGAGATTCGCGTATGCAAGTTCCAGTAACCCGACTGGCTTCTCGACCGAGATGAGCATCGGCTCATTGGGATTCTATCCAGCCGTATCGGCGATCCGCTTGTTCAGGGCAGCGAGAATTTCGCTCTGAGTCGAGCACTAAGCTGGCCTGCGCCGGCAGGAGTGCCGCCGCGGCAGGCGGTAGAATCACTTTTCCAGCCAACTCTTCCAGTAGTCTTTCCACTCCACGCCTTCGCCGGCCGGCAGGACGTCGATGGGGTTCAGCCCGTCGAGCATCACGGCGCTTTCGTCGGTGAATCCCTTCTTGCCCTGGTTTGCGAGCGCCTTGGGGTGCGGTCCGTGATGGATGCCGCGCGGGTGCAGCGTGGCCATGCCCGCCTTGATATTGTCGCGGCTGAAGAAGTCGCCGTCGTGATAGAAGATGAACTCGTCGTAGTCCGTGTTGCGGTGGAAGAACGGGACCTTGAGGGCCTGCGCGTCCTGCTCCAGGGGCCGCGGCAGAAAGCTGCAAATCACGGCGCCTTCGGTGACGAAGGTGGTGTGCGCGCTGGGCGGCAGGTGCGCGCGATGGCTCATGATCGGGCGAATATCGCGCATGTTGATTTTCCAGACCGTGAGGTCACCTTTCCATCCCACTACGTCCATGGGGTTGAAGGGATAGAACACTTTGGAGATCTCATCATCGACTTTGATGCGGATCTCCCACTCGCGGTTGTCGTCCAGGTGCGGCGCGGGATCGGGCGTGATTATCGTGGCGGGATCGTACAGGGCGTGCTGGCCGATCAAGCCTTTGTCCGGTTGATCGAATTCGCCGCGGGATTGCACGATCAGGAAGAAATTGTCCGTGGTGTCGGGGAGGATGCGGTGGGTGACGGCGCGCGGCACCACGAGGTAGTCGCCGGGTTCGAAACGCAGCGGGCCGAAATCCGTCTCCATGGTTCCGGCGCCGCGGTGCACGAAAATCAACTGATCGCCGTCCGCGTTGCGGTAGTAAAAGGGCATAGGCGCGGCGCGCCGCGAGACGTATAGCGTCACGTCGTGGTTGCCCAGGAACGCTACGGGCAGACCCGCGGGGTCGGCCAGGTCGGGTGGTTCCAGGCGATTCAGGTCGAAACAATGCGGCCGCAGCTTGCCTTCGAAGCGGATCCATCCCGTGGGCGGATGCGCGTGATATAGATGCGCGCTCTTGCCGTAAAAGCCCTTACGGCCGTGCTCTTCTTCGAATGTGCCTTCGGGCAGGCCGACGTGGGCCTGTTCAGCGATTTTGCCTTTTTTCAGCGGATACATGGTGACTCCTGGTTTGTCATAGCCGGTGAGCGGAAGCTCGCCGCAGCCTGAAGAGCTTGTTGAAGAGCGCGCCCGGAGTACGGCTTCCTCACGGTCGCGGCTCTACAGCTTGTTGCCAAATCGAAGCTCCGCTTTAGAGAAGCGCGCGTCAGCAAGCGGTAGGGCGCCTTTTCATCACCCTCTGAAGCTTGCACCACGTTCATAGGTTGCCGCGGCGGGCCTGCTCCCGCTCCAGTGCTTCGAACAGCGCCTTGAAATTGCCCTTGCCAAAACTGCGGCTGCCTTTGCGCTGGATCACTTCGTAGAAAAGCGTAGGCCGGTCGGCGACGGGCCGGGTGAAGATCTGCAACATGTAGCCTTCGTCGTCGCGGTCTACCAGGATGCCCAGTTCCTGCAAGCGCCCGATAGGTTCGTCGATGGGGCCGATGCGTTGGGCCAAGTCGTCGTAGTAGGTGGTGGGGACGCGCAGAAATTCGATGCCCTGATCGTGCAGTCTGGACACCGTGTCGATGATGTTATCCGTCGCCATGGCGATATGCTGCACGCCGGGTCCCTTATAGAAATCCAGGTACTCCTCGATTTGCGACTTGCGCTTACCCGCGGCGGGTTCGTTGATCGGGAACTTGACGCGCTCGTTACCGTTGGACATCACCTTGGACATCAACGCAGAGTATTCGGTGCTGATGTCTTTGTCGTCGAAGTGCTGGTAAAGGCGGAAGCCCATCACGTCGCGATAGAAATCGACCCAGGTGTTCATCTGTCCCCAGCCGACGTTGCCCACCATGTGATCGATGTATTTTAGGCCCACGGGGCGGGCGACACGGTCGGTCTGCTCGACCGCGACGAAACCGGGCAGGAAGGCGCCGCGATAATTCCGCCGCTCGACGAAGGAGTGAATCGTATCGCCGTAGGCGGCGATGGCGGAAAGCCGCACCTCGCCGTGGCCGTCCCGTAGGGACTCGGGCTCGCGTACGCCGCGCGCGCCGCGGGCGGTGGTCTCGCGGTAGGCGGATTCCGCGTCGTCCACCCACAGGGCGACATCGCGCACGCCGTCGCCGTGAAGCCGGACATGCGCGGCGATGGCATGATCGGGTTCGAGCGCGGTCGTGAGCACCAGCCGGACTTTGCCTTGCTCGACGACCCACGAGGCACGGTCGCGCGTGCCGGTCTCCGGACCGCGATACGCGGTCAGCCGCATGCCGAAGGCGGACCGGTAGAAATAAGCGGCCTGCTTGGCGTTGCCTACATAGAATTCGACATAATCCGTGCCATTCAGCGGGAGGAAATCCTTCTGCGTTTCGGATTGCGATTCGGCTAGCGTTTGCATAACCCCTCTCGTAAGAAGTCAGACCGGCGAACTGAGGTTCGCCGCGGCAAGCTTAAGCTTGCGCCACGATTTCGTCATGGCTTCGATGCACCTGGCGTTCTCCTCGTCGGTGCCGGTCGATACTCTGATACACTGCGGCAGGCCGAATGCCCCGAGCGGCCGCACGATCACGCCCTCCCGCACCAGGGCTTCGGTCAGCGCGTGCGCCTCATCCGCGGAGGGAAGCGCCAGCATTACGAAGTTGGCGTCCGAGGGGACCGCTTCGAGTCCCATGTCGCGGAACGAATCCGTTAGCAGCCGCAGGCCACGGGCGTTCAGCTCCAGCGATCGATGCAGGAACTCCTTGTCCGCAAGCGCGCCGATCCCGGCGGCCTGCGCCAGCGTGCTGGGTTCGAACGGCAGCTTCACTTTCAGCAGGTTGGCAATCAGTTCCTGGTGCGCGAAACCGTAACCGATGCGGATGCCGGCCAGTCCATAGATTTTGGAAAATGTCCGCAGCGTGATGACGTTGTCGTAGCGGTAGTGCATCGAGTCGGGGTAGCGCGGATTGTCCTTGGCGTATTCGAAATAAGCTTCGTCCAGTATGATCAGGACGCGCTCGGGCACGTGCTGGTAGAAGGCGTCGAATTCGTGGCGGGTGAAGATGGTTCCAGTCGGATTATTCGGATTGGCGAGATAGACGATTTTGGTGCGGTCTGTTATGTGAGCAGCCAAGGCCGTGAGGTCGTAGTGCCAGTCGCGGTACGGAACCGTGCGGTATTGGACGCCGCGGGAACGGGCCAGCACCTGGAAGCCGATGAACGCGGCTTCGGTGGTGAGGACCTCGTCGTCATCGCAGAGGAAGGTCCTGATGATCCCGGACATGATGCCTTCCGAGCCGCTGCCTGCGATCACGTTTTCCGGCTTGAGGTCGAACTTCTCGGCCAGCGTGCGGCGCAGATCGAGGCCGCCGTTGGGGTACAGATTCAGGCTGGACAAGTGGCGGCGAATGGCCTCCAAAGCCAGTGGGGAACTTCCCAGGGGGTTCTCGTTGGACGCCAGCTTCGAGACGCTGGCGAGGCCGTAGGCGCAGCGCACCTCGTCAATGGAGCGGCCCGGCTCGTAGGGGCGGAGCGATTCGATATATGGCGGAACGAGGGGCATTGGCGGAGGCTCAGCCGTCCCTTACCATATTAGCGATGATTCTCCCTCGCGGCTTTTACGCGCGTCCGACCAAGGAGGTCGCCCGCGAGTTGCTCGGCAAGATTCTGGTGCACGGCGAAACCGCCGGCCTGATCGTGGAGACGGAGGCGTACCTCGGCGGCGGCGACGACCGGGCCGCGCACTCCGCGCGGGGGATCACCAATCGCACGCGGGTGATCTTCGGCCCGCCCGGGCATGCGTACGTCTACTTCATCTACGGGATGTACGAATGCCTCAACCTGGTGACCGAACCAGCGGGACAGCCTGGATGCGTACTCATACGCGCCCTGGAACCGGTGGACGGAATCGAGACCATGGCGCGCCGCCGTCCCACGGCGCACACGTTGCGCGATCTGACTTCCGGGCCGGGGCGGCTGACGCTGGCTTTGGGAATCACGCGTGCCCAGAATGGCGTGGATGTCACGCGCGGCCCGCTTACGGTGCGCACGACGCGCCGCGCGCAGCCGTTTGAGATCGAGGTTACGCCGCGGATCGGGATCCGGCACTGCGCGGATTGGCCGCTGCGATATGTGATTAAAGGGAATCCGTTCGTGAGCGGGCGAGGCGCGGCGAACTGAAGCTTCGCCGCGGCAATCTGAAACGCGCGCCCCGTCCCAGGGCGATTATCTTCGGACGATCACTTCCCGGAGGCGCTCGCGGGTCAGAAAGAACTTCACAGACTCGAATTTCTGAAACAGCTTTTCCAGGCTGCGGTTATTGAACTGTTGGGCGGCGGCGCGGTCGCCGCACTGGCCTACCTGCAGCGTCCGAAGGTCCTGGATACGAAATGTGTAATGGGACATGGCGGCTTGGCGGTCGACCGATTGAAAGAAGGCCAGCAGGTAGCCTCTGGGTTTGAGAATGCGCGTCAGGCGATCGACGGTGGCCAGCAGCAGCGGGGGTTCCATGTACTCGAGCACGTCCCAGGCCAGCACGCCATCGAAGTGCTCGTCCGGGTAATCCAGGCTCTGTTGCAGGAAGTGTTCGATACGGCCAGGATTGGTCTGGGCCGCGGTGTCGTCGCCGAAAGTCTCGTGGAAGATCCGGAGAAAATCTTCGGAGTAGAACTTATGCCCGAGGCTGGTAATGAAATTGACGTTTTCCTGGGAAGCGCCGCCGAGGTCGAGAATAGCCAATCCGGCCTGGTCGCGGAACGAGCCGAAGAACTGCTCGAGCCCACGGCTGGGGCGGGTATGAAACGTTTCGCGCTCGCCGGATTTCGCGCCGAAGCGGGACCGGCTCGCATGGTTTACCGCAGGGCGAGCCTCCGCGGAGGACCCAGGGCCGCGCAGGATGCTTTTCAGCCTCTCCCTCCACAAGACCAGATCCTCGCCACCGGGTTAGTGTCGCGCGTCGGCCGCCGTGGCCGCGACGGGCGCCGGGGCGGGGGCGGCTGCCGGCTGCGAACGCGGCGGGCCGGGGGCCGCCTTCGGTTCCGTCTTGACGATATCGATGCTCCCCTTGAAGTAGGCGCCGTCTTCGATGATGATGCGGGCGGTCTTAATGTCGCCGACCAGTTTGGCGTCCTTGCGGATCTCGATGCGGTCGCTGGCTTCCACGTTGCCCTGAACGACGCCCAGGGCGACCACCTCGCGCG
>Ga0335078_10019788_pt1 | contig 10003 bp, 9 predicted proteins | sample Lox_Sample_32_FD_206711 | JGI IMG/M metagenome (GOLD analysis project Ga0335078, IMG submission 206711) | Soil microbial communities from Loxahatchee National Wildlife Refuge, Florida, United States - Lox_Sample_3.2 | ecosystem: Environmental > Terrestrial > Soil > Wetlands | place: USA: Florida...
CGCCGTAGTAGCTGACGTTGCCGTCGGCATTCGAGCGCGTTGCCATCAGATAGGCGAGCTTGCCGCCCAGGCAGTAGCCGACGGTGCCGACCTTCTTGCCGGCGATCTCCGGCATCTGCCGCATATGGGCCAGGGTCGCCTTGAGATCCTCGACCCCTTGGTCGGCGTCGAATTTCTGGAACAGCTCGAACGCCTGCTTCCACTCGTCCGGCGTGTAGCGGTTGAGCTGGATGCCGGGCCTGATGCGCCAGAAGATGTCCGGGCAGACGACGGTGTAGCCGAGCAGCGAGAAATCGTCCGCCAGCTGCCGCATCGTCTGGTTGACGCCGAAGATCTCCTGGATCAGCAGGAGCCCGGGTGCCGGCGCCGTCTTCGCCGTGGCGACATATGCCTCGAACGTCCCGCCGTTGGCGCGAACGGTTGTCTGTGCCATTGGTCGCTCTCCTCCGTGGTGCTGGGCTGCAGGGTGATCCCCCCGTCTGTCGCCAACCTAGCGCGCCTTCAAATCCTCGGCCAGCGCCACCGGGTCGGTGAGCGGGGGCGAGCACACCGGCCCCTCGCACACGTAGACCGTGGGCTGGCCGCCGAGCGCTCCCTTGCCGTGCGCCGGGTGCGTGGTCGGCAGATCGGCGCCGGGCGGGACGATCTGCAGCACCAGATTGGGCAGCGAGGCCGACACCGCGACCGCGCGCAGCAGCCCGTCGGTCGCCGCATCGCCCACGCGGCCGACCACCGCGACTTGCAGCGGGTCGGCCATGACGTCGGCCGCGTTCAGGAGCGTCGAGAGCGGGAAGAAGTTCTGCGCGAGCTCGCCCGAGAAGGCGCGGGTCACCGCCTCGGCGCGGTCGCGGTAGGCGGGTTTGCCGGTCAGCGCGTGCAACCGCGCCAGCGTTTCGGCCATCACGCCGTTGCCCGACGGGGTGGCGGCGTCGTGCGCCGTCTTGGTGCGGGTGATCAACGTGCCGGCGTCCGAGGCGGTGAAGAAATACCCGCCGCCCGCCTGGTCCCAGTACCAGCGATCGGCGTCGGCCACGAGCTGCTCGGCCTGTTCCAGATGGATGCCGGCGCCGGTCACTTCGTAGAGCAGGGCCGCCGCGCGCGCCATGTTCGCGTAATCGTCGAGCATGGCGGTGTGCTGGGCACGGCCTTGGCGGAAGCTGTGGCGCAGGCGTCCGGCATCGCGCTCGCCGGCGGGCCCGCGCAGATGCGTCATCACGCCGTTGAACGCCTGGCCCGCGAGCGCCACCCAGTCCGCGTGCCCGAAGATGAAGCCGGCGCGCGCCAGGGCTGCGATCATCAGGCCGTTCCAGTCGGCGAGCACCTTGTCGTCGCGGCCGGGCGGAACGCGCTTGGCGCGCGCTTCGAACAGGACGTTGCGGCACTTCGCCAGCCGCGCCTCGTGCGCCGCATCGCCCAGCAGCATCGTCTTCGAGCGGTTGAGGATGGTATGGCCTTCCCAGTTGCCGCCCGCGCGCACGTCGTAGGCCGCTTTGAAGACCGCCGCCTCGGCGCCGAGCAGGCGGTCGATCTCGGCTTCGGTCCAGACGTAGAACTTGCCTTCCTCGCCCTCGGAATCGGCATCGAGCGTGGCGGCGAAGCATCCGCCTTCGGCCATCATCTCGCGCTTCAGCCAGCCGATGGTCTCGGCGACGCGCGCCTCGTAGAGCGGGTTCTTCGTCTCCTGCCAGACGAGCGCCAGCAGTTCGATCAGCTGCGCATTGTCGTACAGCATCTTCTCGAAATGCGGCACCAGCCACACGGCGTCGGTCGAGTAGCGGGCGAAGCCGCCGCCCAGATGATCGTAGATGCCGCCCTGGCACATGCGGTCGAGCGTCACCACCACGGCGTCGCGCAAGGATGCCGCCTCGGGACTGCGGCCGGACCGGACATGGGCGCGCCACAGCAGCTCGAGGATCGAGCTTTGCGGGAATTTGGGAGCGCCCTTCAGCCCGCCGTGGACCGGATCGAACATGCCGGCGAAGTGCTGGGCGATGCGGTCGAGCACGGGCCGCTCGACGCTGCCGCCCGGCGATGACCTCTCGCGCGCCTGCAGCGCCTCGACGAGCGTGCCGACGTTCTGGTCGACCTGGTCGCGCTTGTCCTTCCAGGCGGCCGAGATGGCGCGCAGCACGTCCTTGAAGCCCGGCCGCCCGTAGCGGGAGTCGACCGGGAAATAGGTGCCGCCCCAGAACGGCCGGCCGTCGGGCGTGAGGAACATGGTCAGCGGCCAGCCGCCCTGCTCACCCATCAGGTGCAGCGCGTTCATGTAGATCTGGTCGACGTCGGGCCGCTCCTCGCGGTCGACCTTCACGTTGACGAACAGCTCGTTCATCACCTGCGCGGTCTCGTCGTCCTCGAAGCTTTCGTGCGCCATGACGTGGCACCAGTGGCACGCGGCGTAGCCGACCGAGAGCAGGATCGGCACGTCGCGCGCCTTGGCCTCGGCGAACGCGCCCTCGCCCCACGAGCGCCAGTGCACGGGGTTGTGCGCGTGCTGCAGAAGATACGGGCTGGTCTCGCGGCCAAGCAGGTTGGCGGCCGGAAACGGCGGGGCGACGGCCATGACGAAAAAGCTCCCAACGGGTGTTTCGTCAACTTAGGCGCGTCGGCGCTGGTGGACAACTGCGTGTTGCGTTACCTTCCCATCATGAAAGTGACGGTCAACATCGATTGCACGCCCGAGGAGGCGCGCGCCTTCTTCGGCCTGCCGGATATCCGGCAGTTTCAGGATTCGATGATGTCCGAGGTCCAGAAGCGGATGGAGCAGACCATCAAATCGATGGACCCGGAGACGATGCTGAAGACCTGGCTGCCCGCCTCGCTCGAAGGCCTCGAGCAGCTCCAGAAGATGTTCTGGGGCCAGATGAGCGCCGGAATGGGCCGCAATTCCGAGAAGAAATGACGGGGCTTGCCTCCGTCATTGCGAGCGAAAGCGAAGCAATCCAGGACTGGATCGCTTCGTCGCTAATGCTCCTCGCGATGACGTCTGACGGTGTCAGTGCCGCGTGGCGCTCATCACGCGGTCGGCCGGGAGAACGACCTGGACATTGGTGCCGGTGCCGGGCTGGCTGTCGATCGAGATCCGGCCGCCGTGCAGCTCGACCAGGGATTTGGTGATCGGCAGTCCGAGCCCCGCACCCTGCCGGCTGCGCACGTAGGGGTTCGCGGTGCGCGACACGCCCGACAGGATCTTGGGAATGTCCTGCGGCGGCATGCCGGCTCCGGTGTCGCGCACGCCGATCGTCAGGCGCCCGTCGCGGTCCACGTCGGCGGTGACGTCGATGCGCCCGGCGGGCCGGGTGAACTTGACCGCGTTCGACAGGAGATTGAGCAGCACCTGCCGCAGCGCCAGCGGATCGGCGCGGATGTCGGGCAGGTCGGGCGGCAGGCGGGTGGTGATCGTCAGCTGCTCGCGGGTGGCCGATGCCTGGATGATCTTCAGCACGTCGTCGACCACGCGGGCGACCGACACCAGCTCCTCGTGCAGCTCGCGCCGTCCGCTCTCGATGCTGGTCACGTCGAGCAGGTCGTTCACCAGCGACAGGAGATGCGTGGCGCTGCCGTGGATGTCGCGGACATATTCGGAATAGCGCGGGCTTCCGAGCGGACCCAGCATCTGCATCTGCAGCATCTCGGCAAAGCCGATGACGGCGTTGAGCGGCGTGCGCAGCTCGTGGCTCATCATGGAGAGGAACGCGGTCTTCGTGCGGGCGGCCATCTCGGCCTCGTCCTTGGCCGCGCGCAGGAGCAGATCGGCTTCGCGCCGGGCCGTCACGTCGAGGCAGACGCCGTCATAGGCGACGACGGTGCCGCGCGCATCGGCGACCGCGCGCACGCTCTCTTCGATCCAGAAGACCTCGCCCGAGCTGTGCCAGACCTCGCGTTGCCGGTTGACCACCGTCCCGGACCTGAGGCTCGCCATCCATGCCGCGCGGTCGAAGCCGGGCGGGAAGAACAGCGCCTGCACGGATGCCGCGGCAATGTCCTCGGTATCGGCGATGCCGAACATGAGGCGGAACGCCGGGTTCACGTCGGTGAGGCCGGCGTCCGGCTCGACGCGGTAGAGCCCGACCGGCACGGTCTCGAACAGCTCGCGGTGGCGCGTCTCGGCGGCCGCCAGGGCGGCGCGGTTGTGAGCCTTGCCGATCGCCGAGCGGGCCGCGAGGCGCAGCAGGGCGAGCCGCTGCGGGGTCTTGATCACATATTCGTCGACGCCCGAGCGCATCGCCTCGACCGCGATCTCTTCGCTGCCGGTGCCGGTGAACATGATGACCGCCACGTGCGGGTAGCGCCTCTTGATCTCGTTGAGCACGGAGAGACCGTCGGTCCAGCGCAGCTGGTAGTCGGTCACCACCAGATCGAAGCCTCCGCGCTCGAGGAGCGCCGCGAAGCCGCGCGCGTCCAGCACGTGCTCGACCGACAGGCCCGGGAACTCGCGCTCGAGCTCGCGCAGCACGAGCGCGCGGTCGTCGGGATTGTCGTCGATGAGCACGGCGCGCGGAGCCATGGGCTTACTGGCCCTCCATGTCCGGCTTCTGGTTGAGGATCATCCAGTAGGGCTGCAGCGTCTTGACCATGGCGAACAGGTCGTCGAAGCCGACCGGCTTCACGAGATAGGAGTTGGCGCCGAGGTCGTGGACGTGAGCACCACGACCGGCAGGCGCTTGAGTGCCGCGTGCTGCTTGATCCACGACAGCACCTCGTGCCCCGATCGGCGCGGCAGCTTGAGATCGAGGAGGACCAGGACGGGCACGGGATGGCGCGCGCGGTCCGCGTAGTCGCCGCTGCCGGAGAGATAGGCGATCGCCTTCTCGCCGTCGTCGACCACGGAGATCGGATTGACCAGGTTCGCCTTGCGGAAGGCGCGCTGGATCAAGAGGACGTCGTCCGGGTTGTCCTCGACCAGGAGAATCGTGAAATCGCTGGCCATCATGCTGCCGCATCCCCTCCCCGCAACTCGAACCAGAACCGGCTGCCCTGGCCGGCCGCGGACTCGACCCCCACCTGGCCCTCCATCCGCTCGACGCCCTTCTTGACGATCGCAAGGCCGATGCCCGTGCCGGGATAGGTCTCGGACCCGTGCAGCCGCTCGAACACCCGGAAGATCCGCTCGTGATGGTCGGGCGCCACGCCGATGCCGCGGTCTTCGACCCAGCAGCGCACGCGCGCGCCGTTCGTCTCGGCGCGGATGCGGATGTCGGGTGCGTCACCGGGCGCGGTGAATTTCAGCGCGTTGTTGACGAGGTTGATCAGGCATTGCTGCAGCGTCGCGCGATGGGCGCGCACGGCCGGCAGCGGCCGCTCGACGGTGATCGCGGCGTTGCGCTCGCCGATCACCCCCTGCATGCGCGAGAGGATCGAGTCGACGGCCTCTTCGAGCGGAACGGGGCTGAGCGCCATGTCGGTGCGGCTGAGGCGGCTGTAGGCGAGGAGGTCCTGGATCAGGTCGTCCATGCGCGCGGCGGCCGCGACCACGCGCGAGGCATAGTCGCGCCCTTGCGCGCCCAGCGCGTCGGCGAAGTCCTCGAGCAGCGCCTTCGAGAATCCCTGCATGGCGCGCAAGGGCGCCCGCAGGTCGTGCGAGACCGTGTAGGCGAAGGCGTCGAGCGCCGCGTTCGAATCCTGGAGGCGGCCGGCCATCCGGTTGAAGGCGCGGGCGAGACCGGAGATCTCGTCGCGTCCGGCGATCGCGACCCGGTGCGCGAGCTCGCCTTCGCCCAGCCGCCGCGCGCCGTCGGCCAGCAGGGCGAGCCGCCACCGCAGGTCGCGCAGCACGCTGGCGCCCACGATCAGCGACAGGGCGACGACGACGAGGCCGCCGCCCACCAGCCCTTCGAGCATGAGCCTCTGGCCGGTGAGGGCCGCAGCCTGGTCGTGCTCCAGGGTGCGGCGCTCGGCCGCCGTCATGTCGTCGATCAGGGAGCGCGCCCGCTCCATGGCGCTTCTGCTGGAGCGCAGCAGATCGACCGCCGTCGTTGCCGGCGTCACGGCACGCGGCGTATCCGCCACCAGCCGCAGCGCGTCGAGCTCCTGGTCGGTGGTCTCCTGCAGGGCGGCGAGGCGGGTGCGCTGCGCCGGCGTGGCGAGCTCGCCGGCCAAATCCGCCAGCGCGCCGGGAACGACCGCCAGGGCCGCGCGGTAGGACGCGAGAAAGTCGTCGTGGCCGCTCGCCACGTAGCCGCGCACGCTGGTCTCGGCGTCGAGCAAATCGACCAGCAGGGTCTGCAGTTGCGAGATCAGCGCCTGGTTGTGGGCGCCGGCCACCGTCGAGGCGCGCAGGCGCTGCATATTCTGGACGGCGGCCAGTCCGAATAAAACAAGGCAAATTATTGTAAATACGTAGATTAAAGTCAGTTTACGGATGATCGAGGGACGCATCCCGTCATTCAAAGTGTCCAGCTTCAAAAGTCAAGCCGCACAAATGCGACGGGGTTCACTTTTGGTGGAGTCGACTGGACGTTGTATTTACGTCGGCACGCTTGGTTAATTATTTGTTAATTACTTGCCGGTGGTGCCGAGGGACGGGCCGGACTGAAATCGGCCGCGACGCGTGCGTTTTCCGCGGCAACGCGGCATGCTCGGCGTCATGCACGCCGAATACCCGTTCTCGGACAAGATCAGCCTCGCGTTCGCGACGCCGATTTTGCGCCTGCGCTGTCCCGACGCGGCGCAGGTCAACGAAGGCTTGATCCGCGCCATCCACGAGAAGGAGCGGGCCGAGCCCACGGCGGGGCGCAGCCTCGTCGGCGGCTGGCATTCGCGCGACGACCTGCTCGACTGGCCTTATCCCGAGATCCGCGCCTTGCGGTCGTGGATCGGGACGGCGATCCAGGAGATGACGAAGTTTGCGATGCCCGATTTGGCGCAGGGTCCGCCGGTCAAGGTGGACCTCGGCGGCGGCGCCTGGGCGAACATCGTGCGCGACGGCAGCTATCACAAGATCCACAGCCACCCGTCGTGCGACTGGTCGGGCGTCTACTACGTGGCCGTGGGCCACGCCGATCCGAACGGGCCGCCCGACAACGGGATGATCGAGTTTCTCGATCCGCGCATGGGGGCGACGAAGCCCGGCCCGGGCGGTCCGGAGGCGCTGCCCAAGCTGCGCGTGCCGCCCGAGGCGGGCCTGATGCTGCTGTTTCCGTCGTGGCTCTACCACTACGTCAACACGTTCCACGGCACGGGCGAGCGCATCTCGATCGCCTTCAACGTCACCCTGCGCATCCGTCCGGCTTGATCGGCGGCGCCTCCGGCCTCTATCGTCCGCGGGAGATCAGGGGAGGGCCGTATGATGCACGCCGGCAAGACGGGGTTGCTCGCAGTTGCAGTTGCGCTGACGTTGTCAGTGCCGGGATGGGCGCAGCAGGGCGTGCCGCCGGAGATCGCCGCGCAGCTGCGCGCGATCGGACCGGTGATCGACGTGCCAGCCGTGGCCAAGCTGTACGCGCCGCTGCAGGCCGAGGCGCCGCGCGAGGGCGTCAAGCGGACGAACGACGTGCATTACGGGCCGGACGAGCGCAACCGTCTCGACGTCTACGAGCCGGCGACGCACCCGGCGCAGCCGATGCCGGTGCTCGTCTTCATCCATGGCGGCGGCTTCGTGCGCGGCGACAAATCGACGCCGGGCACGCCGTTCTACGACAACATCGGCTACTACTTCGCCCGGCACGGCGTGCTCGCGATCCTCGCCACCTATCGCCTGGCGCCGGCGCATCCGTGGCCGGCGGGCGCCCGCGATGTGGGAGCGGTCGTCCATTGGACGCGCGCCAACGCCGCCAGGTTCGGCGGCGACCGGCATCGCATCGTGCTGTGGGGACACTCGGCCGGTGCGGCCCATGCCGCGGCGTACGCTCTCGATGCGCGCTTCCAGCTCCCTCCGGGCCCGCGCCTCGCCGGCCTCATTCTCATGGCCGGCGTCTACGACCCGGTGCTCGAGATGCGGGCGGCCGAGCAGTTCAGCGGCAGCCATCCGCAAGAGTCGGACACGGCGTATTACGGCACGGACATGCGCAGCTATGCCGCGAAAGCGCCGATCCGCCATCTCACCGGGCCCAAGCTGCCGGTGATGCTGATCGTCTCCGAGCTCGACCCGCCGATGATGCATGTCGAGACCGGAGAGCTGTTCGCCGCCCTCTGCCAGCGCGACCATCAATGTCCGACCCTGGTGACGCCGCGCGACCACGACCACATCTCCGAGGCGTATGCGATCAACACGCCTGATGACTCGGTGAGCGGCCCGGCGCTGGCCTTCATCCAGGCAGCGAAATAGCAGAGACCGTCATCGCGCCCAAATTCCTGCAAGGGGCGAAGCCCCTTGCAAACGCGGGCTCGCCATGACGGGTTGTGGCGGATGTAGTCCGCCCGGCCTATACCTCGCGCATGGCGCCTGAGCGCGACACGACACGAGATACGATCTACGCCCCCTCGACCGCCGCGGGCCGCGCCGGCATCGCGGTGATCCGGCTGTCGGGGCCGCGCGCCGGTGCGGCCCTCGTGGCGCTGACCGGGCGGCCGCTTCCCACGCCGCGGCTGGCGGCGCGCGCGCGGTTTGGTCACCCCGGAACAGGCGAGGCGATCGACGACGGCCTGGCGCTGTGGTTTCCGCGGCCGCGGAGCTTTACCGGCGAGGACGTGGCCGAGCTGCATCTGCACGGCAGCCGCGCGGTTCTGGGTGCCGTGCTGGCGGCCCTTGCGACGATCCCAGGTCTGCGCCTGGCCGCCGCCGGCGAGTTCACGCGCCGGGCCTTCGATGCGGGCAAGCTGGATCTCGCCGAAGTCGAAGGCCTCGCCGATCTGATCGCGGCCGAGACCGAGGCGCAGCGTCGGCAGGCCCTGCGCCAGCTCTCGGGCGAGCTCGGCCGGCTGACCGAGGGCTGGCGCGAGCGGCTGGTGCGCGCACTCGCGCACGCCGAGGCCGAGATCGACTTTCCCGACGAGGACGTGCCGGGCGGGCTGGTCGCCGCCCTCGGCCCGACGGTGGCGGAGCTCGCGGCGGAGATCAGCCGCCGGCTCGACGACGACCGGCGCGGGGAGCGGCTGCGCGACGGGCTCTCGATCGCCATCGTCGGGCCCCCCAATGCCGGCAAGTCGAGCCTGCTGAACCGGCTGGCGCGCCGCGAGGCGGCGATCGTCTCGGCGATCGCCGGCACGACGCGCGACGTCGTCGAGGTGCAGCTCGATCTGGGCGGCTATCCGGTCGTGGTCGCCGACACGGCGGGCCTGCGCGACCTCGACGGCGGCGGCTCCGCGCACGCTGAGATCGAGCGCGAGGGCATGCGCCGGGCGCTGGCGCGCGCGCAGGCGGCGGACCTGAAGATCCTGGTGCTCGACGCGACGCAAGCCGCCGTCGATCCCGCGGTCCGGGCACTCGCGGATGCCAACACACTCGTGGTTGCCAACAAGATCGATCTCGCCGCCGCGGCGCCCGACCTGCCGGGCCACGCCGTGGCCGGCATCTCGGCCAGGACCGGGGCGGGGCTTGATGCGTTCATCGCCGAGCTCGCGCGCGCGGTGGCACGCCGGCTCGGCGGCACCGACACCACGGCCCCGGTCATCACCCGGGCCCGCCATCGCGAGGCGCTCCTGGACTGCGCGGCCGCCCTCAACCGCGCTCAGGCGGGAGTCGACGCCGAGCTGATCGCCGAAGACCTGCGCCTCGCGGCCAGGGCACTCGGCCGCATCACCGGCCGCGTCGGCGTCGAGGATGTGCTCGACGTGATCTTCCGCGAGTTCTGCATCGGGAAGTGAGGGGTGTTAGGTAGCAAGCGCACCTACGGCTGGACCGTCATTGAGTCGGCGCGTCCCGCCGCGCCTGCCCCCTAAGAAGCCCCCAGCCCGGTCACTGAGGCGCCGCGTGCTACGGTCCTTCCGCAATAGGGGAGGGCATCATGACCATGTGGACACTGATAATCGTCTTCAGTGTGGCAAGCGGGGGTGGCGCGATAGAGAAACAAACCGCCGGTCCGTATCTCGCCATTAGCGCATGCGAGAAGGCCCGAGATGATTT
>Ga0335078_10019789_pt1 | contig 10002 bp, 8 predicted proteins | sample Lox_Sample_32_FD_206711 | JGI IMG/M metagenome (GOLD analysis project Ga0335078, IMG submission 206711) | Soil microbial communities from Loxahatchee National Wildlife Refuge, Florida, United States - Lox_Sample_3.2 | ecosystem: Environmental > Terrestrial > Soil > Wetlands | place: USA: Florida...
AGCTCGCGGCCGGTGGCGTAGCCGCCGCCGATGACCACCGCCTTGAAGGCGAGCCCGGGGAGAACGAAGCGCTGAAAGCGCGATGGTCTCACGCCGCGACCGGACTGCCCCACACGGCCTCGTCGCACTCGATCAGGCCGTTGGAGTAGCGCACGCCCGGTACCCGGTCCTGCCTGAGGAAGGTGGGACCGTCCAGGTCGACGACGTCGCACAGCTGACCGAGCACGAAGGCCGGCGCCATCGCGAGGCTCGTGCCCATCATGTTGCCCACCATCACCTTCAGTCCCTGGCGGCGCGCCTCGTGCGCCATGGCGAGCCCCTCGGTGAGGCCGCCGGACTTGTCGAGCTTGATGTTGACGACGTCGAAGCGGCCGACGAGACCGGCGATGTCGCCGAGAGTGAGCGCGCTTTCGTCCGCGGCGATCGCGATCGGAGACACGTGATCCTCGAGACCCGCCTCGTGACCGCGGGCCACCGGCTGCTCGATGAGCTCGACCCGCGCCTCGACCAGTATCCGCGTGAGCTTCGGCAGCAGCTCGAGACTGTATCCCTGGTTGGCATCGACTCCGAGCCACACCTCGGGACGCGCCGCGCGCACCGCGGCGACGCGCCGTGCGTCGAGCTCGAGGTCGCCGGTGAGCTTCAGCTTGAGGGCCCGTGCCTGCGCAAAGCGGCGCGCGCCGGCCGCCATCACCTCGGGCGCCTCGGCTCCGAGAGTGAAGGTGGTGAGCAGCGGCTTCGGTGCAGGGAGCCCGGCGAGCGCCCATACGGGCTTACCCGCCTGCCGCGCCTCGAGATCCCACAGCGCGCAGTCGAGCGCGTTGCGTGCGCCGCCGGGGGGCAAGAGGTGCTGCGCCGCATCGCGATCGATCCCGCGCTCGATCGCCGCGCGCTGCGCCTCGATCTGCGCGGCCATCTGCGCGACCTTCTCGCCGAGGAAGAACACCCCCGAGGCCTCGCCGCGCCCGCGGTGCGTGCCATCCTCGAGCGTCACGACGATTGCGTCCTGATGCTCGAAAGTGAAGCCCGCAATGCGAAACGGCGCCGAGAAGGCGAGCTTCTCGATGGCGACGCCCAGGCGCAGCTTCGGCATCAGTAGTCGGTCCCGACGACCAGCAGCTTGCAGACGAGCGCCACCCACAGGATGAACACCGACGACAGCACGAGCACCACGCTCCAGGTCTTCGCCGGCCAACGGCGCTGCCCGCGCCACACGGCGAGCAGATTCCACAGCATGACGAGGAGTCCGCCAATGAAGGCCACGATGCTCGCGAGCTGCGCGAGGATCAGCAGCGGATCGAGCTTGCCGCCGAGCGTGCCCGTGTCCTTGAGCACCATCGCCAGGAAGATTCCCCAGATGCCGAGCGCGACGAGCGTGGCGACCGCAGCGATGCGGCTCCAGCGCCAGGCGCGCATCGCCCCCGCATCGAGCGCGAGCGGCGCGTGATAGCGCCGCCGCACGATCGCGGCTACCGGCCAGAGGAGCGCCGTGAGCAGCATCGCCACGATCGCCACCAGGAACAGCGGCATCAGCCAGGTCGCGGCTGAATACCACGGCGTGCGATCGAACACCTCGAAGGGCGAGATGAAGTCGAAGCTGAAGCGTACCGGCTTGCCGTCGACCACCCTGGCGGCGGCGCGGTCGTGGCCGTTGACGTCCTGCCAGACGAAAGGCGAGACCTCGACCCAGTGGCGTGGCTTGCCGTTCGGCCCCGGGAAGGGCAGCAGCAGCTCGCCGTCCTTGTTGACGCCCAGCTTGGTCTGCCCGAGGAACCCGAGACCCGCGAGGAAATTGCTGTCCGCACGCCGCGAGACGTCCCAGGCGCCGCTCATGAGCGCGGCGTGCGCCGCCTGCGTCCGGGCATCGACCTGCGCGGTCACCGGGTGCGGTATGCCGGCCGGCAGGTAGCGGTCGGCGAAGTCCTGGAACAACTGGTTGCGCAGCGTCTGCACGGCCGCGTCCTTCCCCGGGCTGCTGAAGGAGGCGTACAGCCCCGTGTTGTCCTTGAGGAACAGGTGCAGCGAGGTGTGGAACCAGTCGGTGTCGCCGAGGTGCGCGATCACTTCGCGGCCGTTGATGTTGGTCTCGAAGAAGCCGAGCTCCATGCGATTCAGCGGGCCGATGCCACCGCTGTAGGGGCTGTTGTGCATCAGCTCCGCGGTCGCGGCGCTCAGGATGCGGTTGCCGTGATACTCACCCCCCTGCAGGTGCGCGATCATGAAATGCGCCATGTCGTCGGCGGATGCGGACATCGAGCCCGCGGGCCGGGGGCCGACGTACTCGAAGGGCTCGGCCTCGCCGGAGCCGAGCCGATAACCCTTGGCCATGAAAGGCTCGAGCGACTTCTCGAGCGGCTGGCGGAAGCTCGAGTGCGTCATGTCGAGCGGCTGATAGATGTGCTTCTCGAGATAGACGTCGAAAGGCTCGCCGGAGACGCGCTCGACGATGTAGCCGGCGAGCGAGGCACCGTAGTTGGAATAGGCGGGCGTCGTGCCGGGCGGAAAGATGCACACCGGCACCTTCGCCTTGAGCATCTGCTCGAAGGTCGGCAGATTGTTGCTCGCGGAGATGACTCCCTTGGCGTGCTCCTCGAAACCGGCCGTGTGCTGCATGAGGTTGCGCATGGTGATGGGCTTGCCGCCCATGCCGGTGACCTTGTAGTCGAGATACCTGTTGATGTCGGCGTCGAGATCGATCTTGCCCTGCTCGACGAGCTGCATGACCGCGGTCCAGGTGATCAGCTTCGATACCGAGCCCGGACGGAACATCGTTACCCTGGGATCCACCGCAATGCGCTTCTCGACGTCGGCGAAGCCATAGCCACGCTCCGTGACCACCTCGCCGTCCTTGACGATCGCGACCTCGGCGGCGGCGATGTCACCGGTCTTGAGCGCATAGGGCAGGTAACCGTCGAGCCAGGCATTGGCGTCGTCGGCCGTGAACGGATGCCCCGAGGCGCTCTGCGGCGCCGCCGCCGCTTCCCCGACCGCCGGCCCCTGGGCCGCGGCGGGTGCCGCGGGCGGTGCCAGCGCCGCGCTCGGCGTCTTCGCCGCTACGGCCGCAAGCGCCAGCAGCGTGGTTGCGGCCGCGGCAAGAGTGAAAACAGCGCACTTCTTCAGGGTGTTCACGGCTTTAGTCCTTCTAGGCGAGGCACGAGTCGACCAGACGTTCGAATTCGGTACCGGGGCGCATGGGATCCGCCACCGGCAGTCCCAATCGATGGCTCTCGCGAGCCAGCAGCTCGTGAGCCGCGCGCGGCTCGAGCTGCGAGGTATTGAGGCAGACGCCGGCGCAGCGGATCGCGGGGTTGGTGCGCCGCCCGAGCTGCACGTTGACGTCGATGGTCTCGGCGATGCTCGGCAGCGGATAGTCGGGATAGCCGAGGGTGTGTCGGCGCCCCGGATGGTGGCAGACCACGAGCACGTCGGGCTGGCTGCCGTGCAGCAGCCCGAGCGACACCCCGGCATAAGCTGGATGAAACAGCGACCCCTGCCCTTCGATCACGTCCCAGTGCTCCGGTGCCGCATCGGGGCTCAGGAGCTCGGCGGCGCCGGCCTCGAAGTCGGCGACCACCGCATCCATCGGCATGCCGCCGCCGGCGATCAGGATACCGGTCTGCCCGGTAGCGCGGAAGTCGACCGCGCGGCCGCGCGCGGCGAAGGCGCGGGCGAGTGACAGCGCCGCATATTTCTTGCCGAGCGCGCAGTCGGTACCCACGGTGAGCAGGCGCTTGCCGGTGCGCCTGCGTCCGGTCGCCACCGGGATCCGTGGCGGTGGCACGCGCACGTCGATCAGCCGGCGCCCGCAGCGCTCGGCCGCCGACCTGAGCTGCGGTACGTCATCCAGCTTGGCGTGCAGCCCGCTCACGATGTCCAGCCCCGCCTCGAGCGCCGCAACGAGCAGCGGCACCCAGCGCTCACCGATCACGCCGCCCACGTTGGCGACGCCGATCACCAGCCCGCGGGCGCCGCGGGCCCGCGCCTCGTGCGGTGTCAGGCGCGGCAGACCCGTGGTAACGGTCGCCTCCTGACAGGCCCACTCGCCGACACAGCGTTCGGGTATCCAGTCGCGCAGCCCAAACGCGGTCTTGGCGAAAGCAGGCTCGGTCGCATCCCCGAGGAACAGCAGATACGGGTACGGCAGCCGCGCGGTACCGTCCGCGGCATGCTGCCCTGCCCCGTCCGAGGGACGCGCGACCATCGCAGGCTCCGACCAGATCAGAAGCGCGTGGTGACGGTCACGCCTACCGTGCGCGGCACGATCAGCCCGATGGAGCCGCCGTTCCCGGGCGTGCCCTGGTTCGAGTAGGAGGTGATGCCGCGCTCATCGCCCAGGTTCTTGCAGTAGAGCTCGAACGTCCAGCGGGGGCTCGTGAGGCCTGCGCGCACGCCTACGGTGCTGTAGCTCGGAAGCTCGGCACGCGGATTGGGGACGAACACGATCGCGTTGTTCACGATGGTGGCGCTCGCCTGGAAGTCGCTGATGCGCGAGCCGACATAGCTCCAGGTCGCGCCGACGAAGCCGTCGAAGTCATTCACCGCGTGCCAGTTGTACGAGCCGTCGAGGGACGTGCTCCACTTCGGCGCATACGGCAGCGGGTCGCCGTTGGTGCCGCCGGCCGCCGGTGCATCCGCGGTGAGGTTGGCGTCGATGTAGGCGCCGGTCAGCATGAAGTTGAGTCCCTCGGACGGCGCCAGGTCGAAGGTCCACTCCACGCCCTTGCTCTGCGCCGACCCGCCGTTGGCGTTGATGCCGGTGTTCTCGACGTACTCGAACAGCTGGATCTTGTCCCAGTTGATGGCGAAGGCCGCCACGTCGACCGACAGACGGTGGTCCATGAAGCTGGTGCGCGTGCCGATCTCGTAATTGGTGGTCGTGTCGGCCTGATACGTGGCCGCGACTCCCGCGGGCACTCCCGGCGGCAGGACGTTAGGTCCGCCCGGGCGGTAGCCGGTTGCAATGCGCGCGTACACCAGCGTGTTGTCGCTCACGTGCCAGCGCGGGGCGATCGAGTAGGTGAAGTCGGTGCCGGTCGAGACGCCGCCGCTGAGCTGGGGAACGGGACCGACCAACGGGCCGGCCAGGCTCTCATCGGCCGACTGCTTGTTCTCCGACCAGCGGCCGCCAAGCGCGATGTCCCACTGCGGGTTGAAGTGATAGGTGACCTCGCCGAAGCCCGACCATTCGCGGTACAGCGCCCCGACGTCCGCATCCTCGAAATCCAGCCCCAGAATGGCCCCGCCCGGGAAGGCGAAGGTCGGCAGCGTCTGCCGGATGGTGGAGGCCTCGCGCGTGAAGAAGCCGCCTAGCTGCCAGTCGAGTGTGTTGGTGCCGGTGGAGGCGAGGCGCACTTCCTGGGTGAACTTGCCGAGCTGGATTACCGAGGTCTCGGCGACCCCCGCAGAACCGATGGGCAGACCGTTGAAGATCGCCGCGTAGTCGCCGTAGGTGAGCCCGCCGCCGGCCGGAGTCGAGCTCGCATCCTCGAACAGGTTCTGGTAGCTCTTGCTGTAGCTCGTGACCGAGGTCAGCGATCCCCAGCCGAGATTCCAGTTGAGGTCGGCGCTGAATACCCGGTAGCGGAAGGTGCTCGGCTCGTTGATGAAACGGTTCTGAATGTAGTTGCCGACCAGCGGCGACAGCTGGTTCGCCGGTGGCGCGAGCGGGTTGCCCGCGGCGCCGACCGCGTCGACGTCGGAGGTGGCGTCGGTGCGCAGGTTCTGGCCGAAGGCGGTCAGCCGGATCGAGAAATTGTCGGTCGCGTTGACGAGCAGCGAGGCGCGTCCGCCCTCACGGAAGCCGCGGTTGACGTTGGTCTCGTTGAGCTGCGGATCGTCGAGATAGCCTGGCAGCTGGCTGAAGAAGCCACTCAGTCGGATGGCGGCGTCGTTGCCGATCGGCTCGTTGATCATCCCCTTGGTCAGGAGGCCCCAGTCGCCGTGCGAGATGTCCTCGGCGCCCACCTGGAATGCCCCCTCCGAGCGCGTCGGATCGGGCGCGTTGGTGACGTACTTGAGGAGTCCGCCTTCACTGCCGGCGCCGTACAGGGTGCCCTGCGGGCCACGCAGCACCTCGACACGCTGCAGATCCCAGGTGTCGAAGTCGCCGGTGATGATCGAGCCGTTGGAGAGCGCATTGCTCGAGCCCACCGGCGTGTCGTCGACGTAAGTGGTAACGGTCGAGCCGACGCCGCCGACGTTCTCGCCGCGCAGCGTGAGGCGACTCAGGCCCGGCTGCACCTGCTCGACCGACAGCGCCGGCACCATCGCCTGCAGGTCCTGAAAGTCGGTGAGGCGCAGCTTGTCCATCTGGTCGGTGGTCACCGCGGTCACGCCCATCGGCACGTCGTGCAGCTTCTCCACGCGCTTCTGCGCGGTCACCACGACCTCCTGCAGCGTGCTCGCGGACGCGGCCGGCGCGCTCTGCTGCGCCTGTGCCTGTTCGTCGGCGCGGGCGGCGGAAGCGGCGGCGAGCGCGGCGGCCACGGCAGCGATCAACGTCGGACGTGTGTAAGAGCTGAGCATGATGAATCCCCTGGGGGAGCTTTTGAGCCCCCGTTTTATCCAATGTGACAACAATTTTTCTGAATTGGCAAATTAATTTTCAACAGGACATACAACAGGGTAGGATTACGGCGTGGCAGCGAAGTCCGAACCGGTGCCGGGCGAAACGGCGGCGCAGCCGTCCGCGGCCAGCTCCGTCGCCAAGCCGGGCGGGGTGCTGAAAGCGCTGCGGCGCAAGCACGGCTGGACGCTCGCCGAGGTCAGCCGCCGTACCGGACTGCCCACCTCGACGCTGTCGAAGATCGAGAACGACAAGATGTCGCTCACCTTCGACAAGCTGTCGCGCCTCTCGAGCAGCCTGCAGGTCGACATCTCCGCGCTCTTCAACGGCGAGGCAATCGAGCACGGGCTGCCCGGCGCCAGCGGCCGCCGCAGCATCACGCGCGCCGGCGAGGGCAAGGGGATCGAGACCAAGAACTACTCGCACCTCTACCCGGCGTGGGAGCTGCTCAACAAGCGCATCATTCCGATCGTCGCCGAGCTCCACGCACGCAGCCTTGAGGAGTTCGGCGAGCTGATCCGCCACCCGGGCGAGGAATACGCCTTCGTGCTGGAAGGCGAGGTGGATCTCTACACGAGCCTGTACGCGCCGGTGCGTCTGAAGGCCGGGGACTCGATTTACTTCGACAGCGGCATGGGGCACGCCTACATCGCGGCGGGCGAGGGTCCCTGCCGGGTGCTGTCGCTGTGCTCGGCGCCGGAAACTCAGCTGATCGCGGCGAGTGCGGGACGGCCGAAGACGGACGCGGCGCGCAAGACGCCGGCTGCCGCGCGCAGGACGCCGGCCAGCGACCGCAGGAGCAAGCGCAGCTGAAGCGCGCGCTGCGCGGCGCGTTACTGGGTGTGCAGCATCCCGTCCATGGCGAGGGTCGCGGTGGAGGGCCCGCGCGTGGCGCGCAGCCGTGCGCTCACCTCCTCGGCACGCGCCAGCACCCGCAGCGCATTGGCGCCTGCGACCTTGGCGAGATCCGCATCGCTCCAGCCGCGGCGCGCGAGCTCCTGAAGCAGCGCCGGGAACTTGTCGACGCCGTCGAGACCGGCGGGGGCTTCGGGGATGCCGTCGAAGTCGGAGCCGAGGCCGACGTGATCGACGCCGGCCACCTTGCGGATGTGATCGATGTGGTCAGCCACGTCGCTGATCCCGACCGCAGGCTTGGGGTGCGCACGCTCCCACTCCTCGAGCGCGGCCATGGCTCTCTTGGGCTGGCCGATGTAGAGACCGCCGAAAGGCGGGCTGTTGTAGCGCGCCAGTTCCGCGGCGCGGTCCGCATCCCAGCGGCGCCGCGCTTCCGAGACGTAGCCGGGGTAGAAATTCACCATCACCACGCCGCCGTTGGCGGCGACCAGCCTGAGCACGTCGTCCGGCACGTCGCGCGGATGATCGACGAGCGCGCGCGCCGACGAATGCGAGTACATGACCGGCGCCTCGCTCACGGCGAGCGCTGCACGCATGGTCGCCTCGGACACGTGCGAGAGATCGACCAGCATGCCGAGGCGGTTCATCTCGCGCACCACCTCCTTGCCGAAGGGCGTGAGCCCGTGGTGCGCCGGATTGTCGGTCGCCGAATCCGCCCAGGCGGTGTTATTCGAGTGAGTCAGCGTCATGTAGCGCGCCCCGAGATCGTAGTAGGCGCGCAGCACCTCGAGGGAGTTGTTGATCTGATGACCCCCCTCGACGCCGATCAGCGAGGCAATCCTGCCGGCCTTGTGCGCCCGCATCACGTCCGCCGCCGTGTAGGCCATCGCGAGGTCGTTCGGATAGCGGGCGCACATCTGTCTCACGATGTCGATCTGCTCGATGGTCATCTGCACCGCCGCAGCACCCTGAGTCTCGACCGGAATGAATACCGACCAGAACTGCCCGCCGACGTGCCCGGCCCGCAGGCGCGGGATGTCCGTCATCAGGGGCGGGCTGCCCGCGGGCGCCGGCAGCCCGAGGGTCGAGCGGCTCAGGTCCACCCGGGAGAGATCCTGGCCGAAGCGCGTGCGGATCTCCCACGGCAGATCGTTGTGGCCGTCGATGAGCGGGGTCTGCGCGAGGATGCGCTCGATGCGCTGCGCGTCGCTGTCCGCCGCGAGCGCCGGTGAGGCGATCAGCAGCGTGGTGAGAAGCGCCGGCACGATGCGGCCGCGCAGCGTCGAATGTGCCATCGGTATCCCCCTGGTTCGAAGTGCGGCGGGCATGATACCGGGAAGGCGCGCCCCCTACCTCACCGGATTGGCTGCATCCTCACCGACCACGGTCTGCCACGGACGCACCGACCAGCGCGTCACGAGGCCCGCCTTCACGTAGGGGTCAGCCTCTGCAAAGGCGCGCGCCGCGGCGTCGCTCTCGCCCTGGAAGAGCAGCACCGCACCGTCGAGGGGGTCGGCCAGTGCGCCCGCGAGCACCAGCTCGCCGCGCGCCTGCGCTTCCCAGGCGAGGCGCAGGTGCGCACTGCGGTGCGCCGGCCGGTGTTGCAGGTAGTCGGGTACGAAGTCGTAGAGCAGCAGGAAATGCACGCCGCCTCCGATTCAGGGCAGGGTGCGCGCCGCAGCTGCGCCGGGCATCGCGGCCATCACGGCCGCCTGCAACCGGCCGACGCGCTGCATGTGGCGCCCGCCGCTCATCGCACGTTGAACGTCGGCACCGCGCCCGCATTCTCGATGAACGTGCACTTGCCGTCGGCGCACACCTTGAGCTCCATCTCGATGCGCTTCAGCTGCACGTACTGCTCCGGCGAGAGACCGATCGCCTGCCGGTAGGCATTGTCGGCTGCGGCGCGCGCTTCCTCGGCTGCCCGCCGTTGCAGCTCGGCGTTCTTGATCTGGATCTCGGTCTGGATGCGCTGCTCCTGCGCGGCGGTCTCGATGCGCTGATTCTTGATCGCATCCGGAGGATTGGCGCGGCCGACCGTCATGGTGAGCAGACGCACGGGGAGCTTCTTCTCGTCGATGAACTTCGAGAGGTTGACGCGGATCTCATCGTCGATCGCATCGAGTGCCGTCGTGCTGATCGCGGTCTCGTTCATGCCGCGCTTGCGCACCGCCTGGCGCACGAATTGACCGAAGGCCTGCTCGAGGTTGTTCTTGTACCAGCGCTGGCCGAAGCCCTTGATCAGCGCCACCGAGTCGGTCACCTGCAGCGTCACGATGGCATGGAAGCTCACGGGAACGCCGTCGGCGGTCATCGTGTCGGGCAGGTCCTGCTCATAACGCTCCGGCCGCATCTCCACGTCCACTCCATCGGTGGTGATTGCCGCGAACGTCCGGCCGGTTCGCACCGGCTCGGGGTCGATGCCGCCGTGACCGAACAGCCATGGCTTCTCGATGAGCACGACCTCGTGGCCGGCATCGGGCGCGTAGTTCGAGCACCCGGTGATCGAGGCCGCCGTGAGCACCGTGAGAATGAGCCCTGTGAGACGCATGCAACCCCCTTGTGTCATGAAGCGGCCGCTG
>Ga0335078_10019791_pt1 | contig 10002 bp, 6 predicted proteins | sample Lox_Sample_32_FD_206711 | JGI IMG/M metagenome (GOLD analysis project Ga0335078, IMG submission 206711) | Soil microbial communities from Loxahatchee National Wildlife Refuge, Florida, United States - Lox_Sample_3.2 | ecosystem: Environmental > Terrestrial > Soil > Wetlands | place: USA: Florida...
GCTCGGTTCACTGGGCGTTATGCTGTCGATTCTGCTGGTGGCCGTGCTCATCAGCCGGCTGGCAGCCCAACTCCTGCGCCACCAGACAGACCGGCGGCGGCTGCATCAATTGCGCGTCATCAGCCGCATTGCCATTCAAGTGGCGGCGGCCATCCTGATCCTTTTGGTGATTTTCGGCGCGCCTACCCAAATGCCCACCATCATCGGTCTGGCGGGCGCGGGCCTGACGGTGGCGCTGAAAGATTTCATTATGGCGTTCATCGGCTGGTTCGTGCTGATGGGGCGCAACGGCATCGGGCTCGGCGATTGGGTGGAGATTAAAGGCGTAGGCGGCGAAGTCATCGAGGTGGGCGTGTTGAAGACCGTTTTGCTCGAGATGGGCAACTGGACCAGCACCGGCCATCCCACCGGCCGGCACGTATCGTTCATGAACGGCTTCGCCATCGAGGGGCACTACTTCAATTTTTCGACCGCCGGCCAGTGGCTTTGGGATGAGCTACAGGTGACCGTGCCGCCGGGCGGCGAGCCTTACCAGATGGCCGAGCGGATCCGCGACGTGGTCGAGCGTGAAACCGAAGAGGATGCCCAGTTGGCCGAACAGGAATGGCAGCGCGTGACGCAACAATATGGCACGCGCGCCTTCTCCGCCCGGCCTGCGGCCGATCTGCGGCCCGGGCCGAGCGGCCTGGTAGTCAACATTCGCTACATCACGCGCGGGCCGCTGCGCTACGAGGTGAAATCGCGGTTGTTTAAGGCCATCGTGGAACTGATGCAAAATACCCAAAAGGCGACCGTATGAAAGTCTTCTTAATCTCGTTACTAGCCGGATGCGCCCTCGCCCAGTCGCAGGACGATTCCCTCTTCATCAAGGCAGACGCTATGATTCCGGTGCGCGACGGCGTCAAGCTGCATACCGTCATCTTCACGCCGCGCGACGCGCGCGAACGCTCGCCCATACTGCTGGAGCGCACGCCCTACGGCGCGCTGGCTGATGAAAAACAACTGCGCGCTCGCTACGCGCACCTCATCGCCGACGGCTACATCTTCGCATTCCAGGATATCCGCGGGCGTTTTACGTCCGAAGGCCAGTTCGTCATGCAGCGGCAGGTACGCGACCGGCGCGACCCCAAATCCATCGACGAAAGCACCGATACTTACGACACGATCCAGTGGCTGCTCGATAATGTAAAGGGGCACAACGGCCGCGCCGGCATACTAGGCATATCTTATGGAGGTTGGCTGACCACGATGGCCCTGCTTGATCCGCATCCCGCGCTCAAAGCGGCTTCCGAACAAGCCTCTCCCGCCGACATGTTTCTGGGCGACGATTTCCATCACAACGGCGCGTTCCGGCTCAGCTATGGTTTTGAGTATGCCGCGCTGCTGGAGACTTCCAAAGAGGCCAACACCAACTTCGCTTTCGACCGCAACGACACCTATCAGTGGTACCTGACGCTGGGCGCGCTGCCGAATGCCGACGAGCGGTACTTTCACGGCCAGATCCCCACCTGGAACGACTTCGTCAGCCATCCGAACTACGACGAGTTCTGGCAGCGCCAGGCGTTTGCGCCGCATATTCACGCTCCCAAAGTTCCGAACCTGAACGTGGCCGGCTGGTGGGACCAGGAAGATTTTTACGGTCCGGTGAAGATCTATGAGCTGTTCGAAAAAGACGATCCGGACCACCTGAATTACCTGGTAGCCGGTCCCTGGAATCATGGCGGCTGGGCGCACCGCGACGGCAGCAAGCTGGGTGCAATTTCCTTCGATAGCAATACCAGCAAGTATTTCCGCGACGACATCGAAGCGCCCTGGTTCGCTTACTGGCTGAAGGATAAAGGCACGCGCGATTTTCCTGAAGCGCGCGTGTTTCAAACCGGGTCGAATCGCTGGGAGAATTACGATTCCTGGCCGCCGCGCAGCGCGCGGAACCGCAACCTGTATTTGCGCGAGAACGGCAAGTTGTCGTTCGATCCGCCCGCCGAATCCCCCGCGGTCCTCAACGATCCGTTCGACGTTTATATCTCCGATCCGGCGCACCCGGTGCCCTACCGGCACCGGCCCATCAGCCCCACTTATCCCGGCGGCGGCTGGCCCGCGTGGCTCGTGGAGGATCAGCGATTCGTGGACAATCGCCCCGATGTGCTGACCTGGGAGACTGAGCCCTTGCAGCAGGATTTGAAAATCGCCGGCGATATTGTCGCCGAGTTGTACTGCTCGACGACCGGCACCGATAGCGATTGGGTCGCCAAGCTGATCGATGTCTATCCGGAATTCAACCCCGAGGATCAGGCGCTCGATGGATATGAGCTGATGATCGCGGATGAGATCCTGCGCGGCCGCTTTCGCGAGGGTTTCGAGCATCCCAAGGCCATCGTGCCCAATGAGGTCACGCCGTACCGCATCGATCTGCACACCAACGATCATGCGTTTCTGAAGGGCCATCGCATCATGGTGCAGGTGCAGAGCACCTGGTTCCCGCTGTACGACCGCAATCCCCAGACATTTGTCGAGAACATTTTCAAAGCGCACGCTTCCGACTACCAGCCGGCCACCCAGAGAGTTTTTCGCTCCAAAACGCATTCCTCGCACATCGTCTTACCCGTGGTGCCTTGATGCCGCGCATCAGGCTGGTGCATTCGAAGGCCACCGAAGCCGGATCGTTGCTCGACACGCTTCGCTCTGCGGGCTATGCCGTGGACTACGACGAAACGATATCGTCCGCCACATTTCCCGCGATTCGCAAATCTCCGCCGGACGCTTTTGTGATCGACCTTTCCCGGATGCCTTCGCACGGGCGCGAAGTGGCAGTATTCTTGCGCGGTCAGAAAGCGACGCGCAACCTCCCGATTGTTTTCGTGGGCGGTGAACCGGAGAAGGTGGAGGCGATCCGTAAACTGCTGCCCGACGCCACCTACACCGATCCGAAGCGGCTGCGATCAGCACTGCACGAGACGCTCGCCAATCGGCCCGAGGCGCCGGTTGTTCCCGAACAGATGATGGCACGCTACGCTTCCCGTACTGCCGCGCAAAAGCTTGGGATCGTGAAAGGCTCTACAGTGGCGTTGATCGATCCGCCGCGAAATTACGCCGCGATAATCGGCGATCTGCCGGCCGGCGCCGCACTCGAAGAGGAGCCCACGGACGATTGCGCCGTCACTCTGTGGTTCGTCAGCGATCCGCAGTCTTGCCAGGCTTCGCTACGCCGCATGTCCGGCAGGGCCACCCGCTCGAAGCTCTGGATTCTGTGGCGCAAAGGCTCCGCTGTCACCCCATCGTTTCTGCGCGTATCCGCCGCTGCCGTGGGCCTGGTGGATTACAAAGTCTGTTCCGTGGATGCCCACTGGAGCGGAATGCTGTTTGCCCGCCGCAAGGACCGGTAGCTTGAGGGGCCGAAAGGTGCTACTGCTGATTTTATGCGATACCTGTTTTCACTAATCGCGGTATTGAGTTCCGCCTTTGCGCAGCAGCGTCCGCCGATCATAGGGGTTGCCCACATCGGGCTTAAGACGGACGATCTGGCCGCAGCCCGCCAATTCTATGGCCATGTGCTCGGATTCGAAGAACCGTTCAGCCTCGATAAGCCCTCAGGCGGGCTGATGCTCACGTACTTCAAAGTGAACGATCACCAGTACATCGAGATCTTCCCGGAGCTCAAAAGCGCGACGGAGGACCGGCTTTCGCACATCGCGTTCGAGACCACAAACATTCAGCAACTGCGCGACTACCTGGCGAGCAAAGGCGTGAAGGCGCCGGACAAACCGAGCACCGGCCGCGACGGCAATCTGAATATGATGCTGCAGGATCCCGACGGCCACAACGTGGAGTTCGTCGAATACCGGCCCGGCTCGCTGCACTCCAAGAATTTCGGCAAATTCCTGCCGGATGCGCGCGTGTCGCAGCGCATCATCCACGTGGGCATCACGGTTGCCGACCAGGCCGCCGCCGATCGGTTTTACAAAGACATCCTGGGCTTCCACGATATCTGGCATGGCGGCATGCAAGATGATCGCACCGACTGGGTCGACATGCGCGTGCCGGACGGCACCGACTGGCTGGAGTACATGCTGAACGTGCGCAACCCGTCGCCGCGCACGCTGGGCGTGATGCATCACCTGGCGCTGGGCGTTCCCAGCGTGGAAGCCGGTTACCAGGCGGTGGTCGCGCGCGGCTTTAAGCCGGAGAAGCCCAAGATCGGCCGCGACGGAAAATGGCAACTCAATCTCTACGACCCGAACGGCACGCGCGCGGAATTGATGGAGCCGAAGCCGGTCCAGAAGCCGTGCTGCTCTCCGATACTCGAACAGTAGCGGTCAATCGGTCATCACGTGCAGGGCGACGATCGCCAGGATTCCCCCGGCGGTCAGGGTGGCGAGCGCGACTAACAGCGTAGCCAGGTGCGCGCGGACCGTGGTCAGCGTTTGCCCGGCTGCCTCGCGGAGGCCGCTGTCGGTATTCCAGGAGCGCAGCAACGTCCCGCAGCCAATGGCGAACACGGCCAGAGGGAAGGCCATCAGAAATCCCCAGAGGCCCAGGTGCGGCCTGACCGCGAACCAATCCACGATGCGCTGCGCGGTGTGCGCGGGTTCGTACCGCACGGGTTGCACGTTCCGCATGAAGAGCGCGGTCATAAACAGAGCGGACGGAAAGATGAGCAGCAATTCCGTGGCGGCAATGGCTCGCTTGGTTGCTTTCATAATATACTTTATATCGCAAAGCATTTGCGAACGCAAGGAGAAAAACCGTCCGGTATGAATTTATTCGTATCGCAGCGCGGAAACCGGGTCGATGCGCGACGCACGCCAGGCAGGGATCAGGGCCGCCAATGCAGCTACCGCGGCCAGCACACCCGCGGCCGCCGCGTAGATCGGCGCATCCGCGGCCCGGATGCCGAACAATTGCGACTCCACGTAACGGCTGAGCGCAAACGCGGCGCACAAGCCGATCGCCACGCCGGCTGCCAGCATGCGCGCGGCATCCAGCAGCACCATGCGCAACACGTCCGCCGGCAGCGCGCCGAGAGCCATGCGTACGCCGATTTCGGACGTGCGCCGCGCCACCACGAACGCGATCACGCCATAAATACCGATGGCCGCCAGCAACGTGGCCAGGAGCCCGAAGGCGCTCGACAGCACGGCCACCAGCCTCTCGGTGTAAAGCGACTCGCGGATTCGCACTTCCACCGGCTGGATCTCCGGAACAGGCAACCCCGCATCCGCTTCGCGCACCGCCCGGCGGATCGCGGCTGTCAAGCGCGTGTCATTCCCGACCGCCCGCACATAAAACGCCGTGCGCGACGGCGGTTCGCGTTGCGGATAAGGAAAGAACATGGTCGGCCCCACTTTGCGGCGCACATTGGCGCCCATGTCGGTGGCGACGCCGATGATCTCGCGGTCCAGCGCCGCCTTGGGGCCGCCGATCGCCACGTGCTTGCCCAGCGGGCTTTGGTGCGGGAAATATTTTTTGACGAATGCCTCATTGATGACCACCACCTTGGCGGACATGTCGTGCTCGCTGAATTCGCGGCCGGCGCGCAGAGGAATGCGCAACGCGGCGAAATAGCCGGGGCTGATTGCTTCGAGCGTAGCGCCCGCGAAATCCCTCTCACCCGGCTGGTAGCCTTCCACGCGAATGGAACTGCCCCATCCGGAGCCGCTATACGGGCCGCCATCGTCCGCCCCGACCCCTCCGGCATCCGGCAGCGTGGCGAAGCGATCGAGCAGATCGTGATAAAAGGCGCTGACCGCCGCCTGGCCATTGCGGATCAGCGTGCCATCCACGGTGAACATCCACAGGCGTTCGGTGCGGAAGCCGCGGTTGGCGTTCACCAGGTTCGCGGCGCTTACGCTGAAGAGTCCCGCGCCGACCAGCAGCAGAATCGAGAGCGCCACCTGTGTGGTGACCAGCACGCGCCGTAATCTCGCGGAACCGCCGCTTGAAAGCACATTTGAAGCCTGATCCTTCAGCGTCGCCGCGACATTCGGCCGGGTCGCCTGCAGCGCCGGGATCAGCGCGAACAAGACGGCGCAAACCGCCGATAACGCTAAGGTGTAGCCGAGCACCCGGAGATTGAGCGATCCGGTGAGCCAGCCGCCCGCTTGATCGCGCGGCAGAATGCGGAGCAGGGCCGCGGTGGACCAATATTGAACAAGCAGTCCGGCGACCGCCCCGGCGATGGCCAACAGCAGCCCCTCCAGCATTAGCTGCTTCACCAGCACACGGCGCTTGGCGCCCAACGCCAGCCGGATGGCGATCTCCCGCTGCCTCCCGGCGCCGCGCGCTACCAGCAGGCCGGCCACGTTCGCGCAAGTGATCAGCAGAACCAGCGCCACCATGATCATCAGGACGCTCAGCGGCGTTTCCCAGTTCTCGCGCAGTTCGGTGATGCCGCGCGCGGCGGGCCGCAGCTCGATGCGGCTCTTCGACCGGTCATCATCCTTGCGGTCGCGCCCCGCGCTTGACGCGCGCCGATCCGCTTCCTCGATCGCGTGAAATGCAACGTCCATGGCGGCTTGCGCCCGCGGCAGGCCGACACCCCGCTTGAGGCGGGCGAAGATGTTGATCCAACTATGTGTGCGCTCTTCGAGCACATCCCGAGTCGGTGTGATGGCGCGCTCCATGGCGATCGGCACATAGATGTCTGGCGAATCGCCCTGCACCAGGCCATTGAAATTGGCGCTCGAAACTCCGATCACCACGAACGGATGCCCGTTGATCGCCACGCTTTGGTTCAAGATGCCAGGATCCGCGCCGAGGTGGGTCAACCAGAAGCTGTGGCTGAGGACCGCCACTGGATGCGCGCCGGGCGCGCCATCATCCGCCGGCGCGATGACGCGGCCCAGAGCCGCAGGCACGCCCAGCGTGACGAAGAAATTGCCGGTCGTCATTTCGGCCTGCGCCGCGTGCGTGCTGCCCTGCCAGGTGATGCGCACCGGCGCGGAAGCACACGCTAAAACCCCGTCGAATGCCGGGACGCGACCCTTCAGATCCCGGTAGAAAGGATACGGAAAGACCGACTCGGAGTTTGTCGACCAACTCGATGAGTCCTCGCCGGGGCCCGAGTAATTGCCATGCAGGACCACCAGCCCTTGCGGGTCGGCCACAGGCAGCGATCGCAGCACGACTTGATCGAGCAGGGAAAAAATCGCGGTGTTGGCCCCGATCCCGAGAGCCAGGGAGAGCACGGCGGCGATGGTGAACACGGGGCTGCGGCGCAACGCGCGCACCCCTTGCGAGAGGCCGGACCACATGGCTATATGCTAGCTTGCAACGGATGGGATGGCTAGAGGGCGAGCGGACGCCGCGTTGGAGTCCCGACTTTGCGTGTGGCGCCGAGTGCTATTCTCTCAGAACGCGTGCTTGCCGCCGGCCAATTGCGAAGCATTCTCCGGGCCGATATGTCCGGATTCGTGTTCAGCCTGCTCGTTCTGTTCATTGGTTTCGCGGCCCTGGCCGTGCACTTCCTGCGCCACAAATCCAAAGACCGGACTCTGCTCTGGTTCGGATTATTCGTCGGACTCTATGGTCTCCGGTCGGCCTCGCGGCACTTGATTACCCGGATGCTCGTGGACGCCCCGCCGATATTCTGGAGTTACCTGGACAGCGTCATCACTGACGTGATCGTCACGCCGGCGCTCCTGTTTTTCGAGGCATCCTACGGGCAGGGGTGGCGATCGAGCCTGCGGTGGCTTTTCTGGACACAGGCGGCTTGGGGCGCGGCGGCCATTGCCGCGGACCTGATCAGCGGCACGCCGGGCAGATTTCCGGATCCCTCGAATCTGCTGCTGATTGCCTTGCCCTTGCTCCTGGTCATGGGGCACATTCGCGGCTATCGCCCGCCAGAGTCCGCCTGGGCAACGATTATTTTTGTTGGAGGCGCAATCTTCGTTTTGAGCGTGATGGTCGACCGCATGCGCGATGCGGGGCTTACTCCCTGGAAGTTGCTGCTCGAGCCGATTGGTTTCCTCGCCAATTTGGCATGCCTCGGATATGTCGCGGCACAGCGATTCATCACCAACGAACAGCAACTGGTGGCCATCGACGCGGAGATGAAGTCCGCCGCGCGCATTCAGGCATCCATCCTGCCGCACGACGTTCCCCGCGTGCCCGGGTTCGACATCGCCGTACGGTACATTCCCATGACTGCCGTAGCGGGAGACTTCTTCGATTTTCTGGCGCCCGGCGGCAGCGGGGTGGGCATTCTGGTGGCCGATGTAACGGGCCATGGCGTGCCGGCCGCCCTGGTCGCGTCTATGGTGAAAGTCGCGAGCTCATCGCAGAACCACAACGCTGGCAACCCGGCGCAAGTCATCACGGCGATCAATCAGGTGATGTGCCGCCAGGTGCAGGGCCAGTTCACGACTGCGGGGTGCCTCTACCTGGATGTTGCAAAGCGCCACGCACTGTACGCCGCCGCCGGACATCCGCCGCTATTGTTGTGGCGCAAAACCGCCGGCTCGTTGCGCGAGTTTCGGGACAACGGTTTGCTGTTGGGTGTACGATCCAACGAGGAGTATCGTAACACGGCCATCGACCTGGAACCCGGCGACCGGCTGCTGCTTTATACCGATGGGGTGCCCGAGGCGTCGAATGGCGCGGAGGAATTCTTCGGTGAGGAGCGCCTCGCCGAATTCATCTCCGCGCACCGGAATTCGTCTGCCAACGGTTTTGCCGATTCGCTGCTGGCAACGCTGGCGGAATGGTCCGGCCGCGGCTCGCGGGGCTCGCAAAGCGACGACATCACGTTGGTGGTGATTGATGTACGCCCCGCGCAGCAGGGCCTATAGTCTAATGCTGTAAACGTCCTGCTTCGTTACGACCTTAAAAAAATGCCTCGTCGGGGAATCTGTGGTGATTTTTGCGGGTTGAATTCTCCGTGCGGCGACGCAAGGGTTTCGCCGCGATCGGTTCGCGCTGCCATCAGCCCGCCCCAGGTTACGACCAGCTCGGCGAACGGCGCCTTGAATTCAGCGATGAAATGTCAGTACGCCAAGGGCTACAATTACCTGACTTTGGTCTATCAGATCGATATCGGCATCACGCGCTGCTTTGGGTGGCCAAGGAGCGCACCATCGAATCCTTCCGGAGGTCTTTCACCGCCGTGGGCCACGTGCGCATAAGCGCTTTCTGCCTGGCGCTGCTGGGATGCCTGATGGCGGTCTGTCCCGAGTGGCGCCTGCGTCAAGCTTCACTCCGTCGCGCTAAAAGCAACCCGATAAAATCGTCTCCAGTTATATGCGCCTGTTATTCGTGTGCCTCCTCGCCTGCTGCGCTGCCGCCGCGGAATTGCCCAACGTAGTTTTCCTGGAACCAGTGGGAAAGGTGAATTCGGCGTCCGCCGAGATTCAAGAGAAGATGCCGCTCTACCGGCGCGTCGCCGATGCGTCGAAATTTTCGCCATGGCTGCGCTATGAATCCGCTCAGCGTGCCTTGCGCCTCTACGCGCAGGCCGCCCGCATCGCCTCGCCCGCCGCCAGCATTCCGGACTATTATGTCGCGCTGGTTCAGGGCGGTAATCATGCCGCCGTCGGATTCAAACTCGAAACCAGCGATGGCGTGAAAGAGTTTCCGCGCACACCTTACATTCTGCTGGATGCCGACCCTGCGTGGTTCGAGAGCACTATGTTTCACGAGACCGGCCACGTCGCCATGATGATGCTGGCCGGCGGCCGGCGCCTGGAAGGGAACGAAGTCGCGTCCATTCCCCACAGCACGGCGGCCCTCTCTGGCCGCACCTCGGCCTTCAACGAAGGCTACGCGATTCATCTGGAGACACTGGCGGCGCACCTCGCGCACGATGCCAGCCTGCGCTCAAAATACCAGCATTACACTGTCCAATTCGGCGACGCGCCGTATCGCCAGAACGAGTATTACCGCGATGCGAGCGACCTGACGACCTTCTCGCAAGACCAGGCCCGCTACTACGATGTGCGCGAGAACTACTTCGCTTTCGAGAGCGCCTTCCACGCGCCGGATTACCTGCGCGTGCAGTTGGAGAGGGCG
>Ga0335078_10019792_pt1 | contig 10001 bp, 7 predicted proteins | sample Lox_Sample_32_FD_206711 | JGI IMG/M metagenome (GOLD analysis project Ga0335078, IMG submission 206711) | Soil microbial communities from Loxahatchee National Wildlife Refuge, Florida, United States - Lox_Sample_3.2 | ecosystem: Environmental > Terrestrial > Soil > Wetlands | place: USA: Florida...
ACGGACGGGGCATCGTATCACTCGCTGATCGTGTGGGCGTCGTATGTGGTGACGCCGAAGTTCCCGGATTCGTCGTATACGACGCTGCTGCCCTATGCGTCGGTCTACGAGGAGCTCGCGTAGGCGTATCCACGGGATCGGACCCCAAGGGCGCTCTGCGGAACGCACCGCAGACGCCCCCAACCCTTTCCGACGCTTTTAGGACGGCCACACAGTTCGTTCGGGGCCACTTTCTGCAGGGCTTCCTTTCCGCGAAGCGGAGTGCTCACCCGAGTTCCACGACCTCGGCGGACGTGTTCCCAACAGGAATAAGGGAAGGGCCACTACCGCTCGAAGTCGGGGTCCGACCCCCGGGGGTGTCCCACGAGCCGAGAGGTCAAGGAACCGTCCGACCCTCGGACTCCTACCCCCGAGATCTGCGGGGTCCTGGTCGCCTACCATCCCGCGGAGGCGACCTTCCGGGCCTGCGTCCGGGCCGCTTCGGCCCAGCTCCATCGCCTCATCGTCGTGGACAATTCCACGGACGCCGGAGCTCAACGTACCGTAGACCGGGTGGTCCGAGAAGAGGCGGCCGCGTCAAACTGCCGACCCCCGACGATCGCCGAGCGCCGCGGGAACATCGGACTCTCGCGCGCGTTGAACCACGGTCTGTCGCTCGGGCTCGAGGGGGGCTACGAACTGTTCCTGCTGCTCGACCAGGACTCGGTGCTGGAACCGGGAGCTTGTTCCGCACTCGCAGAAGCGTACTCCGAGCTATCGCCCCGCGTCGTGGAGGTCGAACTCGCCGCGCGGAATGTCGAGGAGAGACCGTCCCTGGTCCAAGACCTTCTCGAACAAGTCTTCTACCGGTCGGCCCGCGCCGGCGACCCGGCACCACGCGAGTGCGTCCTCGCCATGACCTCGGGACTGCTAATCCCCGCAAGGGTCCTCCGTCGCGTTGGCTTCTTTGACGAGAGTTTCTTTCTCGACGCCGTGGACCACGAATTCTGTCTGCGGTCCGCGAAGTTGGGAATTCGTCTCTTCTTGATACCCTCCGCAACGGTCCGCCATGCGCTCGGCGCGCCCGCCCGAGACGCTTGGGGACCCTTCTCCTTCGAACTACGGAATGCCGACGCGACCCGGCTCTTCTACTCGACCCGGGACGGCCTCCGGCTGATTCGACGTTACTGGACGACGCGACCGTTCGTGTGCACGGTGCTGTTGGGATTCCTGACGGCCCGGACGGTCGTCTATGGCCTTGTCCCGAGTCGGGCCCCGGGAGCGGTCCAGGCCATGCGCCGGGGCGCGCTCGAGTTCCTCCGTACGAGGGACGAGCCGGCCATTCCCGGGGGGGCGTAGTAGGGTGACCACGGTCGAAGAGGGGGACGGCCGCATCGATCGGCCGGAGCGCCTCGAGAGGTTTCGAGCCGCGGGCCGACGGGTCCTCCGGCACCGGCTCGAACTCGGTTTCGTGGCGTTCACGCTCATCTTCTCGGCGCTTCTCCGCTTCGAAGACTCCGGAAACCTCGAGATCTTTCTGCGAGCCTCCAGCTACTTGGTAGTGGGCCGGAACCCCTACACCATCCTGCCCTTCCCCGCACCGCCCGGACTCTTCCTTCCGGTGCTGCCGGCGTTCGCCGTCTACGTTGCGAGCGGCTTCAGCCTGGCGTGGGCGACGTTCTCGCTCAAGGTAGAGAACCTGGTCGCTCTGCTCATCCTCTCGGTCGCGGCGGCACATCTGGGAAGCGAGCGGGGCCTCGCCGGGGTGGCCAGTCGCCGACTCCGCAACGCCGTTTTACTGAGCCCGCTGCTCTTCTTCGTCTCGTTCATTTGGGTCGAGCAAGACGTCATCGCCCTAGCGATCACAGTCGTCGGTCTCTGGGCGGTCCTCCGAGCGAGCGGACCGCACCGGATGCCGGGGCAAGAGGCGGCCGGGTTCGGGCTGCTCGCGTTCGGTGCGTTCACCTATCTCTTCCCAGTGGTGCTCATCCCGACGCTCCTCGCGTACTCGAAGAGCACGGCGCAACTTCTCCGAAGGCTTGTCTGGACCGCGGTTGGGTTTGGCGGGTTCGGGATCTGGTTTCTCGTGCACCCGGGCTGGGAATTACTCTCGAACGCGGTCGGGGTGACGGGGACAACGGGTGACATTTCCGTCTACTCGATCCTCACCTTCCTCAACTCCAACTTCTTCGGACCTGCGACCGCCCTCCAGTCGACCGTCGTGGGCGCTCTGGTCGTGCTCTTTGTTGGGGTCGAGCTGGCGCTGCCGGTGCTCTTCCGCTGGAAGGGCGTCGCGTGGGAGGTCTCGGTCGCGGTCGCGATGACCCTCCCGTTCCTGTTGCTGAACATCCTGAACGGGGACGAGTACGTTTGGCCGTTGCCGTTCCTCTGGCTTGCGTTGCTCACCGTCTCTGCCGGACAGATGACGTCCGTGCGACTGTGGCTCGTGCAGGCGTACGCCATCCCCATGATCGTGCTGATGAACTTCTTCGACGCTCCCGGACCCGGCGCCGGGAGTGGAGTTTTCTACCTCGGGTACGCCCAGTTCCAGCGCGGGATCGCCCTCTCGCCGCTGATTCCCCAGCTCACTGTCGTGACGCAGACCGCGGGCGCGCTCCTCTGGGGAACCTTGCTCCTCTTGCTGGTGATAGTGATCGCCCTCGACCGCCACGGGGCTCGGTCCCCGGCCCCTGGGCGGGTCGAATCCGAAGCGCTCGTCGCGATTGCCGGCCCGGAGTCGACTCCCTCCCGAACCGGGACGCGCCGAAGTTCCTTTGCCGCGGGCCGCGGAGCAGCCCAACGAGCGAAGAGACGGGGGCCGTGGGTGGGAGCGCTCGCGGTGGCCGTCGTGTCCGTGACCGTTCTCGCGAGCGTGGTCCCCGGGCCTACCCTCCGCGCCAGCGCGTCGGACGAGTTTCCGGTGGGTCTATTTACCGCATATCCCGTGGCGAACTCGACCGTCTCCTACTCGATCGCTCCGAGCGGTAACTCCGTCTCTATCGCTCCGAACCTTGGCGATTGGACCAGTTTGCCGACCCCATGGCGAACGGTCAATTTTAGTCGCAACATCCAGGGGGAAGCATTCGGGCTCGAAGTCGCCGTCCAACCGACGGCTCCCCCATTGTTCCCATACAACACGACCGTCATCGCCTACGGGTCGTCGGGACTCAATCTCGTGCAACCATTCATCCCCCCACCGGAGTCGTCACTTCTTCTCCCCCGATCGATGGTGAACGTGACCGAGGTCCCGGCCGTCACGTCGGCTCAACTCGTCGGAAACATCACCGGGGCGGGGCAGTACAACGGCAGTTCCTATGCGGACTACGACGCGACCCCACTCTCCCTCCCCGGGGGACAGGTCACGCTCCTGTTCCGGTGGTCAGGAGTGAGCCTCCTCCAGGACGTCGTCGCGTACCTGAACACCGGTAAGGTCTCGTACGAGCTGTTCGGCGAGGGCGACTTCTACGTCGCCGGCGTGAAACCTACCTTGGGCGCGCCGTGGACGTTCGCTACCCCGCGTCTCGTGAATCCGCTTTCCTGGCACGAAGTCACGCTGACGAACGAGACGACCGGAATTGCCATCGGCCTGGACAGTGTCTCCATCCCTCTTCCCCCCGTCTCCGTCACAGCGGAGGGGCCGAGCGTCAATCTTGTTCTAGGTTCTGCTGGCCCGTACCCGGCGGAATTCCAGCGATACGCATTTTGGGGCACGATGTCGGGCCTGTACAATACATCGGGAGCCGTCCCCGGACTCGGCCCCCCCCTCTGGTGTACCGAGCCATTGAGTGTGGGCTCTTCGCAGACCGAACGGTGCCTTCCATCCACGTCATCCGCGTTGCAGATCCAGTCGGAAAATTCTAGAGGAGTGAGGGTCGACGGCCTTGCAAGGTCGGTGTGGCTCAATTCGAGCGAACCACTGTTTCAATTCGGACGTCTGAGCCTCGTGGGGCCCTCGCTGCGACTCAGCCTCCTCTCGCTGTCGATCAGTGGCCCGAACTCCGGTCTTCCGATCGTGTGGGTGATCGATGGGACGATCGTCGCGCCTGCGAGCCTCCTGCTCCTTGCGACGGTTGGAAGGCCCCCCAGACCCCCTACTCGACAACCCGCAGGGAGCGACGCCGGAGACCCTGATCGGTAAGCGCGATCGAGGGGACCCGCACGCGGGTGGGGGCTCAATCGGCAGACAGCGAGCGAGGGTCGCCCTTTGGCATCTCGGCCTGGGACGACTCGGGGTTGCGGTCGAATCAGGGGGTGGCTTCGGGTTCCAGGCGTGAACTTCCGGGTAACCCTTGCACAAGGGCCGGCCCGCCGTTCGCGAGAGCGGGAGTGACGTGCTTTTGTTCCCGTCCCGTGGAACCAAGGGAAGGGGCATCGAACAGGATCGGTCGCAGAGCTCGCTCGGTGGCGCGGAATCCGGAAGGCGTGGGCGCGTTCTCGGACAACGGGTCCGGCACGTCCGCGCGGCCGAAGGGAAGCGCGAACTCCGTCACGTAAAGGTGCTCTAGCACGGTCAGATAGTACGAGAGCCGGACGAGGTTCTTCCAGGGGTAGCCTTGGCGGATGATCCACCGAAGGGTCCGCAGATGCCCGGCATGCCGATGGGTGGGGTAATAGAAGAGGCGTGTCCGGTACTCGTTCGAATTTCCGATTCCGACGCGAACGAGACTTCGGAATCGAATCAAACGGTCGCCGATCCGTACGGGGGTGAGGACCGGGTCGGCGGAGAGGCCGAACTGCTGGACGATCAGGACCCGATTCACCATGCAGACCCGGTAACCGGCGTGCGCCACCCGACTCGTGAAGTCCAAGTCGGCCGCCTCCACGAACAGCCGCTCGTCGAATCCCCCGACCGATTCGAAAACGTCGAGCCGGGTGAAGATGCCCGAGGTCATCGTGGTCCGGAGGTCGGAGATCGAGCGACGGAAGCCCAGCGTGCGACCGGCCAGCCGTGGGTCGTCGGTGGCGATGGGAACGACGATCCCGACCCGGAGCCCATTCCGTTCGAGCCGGGTCCAAGCATTCCGGGTCTCCTCAAAGAACCCGTCGCCGAAGGTAGCGTCGTGGTCGAGGAAGTACACCCACTCGATCCCGAGATGCTTGAGTCCCCGCACCGCCCGGTTATACGCTTGGGATAGGCCGAGATTCGTCTCGTTCTCCCAAACCAGCACGCGGCCGGGAAATTTCGCCGCGAAATCGCCGAGAGCCTCGCGGATCTCTGGGCGAGAACCGTTATCGATGAGAACTAGGAGGCGGGCATGGCGCAGCGCAACTTCGAGAGATGTCGTGTCGGGGCGATGGTCGTAGACGACCATGCATACCGCGGTCCCTGCGAACGGACCTCCCTTTGCCTGAGACACTGCGGGGGTTCCTCCAGTTGGTGGGCCGACTCCGACACACCCCTCACCTCTTTATTCATACCGATGGGTCGCGAGCGAATAGGCCGGCCCCGGCGAGGGGGGGCCGTCGCTGGCAGTGCCATCGCCTCCGTGAGGAGTTCAACCGCCGCCGGCCCCGCTCGAGACTGAAAGACCGCAGAACTGAGGGCATTCGCACCATCGGCGTGGACAGGGGTCCGCCCCGGGGGAGTCCGCGGCCGACGTACTGGCCCGCGCACAATGTTCGGGCGCGTTTGGCCATAACTTCTTAAGGCGGGGGGGGTGAACCGTGGTTCGGCGCTCCGATGAGTCACTTCGTCGTGATTGTGGCGGACACTCTCCGCCGGTTGGAATCCGTCCGGGGGTTGGACCCGGGCCGGGATACGCCCACCCTCCAGAACTTCATCGGCTCATCCGTTTGCTTCGAGAACGCGGTCGCATCCTCCCCCTGGAGTATGCCGTCCCACTGGAGCCTCATGAATGGGCTCGATCCCTGGAACATCGCCCCGCGAGCTTCAGACGCGTCACGATTGCCGACTTCCGGCAGCATGGCCCATTACTGGACGGAGCGCGGCGGCACGGCTCTGAGTCTCTCCCAAAACGACCTCGTCTCTCGGGACGAAAGTCTTCTCGCGGGGTACACTTCTGTAGTACCGCCATCGAACGTCAGGATCCAGCGGGCCCTGGCCGTCGGTGGGAGCTTCATCGATATGGGTGTGGGGGTGACGGGCCGGGCCATTCGGAAGCGGACGGATCCTTTGGGCGGGCCGGTCAGGGGGCCTGTGCGCCGCCCGGTCGACTGGTGCTATGCGGCTTTGCTTCGCGCGGCCGGAGCCACCGGTCGGGTCCTAACCCGGCGCCGGGAGCGTGACTCGTTCCTCCGCGGCTTGGCCGCACAGATCGACGAAACACGGCCTTCCGAGCCGATTCACGCGTTTCTCAACCTGATGTATGTGCACGAGCCGTACGTTCACGCGCCCACCTCCGTCGAAGGCGCCCTGTCCACGGGCCTGATTCCGACCAACAACCTGGCCCTTCACGGGAAAAACCTGCGAACCACTTGCACGCAACTGGACCCTCTTCACGCGGCGTATCGCGAAGCGCTACGTGATCTGGACCGCGGACTTGCTCAGGTGTTAGGAGTTCTTCGCCGGACGGGAGTCCTTGACGACGCTCTCGTGGTCCTGGTGAGTGACCACGGGCAGGCCTTAGGGGAGGGGGGGCGATTCGGCCACGGTTGGACCATGCAGGACGAGGTGGTGAGGATTCCCGCGTATGTTTGGGACACCCGACATCTCCGCGCGCCGTCGTCATCGACAGTGATCCGCGAGTGGATCGACCACCGACACCTCCATGACGTGCTGCTCGACCAACTCGAGTCGCCGGGGAAGCCGCTCGAAACCTCGGTCGCCGATGCTTTGGTGAGAAGGGGCCCCGCGGTGTCGCACTTCCGGGGTCGCCCCGCGTCCGGGTTCAACTTGGCGAAGCGCCTCGCCGTACGGGAGCGGGTCCGGGTCTGGCAGGACGGGTCCGAAGTCGAGATGTACCGCCCGTCACCGGACCTGTCTCCTGAGGTGCTCCGGGCGACCGGCAGTGACTCCGACCTCCTCCAGGAGCTTGCGTTCCGCACCTTGTCCATTCCGCGCGGACCGGCCGACTCCGATTCGGACGCTTCTGGGGTCTACTCTCGACTCGAAAGCTGGGGTTATAACTAGGGACGAGATCGGCCAACGGGTCAAATAGCGTCGAAAGTTTGGTGCCTCAGGAGTCCTTCCGTGTTGCCGGGAATACGGGTGCTCGATCTCAAGCGCAACCTCGACGAACGCGGGTCGTTCACCGAGGTCATGCGAGAGGACTGGCGGGAGCTCCTGGGCGATGAGCGGGCGGTCCAGGCCAACTACTCGGTCTCCTACCCCGGTATGATTCGTGCCTGGCATCGCCACGAGCGGGGTCAGTACGATATTTTCGTCGTCGTACGGGGATCACTGAAGATCTGTGCGTACAACGACCTCGGTGAGCCGGGAATGGGGGAGCTGGACGAGATCGTTGCTGGTGGCGAGCGTCTCCAGGCCGTCGCCGTCCGGGGCCATTACTGGCACGGGACCAAGTGCGTGAGCCCTCGCCCATCCGAGACGATCTATTTCGTAACTCGCTTGTACGATGCGAAGGGACCCGACGAACTACGTCGGCCGTGGAACGACCCTACGATCGTCCCCACCTCGATCAATGGATCCTCCAAGGACCCCCGGGTGGGCAAGATGTGGGACTGGAACGCCCCTCCGCACAAGTGACTCCCGTGACCCGCGGCCTCATTCTTGGGGGAAGCGGCTTCGTCGGACGCGAGCTGATGAGCTCTCTCGGTTGGCCGGGAACCTCGTCCACCCCTCGCGACGGGTTTCTTGCCGTCGACGCGACCCGGCCCGCAGAACTCGTCCGCACGGTGCGTGACACCACGCCCGAGGTGATCATCAACTGCATCGGTCTCGCCGACGTCGACCGGGCCGAGCGGGACCCGCCGCTCGCCGACCGCCTCAATCGCCTCGTGGTCGCCAATTTGAGGGCGGTCCAGCGAGACCAACCATTCCGGCTCGTGCAGGTCTCTACCGATTACGTCTTCGACGGCCTGCGCGGGGGTTACCGTGAAACGGACCCTCCGCACCCGATCAACGAGTACGGTCGCTCGAAGCTGGAAGGAGAGCGATGTCTTTCCGACTCTCCGACCTCGCTCATCCTCCGGCTTTCCTCACCCTTTGGGAGGGGGTTCGGCGCCCGGAAGCCCCAGTTCTTCCGGTACCTGGCCGATGCCCTGCGCGTCGGAAAGCCGGTGACCGCTCTCACGGATCAGAGAGTAACGGCCACCTACCTTCCTGATCTTGCCGAGGCGATCAGGACACTACTCGCTCGAGGTGCCTGCGGAGTGTTCCATCTTACAAGCGAAGAAGCACTAACGCGGTTCGAGTTCGCGCTCAGGGTCGCTGACGCGGTTGGCGCGGATCCGAACCTGGTGCGGCCCGGCCTCCGGGCCGATATGACGCAGTGGGCCGCTCCCCGGCCGGCCGATACGTCTCTGGACGTGGGGCGCTCTCGGGCGAGCGGGGTGGTCTACACGCCGGTCTCGGTTGCACTTCGTACGGTCCTTTCTGACCCCACGCCCACTGTCCGCAACTGACCGGATCTGTCGATTCAGAGGACCACGCCGTGGAGCGTTACCTCTGCCGCCGCCGAGGGATCCTCGAGCAAGTGACGGTACCATTCAACGGTCTTGTTTCGAGCAGAAGGAACGAGCCTTCCCGCATCCAGGGCGGCTTCGATCTCCTTCGTCGCATCCGCAGGGGTCAGACGGGGAGCGAAGAGGAGTTCCTCTCGCGCCCGTCGGAAACTCACTCGGTAGGAACGTCGATCCGGATCCCCGTACCACTCGAGCGCAGGGCGGGTGGTCATGCTCGTAGCCACGACCTCGGCGAGTTGCGCGATCTGGTAATTTTGATCGTCCGACCCGATGTTGAAGAGCCGACCCCGGATGCGGTCGGGGGGTTGTCCAAGAAGCATGGTCAGGGAGCTTGCGGCGTCGCGAACATGGAGGAATGGTCTCCACTGTGTCCCGTCCTTCATGATGGGGATCTTTCGTGAAGTGCGAGCGCCGAGCACCATGGCGTTGATCGCTAGGTCGAACCGCATTCGGCCCGAGAGGCCATAGAGGGTCGCGAATCGAACGGCGGTGGGGCAGAACGAGGAGGAAGCCAGTGGGAGAGTGTCCTGCTCGGCCAGAATGTTGGCCCGGGCGTAGGCGGTCAGCGGGTTCGGGGGGGTGGCTTCGTCGATCACGCCGTCACGGAAGCCATAGACCGAGCAGGACGACGTGAGAATATACCGGGGCACCCCCGCCTCCCGTGCAAGACGGGCCACCCTCGCTCGCCCGAGGTAGTTGATGTCGTAGGTCTTCCACGGGTCAAGTTCCCCGGCCGGGTCGTTTGAGAGCGCGGCCATGTCGATCACCGCGTCCTGGCCGACCAGAAGTTTCCCGTCGAACCATCGGGTGTCATCCCGCACGAGGTGCAGGGCGGGGTTCGTCTTCCAAGAGTCGAACAACGATGCCCCGAAAAAGAATCGGTCCACGACCGTCACGTGATGACCGGCGTCCAGCAGCATCGGTACGAGTGACGTGCCGATGTACCCCCCACCCCCGGTGACGACGACTTTCACGCTGGCCGTCTCACCGACCGAAGATTAAATACCTTGTTGAGCCAACACCGCGCGTCCTCGGCCCGCGGACCCGCGGACGGTGCGAAACCTGTGAAGGGCCTCGTCCTGGCCGGCGGTCATGGTACCCGACTGAGGCCCCTCACATTCACCGGCAATAAGCACATGATTCCAATCGCGAATCAGCCGATCCTATTCTACGGTCTCCGCCACCTCGCCGAAGCGGGCATCCGAGACGTGGCGATCATTCTCGGCCCCATCCAGGAGGGGATCCGGGAACGGGTAGGTGACGGGAGCGCGTTCGGCCTGTCGGTAACGTATATCGTCCAAGGAGAACCCAAGGGCCTCGCCCATGCGGTGCTTTGCGCCCGGGACTTCCTCGGCGACGACCCGTTCGTGATGTACCTCGGAGACAATCTCCTGCAGTCCGGCGTCCAGCAGTACCTC
>Ga0335078_10019794_pt1 | contig 10001 bp, 6 predicted proteins | sample Lox_Sample_32_FD_206711 | JGI IMG/M metagenome (GOLD analysis project Ga0335078, IMG submission 206711) | Soil microbial communities from Loxahatchee National Wildlife Refuge, Florida, United States - Lox_Sample_3.2 | ecosystem: Environmental > Terrestrial > Soil > Wetlands | place: USA: Florida...
GGCAGCACGTTCCTGAACAACGGCATCTGCTTCGACATTCCGGACGCGGCTTTCAAGAAGTGGAGCGAATTCGGCGTGACCATCGAGCGCGGGCGGCTGGCGGAGGCGTACACGCGGCTGCGCGGCGAACTCGACATCATCGCGCTGCGCCACCGGCAGCACCTGGTGGAAAAGGGCAGTAAAAAGTTCATGGAGGGATGCCGCGCCGCGGGGCTTTCGTCGGACTGGTTCGAAGTCAACCTGGACGGCTGCATCGGCTGCGGCTACTGCACGCTGGGCTGCGCGTTCGAGAAGAAAATGTCGATGGACCGCTCGTTCATCCCACGGGCGCTGGCGGCCGGGGCGACCCTGGTGGCGGAGTGCCGGGCCGAGAGGGTGGCGCACAGCCATGGCCGGGCCACCGCGGTGGAGTGCGTTCGCGGCGATGGATCGCACTTTCGCGTGTCGGCCAAACAAGTAGTGGTGTCGTGCGGCGCCATCGGTTCGAGCCTGCTGCTCGACCGGTCGGGAATCAAGCGCAATGTCGGGACGCGGCTGGGATTCAACGTGGGGAGTTGGGTGGTGGCGGATTTTCCCGAATACATCGATCAGTTCGACGGCATCCAGATGTGCGCCTACCACGACCGGCCGCGGTACATGTTGGAGACAATCGCCATGGAGCCGGGCGTCTTCTCGGCGACGATACCGGGATTTTTCAGCGATCATTTCGCGCAGATGCAGCGCTACCGGCACTACGCGCTGGCGGGCGCGCTGATCGGGTCCGAACCGGTGGGGCGGGTGCGGCCGTCGTGGCTGCCCTTCGCGGGGAAGTACATTTCGCAAATCGATTTCGACCTGACGGCGGCGGATTTGCGGCGCTTGAAGGACGGCGTGGCGCAGGTTTGCCGCGTGTATCTCAAGGCCGGCGCGGAGCGCGTGATGCCGAGCACGTTCGATCCCATCGTCCTGGTGGATGTGGACGAACTGGCGCAGTTCGACAACACCGTGGCGGAGGCGGATGACATCGCGTTCGGCTCATCGCATCCGCAGGGGGGCAATCCGATGAGCGACGACCGGCGGGTGGGAGCGGTGGACAGCGGTTTCCGGGTGCACGATTTCGACAATCTCTTCGTGGCGGACGCCAGCGTGTTTCCGTGTCCGATTCAAGCCAACCCCCAGCTCACCGTGATGGCCATGGCGGATTGCGCGGCCAGCGCGATCGCCAAAATGTGAGAAAGGAGAAGCGAAATGGCGCGGTCTTTGGTGGCGATTGCCCGCGGGAGCGACGACAAGTTTCAATTACTCGAGGAGGCGGCGGAAAAGGCGGGTTTCTGGCCGCACCTGGAGGCGGCTCACGAAAAATCCGGCAAGAGCCGCGAGGCATTTTCCATCGCCATCAAACCGAACCTGATGATCCTGCTCACCCCGAAGGTTCCCGTGATCGCCACCGATCCGCTGTTGGTGGAGCACCTGATCGGCCTGATTCGCCGCCGCGGATTCACGAACCTCAAGGTGGTGGAAGCGCAGAACACCATGGGGAATTGGGTGCGGAATCGCACCGTGGCGAATGTGGCGCGCGTAGCCGGGTACACGGGGAAGGGTTATGAGATTGTGGATTTGACGCTGGAGATGGTTCCGCACACGTATCGCGTCAAGGGCATGCCGGTATGGAAGAACTTTGTGGGCCGCAGTTGGCGCGATGCCGACTACCGGATCGATTTCGCCAAGTTCAAGAGCCAGCCGGACAACCGCTACACGCTCAACCTGAAGAACGAGTTCGGCACGCTGCCGGTGCAGAACAAGTACATGGAGTATCACACCCGGCTGCCTTATTGGGCCTGCACCATGTACACGCTGGATAACTTCCGCGTGTCGTTCGGCTTCATCGACGCCTTCACGGGTTCGGACGGGGCGGCCGGATTCGCGGTGCAGTACCGTCCCAAGAAGCCGAAGATCGTGATGGCTTCGAGCGACATTCTGGCCCTGGACCTGACCGGGGCATCGCTGATGAGCGTCGACCCCTGGGAGTCTCCTCTGCCGCGCTTCGTGATGATGAACTGGGGCGAGCCGGAGATCGAGGTGGTGGGCGACGCGACGCCGCTCGACGATTGGGAGCCGGTGCCGGAAGAGATCCATAACATGGTGGATATCGGGCAGAGCATCTACGTGATCTCGAACGTGGGCGCCGCCGCGGGAATTATCGAACTCGACACCAAGGAGTTTCCTCCGCGGCTGGCGTTCATGCGGATTTACTACTACGTGATGAACTGGATCTTTCTAACGCTTTATGGCCGGCGGCGTCCGAAGCGCGACCGGGAGCGTTTCCACAACGTGGTACGGCTCGGGAAGGCGCGATCGTAGTTCCCGTGAGGCGGACTTCAGTCCGCCGCCGGGGCCGGCGTCGGGACCCGGTGAAGGGATCAGTCCCCCGGGCGGACCACCACCAAGGGGTCGGCGCGCACAGCATCGTCATTCCATCGCTGGAGGAAAGGCTCCGCGATGAGTCCATCGGGTCCGAAGTGGAGTTCGAGGAAGGTGTAGGTGCGGTCTTCGCGTAATTCCGCCGTGGAGGTCTCGACGATGGGAATCCAGGTGCCGGAATTGCAATAGTGCTGGCGTTGAGCGGTGAACTGCGTGGGGTTGTGGGTGTGTCCGAAAGTCGCCAGGCGGAATCGTGGCTGGTGTGCAAGCACCTGGCGGGCGGGTTGGTCCAGGTCGGTGGGCTCCTCTAATTGCAGATAGGCCACGATGCGCCCGAGAAAGTAGGACAAAACAGGTAGTCCGATATCCTGTCCCGTGGTCGAAGCCAGGCTGGGGGAGGATCCCCTGGTGAGCAGCGAGACGATGGAATGGCGCAAGTTCCAGACCATGAGCGCCACGGGAAGCGCCAGAGCGGCGGCCATCGGCAGGGCGCGCGCGAACACATAGCGGTAGTACCGCTTGGGAATAATGCGGACCACGAAGGGGATGTGGAAAAACAGTAATTTGAGCGCCACAAAGAAATGCTCGCGAACCATGAGAGCGAGTAAATTCTCCGCGGGCCTCACCTTGTCGGCGTAAGGGTACCGTAACTCAACGGTATTGATGACGTAGCGGTTGAAGAACGAGCCGAAGGGAATGTTCAACTCCGCGCCGCCGGGAAGAACGGGGCCGCCCAGCACGCGCGTGTAGCGATCGTAGCGATGGCCGTGCTCGATATACACGTCGCCGTCGACAACGAGGGCGTTGTCGGCGAACTGGACGCGCGGCAGCACATGGTTCGTTAGCGCCGCGCCGGCATCCGTTCCCGTCTCGCGCCCCTCGAGGGCTTCCGCCAGGGCGAGCCGCAGGTAATTGCGGACCGCGGGCCAGTACCATTCCAGATCGTGATTGCCTTTGGTGATGACGAGCCGATGGCCGCGTTCGATCCAGACGGCCAGGGCCGCGAACAAAAGGCGATGGCCATGGACCGCCGTCATGAGCTTATAGACCGACTTATAGTCGTTAGTTTTGAGGCCGAATTCGCGTTCCTTACGGGTGATGCCGGCGCGCAAACTCTCGAGGCTCAACTGGATGCCCAATTTGGCAAGCGTGTCGCGCCATGCTTCAAAATCGCCATCGTTCGCAGGCAGGTTGACGATGCGGATGAAATCGATAAAGTCGCCGTTGATTACCAGGATGGCGCTGCGGTCTCCGGCCCGGCGGTGCGCCCATTCCAGGAAGCGGCCGAAGGCTTCGTCGGCCAGGAAGTTTTCCAGACCGTCATAGACACCGTCGGCGGACAAGCCGGCGCCGATGTGCAAGTCGCTCGCGACGAACACGGCGCCCCCGCGCGATTCGAGATTGACGACTTCCGCGCCATAAGTATTGGCGGGATCGCTTTCCCATTCCGCCAAAAGACGGGCGACCGCGGCGCTCATCGATTCCTCTCGGATTTGGCTGATTATATACCAGTGTTGGAGTCGAGAGAGTCCGGCGGGAAACGCTCAAGTCTTGTTGTGCGATTCCGGTCTGTGCCGGACGGCCAGGGATCTTTGCTTTGCGGTAGCTTTGCGAATTTTGTCGGTCGTCCAGGTCCGGACGACCTTGGGGTGTCGCCCTTTGTCCATATGCAACTTTATTGTAATGGATGAGGACAGCGGGCCGGAGGGTCGAAAAACCGGGCGGATCTTACCGCCGACCCGCCCGGGGTGGACTACGCTTACCTCTTGAGTCTGGCGCGGACAACCAGCGCGGCGCCAGCCAGCAACGCGAGCGCATTCATGCCAGTGCCCGGATTAATCTCCGGAGTAGGTTGCGTTTGCGCATAGGTTAATGCGGAAACGCCCACGATCAGCAAAGCAAACGACGAAAGACGGAAAATCGTCTTCAAGGTTCCTCCTCACCCAGCACATGGATTGTTGGCGCGGGACTTTCCTGTTCACCCGGGATCCCGGAGACCCGCCCCGTGAGAGCTGGTTGCCGGCGGTGCGGCACGTTACATTCCAGCGCTCCAGGCCGTTTAGAATCAGTTCACAGGCGATCGCGCGAGGAAACGGTTTTTCCACCAGTCCGAAATCCTGGCGTCACTACCAAAGATTCCAGTTCCCGGTGGCAAGTACCACAATGGCGATCAGCGCATTGGCGGTGGCGTGGGCCATAGCTGCATCTCCCAGGCTTCCCCGCCGGCGGGTCACCGCCGCGAACAGCATTCCGGCAATCGTCCCCGCGATCCAGCGCTGGCCATGCAAAATCCCGAACAGGAGCGACGACAGCGCAAATGGGATGAAGTGAAACCGCCGGAGATCGACGGTTGAGAAATCCGCGGACACCAACCGGCGCAGCAGATATCCGCGGAAGGCCAGTTCTTCCGCGACCGGCACAGTCAGGACCGCGCCCATCACCCGCAACAGCAGCCATCCCACGCGGACCGGCGCGGAGGATGCGGCCAGAGCCGGTGGCATCGCGAGAGGAATTGCGTGGGGAAACAACAGCCGTTCCGCGGCGATCCAGATCGCGAAGACCAGGACGCCAACCGCCGGTGCTTCCCAGCCAATCTGCCAGGAGATCGCGGAATACGTCCGGCGATACAGCAGGATCGCGGCGCCCGCGGCCGCCACGCGCAGTCCGTAGGTCCATTCGAATGTTCCCGTCATCGCGGAAGACAAGATACCGGCGGCGAGAATGGCCAGAAATGGGACGAGATAGGCCGCGGTCTGGTCGTTTGGCATCGCCACGGCTGAACCCGGCTCGCGCCGCGATGCCGCGAACCAGGCCGTTCTCTGGGAAGCCAGCATAAATGCGAAGGCCATGCATAGAAACGCGATCCACCCGGCCTGGGAGTGGAACCCGCCGAGCGCTATCGATCGCGCTCCCGCGGTTCCGATTAGAATCAAAGCCGAGATCCGGACCACGTTCAGAATCCACATGGCCACCATTCCAGCCGGGATCAGGACCAGCGATTGCGGAAAGCGGAAGTCGTGGCGAAAAAGCGAAAGCCATGCGGCGCCGAAAAGCAGCATCAGCGCGATTCCCTCGTATCCGGAGCAAGCGGCGGAGATGGTGACCTCGAACGATCCGGTTCCCAACGTGTACGTAGCCGCGTTCGCGACGACATCGGGCCTGAGCCAATGGAGAACGGTCCGGACGGCCAGGAATGTGAGTTTCATCCACGGCTTCCAGACCCAGCGCGAGGATGCGACCAGCCAAAAGGTCGCGGCGGCGGTGGAAACGCCGTAGACCGGCGCCAGGGCGGCGCGGCCGAGCAGGTCCAGCCAGAAGCTTAGCGGCAACAGGATGAACAATCCGGAAGTTACAGTCGCCAGGCCAGCGGCCATGCAGGCGAAGGCGAGCAGGCCCGCGCTGGCCGCCGATGTTTGCGGGCTAAATAGCCGGAGCGCGGCGAACGAGAACGCTGCCAGCGCGCCTAAGTGGGCAGCCAGCGCGAGTTTCGATAGCCGCTTTTCGCGCAAAACGGGAAATTGACCGCGAGAAATGAATCCGCCAAAGACGACCGTCAACGTGAGTCCGAGCAGAAGAATGCGCGCGCCTACGGGCCCCCAATCGGCCAACCATCCGCCGAGCCCGGTACTTACCCGCAAATTCGCCGTATCGACCGGAATGGAGAGTGCCACGAATTCACCCACCAACACCATCAGGGTGAAAATCAGCCTGGCGGCCGGCCCAAACGACCACCGCCGCGGCGCGGGGGGGTAAGTGGAATGTGGATTCGAGAGAGCCGGAGAACTCCGGCCCTCCCCAGGGATAAACACCGAACTACTTCTTGATGCCTGCACGAACGACGATGGCTGCACCCGCCAACAGCGCGAGCACGTTCATCCCCGTTCCGGGGTCGATTTCGGGCGCCGCTGGAAGGGCGGAGGCCAAGGCGGAAGCACCGACGATCAGCAAAGTGATGGAAGCCAGACGCAACATGAGTTTCATCGCGGCCACCCCAACTTACTTCTTCATTCCGCCACGAACCAGGATGGCGGCGCCCGCCAGCAAGGCAAGTACGTTCGTCCCCATACCAGGATCGATTTCGGGTACCGGTGACCTGTCGGCGGAGGCCAAGGCGGAAGCACCGACGATCAGCAAAGCGATGGAAGCTAGACGCAAAATGAGTTTCATTCCTCTCCTAAACCAGCAATTTTGGATTTTGGCGCGGCGACAGCGTCCCCACCCGATGGGAGGCCGGCTCAAGGAAAGCTGGAGTTGCGGTCGAGCCTGCACGCGTCGTTCCATCCGACATGGCGATGCAGAACAAGGACTCAACCATTAGTCGATCGACCGCGGCAGGAAACAGATTGTCCATTTGTTCGCAATTGTCACCTTCCGCACACCTTCGACGTCTAAGTTGCATGCGTCTAGTACTTGCCGTACTTTCACTCGCTTTTGGCGTGCCGGCGCAGTCGATCGTGGACGGCGAGATCGCGCGTGCGCGGCATCTTCTCGACTCTCCCCAATGGCGGGAAAAGGCCTGGGGCGCGTATTTCGCCGGGCGGCTCCATTCCGACGAGTTGACGGACCGGCTGCTCGACGCTTTTCGGGAGGCCGCGGCGCTGCGGGACGCCGCGGCAGAGAGCGAGGAGCACGCTTATCTGGCCGCGCTTTTCGATGCCGCCATCGAGTCGGGAATTCGCGTGCCGGCCGATTTGTTACAGCCCTTCGAAGCGAATTGGCGCGCGCCAGTCATCGTTCTGATGGCACGCGATGCCGGTAACGAAGAGGCGTTGCTGCGGCTGGCTGACGAAGACCTGCGAGACGTCGAATGGCTGGCGGTGGATAATCTCCTGCTCGATCGCCGGTCGCCGCGTCTCTTTGTGAAGACTCTGAGCCAGGTGGAAATCTCCCACGTCTTCGCCGTGACCGACGTCGGCGACACCTCGGGCTGGGGCAGCGGCAGGGGCGGCGGAGTGTTCGACGGCGATAGGGTCCTGAAGAAGCCGAAAGCTTTTCCGCCAATCGGCGTTTACTACCTGGTCGATTCCCCCCTGAGGGGCGACACGCTGCTCGCCGCGGGGCCGCAAAATGTCTTCTACCGCCGATTCGTCGTGCCCACCGACAAACAAACAGGCATCGGCGCCGGCCCGGGCTCTATCGACCGGCAGAAAATGCGCCTGGCATATCTCGACGCGCTCGCCCTCGCGCCCGGGGGCCAGGCCGGGCGAGTGTTCTCCCCGGAAACCCGCATCGAATATCGGAACGAAGCCAATTTGCGCCAGCAATGGAACGCCGCGCTCGCCGCCCAGGAAGCGGACATTCGCGCCTTCGTCAAGGCGGCCCAGGAGCACGGTATGGGCAGCGCCGCCGGCATGACGCTCAAAATCGTCCCCAAGCTCGACGACCGGCGCAAGACTACGGCCGGACCTACTCCTCCGCTGATTCCCCGCGAATTCGTGCTGGAGTAGCTATCGCGGCGCCAACCGGCCGAGCCTGACCGCGTTCTCCATGAGCCGCAACCCGTGTCCATCCTCCGCCGTGAGGATCGACTCCGGATGGAATTGCACCGCTTCGATGGGCAGTTCGCGATGACGCACGCCCATGATGACGCCGCCTTCCGTCTCCGCCGTCACTTCCAGGCATGCCGGGAAGGTCTCGCGCCGCGCGAAGAGCGAATGATAGCGCCCCACCTGGAATTCGGCCGGCAAGCCTTCGAACACGCCCACGCCGCGATGGCGCACCAGCGAAGGTTTCCCGTGCATGGGGTAATCGAGCACGTCCAGTTCGCCGCCGAACGCTTCCACGATTCCTTGCAGGCCCAGGCAAACGCCAAACACCGGGACCCCGAGCCGCACCGCGGTAAGCACCAAATCCGGGACGCCGAAATCGCGCGGCCGGCCGGGGCCGGGTGAGATCAGGATCAGGCGCGGCGCCACCTGGCGGATCAATTCCGGCGGAAAACCCGCGCGATAGGTCACCACTTCGGCCCCGGTTTGCCGCGCGTAGTTGGCCAGCGTGTGGATGAAGCAATCGTCGTTATCGGCGAGCAGCAGCTTCACGCCCGCGCCGACGAGTTCGCGCGGCCGGGCGGCCGGCACCGGTTCCTCCACTCCCAAAGTGCGGAAGAATGCCGTCGCCTTCATGCGAGTCTCGCGCTCTTCCATCTCCGGGATGGAATCGTAGAGCAAGGTCGCACCGGCTGGATAGGATGCCACACCGTCTCTCAGATAAGTGGTGCGGATCAAGATGCCGGTATTGATGTCGCCATTCAGCGAAATCATCCCGATGGCCCCGCCATACCAGCCGCGCGCGCTGGTTTCCAAGGCTTCGATCGCCTGCGCGGCGGCTTTCTTGGGAGCGCCGATCAACGTCACCGCCCACATGTGCGTGAGAAACGCATCCAGCCCATCGTTGCCTTCCTTGATGCGGCCCTCCACGTGGTCCACGGTATGAAACACCCCGGCATAGCCTTCGATGAGCCGCCGCCCGATTACTTGTACGCTGCCGGGCTCGCAGACGCGTGATTTGTCGTTGCGATCCACGTCGGTGCACATCGTCAGTTCCGACTCTTCCTTCGTCGATTTCAGCAGCTCGCGCACGCTGTCGGCGTCGCGCAGAGGGTCGCCAGTGCGCCTCGCCGTGCCGGCGATGGGGCACGTCTCCACGCGGCTGCCCTCCACGCGAACGAACATCTCGGGCGAAGCGCCGATGAGCTGCTCGTCGCCGAATTGCAGGAAGAATTCGTACGGGCTGGGGCTGGCGTGCTGCACCTTGCGGAAGAGTTCGGAGGCTTTGCCCGCATACGGCGTGCGGAACACCTGGCGCAGCACCACCTCGTAGTAATCGCCGCGGCGCATACCTTCGCGAACCTTTTCCACGGCGTCCATGTACTCTTCCGGCCGATGATCGCTCACGATCGGGCCGGGCGGGAGCACGGGCTGCGGCGCAATATCCTGCGCGTCGCGCGCGAGCCCGCGGGTCGATACCGATTCGCGCTCGAACTCGTACTGGTAGCGCTCGATCTGCTCCTTTTTGCGATCCATGAAGCAAATGTCGTCGCAGAGGTAAAGGTGCAGATCTTTGTGGCCGTTGCGCGGCAGTTTCTTCTCGATGGGCTCGAATTGAAACAGCAGATCGTAGCCGAACGCGCCGATGAACCCCAGGCGCGAATCCTCCAGCCCGCGGAATTCGTGAATGAGCGAGCGCAGAATCGAGAACGCCGAGGGCTGCTTGCTGCGCTCCTCTTCCGGAAACAGCGCCGGCAGCGGCCGCAACCGCCCGGCGAGGATTTCCCCTTCGAAGCCGAACTCGGCCCAGTGCGGGTGGTCCGCCAGCACCGAATGAAGCAGCGCTGCGATCCGGTGGCCGCGCTCGTTCAACGGGCGGATTTCGACGCGCCGGTCGTAAGCGATGATTTCGAGAGGCGGGCAGGCGGAGGCGATGTCCCAGCGCGAATATCTCCCGGGAAACTCGTATCCCGAAGAAAGATAGATGCCACGGTGCCGGTCGAGCTCGCGAAGAAGGGGGGCCAGTCCCTTGCGGTAACTGACTTTCGAAACGCTGCGCGTGACCGTGATCCCGTGGGGAGTCGTATAGCTTTGTTCGCGCATGGCGGGGGCCCT
>Ga0335078_10019795_pt1 | contig 10001 bp, 8 predicted proteins | sample Lox_Sample_32_FD_206711 | JGI IMG/M metagenome (GOLD analysis project Ga0335078, IMG submission 206711) | Soil microbial communities from Loxahatchee National Wildlife Refuge, Florida, United States - Lox_Sample_3.2 | ecosystem: Environmental > Terrestrial > Soil > Wetlands | place: USA: Florida...
CAATCCTTCCTCCGCCTCGGACTGCCGCAGGTTAAGCGGCGGCAGGAAGCGCATAATTTGCCCGCCAGCCGGAATCGCCAGGAGCCCGGCGGCATGCAGGAGATTCGCGAAGCGGACAGCCTGGGTCTTGCTGCTGTCGCCAGGCAGATTGGGAATATTGGGCGCCAGCTCGATGCCCAGCATCAGCCCGAGGCCGCGGACGGTCTGGATGACACCGGGGTATTTCTGCGCGAGCCCTTGCAGGCCGCGCTTGAGAGAATCGCCGACCTGCCGCGCGTTGTCCGCCAGCTTCTCGCGCTGGATCACCGCCAGTATCTTCAAGGCGACCGCGCAGGCGAGCGGGGAGCCGCCATAAGTCGTGCCGTGTGTGCCTGCGCCTAGCAAATCGGCATAGGGCGCCCGCACCCAGAACGCGCCGATGGGGAACCCGCCGCCCAGCGACTTGGCCATCGAGATGCCGTCCGGCAGGAACTTCTCCCCCCCCGGCACACCTTCGAGGATGCGCTGAAAGCTCTGATAGCGGCCGGTGCGGAAGTGGCCGCATTGCACGCTGTCCATGAGTAGCAGCAGCTTCTTTTCATCGCACAACTGGCGCAGGGCAAGGAGGTAGTCAGGGGAAGCGGGCATCACGCCGCCTTCGCCCTGAATGCCCTCGACCATAATGGCGGCGGTGGCGGGCGAGAGCGCGGCGCGCATGGCGGCCAGATCGTTGTAAGGCACCTGCCGGAAACCGGGCACCATTGGGTCAAACCCCTTCTTGACCTTCTCCTGGCCGGTCGCGGCGATGCCCGCGAGCGTGCGGCCGTGGAAGGAGTTCACGGTGGTGATGACTTCAAACCGGCCTTCGTCGTGGCCGAACTTGCGGGCCAGCTTGAACAGGCCCTCATTGGCCTCGACACCGCTATTGCAAAAGAAGCATTTGCCGGGGCCGATGAGGCTGACGAGCGCCTGCGCCAGCCGGCCCTGGGGTTCGTGGTAGTAGTAATTCGAGGCGTGGATCAGCTTGCGCGATTGCTCGACCAGCGCCTCGGTGATGGCCGGGTGCCCGTGACCGAGAGAACTGACGGCGATGCCACCCCCCAAATCCAGGTAGCACCGGCCGGTAACGTCGTAAAGATAGCTGCCCGACCCGTGGCTGAGTACAATATCAAAGCGGCCGTAGCTCGGCACCACGTTCTGTTCGAACAGCGCCTGCACGGCTGCCACGTCATTGCGAACGATCGGCGGAGGCGATGGAACGATGTCTTTCATGCTTTACGCGTCAAACGAAACGGGGAGATCATTAGCAGGAGTATTGGCAGAAGGAAGCGGAATGTTGAGAAAGGCTAGCCTACCACCTCGGTGCCCACACCTTCGTCCGTGAAGATCTCCATCAGCACGGCGTGGGGCACGCGGCCATCGACGAGGGAGACTTTCTCCACACCGGCCTTGATGGCGGCCACAGCGCTATCGACCTTGGGAATCATCCCTTTGTCAATGACCCCGCGCTGCTTCAGGCCGTCCACCTCGCTGAGCTGGAGGCGGGAGATGATACTGTCCGGCTTGTTCGGGTTCTGGAGCAGCCCCGGCACGTCGCTCATGAAGACGAGGCGCCGGGCCTTTAAGGCAATCGCCGCTTGCGCCGCGGCCACGTCGGCGTTGCAGTTGTAAACTTTGCCATCCTCGCCGCGCGCGGTCGGGCTGATGACGGGCGTGATGCCTTTGTCAATGCAAGCGAGCAACGGGGCAACGTTCACGCCTATGACCTCGCCCACGTATCCAAGGTCCAGGGCCTGGCCGTCCGGTCCTTTCAGTCGCGCCTTGCGGCACTGGAAGATTCCGGGGCCGGCGAACCCTTTGGCGAGGCCGCCCAGGGAGTTGATCGTGGCGACCACTTCGGGATTGATTTCGCGGGAGAGCACGTCATCGGCAATCTTCACCGTAGCCTCGTCCGTGACGCGTTGGCCCTGGATGAAGCTGGCCTTGAGGCCGGCTTTCTCCATTGCACGGGTGATGGCTTTGCCGCCGCCGTGCACGACCACCGGGTTGATCTCGACCGCTTCGAGAAAGACGACGTCACGTGCGGCGCTGTGGCGCGTTTCGGGGTCCGGCGAGTCCATGAAGCTGCCGCCGTATTTGATGACGAACGTGGCGCCGCTGAATCGCTGGATGTAAGGCAACGCTTCCAGCAGGGTGGCGGCTTTGGCGATGAGGTTTTGCATCTGGTTGGTATTCGTTCAACGGCTTTGCCGCAGATAGCTGGAGTAGAGCCGATCAATGGCTTCGCTCGACAGATTCTGCTGGATGACCAACCGCGCCCGCGCGCTTGCCGTTTCGCCCGCCTTCAGGTCCTTGCCAAAGAGGGAGAGATACATCGAGCGATGCGGCTCGCTCTCGAAGGGAGTCAAGACGGCGAAGCAATCCTGGGGCGGGGACATCAGCAGGGCGCTCAAGCCATTCGCCTGGCAGCGCCGTACGGCGAGTGGTTTGGCCAGACGAGGCCCGATGACCCAATCAACCGGGTTGGGCAGGTACTTCCATCGCCCATCCTGAATGATTGCAGCCGCCTGGGCGTCACGCGGGAATGCCTGCCAGATACCGCCACTGCTGTCTGCCGCCTTGAGCCATTGTTGGCTGTTTGATCGCACATAGATGCTCGCGTTTGTGAAGCCTTCAGAGAAGTAGGAGGCGAGGAAAGACTCGAACTTCGCCAGGTTCGTCGTGGCCTGCACGCTGGTCTCCAGATCGAGGATGTTCGGCGCAGCCCAGCGATAGACCGCGCGCAGCTCGAACGGGCGGTCTTCGGCTGAGGGCCAGTGAACCTCCACGCTGCCATCCTGGTGCAGCCGGGCTTCGCTCGGCCAATCCCATGCCGCGGTGCCGTAGCGCTGGTTGGCGCTGAAGACGCGATAGTGGCCGAAGAGGCCCATGCTCGAGTCCAAGGTGACACCGGTCGGCAGATGCACGACGGACGACAGGCCTCGGGATTTGCCGTCGGCGCGCAGCTTGCCTTTCAATATCCCTGTATCGAAGGCGAACTCATTCGTGCCGGCTGCCAAGAAGGCCAACATGTTGTTGACTGGAGGTTTCACCTGCGCATGGGCAGAAGACATTCCGTAGATCCCCAGGGCAACGGTTAGGATGCCCGGGAAAAGGCTTCGATATCTCTGCAGCCGCAGCCGGTCGGACGCTGTGTTCCCCCTCACCCCGGCCCTCTCCCTAAGGGAGAGGGAGAACGGTCGCCAGCGCCGGTGCAAGGCTGGCACGCCAGGAAATGTCGAGAGACTGGCCTCCATTCCCCCTCTCCCTAAGGGAGAGGGCCGGGGTGAGGGGGAACAAGCTGTACGAACTTCAAAACTGTTCCACGAAACGAATTCTCTTAACCCCCCTGCTAGAATGCCCCCAATATGCGTTCTCATTCTCTTGCGCCTCCGGCTATAGGCCTTCGCTTGACTTCTCACCCCCCCAGCGAACTGGGGTCGCTCACGTCGCCTTTGTTGAACTCCACATAATCTTCGGTCAGGTCGGCGGCATACATGAGCGCGCCGGCTGGGCCCAGGTTGAGGTTGATGTGCAGGTCGAATTCCTTTGGTGCCACCGCAGCGCAGAGCGCCTTGAACGTGGCGCTGGTCGGCTGGCCGCGCTTGAGGCTCCAGAGGATCTTGCGGCTGGCGGGTGTGCTGTAGCCGATGTCCACCTTCTCCTCGACGATCGCCGCCGGGCTGTAACCGACGGCAGCGATGATGCGGCCCCAGTTCGGATCGCCGCCGTGCCAACTGGTCTTGACGAGCGGGCTGTTCGCCACGGCGCGAGCCGCGGCATCGGCATCGGCGAAGGTTCTGGCACCGTTGACGCGGACGGTGACGACGCGCGATACGCCTTCGCCGTCGCGCACGATCATCTTGGCCAGCGCGAGGCAAACGTGGGTCAGGGCGGATTGGAATAGTCCAAAGTCCAATGTCCCAAGTCCAAAGTCACGGTTGCGGGCGAGGCCGTTGGCCAGCACAAGCACGGTATCGTTGGTGCTCATGTCGCCGTCCACAGTGATACGGTTGAAGCTGTGGGCGACGGCCTCGCGCAACGCGGCCTGCAGTACCTTTGCCTCTGCTGCGGCATCGGTCGTGATGAAGCACAGCATCGTCGCATGAAGTGGCGCGGCTCCAGGTCGCTTGCCGTTTGGGCTCATGCCGGGCTGAATCATGCCGGCGCCTTTGCAGATGCCGCCGATGCGGACGGCCTTGCCGCCCACCTTGAACTGCACGGCGACCTGTTTTGACCGCGTGTCGCTGGTCATAATGGCCTCGGCGGCCTGGGCGGCGTGACCCGCCGTGGAACCGAGCAAGGTCGCGGCTTCGATAATGCCGGCGCGGACATTGTCCATCGGCAGCGTGACGCCGATGCGGCCCGTGGACCCGACCAGGACCGAGCCTTGCGGGAAGGCGAGCGCCCGTTCCGTGAAGCGCGCCATTTCCAACGCGTCCTGGAGACCCTGTTTGCCGGTGCAGGCATTGGCGTTGCCGGAGTTGACGACGACCGCCTGGGCGCGGCCATGCTTGACGCACTCGACGCAGACTTTAACCGGGGCGGCGCAGGCTTGGTTAGTGGTGAACATACCGGCCACGGTGGCGGGCGCCTCAGAAACGATCAGAGCGAGGTCACGCTTGTTCCCCTTTTCAGAGCCCTTGCCGGTGCCGAGGCGCTTGATGTCGCAGAACACACCCGCGGCCTTGAAACCCCGCGGCGCCAGGATTGCGCCTTTGATCTCAGTCAGTTCAGCTTTCATGCTGGCAGTTGGGTTGCACTTCATGGTTGGGGAGGCGGACCTACTTCCGCCATTGACTGTCCGCGTAGTTCATAAACACCGTCCAATCATCCGCCGTCATCGAGTGCTTGCCTTCGCGGATGTAGTAGCCGAGCGGACTAGCCACGAGTTGGCGCTCGGGCGGCACTTCCTTTGCCGCCAATCCTGCGCTGCCGAGGAAGCGATAGACCGGGTCGGCAGCCTGGAGAACTTGAAACTGGCCGGCCGGGTTAGCCCATTGGTCACCTTCGGCGGCGGAAAACAGCACCGGCCGCGGGGCGCAAAGGGCTACCAGGCAATTCTGGTCGAAAGGCAGCCGCTCCGGCGCGGCGTTGAACTCTTTGAACTCCGCGTTGAACCAGTGTGGAAACTGGTCGTTAATGGCCTTCACGGACTCGCCGATCTTGCCCCGGCTCGGCGCGGAGCCGCCGCAACCCGCCTGGTGCGGGAATGCGATTGTGATGCGCTCGTCGAACGCCGTCGCCAGCAGGGCCGTCTTGCCATTGCGCGAGTGGCCAAGCGCGGCGATGCGGTGCGAGTCCACAGCGGGCTCGGTGACGAGGTAGTCCACGCAACGTTGGAAGCCCCAGGCCCACGCGGCAATGGTGCCTCGGTTCGCCGGGTTGTTCCGGGCCGGATCCCCACCCGCCAGCCAGGCGTAAATACCCTCGCTGACTTCCTTGCGATCAGGATCCACGTCGCCGCTGTAAAACGCCGCAAGCGCGTAGCCGCGCCGGACGATTTCGGCGAGGGGCCAGTCAGCGGCCTGCGATCCGCGAGCGGCCTCGGTGGCTGCGTTGTTTGTGCACCCCTTGCACCCATCGCCCAGCCAGCTCCGCGTTAGCGGCACGCGCGGATCAGCCGTCAGTGCGTGGTTGCCGCAGAAATCCATGGCGAGAAAGACCGGCGCGGGGCCAGTGCGCTCGTTCGGCACCACTAGCATCAGATCAATCTGTGGCGCCTTCCCGGGGCCTGTTTCCAACCTCACCAGTTTGAGCGTCGCCTTCCCGTCCAGGAAATCGCCGTATTCCCCGAGATTCGCGACCTGCACGCGGGCCGGCTTGGGGGGAATGGCGCCGTACATGTAGTGCTGAAACAGCGCTTTGAGTTCAGGCCGGCGCTCCTTGAACCACTGCTCCCGCGAGGTGACGCGCCGGCCGTCGAGCATCACCAGCGGGTCCGGCAGAGCCGCCTGAGGCGACAGCGCGGAAGGTTCAGGGAATGACGCGTTGGTTGGGGGGGCCGCCGTCGCAGCGGGAAACAGCCCGCAGAGTCCGATTGCCAAGGAAAGAGCAGAACAGCAGTGTGTTTTCATATTAAACCAGCAGTTTCCGGGAATCCGCACATGAGGTTCATACATTGCACGGCCTGCCCGCTAGCGCCTTTGACGAGGTTGTCCTCAGCGCTCATTACGATCAGTCGGCCTGTGCGCGGGTCCAGCCGCCAGGCGATTTCGATTACGTTGGTGCCGACGACGTTCTTGGTGTCGGGCAGCGCCTTGCCCTCCAGCAATCGCACGAAGGGTTCGTTGGCATAAGCTGCCTGGTAGCAGGCGGCCACTTGATCGAGGGTTTCTTTGTTCGGTGTCAAATACAGCGTAGTAAGGATGCCGCGATTCACGGGAATCAGGTGCGGCGTAAACTGAATGATCACTGGAGCGCCGGCCGCGACGGAAAGCTCTTGTTCAATTTCAGACAGGTGCCGGTGTTTCGGAATACCGTAAGGCCGCACGCTCTCGTTGCACTCGACAAAGAGGTAGTCGAGCTCGGCCTTTCTTCCCGCGCCGCTGACGCCGCTCAGCGAATCGGCGATGATGCCGGTCGCCTCGACCAGCCGCGCTTTTAGCAGCGGCAACGTCGGAAGCAGTACGCTGGTCGGGTAACAGCCCGGCGAAGCAACTAGTGAGGCCTTCTGAATCCGGGCCCGATAGACTTCCGGTAACCCATAGACGGCCTCGGCCAGCAGCTCCGGGGCGGGATGGTCATGGGCGTAAAACTCCTTGTAAACCTCCGCGCTCCTGAGGCGGAAATCGGCGCTCAGGTCAATGACCTGGCAGCCGAGTTGGAGCAGGGGGACGGCGAACTCCGCAGCGACGCCATGCGGCAACGCCAGGAATACCATCTGCGCCTGTCTGGCCAGCAGTTCAGTCCTGGGCTCGCTGAAGCGCAGGCCCTTGGCGCGCGGATGATGCGCGAATTTCGGAAAGACCTGCGCCAGCGTCTGCCCGGCATATTGGCGGGAGGTGACGGCGGTCAACTCCGCGTGCGGATGCGACAGGAGCAGGCGAACGAGTTCCTCGCCGGAATAACCCGACGCACCGACTATGGCTAACTGTTTGGCCTTCATCATAAAAAAAGCCCCGCCGGATTCAACCAGCGGGGCGGGAAAATATCCAGCGCGATTAACGTTTGCTGTACTGGAACCGTTTACGCGCGCCCGGCTGGCCGTACTTCTTACGCTCCTTCATGCGCGGGTCGCGCGTCAAGAGGCCTTCGGCCTTCAAGACGGGCCGCAGGTTGACGTCCACCGTGAGCAACGCGCGGGCAATACCGTGGCGCACCGCGCCGGCCTGGCCCGCCGGACCGCCGCCGGTAACCGTGACTTGCGCGTCGAACTTGTCGGTCGAACCGGTGACCGTCAACGGCTGCGTGACCACGACGCGCAGGGATTCCATCGGGAAATAGTTCTCGAACGGTCGGCCATTGATCACAATCTTGCCGGTGCCCGTGGCGAGGCGCACGCGTGCCACTGCGGACTTGCGGCGACCGGTGCCGAGGTTTTGGGGAGCTTTGGCTTCGGGAGTCAATATGTCGGACATGCCTGAAAATGGTTGAGGGTTGATCGGTGAAACCTGCCTTCTTTACTTGGCGGGAGCCAGGGGTTGGGGCTGTTGGGCGGAGTGCGGGTGCTGCGCTCCTTTATACACCTTTAGTTTGGTCAGCAGTACCCGCCCGAGCCGGTTCTTGGGAACCATACCCCTCACGGCGTGGGTGATGAGTTTTTCGGGCTGCTTGGCGCGGACCTCTGCTACCGACCGGTATCTCTCGCCGCCTTTCCACCCGGAGTAGCTCATGAACTTCTTTTGTGTCTCCTTCTTGCCCGTCAGGACTACCTTCTCGGCGTTGATGACGACCACAAAATCGCCCGCATCAAGATGCGGCGTATAGACAGGCTTGTTCTTCCCGCGCAGGATATTGGCGACCTGCGCCGCCAAGCGGCCCAGAACGGCGCCATTGGCGTCCACCACGTGCCACTTGCGTTGGTCCAAATCTACTTTCGGCAAATGCGTCTTCATCTCAAATCATGATCAAAGGAAGGTGGAAAATAGCAAACGAAGGCGCCAAGTCAACATACATTTCAATTGATTTGCATTGTCTTTTGCGGGGTATCCGATTAAATCGGGGCCGATCTCTGGCATGACACCACTGAATTCGCTGCTCCGGACGCCAAACCGCCGCATTGCGCTGATTGCTGTGCTAGTGATCTGGCTCGACCAGGTCACCAAGCATATCGTGCTCCGGTTCCTGGGTTACGCGCAGGAGAAGGTGGTGATCGAAGGCTTCTTCAAGTTTGTGCACTGGGGAAATACGGGCGCCGCGTGGAGCCTGTTCCGCGGCAATAACGAACTGCTCGCCGGCGTCGCCCTCGTCGCGCTCCTGATCTTGTTCCTCAGCCGCCATCAATTTGACTCCCGCACTCTCCTCAGCCAGGTCGCGTTCGGCCTGATCTTCGGTGGAATTGTGGGGAATCTCATTGACCGGTTGTGGGTGGGGCACGTGATTGACTTCATCTACTTTTATGTCCAGCAGCGCGGCGGAGCTGAAATCGGGTTTCCAGCCTTCAATGTGGCCGACAGCGCCATCTGCACCGGCGTGGGGCTCGTTTTTCTGATCACCTGGCGGAACGAACACAAAGCCAAACCGACCGAATCTTCACCGTCGGAGTCAAGGGATAAGTGAGGCGTGCCTTGAATTCGGAACTCAGGAAGTCAGGAAGCCCTGATCTCAAATTGAAGTCTGCCCTTGGCGCTTCGGCTCCCGGCCCGCGGACTTTCCACCATGCCCTCTCGCTCTCGTACTGAAGTCCTGACGATCGAACACTCGCTTCCGTCGGAACGGCTCGACACCTTTCTGCGCGCCCGGTTCCCGGCTGTCTCGCGCGGCGCGATTCAGCGCCTGATCGAGCAGGGCGAGGTCCGCGTCAACGGCCGCACCGTCAAGCCGACTCACACGCCCCGCGCCGGGGAGCAGGTTGCAGTCCATTGGCCGGAAGCCCGTCCCGCCGAAGCGCAGCCGGAAGCAATGCCGCTCAACATCGTGTATGAGGATGACGCCCTGCTGGTGCTCAACAAGCCGCCGGGGCTGGTGGTGCATCCCGCGGCTGGCCACGAAGAGCACACGCTCGTCAATGCCCTGCTCCACCATTGCCAAGGGCAATTGAGCGGCATCGGCGGCGTGGCCCGCCCGGGTATTGTCCACCGTCTCGACAAGGAAACCAGCGGCTGCCTGGTCGTGGCGAAGAGTGACGAAACGCACCTGGCCCTTTCCACCCAGTTCGCCACGCGCAAGGTCGAGAAGATTTACCAAGCGATCCTATGTGGCGAGTTACCGCGCGACCACGGCGAAATCCGCGCCGCCATTGCCCGTCATCCGTCCCACCGCAAGCGCATGGCGGTGAACGACGACCTCGGGCGCGAAGCCCGGACTGGCTACCACGTGCTGGAGCGGTTGCGCGGCGCCACACTGGTCGAAGCGGTCCTTCATACCGGCCGCACGCACCAAATCCGCGTTCACTTCCAATTTCTCGGCTTCCCACTCGTGGGCGATGCCACTTACGGGCACCGACAAAACCAGCGCCTGTCCGACCTCACCCGCTACGCCGCGCCTCGTCAGATGCTGCACTCCTGCCAGCTTGCGTTCATTCATCCCCGAACGGGCAAACGGGTGAGTTTCGAGGCGCCGCCCCCGGAGGACTTTCTGGACGCGCTGGCCGCCCTGCGGTAAGCCGTTGTTGCCCCGAAGCCTGCCAAAGCGGTGGAATGGTTAGGGTTTGACACCAGGATCAGGATGATAGTACTTTATGCCATAGGTTATGGGGACTGATTTGGTTTCAGTTCTCTAACCCTGCAGCGTGCAGGTAGACTTTGATTAATCGATTTTATGAGTGATACTGTAGTGGCTCAGCGCGGCGAGGGCGGAACGCCTAAAGTCTCCCGGATCTC
>Ga0335078_10019796_pt1 | contig 10001 bp, 9 predicted proteins | sample Lox_Sample_32_FD_206711 | JGI IMG/M metagenome (GOLD analysis project Ga0335078, IMG submission 206711) | Soil microbial communities from Loxahatchee National Wildlife Refuge, Florida, United States - Lox_Sample_3.2 | ecosystem: Environmental > Terrestrial > Soil > Wetlands | place: USA: Florida...
AAGCATAGAGGCGGAGACCGCGTGAGCTAAGCGCCGCCGGTGGCTGCCGCGTAGCCCTCCAGGACCAGGCAGATGCTCTCCCGCACCAGCGCCTGGGGCTCCGCGGCAAGGCGGCCGTCGGCAATCAGCGGATACAAGTGCGGGACGTGCTGGCTCAGGAGCGTGAGAGGCATCTCCTTTTCCGCAAGGTTGCGGAAAAGCACGGCAACCGACTGCCGCACCCCGGGAGCGGTCCAGGAGTAACGGCACCTGTCTGAGAAGCTGTACACGCGGGAAAACCGGACCTCGGCATCGCTTCCTGCGTAGTAGTCCTGCCAGGAAGCCGGGTTTTCCCGCATGGCCCGGTCCAGTGTTTCCGCCAGGTTGGAAAGACCGTTGAAGCCCCGGATGGGCGCCAGCTCCCGCTCCATCCTTTCCAGGCTGAAGAGGCACTCCCGCATTGCGAATGTCAGCGCGGGCCCCACCTTGAGGATGGCAATGCCGTCTTCGACAAGCTGCCGCAGCGTGGACGGGGATTGATAATCCGTTGAATGGCCTTCGATCACCAGTCCCGGGGCAGCGCGTGCCGCTCCGCACAGCTCCGCCGCTTTCTCTCTGTCGTAGCGCTGGATGGTGCCGTCCCCGAACTCCACTCCCGGCTGCGCAACGCAGGCAATCACGCGGTCCCAGGCTCCGCGGAGGCCGTGGCTCTGAAAAGACTCCCGGCACAAGGCTACCGTTTCATTGAGCTCCGCCGCGCGGGTAACCGCAACGCCACGGCTGCCGCCGGTGATCCCGCCGGGGGCGGGCACTTCAGTCCCGACGACGTACACGGGAGGAGATATGCCGGGCCGGGCCCTTGCAAGCTCCTGGAACGCCGCCTCTGCGGCCTGCGCAAGCTCCGCTTCCCGCTGCGCCGCCACGGCCGGGTCAAGGCCTCCGAAGCTGCTGGTGGCGTCTCCCCCCAGGGGCATGCTGGCGTCCAGGTGGATTTTTTCGTACCCGGCGCTGACGCACGCCGCCACAAGCTCCCGCGCCAGCTCCATTGCCACGGCCGCGGGCCGCTTCCGCCAGGGATACGGACCCAGGTGGTCCCCTCCAAGGATGATCCTGTCGGGAGGGAATCCGCATTCCCCTGCGCGGGACTGGATGAAAGCCCGGAAGTCACCGGGCGTCATGCCGGCGTAGCCGCCGGCTTGATTGACCTGGTTGACGGTGGACTCGATCAGCACGGGCTTCTGCCCCGCCGCGCCGGACCTGAAGGCTGCATCAATGACCGCGGGATGGGCGCTGCAGATCGAGCATACCCCGACGGCCGTACCTTTTTTCTGCGCGGCTACGATGCCGCGGAAAAGCTCAAGCGCGCTCACCGCCGCTCCGTGCAGGGGGCGCGGACCGCTGTGCAAGGGATCCGGACGGCCGGCCATGCGCCCCGCCGAACGGCCCGCCGGGCGGCCCGTCTTCCAGGAGCGCCTTCACGGAGGCGCGGCTGATTTCCCCTTCCATGGGGCCGAACGCCTGGGCGTTGAGCGCCCCAACTGCTGCGGCCAGCCGGGCAGACTCCCCCGCGTCCTTCCCTTCCAGCAGCCCGCAGAGGAAGCCGGCGTCAAAGCAGTCTCCCGCTCCGGTGGGGTCGACTTCCTGGATGCGGAAGGCAGGCACCTGGGTTCTGCTTTCCCGGGAGAACACGGTGCACCCCCTGCTTCCCTGCTTCAGGACCAGCAGGTCAAGCGGGTAGCGCTCCATCAGGAGCGCGACGCCCTTTTCCACGTCTCCCTGACCGCTCAAGCTGGCCACCTCCTTCTCCCCGGGAAAGAGAATGGAGCAGCGCTTGAGCACCGGTCCGGTCACCTCTTCCACGGCGCGGCCGCCAAGGAGCTCGAAGCGTATGTTGGGGTCGAAGCTGATCCGTGCCCCCCGGGATGCAAAGAGCTCCATGGCCTGGAACACCCGCGCGCGAAAGTCATTGTTTGCCATCAGGGAGCAGCCCATGACGTGAAAGAAGGACGGGCCATCCCCGATGCGCCGGATTGGAGGTACGCCGGCCATCACGGCAGGGGTGCCATCCCAATGGAAGATGAAGTCACGGGATCCGTCATGCTGGTAGGTCACGAACGCCACGCCGGTGGATCGATCTGAGAACGTCTCAACGAGGTCCACGTTGACGCCGTCCGCGCCGAGACGCTTGAGGATGCAGCGGCCAAAATCGTCCTTGCCGACGCCACTCACGATGGCGGCGGAGTGGCCAAGGCGCGCAACCGTGTCAATGAAGATGCCGGGAGCGCCGCTGGGAAACGGACCGCGAAAGTCACCGACCTCCCCCAGGCTCATCCCCGGGTGAGGCCGCATGACCTCCACCAGCAGCTCTCCCATGGTCCAGACCTCGGCCCGCACGGGCCGGCCGTTCCCGACTGCTGCGGCGCGCTCTTTTCCCATATGGAGGGCAGGGGAATCGAACCCCTGAAAAGGCCTTCTGGGAGATCGCCACCTGTTGCGGTGTTTCAGGACCTCCCTTCCTTCCCTCCCGCAGAAAGGAATGACGCCGGCCGCCCATGAAAGACGCCTGCGCCATGCCCGCCTGCGTCGGCCGCCCGCCCCGCACTGGGCTCAAGGCGCGCAGAGCGCGCCACGATTCCCGGGCGGAGGCCGTCCCTCCTTTTCCTTCGGACTACTGCGAATACCCCAGCTGCACGATGAAAAGCGGAACCTCGTCCTTTCCCAGCCTTGCGGCTGCCGCGACGGCCTGCGGCTTGATGTTGTACATGACGATGGAGCCGATCCTGGATGCGGCGGCGGCAAGCATCATGTTTTCCGCGGCGTAGCCCGCCGTTCCATTGGCCATCTCCCGGAACAGGGCCGGGGTCGACTTCAGGAAGCTTGGAGCCTTTGCAAAGTCATACGTGAAAAGCAGCATCGCGGCCGACGTGGGAATGAACTCCGGCGTTATCTGCGCCCGGGAGTCTCCCTTGCTCACCTGCTTCAGCAATGCCGCATCCGGCTGGTAGAGATACGCGCCGCTTGCCGTCAGAACGTAGACGTTCATGTACGCGACGTCCCCTGAGTACGGGATGGTCCGTCCGGCCTTGGAAGCGCCGGAGACGGCGTCCGGGCCCTTCAGCCCGTTCCCCGCCCAGAGGATGGTCGAAAGATCGGCAACGGGGATGTCACGCTTCACGAAGTTGCGCTCCGCCGCCCGCGCCTTGATAAGATCGAAAAAATCCATCCCGATCCTGGCCGGCGGCTGCTTGAGCTGAATGTCCTGACCAAACACGCCGATTGTCACCGCGGCAAGAACCACGATGGAAAGAATAATCTTCACGCTGGAATCACCTCCGCCGGGCATGATAGCGGGGCGGAGATGATGGATCAAGAGATGAGGTTTTCCGCGGACGTGCCGCCGGAAGCCACCGGCGTTTTTGTCCCCCGGCCCCGGGGCTCCAGGTTGGGGAGGAACACGGTGATCAATCCCAGGAGCGGCAAAAACGCGGTGAGCCGGTAGACGTACTGGATGCTGGTGTGGTCCGCAATAGCGCCCAGGACGGCGGAGCCGATCCCTCCCATCCCGAACGCAAAGCCGAAGAAGAGCCCCGAGATCAGGCCCAGGTTGCCGGGCAGCAGCTCCTGCGCGTACACCAGGATGGAAGGAAATGCGGAAGCCAGGATGATCCCAATGGGGAAGGCAAGGATGGTGGTGGCGGTCAGCCCCACGTGGGGAAGGATCAGCGTGAACGGGGCAACGCCAAGGATGGACGCCCAGATCACGAATTTGCGCCCGACGCGGTCCCCAATGGGGCCGCCGATCACGGTCCCCGCGGCAACGGCAAACTGGAAGAGGAAAAGCCGGACCTGCGCAGCCTGCACGGAGAGCCCGAACTTGCTGATAAGGTAGAACGTGTAGTAGCTGGTCATCCCTGCAAGGTAGAAGAACTTGGAGAAAATGAGAGCAAGAAGGATGATGACGGCAGCCGCCACCCGCCAGGAGGGCAGCGAGGCAGCCTCAGGCCGACGGTGGGACGCCTTGCCGTCCCGCCGGCTCACTCGCTCTCGGTACCATCTCCCCACCCAGAGCAGGATGACGATCCCCGCCAGGGCCAGCGGTGAGAACCAGAACACGTGCGACGCCCCGTGGGAGGCAATGATGACCGCCGCCAGGAGCGGGCCCAGGGAGCTTCCGAAGTTGCCGCCCACCTGGAACACGGACTGCGCAAGCCCGCGCCTGCCGCCCGCCGCCATGTACGCCACGCGGGAGGATTCGGGATGGAACACGGAAGACCCCAGTCCCACCAGGCCCACGGCTACCAGCAGAACGCCGTAGCTGTGCGCCAGGGACAGCAGGATCAGGCCCGACAGCGTGAACCCCATGCCCGTGGCAAGGGAGAAGGGCCGCGGCCGATGGTCCGCAATTGCGCCCACGACGGGCTGCAGCAGGGACGCCGTGATCTGGAACGTGAACGTGATGAGCCCGATCTGCGTGAAGCTCAGCCGGAAGGCGTCTTTGACAAGAGGATAGATGGCGGGGATCAGGGACTGCAGGGAGTCGTTCAGCATGTGAGACAGGCTGATTGCGATCAGGACGGGGAAGACGGTTTCCGCTGCCGCCCGAGAGACGGCGCCTGCGCGGGATGGTTCTGCTCTCATGTCGCGTGAGCCAGAAGATACGCAGGATCGATTCGGCGATCAACCGCTGAGGCGCCGATATCCCGCCAGCAGGCTACCCTGTCTTCTTTTTCAATTCTTCCGGCTGCTCGACGCTGGGGTACGACCTTGGAAGCAGCCCGTACTTGTTCTTGGGAGGCACCTCGATTCCCTGCTCGTAGAGATGACGAAGGATTCTTCTTTCCCCGCTGGTCCACCCGTAGGCATTCTGTCTCCAGCAATCCTCATGCACCAGCATCTGGTAGCCGGGAACGACCTTCGCGGACCCCGTCTCAATGAAGGCCCCGCAAATCAGGCAGAAAACGTCATCGTCCAGGTTCATGGGCGCCCTTTCTTCGCGAGCGCGGATTGCCCTCCGCGCCGTCGCGATGCCGCACATTCTGTAACGTCCCCGTTCCTGAGTAAAATTCTGGCACCGGTGAGTATCGCAAGAGGTTGCGAAAGTAACTTTCCGTCCGTCTTTGCATAACAACTCGGGTACAAGCTGTCAGCGCGCGCAGAAAGCCGTCAAAGCCGTCCCTTGCCCGGTGCCCTCCGGCGGAGCGGTTGTTTCAGGAACGATGCTTGTGTATTCTTCCCGGCGGATCGAATGATGCGGGATCACGGTCGGTGGATGCGGGACCTGCTTTCCCGGACCCCATCCGCCGCGCTTTCCAATATTCTCATGCGCATCCCGGACAAGGTATGCGCGGCCGGCTTTTCCGCGCTCTCAGACGACATGCAGGAACGGCTGTTCACCCTGGTTGGAGACACCAAGGCTGCCCGCATCCGGGAGGAGATCCGTATCGAGGCCCGGCGCCGCACCAGCAAGGTGACGCGCGCCCGCCTCCTCCGAAGCTTCCTTGCCTATTTCGAGCACAGGCCGCCGCCGGCGCCGTCCGTCTGGATCAGGCCCATCCGCAAGCGCAGGGACACGGGCGGCCATTCACGTTGACCGGCATCGTTGGTACCTTTAGCACGGAAAGGAGCGTTCTTGAAAAACCGAACAGATGCGGGCGCTGAGGGGAAGTGGGTTCACCGGCGCATCGACTACAAGTGGGTGGCGCTGAGCGTCACCACCATTGGCGCCTTGATGGCCGCCATCGACAGCACCATTGTGATCCTGGCGCTGCCCCAAATGATGGAGAAGCTGCACGCAGACCTGGTCCAGATGATCTGGGTCATCATGGCGTACATCCTGGTAAGCACGGTCCTCCTGCTGACGTTCGGGCGTATGGCGGACATGTTCGGCAGGGTGCGCCTGTACAACCTGGGCTTCCTGGTCTTCACCGTGGGCTCCGCGCTCTGCGGCCTTGCGCAGAGCGCCGTGTGGCTCATCCTGGCCAGGCTGGTCCAGGGAGCCGGCGCGGCCCTCATGATGGTGAACAGCCCCGCCATCATCACGGAGGTCTTCCCCCCTCACCAGCGCGGGCGCGCGCTGGGCATCAACGGGATCACGTGGTCCCTGGGCGGGATCATCGGGCCTCTCCTGGGCGGGCTGATCCTGGCGGTTGCAAGCTGGCGGTGGATCTTCTACATCAACGTTCCCATTGGAATTGCGGGGACGCTCTGGGGCTACTACGCCCTCAAGGAGCTGACGGTCAGAAAGAGGGAAGAGAAGTTCGATGCGCCGGGGGCGCTCACTTTCAGCATCGGCCTGGTCTCCCTTCTTTTCGCGCTGACCCTGGGGATCCAGTTCAGCTGGCTCTCCCCTGCCATCCTCCTGCTCTTCGGCCTCTTCGTCGTCATGACGGTGATCTTCCTGGGCTGGGAGCGGCGCACTGTCCGGCCCATGCTGGACCTCTCGCTCTTCAGCAACCGCGTCTACAACTTTTCCGTCCTGGCGGCCATGCTCCAGTCCCTTGCCATGTTTGCCATGAACTTCCTGATCGTGTTCTACCTCCAGGCGGTGCGCGGGTTTGATCCGCTGACCGCAGCGGTCCTGCTCATCCCGCTGTCAATCGTCAGCGCCGTCATGGGGCCGCTGAGCGGCTACTTTGCGGACCGGATCGGCGCGCGCGCTCCTGCAACCATCGGCCTGTTCCTGCAGGCGGCATCCCTCCTGTGGTTCATCGTCACGCTTTCCCCGACAACGCCGTACGGCACCATGGTGGTGGGGCTCGTGCTGGTGGGCCTGGGCGGCGGGCTTTTCTGGTCTCCCAACACCAGCGCCGCCATGAACGGGGCGCCGAGGGACCGGCTGGGCATAGCATCAGCCACGCTGGCAACGCTGCGGCAGACCGGCATGGTGACCAGCTTTGCGCTGGCGCTGGCGGTGGCCGCCGCAAGCCTGCCCCGGGAGGTCATGATGAAGCTTTTTGTCGGCACCAACGCGTCCCTGGGCTCGGGCCCCATGCAGGAGTTCGTGGTGGGGATCCAGCACGCGTTCATCGTATCCGTGGTATTGTGCATCATCGCCGCTGGCTTCTCCTTCGTGCGGGGAAAGGAGGACAGGAGAGCCAGTCCGCTCAAGCAGACGGAGGAGGCCGGCTGAGAAGGAGCACGACGGGTTCCGTGCACACGGGCGCCGAATGAGCTTTCCGGGACGCGCAGAAAAGACGCCATGTTTCAGAGAGAATGAAGGAGGCGTCATGAATGAAGTCTTGAGGCTGATGCGCCAGAGGCAATCCGACAGGCTGCCTTTCAACCAGGCCCGCAGGGTCCCGGAGCAGGAGCTTCGCCTGATCCTGGATGCGGGCCGGTGGGCTCCCACGGCGCACAACATGCAGAATTACCACGTGGTTATTGTGGATGACAGGATCATCCTGAGCGCCATTGAGGCGGTCAATCGCCCCATCTCGGAGACCTTCATCAAGGAAAACGAGCAGCAGCTCTCCTCCTCGGAAGAGGAGCTGATCCAGAAGAAAGTGGGCCTCCTGGCGGCGTTGTTTCCGCCCTCCCTGAGGGCGGGCGGGGTCGTGATCCCGTCAAAGGGAATGCCTCTCTTGCCGTCCCCGCTTCTCCTTTTCATGCTCTACGATCCCCGCACGCGGGCCCCCGCCTCGGAAGGAGATTTCCTGGGGATCATGAGCATGGGATGCGTCATGGAGAACATGTGGCTGGCAGCGCAGTCCCTGGGGGTCTCTTTTCAGATCGTCAGCTCCGCGGGCACTCCGGAGTCAGCGCGGGAGATCCGAAGGATCCTGGGCATCCCGGAGCATCTCCAGATTGCCTTTGCCGCGCGGCTGGGGTACCCCGCGGTGTCCCGGGGGCAGTACCTTCGCGTGCGCCGGGAGATAGAGGATTTTGCGCACAGGAACCGGTTCGGCGTGGCTTTTCGGGGCGGGCACGGAGACTGATCTCAGCCGTCTATTTCCACCTTCACCTTGTCCACCTTGGCAAGGTCCCGCTTGTAGAAGGCCGCGGCCGCCAGGAACAGGATGCCGGCAAACACCGCGGTGAGCGGGGCAAGGAGCATGGCGACGTTCAGGCCGTACGCGTCGGAGATCCTGCCCAGGACAAACGGACCGGTGGAGCTTCCCAGCAGGTTCTGGACAATCACGCAGATACTGTAGGAGATGGCCCAGGTCCCGGGGTGCACGACGTCCTGCGTCACGGCGGAGGCCGCGGAAAGGTAGCACACCGTTGCCGTGGCCCCGGCCATCATGGCCACCCATTGCGCGGTTCCCTGGAGCAGGCCGAAGGAGGCCAGCCAGATTGCCGCGGCGGCCAGGCTTGAAAGACCGGCAAAAAGAGGGCGCGCGGTGACGCGCCGCTTCATCCATGCGTCCGCCAGGAAGCCGCCCAGCGGAGCGCCGACAATGGCAAAAGCCATGATGGAAGCGGTCTTCAGGCTGGACTGCTCCATGGTGAGATTCTGAAACCTGTTGAAGTACGACGGGAGCCAGGTGAGGTACGCGGTGCTGAGGAACGTGTTCCCGGCAAAAGCGATATAGGTCAGGATCAGGGAAGGCGTGCGCGCGTACTCCCCCACGACATCGAAGAAACCCATCTTCACGGCGGGCCGCAGCGCCGTGGCGCTCTTCTCCAGCTTCACCGTCTTGTAGTCACGGGCAAAGAAGAAGAACAGGACGCCGATCACGAAACCGGGAATGGCCACAAGACCGAAGGCGTGCTTCCAGCCCCACCGCGTGGCCACCACTCCCCCCACCACAACGCCGATCAGGGAGCCCAGCGGGATGGACGCGTTCCAGATCCCCATCATCCGTGAGCGCCTTTCCGCTGGGTACATGGCGGAGATCATTGCCGTGCCCCCCGGGGAATAGCCGGCTTCTCCGAAACCCACGGCAAGCCGCGTCATGAAAAGCTGCGGAAACGTGCGCACAAAGATGGCGGCCCCGGTTGCCAGGCTCCACAGCGTCACCATCAGGCCCACGCTGCGCCTCCTGCTCCAGCGATCCACCAGGATGGAAACGGGGAACGCCAGGACGACAATGGACAGGTAGACCGCGGAGATCAGGGAGCCGGCCTGCGCGTCCGTCATGTGCAGGTCCGCCTTCAAGACCGGAAACATGGCGGAGACAATCTCCCGGTCAATGTAGTCGAACATGTAGAGGAGAAAGAGCATGATGAAAAGGCCGCCAACGCGGGGGGCCGGCGCTCTGCTTCCCAGGGGTTTCTCACTCATAGACGGCCACGTTCCTTCCGGCGCTCTTTGCCGCCAGGAGGCGGGAGTCCGCCACCCGCAGCAGCTGCTGCGTGGTCAGGCCGGGCACTTCCTCGAAGATCACCACTCCGATGCTCAGCGTCACGCTTGTTTCCCTTCCGTCATCCGCCACGGTGATTGTGTGCTCCTGGACGCTCTTGCGTATCTTCTCGATGGCCTGGACAATGCCGTCCCGCGAGGTCCTGGTAAAAAGGATGACGAACTCCTCCCCGCCGAACCTGCAGAAGACGTCACGGGAGAAGATGACGCCCTTGATGACCTGGACAACCTCCACCAGAGTCCGGTCCCCCGCCGGATGTCCCCACGTGTCGTTGACAAGCTTGAAGTGGTCGATGTCGAGCATGGCCAGGCCGAAGTTCATGTCGTTGATGCCCTGGAGCTGCGCAAGCCGGTGCTCCTGGCGGTTTCGGGCGCGCCGGAGCTCGATCTCCAGGTATTCCCCGAAGAAGCGGCGGTTATAGATCCCCGTCAGCGGGTCCAGCTCCGCCTGGCGCCGCAGGTCCTCGTTCAGCTTGCGGATCTCCGCGGTCCGCTCCTCCACGCGCGCTTCCAGCGTGGCGTTGGCGTTCTCAAGGGCGTGGTACAGGTTTGCCAGGTCGTTGAAGAGAACCAGGAACATGCTGAACACGATGATCATGAACGCGTATTCGCTGATATAGATGAAATCATAGACGCGGGACGCCACCAGGGAGTCGTTCACCACTCCCACAAAGTACGCCAGCAGACCGAGCACCACGACAAGCAGACCTTTTCCGCGCGT
>Ga0335078_10019797_pt1 | contig 10001 bp, 10 predicted proteins | sample Lox_Sample_32_FD_206711 | JGI IMG/M metagenome (GOLD analysis project Ga0335078, IMG submission 206711) | Soil microbial communities from Loxahatchee National Wildlife Refuge, Florida, United States - Lox_Sample_3.2 | ecosystem: Environmental > Terrestrial > Soil > Wetlands | place: USA...
CAGGCCGCGCGCACCATCTGCTATGCGACAGCGATGGCGCTCGATCGCGCCGAGCGCGGCACCGACAGGGCCGCGCGGCAGGCGGCCCATGCGCGCGCCTCGCTGCTCACGCCGGTAGCAAAGGCTTACTCGACCGATATCGGCGTCGAGGTCGCTTCGCTCGGCGTCCAGGTACACGGCGGCATGGGCTTCATTGAGGAAACCGGGGCGGCGCAGTTATTCCGCGACGCCCGGATCGCGCCAATTTACGAGGGCACCAATGGCATTCAGGCGATCGATCTCGTCACCCGCAAACTGCCGCTCGACGGCGGCGCGGTCGTCGAATCTTTTCTCGGGGAATTGCGCCGCATCGTCGAGGCGGTGAACGCAACCAACGATCCGGCGTTCGGTTGGAGCGGCGTGCGCCTCGAAGAAGCCGTTGAAAGTTTGGCGCGCACAACACAATGGCTGCTGGCCAAGCTCGATAAAGACGCCGACGAAGCGCTCGCCGGCGCAACCCCCTATCTCCGGCTGTTTGGCGTTGCCACTGGCGGATGCCTGTTGGCGCAACAGGCGCTCGCCGCACTGCGGCTCAACGCCGATGCCGGCCCACGAGTAGCCCTGGCCCGCTTCTTTGCCGAAAACTTTGCCGTGCAAGCCGGATCGCTCGAACGCACCGTGGTCGAAGGCGCCGCGGCGGTGATCGGAGCTGACGCGGTTTTGGCTCAGTAGGATCGGCAGTGGTAAGTGTAGTTTGATGTCCACGCTCTTAATCACCCATCCGGCCTGCCTCGATCACCTCACCCCGCACGGCCATCCCGAGCGGCCCGACCGGTTGCGCGCTATTGAACGCGCGCTTGAGGCCGAGAAGTTTCAGGCTCTCGCTCGCGTCGAAGCGCCGCGGGCGACACTCGAAGTCATCGCGCTATGCCATCCCATGGACTACGTTACGCAAATCCGCGACTCGACGCCCGAGCACGGCTTGGTGCAAATCGACGCGGACACTTCCATGTCTCCCGGCAGCTTTGAAGCAGCGTTGCGCGCGGTCGGCGGAGCCATCCATGCGGTCGACGAGGTTTTGACAAAAAAGGCCGCCAACGCTTTCGTCGCCACCCGGCCGCCGGGCCATCACGCCGAAACCGCGCGGCCGATGGGCTTCTGCCTTTTCGGCAACGCCGCCATCGCAGCGCGCTATGCGCAGCGCCAGCACGGCATCACCCGCGCGGCTATCGTCGATTTCGACGTCCATCACGGCAACGGCTCCCAGGACATTTTCTGGGCGGACAAGACGGTGATGTATTGCTCGACCCATCAGATGCCGCTTTATCCCGGCACGGGCGCAATTATCGAATCCGGCGATTACAATACGATCGTCAACGCGCCGCTGAAACCGGGCGACGGCGGTGAGGCGTTTCGCGCGGCATTCGAAAACCGAATCCTGCCACGGCTGCGCGAATTTCAACCGGAACTCGTTATTATCTCTGCCGGGTTTGATGCTCACATGCGCGACCCGCTCGCCAATCTCAATCTGGTTGAAGCCGATTTTGCCTGGGCGACGCAAACGCTGATGGAGGTCGCCGATCAATACGCCGGCGGCCGGGTCGTTTCCGTACTGGAAGGCGGCTACGATCTTGAAGCGCTGGCGAACTCGTCAGCCGCGCACGTCACTGCCTTGATGCACGGGTAAGGCGCCTGACCTATATAGGAAGCGAATTTTTCGGGAGCCGGCAATGGCGTCACCAAACAATCAGAACAGCGCAGCCGATCAAAGCAACGGCGATATCGGGCAACTCTCGTTCGAGCGCGCCATCGAGGAACTCGAATCGATCGTCAAACGTCTCGAAGATGGCCGGGTGCCGCTGGAAGAATCCGTGACCATCTACGAGCGTGGCGAAGCGCTCAAGCGCCGCTGCGAAGATCTGTTGCGGCAGGCGGAAGCGCGGGTTCAGAAGATCACCCTTGACGCTGCCGGAAACCCGACCGGCACCGAGCCGCTCGACGTGGAATAGCGTTGATGGCGCACCCGGATCTCGATCCCGCGATTCTGCAGGCCGCTGCCGCCCGTCGTGGAAGACTGCACGTCTACGAAGAGATCGTACCGGCGCGTACGGCGCTCGTCGTGATCGATTTGCAGAATGCATTCATGCGCCCGGGCGCACCGTCGGAAGTGCCGAACGCGCGAACGATCGTGCCCGCGGTGAACCGTTTGGCGGGATTGCTGCGCAACAGCGGCGGATCAGTCGCGTGGGTGCAAGCCACTTTTGAACGTGATGGTTGGCCACTGTTCTTCGAGCACATGGTGCGACCGGAACTGGCGGCACGAATCCTCGCGGCGCTGCGGCCGGATTCGCCGGACCGTGCGCTCTGGCCCGAACTCGCGACGGCGCCTGAAGACATTGTGGTCCCAAAATACCGCTTTTCCGCGTTTTTGCCCGGCGCGAGCACGTTGCCGGCGATGCTTCGCGGCCGAGGCATAGACACTGTCCTCATTGCCGGCTGCATGACCAACATGTGCTGCGATTCATCGGCGCGCGACGCTGTGATGACCGACTTCCGCACCATCATGGTTTCCGACTGCAATGCAGCGCGGACGGATGCCGAGCATTTGTCGGCTTTGGGGTCATTCCTGACCGGTTTCGGCGATGTGCGCCGCTCCGACGATCTGATTGCCAGGCTCTCAGGCGCGTCTGCGGCGATTTCCGCGGTCGGCTAAAAAGGATCAAGCGTGCCCCGACCAGGTGCCATCGACATCGTCGTCAATCCGTTGACACCGCGTATCCTTGCGGCACGGCCCGACTGGTCAAAAGGTTTTTACACGGAAAAGATCGGACGTGCACCGGCCGATGTCGAATCCGTCACGTTGGAAAAAATGCTGGCGCAAATGGACGCCGCCGGAATCGAGCGCGCCTTTCTGATTGCGTGCAAGGTCGGGCAACTCGGAATCCCCGGTTCGTGGCATCTTCCGGACGAATGGGTCGCCGAAGCGGTCGCTGCCCATCCCGATCGCTTTTCAGGACTCGCCGGAATTGATCCGACGCAAGGCATGCAAGGCGTGCGCCGGCTGGAGCATGCAATAACAAAGCTTGGATTTGTCGGTGCTCATACCTATCCGCACTGGTTCGAGCTGCCTCCCAACGATCGCAAATATTATCCGTTTTATACCAAGTGCTGCGAACTCGGCGTGCCGATCCAGATGCAGGTCGGACAATCACTGGTCTACTATAAGGCCCGGCCGCTACGCAGCGTCGGGCGGCCGATCTATCTCGACGACATCGCCTGCGACTTTCCCGAGTTGAAGATCATCGGCATTCACATCGGCATCCCCTGGCACGATGAAATGATCGCCATGGCCTGGAAGCATGAAAATGTTTTCATTGGCTCTGATGCGCATAGTCCGAAATATTGGCCGGCAAGTTTCGTGCATTACTTGAAAACTTACGGCCGGCGGAAGGTGATGTTCGGGACGGACTATCCGGTACTGGCGTTCGAACGGACCATGACGGAGATCAACGATCTCGATCTCGGCCCCGAGGTCGAGAGCGCATTTCTGCGCAACAACGCGATACGTGTTTATGGCCTCTCGTCCGCGGATCAATAGAAGAGCGAAAGACTGACCCATGGAACATCGGAACATTCTCACCGCCGCGGTCATTGCCGTATTGGCGGGCCTCGGCTTCAGTAACGGTGCGGCTGCCGCGGATAAAACGCTCGATATCGGGATCGTTACGGCCCGCACCGGCCCGCTCGCGGCTCCGGGAAAATTTCAGCTCAACGGCTTTCAACTGGCGGTCGATGAGTTGAACAAAACCGGCGTCAAGATCGGCGGCGACACCTATCAACTGGCACTCAAGGTTTACGACACGCACTGCAATGCGACCGAAGGCGCGTCTGCCATGCAGCGGCTGGCAAACGTTGACCACGTGCCTGTCGTGCTGGGAGAAGTATGCAGCCCAACAGCTGCGGCGGAAGCGCCGGTCGCTGCGGATTATTCGATACCGCTGATCCTCACCGTGCCGACCGCGCCTGACCTGACCAAGCAAGGCAATTCATTCCTGTTCCGGGTGAACGGGGATACCGATCAGTTGAACAAGGCGCTGGCTGTTTATGTTGCGCAACATCATTGGTCGCCGCTTTCCTTTATCGCGTGGAACAACGACGCCGGCCGCGGCGGCGTCAATGGCATGAAAACGTTGCTGCCCAAGGATATCGCCATCGGCTATGTCGGCTATTTCGATGTCGGAGCCGTCGATTTTTCCAGCGACGTGACCAACATTCGCAAATCGGGCGCACGCGCCGTGATGTTGTTCATGGACGAAGAGCCGGGCGCGCTTGCCATCCGGAAAATCCGCGACGCCGGCCTTGATATCCAGCTGGTCGGAACGCTCGCCATGGGCTCCGACCGCTTTCTCAAGCGCCTTGACCCGAAATATCTCGACGGGATGGTGCAATACAGCGCCTTCCCGCCGGGCGCGCCAACCCCGCGCATTCAGGAATTCGGCAAGGCCTACCGCGCGCACTTCAACGAAGAGTCGCACGGCTTTGCCGCGCAGTCGTATGACGGCTTGATGCTCGCCGTGAAGGCGATGCAGGCGGCCGGCACCGCGACCGACGGAGCGGCCATTCAAAAGGCGCTGTCGAAGCTTTCTTATGACGGCGTCATCGGCCACATTCAATTCGACGACAAAAATCAAGCCCATCCGCCGGTCTACATCACCCAGTGGTGCAAAGACGGCAAACGTAAAATCGACTTCCCCGCCGATATGAAGTCCGCCTGCGGCGCTGGTTAGCGCCAGGATGGGCGTCACGCTGACCGCGTTTATCGAACAGGTCGCCAATGGAACTATGATGGGCGCGATCTATGTTTTGGTCGCACTCGGCCTGGTGCTGATTTTTGGCGTCATGGAAGTGCTGAATTTTGCCCACGGCGTCATCTTCGCCGCTGGCGGCTATGTGTGCGAAGTGTTTTTTGTGCATGTGATCGGCAGCTATCCAATCGCTGTCGTCCTCACCATGCTCACGCTCGCGATCTTCGGCGTCGCCTTGGAACGCGCCGTTTTCCGACGCCTTCGCGTGAACATGCCGATGCAGATCGTGGCGTCGCTCGGATTGATCCTGATGGCCGAGAATGCCGCCGTGCTGATCTTCGGACCGAGCGCATTGCAATTGACAGTCCCTTCGGTCCGCAGCCTTGTGCGCATTGGCGACCTCAGTTTCACGATCCAGCACTTCGTTGTCATCGCCGTTTGCGTGGTCGCGATCGCGGCGCTGCAAATCTTTCTGCAATACACGCGCCTCGGCACGGCACTGCGCGCGACGAGCCAGAATGCGGAAGCCGCCCGCGTCATCGGCATCGACGCCGACCGGATCTACCAGCTCACTTTCGCGACCGGCTGCGCGCTCGCCGCGCTTGGCGGCGCGCTGATCGGTCCGCTGTTTCTGATTTTTCCGCAAATGGGCGATCTGCCGCTGCTCAAGGGGCTCACGGCCATCGTGCTCGGCGGCATGGGCAGCATCCCGGGAGCGATTATCGGCGGCTTCGCTATCGGCATTATCGAGGCGGTTTCCACGTTATTCATCCCGACTGACTACCGCGACATGGTGGTGTTCGCGCTATTGATCGCGATCTTGCTCGTTCGGCCGTGGGGCCTGTTCGGCGTCCGCGTTCGGGGCGACGTGTGATGGCTATTCGTGCCGGCGTCGCGCGGCTGTCGATCGGCGTCATGTTCGCGGTCGTGGTCTACCTGCTGCCGGTCGTATTGGTCCACTCTCCCTATGTGCTGTTCGCGCTGACGTTGACGCTCTGCTACGCCATTCCGGCGATGGCGCTCAATCTGTTGCTTGGCTACACCGGCCTGGTGTCGCTCGGCCACATGGGCTTCGCCGGCATCGGCGCCTATGTCACCGCGGTCCTGATGAAGAACGGCATCGCCCCGTTCGCGCCCGCGATCATCGCCGGGACGATCGTTGCCGGACTCGTAGGCGTGCTGGTCGGCATCCCGTGTCTTCGCCTGCGCAGCCATTTCTTTATTATCGTCACGCTTGCGGTCGGACTGATACTCTATCTGCTGTTCAACAACCTGGATTGGCTGACCGGCGGCGCCGCCGGTCTTCCGGGTATTCCACGCCCCGGCCCGATCAATCTGGGCTTCGCGATCATCGATCCACGCCGGCCGCTTGGCTTCTACTTCCTTGCCGCGACTATTTTTCTTCTGGTCTTCATCGTCCAATACGCCCTCATCTATTCCGATTTCGGCCGGTCGCTTGCCGCCATTCGGCAGGACGAGACGCTGGCGGGGAGCCGCGGTGTCGACGTGTTCGGCCACAAACTGACGATCTTTGCGCTTTCGGCGGCGATTGCCGGTCTCGGCGGCGGTCTGCAAGTCGAGTTCCTGCGCGCGGCCGCACCGCAATCCTACGGATTCCTGGAAAACATCAACCTCGTGCTGATTGTCATCGTTGGTGGTGCCGGCTCGTTGTTTGGACCCACGCTCGGCGCGCTGTTGTTCATCGCTTTGCCGGAAATGCTGCGCGTCGCCGACACCTACAGGATGGTGTTGTTCGGTGCAGCGCTGCTGGCGCTGGCATTGTTCGCGCCACGCGGTTTGTGGGGACTGGCGGTGTCCGGAGTTCGCAAGCTTCGCGGCCACCATTCTGCGCTGACCCATGCCGGCCATCCTTGAAGTCGACAACGTCACCAAATCGTTCGGCGGCGTTCGCGCCGTTGACGGCGCGAGCTTTCGCCTCGCGGCGCCGGGCATTTACGGCCTGATCGGTCCCAACGGCGCCGGCAAGACGACGTTGTTCGACGTCATTTGCGGTCGGCAGTCCGCCGACACCGGCAACGTCCGCCTTGCCGAACAACGCATCGACCAATTGCGGGTGCATCGCCGGGCGCGCCTTGGCCTGGCGAGGACCTTCCAGGAATGCCGCGTGCTTGAAGCGGAAACCTGCCTCGACAATGTGCTGTTCGCCGCGCAGGACAAGCATCTCGGCAGCGAAATGATGCAGGCAACCAGCCGCCGCACCGGCGCCCGTCGGACCGAAAGCGAGGAAGCCGCGCGCCTCCTCGATCTCGTCAATCTGCGGCATCTGGCGGCCGAACCCGCCGGAAATCTGTCGTTCGGCCAACGCCGGCTGCTGGAAATCGTTTCCAGCATCATCGCTCGACCGCGCCTGCTCCTGCTTGACGAACCAGCTTCCGGGATCAATCCGACGCTGCTCAATACGCTGCACGATTTTCTCCTCCGCATCTTTGCCGAACGGCAAATCGTTGTTCTGATCGTGGAGCACAACATGGAATTCATCATGTCGCTCGCTTCGCATATCCTGGTCATGCACCAGGGGCGTGTTCTGGAACAAGGCCCGCCGGCCGCCATTCAGAAAAGCCAACGCGTGATCGACGCTTATCTCGGTTGAACCCGATGCTCGAAGTGCGCGCCCTGGAAGTTGGCTACGGTGCCGGCCGCCGCATTGTGAACGGCGTCGACCTTCGCGTCGAAGCCGGCGAGATGGTCACTGTCATCGGCCAGAACGGCGCCGGCAAATCGACGTTGCTGAAAGGGATTTTCAACATCGCGCCGTTTCGCAGCGGTGACGTTGTTCTCGACGGCGCGTCGGTCTTCGCGTTGCCGGCGCCAAAGCTCATACTTGCCGGGCTTGCTTATGTGCCGCAAAACCGCAGCCTGTTTCCGAAACTCACCGTCGCCGAAAATCTGCGCCTCGGCGGATTTCTGCTGCGGGATCGCGGCCTCCTCGAACGCCGCCTCGACGAATTGCAGACGCTGTTTCCGATTCTCGCCGAACGCCGGCGCGATTATGCGGCGAGCCTCTCCGGCGGCGAGCAGCGCCTTCTGGAGATCGCGCGCACGCTGATCATGGTGCCGAAGCTGGTCATGCTCGACGAACCGTCGATTGGGCTCGCGCCGCGCATGGTCGATCTGGTTTTTGCCACCGCGCGCAAGCTTGCCGAGCGCGGCGCCGCGGTGCTGATGGTCGAGCAGAACGTGAAAAAGGCCCTGCAGGCTTCCGATCGCGGTTACGTGCTGGAACTGGGCCGCGTGCAGATTACCGATCGCGCCGCGGCGCTGATCGACGATGCGCGCGTCGGCAGCCTCTATATGGGCCAGCGCGTCGAGAGCGACCCGCGCGCCGATCTTACTTCCTGAGATCAAGGATCGGTTTCGCCTTCCAGCCACGCGCCGAGATCAGCGGGTCATCCGCAGCGATCCGCTCGACCGCCGGCGTGACGCCGATGGCCTTCTGCACGCTGCGCTGCAGCCGCTCGGACAGATCGGCGCCCGCCCCTACCGCCGGAACGATCTTCAGGATCAGCCGGTCCATCGATAGCGGATCGGTTGAGTCTTCCTTGGCGACCAGCGCTTGAAATTCAAGCACGTCGGTTTCCGCCGCAACGGCGTCGACCAGCGCCTGCGGATTGACCAGCATGCCTTTGATTTTGAGAAGCCCGTCAATCCGCCGCGGCATTCCGAGAAGTCGCTCGGTGAGCGCGCCGCAATGCGGGCAGCGCCCGCGAGTGAGCCGGGCGACGTCGCCGAGAGCGTAGCGCAGCATCACCGTGCCGCGGCGATCGAGATGCGTCAGCAGGATCAGCCCCTCTTCGCCGTCCGGCACCGGCACGTGAGTCTCCGGATCGACCGCCTCGAACAAAAACTGGTCGGGCGCCGGGTTGTGATTGCCCGCGCCCGGCGTGCACTCGACCATGCCGCCTTGCATTTCGGTCGCGCCATAGGACACGCTGATGAACGGCACATGCGCGCCGAGGCGTTGCAGACGTTCCTCGAGATCCTTGCGCGCCGCGTCGCCGAAACCCTCGCCGGTCACAAACACGAGCCGCACCGCCGGCAGCTTCGCGCCAAGCTCTTCCGCGCGCGCCGCCATTTTGCGAATGAAGGTCGGCACGCCCCACAGAATGGTGGCGCGCGAGCGCTCGGCAATCGCCACCACGTCATCGAGCCGGGAGCCGATCTCCGGCCGTCGCTCGTTGACGTGGCCCGGCAGCGCCGCAACGACCGGAATATTCATCGCCGCGGCCGCGTTCATGGCGCGGGCAAAGGCGCCGTGCGGATAGCGCGTCAACGGAAACAGATTGAGAATCGTGTCGGCATTGGTCACCCCGCGCAGCCGCATCATGTTGCGGTTGAGCGCGAGGATATTGACGAAGTCGTAGGCGGTGGAGACGAACGGCGTCGGCTTTCCCGATGAACCGGTCGTGTACATGATGTCCCAGACGACGGTTTCGGCATCGTCGGCCGCGCCCGCTGCACCGAGCACAAATGCGTCGGGCTCGGCGACATAGTCGGCCTTGGTCGTGACCGGAAGCTTGCCCAGATCGGCGAGGCGGCGCACGTCGCTGCGATTGAGCCGGAGCTCCGCGAATTTGCGTTTGTAGTGGGGATGCGCGGCAAAGACCCGGTCGAGGGTGGCGGCGAATCTTTGCTCGCGCAGGCTCGCGAGCTCCGCGTCATCGGATGCAAACAGAGGATCGGCGTTCGTGGTCATTGCCTCGTCCCGAATATCATAAGGTCCCGCCGCCCGCCCAAACAGAATTGTTCTCGCGGCGCGTTTGCGCCGGAGTTGGCAATCATCAGGTAGCGTTTCAACAAGCCACGAAGCCAACGGCCCGCAAAACGAAGGGGCGGAGCGCCGAAAGGCGCATGGTTCAGTGTCCGCGCAGCACCGGCACATGTTGCCACACGCCGGCGCCCGGGCGCGGCAGCGCGTCCAGCGGGGCGCGCTCGCCTTCCGGCGCTCCACGGCGGCGCTTGTCGCAACGAGCGAACGCCGCAACTCAGCCCAGGCCGTGCTTCACGCGACCGACAAGCAACGCGGGCGTTACCCGCGCCGTCAACCGCGCTTAAGCGGAGCACCCCGCGCGCCGGTCGTAGTGCCGGCGGGAACGATGCCCGGACCGCCCCGGCGCGGGTTACAAATCCGCGCGGAGGAACCGCACCCTGCTCCGCCGTCGGTACGTCACCGGTCGACGCCCTTTAGATGAGCAAGGC
>Ga0335078_10019799_pt1 | contig 10000 bp, 9 predicted proteins | sample Lox_Sample_32_FD_206711 | JGI IMG/M metagenome (GOLD analysis project Ga0335078, IMG submission 206711) | Soil microbial communities from Loxahatchee National Wildlife Refuge, Florida, United States - Lox_Sample_3.2 | ecosystem: Environmental > Terrestrial > Soil > Wetlands | place: USA: Florida...
GGATTCGTTCGCAACCCGCTGCGGCTCACGTGGGATCAATTCCAGGCGTTGCCGCGCGCTCAGGTCACAGCGGACTTCCATTGCGTGACGCGCTGGAGCCGCTTCGACAATCACTGGGAGGGTGTCACCGTTCGCACCCTGTGCGATTTGACGCAGCCGCTCTCCAGCGCCACACACGCGCTGATCCACGGTGAAGAGGACTACACCACCAACGTGCCGCTCGCTGATCTGGTCGAGGAAAACGTGTTGCTGGCCGACCGCCACGACGGAGCCCCGCTCGAGTCCGAGCACGGGGGTCCGCTGCGCCTGGTGGTGCCCAAACTCTACGGCTGGAAGAGCGCCAAGTGGGTTCGACAGATTGAATTCCTCGCAGGCGATCGGGCGGGCTATTGGGAGCGCAACGGCTATCATATGTACGGCGATCCCTGGCGCGAACAGCGCTTCGACACCGATTGACCGGTAGCAAATCCACGGATTCCCGACACGCGAATTGAAGAGAGGGCATAACCGACTCTGCGCAAAGGTGTTGCCACCTTGATGCGCCCGGCGCGGCCGTGGCTCACTTAAAAGCGAGTTAGAATACGTATCAGGTTCCGCATGGCTCTCAAGGATTGCCCGGCCTGTGAAGGCACGGGATGGAAACTCGTCGACGTGCAGGGCGTGATGCGCGCTGCGCGCTGCGCCTGCAGCCTGGAAAGGCGCCCCAACGATTTGCTGCGGCGCGCTGGCATCCCGCGCCGCTACGAACATTGCACCATCGAGAGTTTCAACGTGGTCAAGGAGCTTTCCACGGGACAGCCAAACTTCTATTTGGACCAGGCCAAACGCTGGGCTCAGCAATTTGTGGACGAATATCCAGTTGATCTCGGGTTGATTTTCACCGGCCCCACCGGCGTGGGAAAGACTCACTTGGCCGTGGCGGTGTTGCGCGACCTGATGGCGCGCAAGGGCGTGGACTGTTTGTTCGTTGATTTTCGGGAGTTGTTGCAGTCCATCCGGGAAAGCTACAACCCGGTGTCCGATACTTCCGAGCTGAGGTTGCTCGAACCGGTGGTGGAAACCGAGGTGCTTCTGCTCGATGAACTGGTCTCCGCTAACCCCAGCGATTGGGTTAAGGAGAGGCTGGCCTATCTTATTAACTCCCGGTATAATCAAAAAAAGGTTACACTGATCACAACAACCTTGCCTTTCGGCGATTCCGGGCAGCCGAGGAGTGTGGTTAGGGAGCCCAACGGCGCCCCGATTCCTGACCTTGAGCGCTCGCTTGACCAGTTTGGCGTCACCTTGAGCTCGCGAATCTACGAAATGTGCAAACCCATCGAGATTCATGCCGAGGACTTTCGCAAGGGGATCAAGCAGGCGGGTTACTGGTTCCATGCGGAGTAGCTGCTTCCAAATCCAATGCCTACGCTTGCTCGCAAATCGACAGAACGGAACTCTCTGGAGCGAATCTTCGGGCCTGCGGGTTGGCTCGCGCGTCACCATCCGCGCTACGAGCATCGGCCCGCGCAGCTCGAAATGGCCGAGGAAGTGGCCGCGGCCATCGAAAACCGTCATCACCTCATTGCGGAGGCTGGAACCGGCACCGGAAAGACGCTCGCGTATCTTGTGCCCATCATCCTGAGCGGCCGTCGCGTGGTGATCTCCACCGGCACCAAGAACCTGCAGGAGCAGCTCTTCACCAAAGATCTGCCGTTTCTCAAAAAGCTCTTTCCCGACGCGCGCGCCACTCTGATGAAAGGCCGGGCGAATTATCTTTGCCGGCAAAAACTGTACGACATCGAGCGGCAGCCGGTGCTGAACGGCCTGGAGGAAATGGAGCTTTACTCCGAGCTGCGTAAGTGGGAAGAGCGCACCAAGACCGGAGACCGCGCCGAACTCACCCGCTTGCCGGATGCGAGCGAGCTGTGGTCGCGCATTGACGCGCGCCGCGAAAGCTGCACCGGCCAGAAGTGCCTGCAATTTGAGCGCTGCTTCATTACCTTGATGCATCAGCGCGCAGCCGAATCCGATGTGATCATTGTCAACCATCATCTCTTTTTCGCCGACCTGGCCCTGAAGCAAGGCGAGTACGCGAGTCTGCTGCCGGAGTACGCCGCCGTGGTGTTTGACGAAGCCCACGACCTGGAAGACGTCTCCACGGTTTACTTCGGCATACAGTTCTCCAACTATCGCGTGGAGGAGCTGGCGCGCGACACCGAAGAAACGCTGCGCCAGAAGGACCTGCGCGTGCCTGAAGTTCAAGGCGCGGTCTTGGAGCTTCGCCGGCGCGCGGAATCCTTCTTCAATCTGTTTCCTTCCGGCGAGGGGCGCTTTGCCTTTCATAACCGCGACCACTTCCTGGAAGGCAACCGCGCAGCCTATTCCGCAATGATGAACGCTCACGTGCGGCTGGAAACTGAGCTGAAGCGCGTCAAGGAGCGCCCGGAGGAAATCAACAATCTGGCGCGCCGGGCGGCCGAGTTGCGTGCGACACTTGAAACGGTTGTGGAAGGAAAAGATCGTAACCTTGTCTTTTGGTGGGAGCGGCGCGGGCGCGGCCTGTTCCTGGAGGCGTCGCCCATCGACGTGTCCGCCATTCTTCGCGAGCGGCTTTTCGAGAAGGTGGATACCGTCATTCTGACTTCGGCCACGCTGGCGGTGAGCGGCACGTTTGACTTCCTCAAACGCAGGCTGGGGATCGACCATTGCACGGAGCGCATTTTTCCGTCGCACTTTGACTTCAAGAGTCAAGCGATGTTGTACACGCCGCTTCACCTGCCGGATCCCCGTGAAGCCGATTTCAGCCGTCGGGCTGCTGACGAAGTTGTGGAGGTGTTAAAGGCCACCCGCGGCCGGGCCTTTGTCCTCTTCACCTCCTACCAGCAGATGCGCGACATCTATGAGCGCGTGCGCACGCGGGTGCGTTTTCCGTTGCTCATGCAGGGCCAATCGCCGCGCACCGCGCTGCTGGAGCGTTTTCGCTCTACCGCGCACGCCGTGCTGTTCGCCACCAGTTCTTTCTGGCAGGGCGTGGATGTGCAGGGCGAGCAACTGAGCGCGGTGATCATTGACCGCCTCCCTTTTGCGGTGCCGTCCGACCCGGTCGTGGCGGCGCGCATTCGGCAGCTCGACGAGGATGGCGGCAACGCTTTTGTGGAATACCAGGTGCCCCAAGCGGTGATCGCGCTCAAGCAAGGGTTCGGCCGGCTGATTCGCGCCCAGAGCGATCGTGGCGTGCTCGTCATGCTCGATCCGCGTCTGGTCCGCAAACAGTATGGGCGGCAGTTTTTCGAAAGCCTCCCCGATTACGGTCGCGCAGCCAAGTTGGAGCAGGTGAAGGAATTCATGCAACAATCTGCGCGAGACCAGGAGCGTCATGTTTGAAGTTTCAATCGACTATTCGTTCGCGGCCGGTCACGCGCTGCGAAACTACAAAGGCAAGTGTGAGAACGTCCACGGACATAACTACAAGGTGCGCGTGACCGTCCAGGGCGAGCGCCTCGATTCAACGGGGCTCCTGATCGACTTCGTCGATCTCCGGCAAGCGGTCAAGGTCATCGTGCATCGGCTCGACCACCAGTTCTTGAATGACATCACGCCCTTCGATCGTGTCAACCCCTCCGCGGAAAACATCGCTCGTTACTTTTCCCAGGAACTGGAACCTCAAGTTCAACAGAACGGCGCCCGACTCCAGTCGGTGACGGTCTGGGAGACTGACAACAGCTTCGCCACCTACCGACCGAATTAACTCATTGAATCATCGGGGATGAAGAAGCCCACGTTCAGAACCGCAGCCGCGGCGGCTGCCCACCTCACCGCGCCGTCGCCCTGAAGAGACTCTTGACACCGATCCGCGCTTTACAGAGATTCGTGCTGGATTTCCTTCTTGAGTTGGGCGGCTTCGGTGGCCGTCAGCGGGCCCTTAGCCTTGTCTCCTCCTATGGTAGTCCTGGCCGTAATAGGCCCTCTCGAAAAGCCCCCATGCCCTCCGCTGGCACAAGAGTACAACCCACTTCTCCGGAAAAAGTTGCGGAGCCTAAACGGAACCGCGTGCTCGGACACGATTGGCATTCGACGAGGAGCCGTCTTCCGACTTGAAGGTCACAACCCTCGGTTGAGCGACAGCTCAGCAAGACCGCAGTCGGCAGGAGCCGCAGCGGACCCGGCGCCTAGGAATTTCCGGTTTTCTCCAGCCGCTCTTGAAAGTACTCCTTCCAACCTGCGGGCAATGACGCGACCCGCAAGGCCCGCTGCACTGCGGCCGCTTCGTCATTGGTGTACGCTTCTGCGAGGTAGAGGCGCGTGATTTCGGAAACAGAAACGGCGTTAGGGTCTCGAGCCAGTATTTTGACCTCGTCGCCGGCGCCAACGTCTCCCTCGCGGACGACGGCAAGATAGAAGCCCGTCCGGCCGCTGGCGAGGAATCGCTTCACCATGTCGTCAGACAGAAACCGTATGCCAAGCTTGTAGCAAGGCAGGCGCGGTTGAGTGACGACCACCTCGGCGGAGCCGACGGAGAACTGATCGCCGAGATGAACGGAGCTTTCCAGCAGGCCCTCGGTGGTGAAGTTCTCTCCAAAAACGGCCGTCGGCAGGTCGCGCCCGGGCAATTCTCTTTTCCAGTAAGCGTAGTGTTCGAGCGGATAACAGTAGACCGCCTTGTGTTCTCCGCCGTGGACGGTGAGGTCCGCCTGACGATCGCCGTCCAGGTTGAGCTTGCGTAAAGCCACGCGGCCTTCGACCGGCTGCTTGAAGATTCCCGTGGTGACGATCGCTCCGTGCCAAGCCACTTCACGAGGCAATCCCGCGTTCACGGAAATCACCTTCATGTTGTCTTGCTCCTTCCAGGACGTCGTTCTTCATCATGCCACATCGGGCGCAAGATCCGCGCAATAGACCAACTTCTGGTGGTGTCCTAATTTGACTAGTGTCCCCTGCCCTCCAGCACCGTCATTCTGAGGAGCCGGAGGCGACGAAGAATCTGCTGTTGAGTTAAAAGCAGATCCTTCGCTAGCGCTCAGGATGACATTTGTCCTAGTGGGTGGCCCAACAGCGGCAGATTCAAACTAGGACGGTACCCAACTTCTCCGCGGCGTTTGCAAAGAGAAACTCGCCACCGTCGCGGGCATGAACGACGCTCGCTGCCCAAAATGAAAACGTAGGGCCGACTCTGGGCCGGCCTCGGGCGGCGCAAGCCCCGGCCCTACAAGTCACCGCCTTTTCGAAAAGAGGGCACAAAGGCACGGAGAGTAGCTCTGTTGCCTCCGTGACCTCTGTGGTCAACCCTGGTCTGGGTTGCGGCCTCCCCGCGAACCATCAGGCTTAGATTTGCCCTTTGCCGCCATCCACGCCGATCTCCACGCCCGTAACGTAGGACGCATCCGAAGACGCCAGAAATGCGACGGCGCCTGCGACCTCTTCCGGTTTTCCGAAGCGCTTCATAGGAACCGAGTCGAGTATGGTCCGGGCAAACTGGTCGATGGTGTCCTGGGGAAGTCCCGTGCGCCCGAAAATCGGCGTTTCAATCGGACCGGGAGCGACCGCATTGACGCGAATATTGCGACCCACGAGTTCCGCGGCCATCGACCGAGTCAGGGACCGCATGGCGGCCTTGGTTGCCGCGTACACGGTTCCATTCGCGACGCCCTGATGACCGACGACGCTGGTATTGAGAATGATCGAAGCGCCGTCCTTGAGGACGGGCAAAGCCTTGCGGACGGTGAAGTACGCGCCCTTGGTGTTGATATCGAACTGCTCGTCGTAGTGTTCTTCGGTCACGGCATCCAGGGGAGCGAATTTCGCCACACCTGCGTTTACAAATAAGATGTCAACCTTTCCCAGCTTTTGATTCACGGCCGCGAACAGTTTGTCTATGTCGGCAAGCTTGGAGACGTCGGCCTGCACGCCCAGCACTCCATTGCCGATGGACTTCACGGCCTCGTCCAGCGTCTTCTGACTACGCCCCGAAATGGCGACGCGAGCGCCTTCCTCCTGCAAACGCTTCGCCGTGGCCAGCCCGATTCCGCTGTTTCCGCCCGTCACTACCGCCACCTTGCCTTCGAGTCTCTTCATGTCTTCCTCCGCCCCAAAGGGCATTGAATTCCCCCCCCGAACACTTGGAAAGAGGCTTCGTGGGCCATTCTCTCGAAGGTTCGACATTTAGATGAATATCTAAACATAGAGTTGCATCTTATCTTGTGAGCGGCGACCGGAAGGGGAATCGCAGCAAGACTCTGCTAGAATGGCTGCGCATGATGCCACGAGCACAAATCGAAAGGATATCGAAGGCGTTAGCCGATGAGACGCGCCTGATCATCTTCGAAGCCATCGCCCGGAAGGGCGAGATGAATTGCAGCGAAATCGTCTCCCTGCGCGGGCTCACGCCGGCCACCGTGTCTCATCACCTAAAGGTGCTTGCTGAGGCGCAACTGATCGAGTGCCGCCGCCAGGGGCAGTTCGTCTACAGCAAGCCTGTCCCCGGCACGATGGAAGAATACGGGCGGTCACTGACGAAAATTGTCCGGCACCCGCAGGGAAGAAAATCCCTGATCGCTCGCTGAGCACTTTCAACGACAAACCTCCCGGCGTCACGGCAGCGTGGCGTCGAGGTACGCCAGGTACGCGGCCAGCAGACGGTAGCTGTCGTAGTAATCGTCGAACCTCACGGCGCCGTAGTTGTCATCCTTACTGTGAAGGATGCGCAAGGTCGGCTGGGTGACGGAGTGAACCATGAGCGTGGGAATCTTGCGCCGGATGAAAGACTCCGAGTCATCGTCGCCCACGTTGTCGGCATTCACCACCGCCACCGGAAGTTTCATCGACTGGGCCACGGCGAAGAAAGCGCTCGCCAGCGCGGGAGCCGAATGGTTGAGCCAGACCTTCGTGGGGCCTAGCGCCAGAGTATCGATGTTTACCATGGCGCGCGTTTCATCGACTTGTTGGGGCGTCATCCACTTCACGTAGAACTTCGATCCGATCATGCCTTGCTCTTCGGCGGTGAACCCCACAAACAGGAACGTATGTTTGCGCGGCCTTCCGTCGAGGCTCTCGAAGAGGCTGGGCAGAAGGGAGGCCCCGCTCCAGTTGTCGATCACTCCGCTGCCGCGCGCCACCTTGTCGTAGTGCGCGCCCACGATGATGAAGGAGGCGGAACCGCCGCGCTCGCTGCAAATGACGTTGGGCAGGTCCTGATGGCTCACCGGCTGTTCGGAAAGACTCGCGCCCTTGCAGCCGGCTTGTTCAAACATGCGCTCCAGCTCCGCTTCGCGTTCGGGGTTCTTTTGAGGGGCTGATTTCAAGCGGGCCTCGATCGCTTTGCGATCCACCGCATCGAACGAGATCGTGGAAGCAGGTTTACTCGAAGCTGAAACCTGGGCTTGAAGAGCGACGGCCAGACTGGTCGCGCCGGCCGCGAGGAAGAGCCCGACTCCGATCGCAGGAAGGAATTGTGAGCGCAGTTCGTTCGACAAGCGACCCTTTCGTCCCGATTACGGCCTTCTCTAGCCAGCCAGTGTGTTGGGTGGCGTCTCCGTTTGACGCAGGGGCGGGCCTTGTTCCCGCCCAAATAGCTGAACGTCCTCGAAATGGGCGGGTTCAAGGCCCCGCCGCTACGTCAGATTGCGACACTACCGGCCGACTAGCGCCCAGAAGCCTCCGCCAGGGCCTCATCAAGAATCTTGGCGAAGGCGTCGGCGGGAGGCGCGCCCACCACGATCCGGCCGTTCACGAACAAGGTTGGCGTAGCCCTGACGCCGAGTTTTTCGGCCTCTTCACCGTCACGCTGGATGCGCCCCAAGGACCCGTCGTCGGCAATGCACGCGGTCAGCTTCCCGGAATCGATTCCGGCCTCACCAGACAACTGCAAGAGCCGGTCATGCACGTTGCTCGCGTTGATGCTGTCCTGGGCGGCGAAGATCAGCGTGCGATAGTTGAGGAACGTGGAGGGCGCAATCTGGAAGGCGCATTCGTTCGCGATGGCCGCGGCCCTGGACCAGTCATGGCCCGGAATCAGGAAGTCCTTAAAGATAAAGCGGACTCTTTTGCTGTAGTTGGGTAGAATCTCGTTCTCCAAGGTCTTCTGAAACAAGGCGCAGGTGGGGCACTGCAGGTCGGCGTATTCGACCACCGTCACGGCTGCGTTCGCAGGTCCGATGCTGGGTTGTCCCCTGGTGGAAATCAACCGCTCCACAAAATCGCGACGATAAGGGCAGACGATGCCCAACACCCCGGTCCGGTGATCCCGAGTTACAAACACCACACCCGTCTTTTTCTTGCCACCCTCAGTGGCGGTGACCGTCGTCTTCAAGAAACCCGGATAAGCCGACGTCTCCAAGGGACCCACGCTGAGCTTTTCGGCCGCCGGCAGTTTGGCGGCGTCTCGCACGCAGCGGATGAGGTCTTCGCTCGACTCGCCGTTCACCGCGAAGATGTCGCCCATCACGAAGCAGCGGCCGTCGTCGGTGATGAAGATGTTATCGGTGCGCTTTTGCTTGCCGTCGTCAGAGGTGATCGCGGTTTCGTAAAAAGCGGGAAACGAAGATCTGTGCAGGGGTTCCGCGGTCAGCTTGACTGACTCTGGCACCTGAAAGCGGTCGCGGACATACTGAATGATCCTGTCGGGACTCGCTAGGCTGAGCACCTCAGGAGTCTCTTCGCGCGCGACCGGCCTTGTGGAAGCCCAAACTGGGTTCGTCGATGCCAACAGGACGGCGGCCGGCAAGAGGCGGAATCCCGCGAGTCTCCCGATCTTGAGTTTCATTTTCGTTCCCCTCCGCCAGACGCCGGTGTTTCAGTTTGAGGTAGCGGCGGGCCTAATACCCGCCCAAAGACCATAGTCGTGGGGCAATTCATGGATCACCCCTACCCATTCGATGCAGAATTTCTCAAAAATCCCAACTGTCTCTGTCGCGACAAGCCACATAACCTGCCAAGCTGCTCATTACTTTATACATTCCGGGGTACCGGGGGTGTTTCCCGCTGTTCTCAGGTTCCTCGTTCGAAAATCGCCGGTACTCGGGCGATTCGGTTACATGTAACCGTACATAATCGCGTACGCGGCTCATTCTCTTGGACATTCCGGCCTGCCACATGATTTTTCCGCCGCCCACGAGTGTAACCGGTACTCTGCCAGGTGTAACCGTAACCTGGACAGATTGCGGTGATCGGATTTCAATCCGTCCTCCTTCTGCTGGCCAGTTCCCGCACAAATCTGGACGCCCTTTTTTATCAATAATATTCCGGCTTCGTTCGTCAGGATGCGCCCTCCGGAGGCGTTCCTGTTTACCTAAAAACACGCCCGCGCGAGACACCAAGTTCGTCACCGCAGAAGAACCGTTCATGACCGTTCCCGGATCTTGAGTCAAATTTTCAACTTCTTGCGCCTCAGTCGTATTCCGTCTTCGTTCGCAGCCGCTTGACTCCCAGCCTCGGCTCCGAGCGAGCCCCGGCCTTGCGGGCGACCGCCCCCGGTGCTCGCCGCGGGCGGGGTCGCCGGTGAAAACGGCCACCGCGCACGGTTCACCGATTCGCGGATTGGGTCCGGGTGAGAGGGTTTCCATCAAGACAGACTCGGTTCTGTATAGCACTGGAACAGGAATTTGTCAAGCTGTTCTCGCGGTGCTATCTGGCGTCCACGATAGCGTCCGCGAGTAGGCTACGCACTCAGGGCGACGCCGATGGCGGGCAGACGGAGCAGGCAGCCTGCGTTGAAAGATCTCTTCGCAAGGTTGCAGACCCCACCACGCAACGGTCGCGTCCATTGAGGAGTGTTACTCTTCACCCCCCGGCGTTATCCGGGGCCAGGTTGGGGTCGGCCTTTCAGGCCTGTCAGCTATAGAACCTCCAGGGGCTGGCCTGGATTCCGCCGGGGCAAGCCCGGCCCTGCCGATCAATAGGGGGAATAGCGAGTCCGGCGACTTCGTCCGGGCCAGCTTAGCAGCACAAACTAGCCAAGGGCGCCCTTGATAGCCCAGATGGCGGATTCAAGATTCAAGACACGCCGATTCCGTTTGGGAGGAAA
>Ga0335078_10019800_pt1 | contig 10000 bp, 6 predicted proteins | sample Lox_Sample_32_FD_206711 | JGI IMG/M metagenome (GOLD analysis project Ga0335078, IMG submission 206711) | Soil microbial communities from Loxahatchee National Wildlife Refuge, Florida, United States - Lox_Sample_3.2 | ecosystem: Environmental > Terrestrial > Soil > Wetlands | place: USA: Florida...
TCCCAGATGAACGAGGGCGATAGGGACGGCGTCGCCCCGTAGCTGTAGTTCGAGCCGAGCGGGAGCCAGTTCAGCTTCACCGCAAAGATGTAGATGAGCAGCAGTCCGACGAAGAAGACGGGGACCGATGAGACGATGAACAGCGTCGGCGGGAGGATCGCATCGAGCCGGCCGCCCCGCCACCAGGCGCTGGCCACACCGGCGATCGTGCCGATCAGGAACGCGATCACGGTCGTCACCCCGACCAGCCCGAGCGTCCAGGGCAGCTTCGAGGTGATCTCGGTCATCACCGGCACGCCCTGAGCCGTGACCCCGAACTGGCCGGTGAAGCAGTTCCGGATGTACTCGAGATAGCTGACCAGCACGCTCTGATGAACGTTGACGCCGAACTGGATCTCGAGCGCGTGCAGCGCAGCCGGATTCACACCCCGGAAGGTCGCGAGGACCGCGCTCGCCTCATTCCCCGGCATCACCCGGGGAATGAGGAAGTTGACGGTCAGCGCGGCCCACAGCGTTATCAGAAACAGCCCGCCTCGCCGCGCGAGGTATCTCATCGCCGGAGCCGCCGGATCTCCGGCGCGACTACGAATGCACCTCTCACCCCGTTGGGACCAGGTGTGTCAGCACCACGCCCATGTCGGGGGCCTGATAGGGCGACGGTTGGGCATACGGGTTGGATTGAGTCGGCCAGCCGGTGATATGCGACGTGTCGTACTGATACCAGTCGACGCCCTCGGTCACCGGGATGAGGGGAATCTGGTCCACCATCACCTTCTGGATCTCGTGGATGATGTCGACCTGTTGTGCCTGGGTCGCCGACGAATACTGGTTGAACAGCGCGTCTGTCGATGCTGACTTGTAGCGGGAGTAGTTGGTCGATCCGATGTTCCCGCCGAACAGCAGGCCGCGGAGCTCGTAGTACGGGCTGGGCCCGGGGCTCGGCGCCGGACCGCCGCTGCCACCGTAGGCAAGCTGGAAGTGACCGCTCTGCAGATCCGCGGTGTAGGAGCTCGTGTTCTCGTCCTGAACGGTGACGGCGATTCCCGCGGCCTTCAGCTGCTGCGTGATCAACTGCAACGACGCGTCCCAGTCCGAGAAGCCGCTGATCGTCTTGATCGTGAACGACAGGCGGTTTCCGCTCTTGTCCTGGTAGATCCCGTCCGAGCCCTTGGTGAATCCGGCTGCGGTCAGGACCTGCTGAGCCTTGGTGGGACTGTAGGTCGTCTGGGTGAGCGAGGGGTCGGACCAGCTCGAGTAGGTGGGCAGGACGACTCCCGTCTGGTTGGCCGGGGCCTGATAGCCGCTCTCCCCGAGCCGCGACACCGTGGCTCGGTTGATCGCGAGCGAGATCGCCTGACGGACCGGGAGCTGGCTCAGCACCGGGTTGGTCAGATTCGGGAACAGCGACACGTTCAGGACGGGCGCGAACCAGTAGTGGCGGTGCGCCGGGTCCTTCGAGATGTAGAAGGACTGGATGTTCGGGATGTACTGGCCGCCCCACTGCGCCTGGCCCTGTGCGAGGAACAGATTGGCCGGCGTGTTGCTGAGGAATGCCGGGTAGTCGACTTCCTTCACCGCGGGGACGGGGTGACCGGGCGCGCTCTGCCAGTAGTGCGGATTGTTGAGGTACTTGATGTTCTGCGGCGCGCAGTTCGACATCACGTATGGGCCGGTGCCGACCGGTCGCGTGTCGGTGTACGAGTGGAGCTTGCTCTGGTTCAGAGCCGCCCAGATGTGCTTCGGGACGATCGGCGTCTGGTCTGCGACGAGGTAGAAGTACGGCTGCGACGGCGTGTCGAAGGTGAAGACGACCTGGTTCCCCGTGAGCGCCACGTTCGTCAGCGGACCGCCATCGGCCTTCCAGAGCGCGTTGAGATCGATCGCCTTGTCGCTCTTCATCGCGTTGAACGTGTAGGCGACGTCGGCCGCGCTGAACGGCTGGCCGTCGCTCCAGGTGGCGCCGTTGCGGACGGTGAACGTGAGCGTCTTGAAGCCGTTCGACCACTCAGACGAGGTCGCCAGCCAGGGCGTGACCGAACCGGTCTTGAGGATGTTGATGTACTCGAGCGGCTCGTAGATCCAGCCGAACGAGACGAGGGTGACGGCTGGGTTGAAGGGGTTGAACTGGCACGTCCACGTCGAGCCGCTCTCGTTGTCGACGACGAGCTTGCCCGCCACCTTGCCTCCGGTGACGACGGTCGTCTTGCCCGACGTGGAGGCGTTGGACGAGTTGGACGAGGTCCCGCCGCAGGCGGTGGCCAGCATGCACACCGCGGCCAGCGCGATCAGCCAGTGGAAGCGTTTCATCGACACCCTCCGTTCCGCTTTCGACGATGGCCAGCTGGTCACTGGCTCGGAATACGTCCCGCTCGCGACCTGCGCTTCCGAGCGAGCGGACGGCTCGCCGGGGCCAGCGGGGTTGGAGCTGATTTGACCGGTCATCGCAAGCTCTCCCTCTCGTTACGGCTGAGTCCGGGGGCCGAGGCCCTCGGACGGTTCGGCGGCGGCATGTCTGAAGCTGGGCGCCGCGCCCGTCGTGGTGGACGCATCCACACACACCCGTCGGCGCGACCTCTCCGCACACGATCAACAGGCAGGTTCATTTGGGAAATACCTAAACAAAAGCAATATATAGGCCATCGGTTTCGTGTTCAACCGCAACGTAGATTGAAGAGTCTCTTTCTAATTGCTCCCGGCTATCGGCCGCGCTGCGCGATCGCAACGAGGTTCCTTTGCGATTTCGGAGGGGCGCCCGGGGACAGCAGCATCGTGCGGGCGGCGTGGAGTGCGACCGCGATCGCTCCCTGAAGCGCGGCCTGCTCACCGAGGAGGCTGGTCTCGATCCGCGCGGTGATCGGGACGAGCGCAGCCGCCGAGCCGCGGACCGGGCGCAGCAGCAACGGACTCGCGCCGATGCCTCCGCCGAGGACGACGAGCTCGGGATCGAGAATCGCGCACACGGTCGCGATCGCGGTGCCCAGGCGCGAGGCGACGTGGTCGACCACGGACCTGGCCGCGGCGTTCCCAGTGGCTGCAAGCTCGAACACGTCGTGGACCGAGGCGAGCTCCGGATCGCCGGCGCCGCGGCGTTCGTTGAAGGCCGCCACGATCCCGGCCGCTCCGATCTCGTCCTCGAGCCCGCCGTGCAAGCGGTGCCGCGGGTTGAACGGATCGCCGACCAGCGGCAGATAGCCGATCTCGCCAGCGGCGCCGTGAGCGCCCCGGACGAGCTCGTCGTCGATGATGATGCCCATACCGATGCCGGCGCCGATCGCGATGAACACCATCGTGGAGACGCCCCTCGCGAGGCCGAACCACTTCTCGCCGACCGCCGCCAGGTTGACGTTGTTCTCGACGAAGACGGGCAGGTCGAACCGGTCGCGGATCACCTCGAGCGGATCGAAGCCGCCCTCGGGCACGACGTTGTAGGCCAGCGAGGTGACCCGCCCGCTCGTCTGATCAACGACGCCGGGCGACGAGATCCCGAGTGCCAGGGGCGGGCCGTGCACGGCGCTGGCCTGGTCGATCACCTCGCTGACCATCTCGAGGATCTGTACGCCGACGGCCCGGCTGCCGTCCTTGGCGGTCGGCCGCTTCAGATCGCAGATCGCCTCGCCGAACAGGTCGGCCGCGGCCACCCGGACGTTGCTCCCGCCGATGTCGCCGCCGACGACGAATCCCGCGCGAGAGCTGACCACGTACGAGACCGGCTTGCGCCCGCGCTGGCCGCCGCGCCGGCCCGCCGCGCGAACCAGCCCCCCTTGCTCGAGCCGGCTGACCGCGGCCGAGACCGTCGGCTTAGAAAGGCTCGTGGCCGCTGCGATCTCCGGCCGGGTGATCGGGCCCTTGCGGAAGATCGTCTCGAGGACCGCCTGCTCGCCGAGCTCCCGCAGCAGGCTCAGCCGCGAGTCGGCTTCGGCCCGCCCGGGCCCTCCGGATCCGCCGTCGCGGATGGGTCGAGGCATTGAGGTTAGATTCCTTTACGAATACGATGGCCCCTGTGACACGTAAGAATAAGCGCGGTATCGGCGAAAAGGCAAGACCTTTGCAAAAGAGCTTCCGCGTGCGGTGGGAGGGGAGACCTTGAGGGCACGCCGCACACAGGCAGGGAGACCTTGAGGGCGGGGCGCACCGAGCCAGGGGAGTCGGTCACGGTCATCGGCTGCGTGCAGGCAGACGTCGTGATGAGTCCGGTCACCGACCTACCTGCCCCGGGCGGGGCGCTGCTGACCGATCAGATGACCGTCCGCGTCGGCGGCGCCGGGGCGAACGCCGCGCTCGCGTCGATCGAGGCCGGCATGGATGTGCGGCTGATCGGGTGCATCGGCGAGGATCAGCTCGGCGGATGGATGCGCGATCAGCTCACTCTCGCAGGCATCGCGGATGAGCTCGTGGTCGTGGCGGGCGAGCCGAGCGGGCTGACGGTGGCGCTGGAGTCTCCCGAGCGCGACCGCACCTTCCTCACCTATCTCGGCGTCAACGCCCGGTGGGAACCGGCGATGATCCCGGACGATGCTCTCACCTGCGACAACCTGCTGCTGTGCGATTACTTCGTCGCGCCCCGTCTGCGGGCGCAAGCGGCCCGGCGGCTCCTCGATACGGCCCGCGCCCGTGGCGCTCGAACATTCTTCGACACGTCCTGGGATCCCGACGGCTTCTCGAGGGAGAGCCGGGCTGAGGTGCGCGGGCTGCTCCCGTCCGTCGACGTCTTCCTCCCCAACGAGGTCGAGGCATGTGCGCTTGCGGATCTGGCCGGAGACGCGGCGCAGGCCGCGCGCGCCCTGCAGGTCGTCTCGGGCGGGTGGGTGGTCGTCAAGCTTGGTCCGAGCGGATGCTTCGCGGTCGGACCCGATGGGACCGAGGTCGGGGTCCCGGCGCCGGTCGTGACCGTCGCCGACACCACCGGAGCCGGCGACGCCTTCAACGCCGGCCTCGTTCACGCGCTCGCCGGCGGGGCGAGCTGGCGCGACGCGCTGACGAGCGCGACCCAGTTCGCCACGAAGATCGTCTCCCGGCCGTCGGGCAGCCGGTACGCGATCGGCCTGACGGAGGTGCAGGGATGAAGCTGGCGGTGATCGGCGCGGGCTCGACCTACACGCCCGAGCTCGTCTCGGGGCTGATGCGCGAGCGCGAGCGGGTGGGCGTGCGCGAGCTCGTGCTTCATGACATCGACGCTTCGCGGCTTGAGGTCGTGGGCGGTTTGTCGCGGCGGATCCTCGAACGCCAGGGCTTTGCCGGCGCACTAGAGCTCACCGGCGACCTCGACCGGGCGCTCGACGGCGCCGCCGCGGTCCTGATCCAGATCCGGGTCGGCGGGCAGGCGGCCCGGCTGCGCGACGAGACGATCCCGGCGGCATGCGGCTGCATCGGGCAGGAGACGACGGGTGCCGGCGGGCTCGCGAAGGCGATGCGAACCGTGCCGGTCGTGCTCGAGATAGCGAACCGCGCGCGCGAGCTTGCCGCGGACGACGCCTGGATCGTCGACTTCACGAATCCCGTCGGGATCGTCACTCGCGCGCTGCTCGACGCCGGCCACCGCGCGATCGGGTTGTGCAACGTGGCGATCAACTTCCAGCGCCAGATCGCCGCCCACCTCGGTCTGGCTCCGGACCGAGTGCTGGTGGACCAGGTTGGCCTCAACCACCTGACCTGGATCCGCGCGGTGTGGGTCGACGGTCGCGATCTGTTGCCGGACGTGATCGGTGGGTTTGGCGATTCGTTGGCCCACGAAATCGGGCTGCCGCGATCGCTGATCGAGGAGCTGCGGGCGATCCCGTCCTACTACCTCCGCTACTTCTACGCCGAGCGCGAGGTCGTCCAGGAGCAGAGGATGACCACGCCCCGCGCGAAGGTGGTCGCCGAGATCGAACGGAGCCTGCTCGACCTGTACCGAGATCCGTCGTTGGCCGAGAAGCCGGCCTTGCTCGACAAGCGCGGCGGCGCGTACTACAGCGAAGCGGCGATCCAGCTCGTCGCGTCGCTTGCCGCCGACAGCGGCGACGTGCAGGTCGTGGACGTGCGCAACGGCGGCACGATCGCCGGGCTGGCAGACGACGACGTGGTGGAGGTGCCGGCGCGGATCGGGAGACGCGGCGCCGTGCCGGTGACGCAGCCGCCGCTCGCGCCCGAGCTGCTTGGCCTGGTCCAGCATGTCGCGGCGTACGAGCGACTTGCGGCCTGCGCCGCGGCCGCCGGCGACGGTGACGCGGCGCGCCGAGCGCTGCTCGCGCATCCGCTCGTGCGTGAGTATCGGCTCGCCGACAGCCTGGCCGGGCGCATGCTGACTCCGGAGGCCTCGTTGTCGCGGACCGGGTCGTGAGCGTGGACGGGCTCGTCGTCGCGGTCGACGGAGGGGGCGTCAAGACCGACCTCGCGTTGCTCGACTCGAGCGGAGCGCTTCTGTCGTATGTCCGGGGCGGTGCGAGCCAGGCTCACTATCAGGGGGTCGATGGCACCGTTGAGGTCCTCGAGGGCCTGCTCGAAGCCGCCGCCACCCGTGCGGGTCTCAACCCGCTCGACCGCCCGGTCGCGTCCACGGCGCAGCTGCTGCTCGCCGGCATGGACCTGCCGGAGGAGCTCGCCGCCTTCCGCGTCGCGATGGGCCAGCGCCAGTGGAGTGAGCGGCTCGTGGTCGGGAACGACACGGAGGCGCTGCTGCGCGCGGGTACCGACCGGGGCTGGGGAATAGCGGTCGTGTGCGGGACCGGGATCAACTGCATCGGCCTCGCCCCCGACGGACGCGAGGCCAGATTCCTGTCGTTCGGTCCGGTGTCCGGCGACTGGGGCGGCGGCCGCGACGTCGGACTCGCCGCCCTGGCTGCCGCGGTGCGCGCCGCCGATGGACGGGGGCCGCGAACCGTCCTCGAGGCTGGCGTACCGGCGCACTTCGGGCTCAGCGGCCCGTTCGAAGTGGCGCGGGCCGTTCATCTGGAGGAGATGCCGATGGCGAGGCTGGGTGAGCTTGCTCCGGTCGTGCTCGCCGCCTGCGACGAGGATCCTGTCGCCGCGGGCATCATCGATCGCCTGGCGCACGAGGTGATCGCGTTCGCGGCAGCGGCGTTGCGCCGCCTCGATCTGACCGGATCCGATCCGGACGTGGTCCTGGGCGGGCGTCTGCTGCGGGCGGTCTCGCCCGAGGTGATCGAGACGATCGCCCGAGCAGTACGGGAGCTGGCGCCGGCTGCGAGCGTTCTGGTCGCCCCGAGCGAGCCGATCATCGGCGCGGCTCTGCTGGGGCTGGATGCGGTGGGGGCGGATTCCGGCGCGCGAGCCCGGGCACGAGCCGAGCTCGATGCCGCGGTGGCCGGGCGCTCAGCCGCCGTCGTCGATCGCCTCGGATAGCAGCGTCGCCACGTCGACCACCCGCAGGTCGGCGCCGGCGCTCTGGACGCCGTCGTCGAGCATCACCGTGCAGAACGGGCAGGCGACCGCGAGCGTGTCGGCGCCGGTGGCGGCGGCCTCGCGGACACGCTCCTCGTTGATCGGCTTGGCGCGCTCCTCCATCCACATGTGGGCGCCGCCGGCGCCGCAGCAGAACGTCTGCTTGCGCGAGCGCTTCATCTCGACGGGCTGTCCGACCGCGGACACGAGCTCCCGGGGCGACTCGACCACGTCGTTGTGGCGCGCGAGGTAGCACGAGTCGTGATAGGTGACCTGGAGCTGCGAGTTGTTGGTCGGCTTGATGCGGCCGTCGCTCACGAGCTTTGCCAGAAGCTCGGAGTGGTGGACGACCTCGTAGCTGCCGCCGAAGTCCGGGTACTCGTTGGCGATCGTGTTGAAGCAGTGCGGGCAGCCGGTGACGATCTTGGTTATCCCGGACTCGTTGAGCGTCTCGACGTTCTGCTCGGCGAACGCCTGGAACACGTACTCGTTGCCGATCCGGCGCGCGGGATCGCCGGTGCAGCTCTCGCGGGGTCCGAGGATCGCGAAGTCCAGGTTCGCGCTCTGCAGCAGCCTGGCGGTCGCCTCCGCGGTCTTGCGCGCTCGCTCGTCGAACGACGAGGCACAGCCGACCCAGTACAGGTACTCGGGCGCGGGGTCGCCCGCTTCGAGCACCTTGACGCCCAGATCTGCGGCCCAGTCGGCGCGCTCGGACTGTGCCTTGCCCCAGGGGTTCGACGCGCGCTCGACGTCGCGGAGCATCTGCTCGGACTCGGTCGGGAAGCTCGACTCGACCATCACCAGGTGCCGGCGGAGGTCGACGATGTGATCGACGTGCTCGATCGACACCGGGCACGCCTGGATGCAGGCGCCGCAGGTCACGCAATCCCAGATGCTGTCGGCCGGAACCGCGTCTGGCACCAGCTGTGCGTCTGGATCTTGCGCGAACACAGCGTCGCGCAGCCCCATGATCACGAGCTTCGGGCTGAGGATCTTGCCGGTGGCGAACGCCGGGCACGCGTCCTGGCAGCGGCCGCACTCCGTGCACGAGAACGTGTCGAGCACCTGCTTCCAGGTCAGGTCGGTCGCGGTGCCGGCGCCGAATCTCAAGTCCTCCTCCGGGATGCCCGGGTCGTCGAACTTGAGGGGCTCGAGCCGCCCGTTGGCACGGGTGCGGCCGAACCAGACGTTGACCGCGGCCACGAAGATGTGGAGGTGCTTGGAGCGGGGGAGGTAGGCGAGGAAGCCGAGGATCGTGAGGACGTGAATCCACACGAACACGCGCTCGAGCACCTTGGTCGCCCGGTTGTCCGCGAACAGGTGCGACAGGGCGTTGGAGACCGGGGACCATTCCGCCGGCCATTCATTCAGGCCGAGCGCGATCCTGGTCGCATGCCAGAGCAGGAGGCTGATCACGATCGTCGCGATCAGGCCCAGGATCAGGTCGGCCTCGCCGAGGTGGCTGCCCTCGAACCGCTTTGGTCTCTGGACCTTCCGGATCCACAGCGCCCCGACCACGCCGACGAGCACGAGCACGCAGAACACGTCGACGAGCAGCGCGTACCAGCCCTGATGGCCGAGCCAGGGCAGCGTGTCGTGCTTGTCGACGATGCCGATCAGCGCGATCAGGATCGTCGGGAGGAGCACCGTGAAGCCCCAGAAGATGAACGCGTGCAGCAGCCCCGGGACCAGTCGCTGGAGCAGCTTGCGCTGGCCGAGCACGATCTCGGCCTCGTTGCGCGCGCGGCGTTGTACGTCGCCCGTGCGCTTGGCCGGCGCCGCTCTCTGTACGAGTGCTGCGAGCAGGCGGACGCGGGTGAAGAACAGCGTGCCGCTCACGGCGAGAGCGGCGGCGAGCGCCAGCGCGGAGATCAGCGAGGCTATCCGCCGCCCCTTGTTCTGCGGATCTCGGCCGAGATCGCCGGCACCACCTCGTGCAGGTCGCCGAACACCGCGTAGTCGGCGCTCGCGAAGATCGATGCCTCGTTGTCGGGGTTGATCGCCATCAGCTTCTTGGCGCCCTTGCAGCCGGCCATGTGCTGCGTGGCGCCGCTGATCCCGCAGGCGATGTACAGCGAGGGCGAGATCTTCGTGCCGGTCTGGCCGACCTGGTCGGTGTGGGGGCGCCAGCCGGCGCTCGTCACCGCGCGCGAGCAGCCGACCGCGGCGCCCAGCAGCTCCGCGAGCTCCTCGATCACGGAGAAGCCCTCCGCCGACCCGACCCCGCGGCCGCCCGAGACCACGACGTCGGCGTCGGCGAGCGACACGCCGGCGGTGACGGCGGCGGTGTGTTCGGACACTCTTACGCTCGCGATCGGGGCGGCCTGCACCAGCTCGACCTCGGTGTCTGCGGCCGGGTCCGTGGCGACCGCGTGAGGAGCGACGGTCAGCAGTGCCGGCGCCCCGTGCAGGCGCGCCTCCTCCAGCAGGCTCCCGCCCCACCGGACGCGCGTCAGCGTGAGCGGGTCGCCGGGAGTCGCTTTGGTGCAGTTCGCGGCGAACGGCAGGTCGAGCATCGCGGCGACGTGGGCGAGCACCTCGTTGCCGCGCTCGGTTCCGGGCGCCACGAGCGCGGTTGGTCCGCGTTCGTGCGTGAGCTGGGTGAGCGCGGTGGCCCATC
>Ga0335078_10019801_pt1 | contig 10000 bp, 7 predicted proteins | sample Lox_Sample_32_FD_206711 | JGI IMG/M metagenome (GOLD analysis project Ga0335078, IMG submission 206711) | Soil microbial communities from Loxahatchee National Wildlife Refuge, Florida, United States - Lox_Sample_3.2 | ecosystem: Environmental > Terrestrial > Soil > Wetlands | place: USA: Florida...
GGAGGGTCGCATCGATCCGCTCATCGGGCGCAAGCTCGAGGTCGAGCGCACCATCGAGATCCTCTGCCGGCGCCGCAAGAACAATCCCCTCTACGTCGGTGAGGCCGGCGTCGGCAAGACCGCGATCGCCGAGGGGCTGGCGCGCCTGATCATCGAGGGCAAGGTCCCCGAGGTGCTGGCGGACTGCACGATCTACGCGCTCGATATGGGCGCGCTCATCGCCGGCACCAAGTACCGGGGCGATTTCGAGAAACGACTGAAGGGCGTCATCACCGAGCTGAAGAAACAGCCCGGCGCCATTCTCTTCATCGACGAGATCCACACCGTCATCGGGGCCGGCGCCGCCTCGGGCGGTGTCATGGATGCTTCCAACCTCATCAAGCCGGTGCTGACCAACGGCGAGATCCGCTGCATCGGCTCCACGACCTATCAGGAGTACCGCGGGATCTTCGAGAAGGATCATGCGCTCGCGCGCCGCTTCCAGAAGATCGACGTCACCGAGCCTTCGGTCGCGGAGACGGTCGAGATCCTGATGGGTCTGAAGGCGCGGTTCGAGGAGCACCACGGCATCACCTACGCGGACGAGGCGCTCAAGGCGGCGGCGGAGCTCGCCGCCCGGCACATCAACGAGCGGCACCTGCCGGACAAGGCGATCGATGTGGTCGATGAGGCCGGAGCGCGACAGCGCCTGAAGCCGATCGCCGAGCGCGAGCCGGTGATCGAAGTCCGGCACGTCGAGGATGTCGTCGCCCGCATGGCGCGCATCCCGGCGAAGAGCGTTTCGACTTCCGACCGGGAGGTCCTCAAGAATCTCGAGCGCAGTCTCAAACTCGTCATTTTCGGTCAGGACCGGGCGATCGAGGCGCTCGCCGCGGCGATCAAGATGGCTCGCTCGGGACTCGGCGATCAGCGCAAGCCCGTGGGCAGCTTCCTGTTCGCGGGCCCGACCGGGGTCGGCAAGACCGAGGTCACCCGCCAGCTTGCCATCGCCATGGGCGTCGAGTTCCTGCGCTTCGACATGTCGGAATACATGGAGCGGCATACGGTCTCGCGCCTGATCGGCGCGCCTCCGGGCTATGTCGGCTTCGATCAGGGGGGGCTCCTCACCGAGGCGATCTCCAAGCATCCGCATTGCGTGCTGCTGCTCGATGAGATCGAGAAAGCTCACCCGGACGTCTTCAACCTGCTGCTGCAGGTGATGGATCACGGGACGTTGACCGACAACAATGGCCGCAAGGCCGATTTCCGCCACGTCATCATCATCATGACGACCAACGCCGGCGCGCAGGAGATGGCGCGACCGTCGATCGGATTCACGCACGCGGATCACGCGAGCGATGGCATGGAGGCGATCCGCCGCTCCTTCACACCGGAGTTCCGCAACCGGCTGGATGCGGTGATCCAGTTTGCGAGCCTCGACCCGGTCACCATCGAGCGGGTGGTCGACAAGCTGGTGGTGGAAGTGGAAATGCAGCTCGAGCAGAAGGGAGTCACCATTTCGCTCGATGATGCGGCCCGTCGCTGGATCGCGGAGAAGGGCTATGACCCGAAGATGGGGGCCCGGCCGATGGCCCGCACCATCCAGGAGCACATCAAGCGGCCGCTGGCGGAGGAGCTGCTGTTCGGCAGGCTGGTGGGCGGCGGGCACGTGCGGGTGTCGGTGGCCGCGGATGGCTCGAAGCTCGAGCTCGAATGCATCCCGAACAATCAGCCGGAGCTGATCGAAAGCAAGTGAGGGGCGGGAGGCGCCGCGGCCGGCCCCGAGCCCTCGAGTCTTATCGGCCGCGGTAGATGATGCGGCCCTTGCTCAGGTCATAGGGCGTCATTTCCACCGTGACCTGATCGCCTGTGAGGATGCGGATGTAGTTTTTCCGCATCTTGCCGGAAATGTGCGCGGTCACCACGTGGCCGTTCTTCAGCTTCACGCGGAAGGTGGTGTTGGGCAGGGTCTCCACCACCTCACCCTCCATCTGGATCGCGTCTTCTTTGGACATATTGCCCTAATCGTCTCGGGGGCGCGCATTGGAGCACAAAGGCCGCAGGTCTGCAATTTACGCGCCGCAAAGGCGCCGTCAGGCGCCTCTTGGCCAATCAACAACATCGAGCGACCCCCACTTCTCGAGCAGCGTCTGAAACTGCGCGCGGGGGATGCTGCGCGCTCCGAGACTCTCCAAATGCCGCGAGGCGAGCTGGCAGTCGATCACGGCGATGCCGCTGCGCCGGCACAGGGCCACCAGATGCGCGAGCGCCACTTTGGAGGCATCCCGCACCCCGCTGAACATGGATTCGCCGAAGAAGACGCCTCCCAGGCGCACGCCGTAGAGTCCGCCGACGAGCTCTCCCCCGAGCCGCGCCTCGATGCTGTGGGCGCGGCCGAGGTGGTGGAGCTCGAGGTACGCCTCGCGCATCTCCGGGGTGATCCAGGTGCCGAGGCTGTGAGGCCGGGGAGCGGCGCAGCCATCGATCACCGCCGGGAAGTCCTCGTCCACGCTCAGACGGAAGCCGCCGTTGCGCAGCGTCTTGCCGAGGCTGCGGCTCATGCGGAATTCCTGCGGAAAGAGCACGGCGCGCGGGTCCGGAGACCACCAGAGGACGGGCTGCCCCGGCGAATACCAGGGGAAGATGCCGCGCCGGTAGGCGGCCAGCAGCCGCGCCGGCGAGAGATCACCGCCCGCCGCCAGAAGGCCCGCGGGATCATCGAGCGCCTGCTCCGGTGGCGGAAACCACTCCGGGGCGTCCTTCGGCGAGAGCCAGGTGATCGTCTTCACGGGCCTTTCAAACGGGCGCTTTGCGGTAGGGCACGTGCGCACGGACCTCAGCGGCATATTCATCGATGGCGCCCCCTTCGCGCTCGAGGTAATCGCCGATTGCCTCGCGAAAGGCGGCATCGGCGATGTGGTGCGCGGACCATGTGAGCGTGGGCTCGAAGCCGCGGCTCACCTTGTGCTCGCCCTGGGTGCCGGGCTCGAATCGCGCGATGCCCCGCTCGATGCAGAACTCGATCCCCTGGTGATAGCAGGCCTCGAAATGCAGGCTGTGATGCTCGGCCGCCGAACCCCAGTAGCGCCCGTAGAGGGCTTCGGGCGAGCAGAAGAATATTGCCGCGGCCACCGGCGTGTCGTGCTGCCGGAAGCGGTGCAGGGCGATCTTCACCATGAGCGCCTCGCCGAGCGTGCGCTGAATCTCACGGAAGAACTCCAGGGTGAGATAGGGCTCGTTCCCGTGACGTAAAAAGGTATCGCGGTGAAAGGCGTAGACGCTCTCGAGGAGCGGCGGATCGAGCTCGGCGCCGAAGCGCGTCTCGAAACGGATGCCCGCCTCGGCGACGCGACGGCGCTCGCGGCGCGCCTTCTTGCGCTTCTCGGCGGTGAAGGTCTCGAGATAATCCTCGAAGCTTCGATAGCCGCGGTTGCTCCAGTGAAACTGACAGTCGCGCCGCAGCAGCCAGCCGGATCGCCCGCAGGCCGCGCGCGAGGGCTCATCGAGGAAGAGCGCATGGACCGAGGACAGACGGCGGCTCGAGGCTTCGGTCTCGAGCGCATCGAGCAGTCGCGTCGCCAGGAGGGCGCGGTCGAGCCCCGGACGAACGAGCAACCGTGATCCGGTGGCGGGAGTGAAAGGCACCGCGACGATGAGCTTGGGGTAATACCGCCTGCCGTACCGCGCGTACGCCTGGGCCCAGGCGAAATCGAACACGAACTCTCCGTAGGAGTGCGTCTTGATGTAGGCCGGCGCGGCTGCCGCGAGTCCCGCTTCATCGCTCAGCGTGAGTGGCCTCGGCTCCCAGCCCGTGCCGGCGCCCACACACCCGGTGTGCTCGAGCGCCGCCAGGAACTCGTGCCGCAGGAACGGGCAGGCCGTTCCGGCGAGCGCATTCCACTCGCGCGGCGCGATCTCATCGATACTGGAATGAACCTTCGCCCGCACCGTGCTCCTCGCCGTGCCCGTCGCCGCCATCCTCCCCGGTGCTCCCACTAGTGCGCCGGCGTCTCCAGGCTCTCGAGATAGCGGTCGGCATCGAGTGCGGCCATGCAGCCCGCACCGGCCGAGGTGATCGCCTGGCGATAGACGTGATCGGCGACGTCCCCCGCGGCAAACACGCCCGGGACGCTGGTCGCCGTCGAATCCCCGTCCGTGCCGCTCCTCACGCGGATGTAGCCGTTGCGCATCTCGAGCTGCCCGGCGAAGATCCGCGTGTTCGGCTCGTGGCCGATCGCGACGAAGAGACCGGAAACCGGGAGCCGGCGCACCTCGCCGTCCTTCAGGGACTTCAGCCGCACGCCGTTCACGCCCTGATCATCTCCCAACACCTCATCGACGCCGTGGTTCCAGACGATCGAGGCCTTGCCGGCTTCGACCTCGCGGAACAGCCGGTCCTGCAGGATCTTCTCCGCCCGCAGGCGATCGCGGCGGTGCACCAGGGTCACGTGCTCGGCGATATGCGAGAGATAAATCGCCTCCTCGACGGCGGTGTTGCCTCCGCCGATCACGGCGACCCGTTGCCCGCGGAAGAAGAACCCGTCGCAGGTCGCGCAGGCCGACACCCCGCGGCCGCGGAACTTCTCCTCCGAGGAAAGCCCCAGGTATTTGGCGGTCGCGCCGGTGGCGATGATGAGCGCATCACAGGTATAGGTGTGCACGTCACCCTGCAGGCGAAGCGGACGCGCCGAGAGGTCGGCCGTGTGCACGTGATCGCTCACGATCTCGGTTTTGAACCGCTCCGCGTGCCGGCGCATGCGCTCCATGAGCGCCGGTCCCTGCAGCCCTTCGACATCGCCCGGCCAGTTGTCGACGTCGGTGGTGGTCATGAGCTGGCCACCGGTTTCGACCCCGGTGATGAGCAGCGGCGCACGATTGGCCCGCGCCGCGTAGACCGCTGCGCTGTAGCCTGCGGGGCCGGAGCCCAGGATGATGAGTCGGCTGTGCCGGGGAGTGGTCATCGGAATTTTCAGGTCCTGCGGATTAATGCGGCCCGGCGGGCATACTAGCAAGTGCGCGGCGGATGCGCCCCGGGCTCCCGCGGAAGAGGGATGGCGCGGCGCGAGGCTTCAAGGGTCCGGATCGATGGCCCGGAACGCCGCCGGTCCCGGCGAATGGCCAGTGGCGCCGCCCGCAGCTTAATATCATAGTCTCTCGTTCACCCTTCACGGAGCCGTCGGAATTGGCCGAATCGCAGGCGCAGGCGCGCCCCATCCGCTTTACCGCCGCCGTCGCGCGCGGTCTGCGCGAGAGCGCGGTCATCGCCATCGGGGTGGCGGCGATCGTGTTGCTCATTGCACTCGCCACCTATAGCGCGTGCGACCCCGGTTTCACGGTGGCGGGCGCCTGTCCCGGGAACGGTCCCGCTGTGCACAACCGTATCGGCGTGGTGGGGGCCTGGCTCGCCGATGCGCTTTTCTTCCTTCTCGGCCGGCCGGCCTATCTCGTGCCTCTGATGCTCGGCGCGAGCGCCTGGATGGTGCACCGGCACGCTCCGGCGGAGCCCGCCTCTCGAATCAACTCCCTGGTGCGCACCAGCGGATTTCTGTTGCTGCTCGTCGCCAGCTGCGGGCTCGCCACCCTCAACTGGCATTCGGGCGTGCTGCGCTACACCGCGGGAGGCGTCCTCGGCACGGGGATCGGCGATGGGCTCGAGGACGGCCTCGGATTTCTCGGGGCGAATCTCCTTTTACTGGCCGCCTGGATGGCGGCCCTGTCGCTGTCGTTCGAGGTCTCCTGGTTCACGGCGATGGATCGGCTGGGAGGCTGGACTTGGGCCGGCATCGGCTGGCTGCGCGAGCGGCGCGCCAGCGCGAAGGATGTCGCCATGGGCAAGGAGCGGCGCGCGGCGCGCCGCGATTCGGTGGTGAGCGAGCAGAAGCGCGTGGCCGCACGCACCCCGCCGAAGATCGAGCCGCCGGCGCCCATGATGCAGAAGAGCGAGCGCGTGGAGAAGGAGCGGCAGGTGCCGCTTTTCGATCCGCCGAAGGCGGGCGAGCTGCCGCCGCTCTCGCTCCTCGATGACCCGCCGGTGCGCGAGCCGCTTTATTCCGCCGAGGCGCTCGAGGCGCTCTCCCGGCTGGTGGAGATGAAGCTGAAGGACTTCGCCATCGATGCGGAGGTCGTTGCGGTGCAGCCCGGCCCCGTCGTGACGAGATTCGAGCTGCGGCCGGCGCCCGGCGTGAAGGCCAGCCAGATCACGACGCTGTCCAAGGATCTGGCGCGGGCGCTCTCGGTGTTGAGCGTGCGCGTGGTGGAGGTGATTCCGGGCAAGAGCGTCATGGGACTCGAGATCGCGAACGAGAAGCGGGAGATCGTCACCCTGGGGGAGATCATCCGTTCGAAGGCGTATGACGAGCTGCACTCGCCGATCGCGCTCGCGCTCGGCAAGGACATCGGCGGGCAGCCCATGGTCGCCGACCTCGCGCGCATGCCGCACCTGCTCATCGCGGGCACCACGGGCTCCGGCAAATCGGTCGCCATCAACGCGATGGTGCTTTCGCTCCTTTATAAGTCCACCGCCGAGCACGTGCGGCTCATCATGATCGACCCGAAGATGCTGGAGCTCTCGGTGTACGAGGGCATTCCGCATCTGCTCGCACCGGTGGTCACCGACATGAAGCAGGCGGCGAACGCGCTGCGCTGGTGCGTGGCGGAGATGGAAAGGCGGTATCAGCTGATGGCCGCGCTCGGGGTGCGCAACATCGCGGGCTTCAATCGGCGGGTCAAGGAGGCGAACGACGCCGGCAAACCCATCCTCGATCCGGTGATGCTGCAGCGCGCCGCCAACGATCCGAGCATCGACCAGCGGACCATCGAGACGCTGGTGCCGCTGCCCTACGTGGTGGTGGTCATCGACGAGCTCGCCGACCTCATGATGATCGTCGGCAAGAAGGTCGAGGAGCTGATCGCGCGGCTCGCGCAGAAGGCGCGCGCCTCCGGCATTCACCTCGTGCTCGCCACCCAGCGGCCGTCGGTGGATGTCATTACCGGACTCATCAAAGCCAACATTCCCTGCCGCATCGCCTTCCAGGTGTCGGCCAAGGTCGACTCGCGCACCATCCTCGATCAGATGGGCGCCGAAACCCTGCTCGGCCACGGCGACATGCTCTACCTGCCTTCCGGTACCTCCTTGCCGACGCGCGTGCACGGCGCTTTCGTCTCGGACCAGGAAGTCCATCGGGTGGTCGAGGCGTTGAAGACGGTGACGCCGCCTGACTACATCGAGGAAGTGCTGTCCGGACCCCGGGCGCCGATACCGGGTCTCGCCGGGGAAGAGGACGAAGGCGGCGGCGCGCTGCAGGATCCGGAACAGGACGCGCTCTACGACGAGGCCGTCCGCATCGTTCTCAGCGAGAGAAAGCCCTCGATCTCCTACGTGCAGCGGCGGCTCAAGATCGGCTACAACCGCGCGGCGCGGCTCCTCGAGGCGATGGAGATCGCAGGTCTCGTGGGGCCGCTGCAGGCGAACGGCTCGCGGGAAGTGCTGGCCCCCGCGCCTTCGGAAGACTGAGCATGTTGAAAAGAGCGACGCAGGGCTTTCTGCTCAACCGACCGCGTACGATGGCGGCGCTCGGGGTCAGCGCAATCGCGATGAGGCTACTGCTCGCGCCAGCCGCGCCGGCCGCGATTGCGCCGGCGGCGGCGAGCGGCGGGGTCGCGGCGACCGCTCCCGCCCCGACGCCACCCTCACCCCAGGCGCCGACCCCGCTCGATCGCTTTCTCGAGCACTTGCAAACCCTGCAGGTGACCTTCCTGCAGACGGTCGCCGATGCCCAGGGCGCCGAAGTCGGCCGCTCCTCGGGAACCCTGACTGTCGAGCGGCCGGGGAAATTTCGCTGGGATATCCATCCCGAGCCTGCGCCCCCGGCGGGCGGGGTGCCGGCGGGCGCAGCGGGCACGACACACCCGCAGGGCGCGGCAGGTGCGCCGGGAGCCGCCGAGACGGGCGGTCAGCTCATGGTCTCCGACGGCCGCAACCTCTGGTATTTCGACCGCGATCTCGAGCAGGTGACCGTGAGACCGGTGACGGCGGCGCTGTCGGCAACTCCGGCGATGTTGCTTTCAGGAACCGTCGATGTGCATCGACACTTCACCGAGAACGCCATCGGCATGCGCGAGGGGCTCGACTGGGTATACGTCGAGCCGCGCGGCACCCAGGCGGATTTCAAGAGCTCGCTCTTCGGCTTCGACCGGAAGGGAACGCTGCAGCGGATGATTCTCGAGGACAAGCTCGGGCAGACCATCACCATCCTCTTCAAGGACGTCGAGCTCAACGTGCCCGTGCCAGCCAAGGAGTTCACCTTCACTCCGCCGCCCGGGGCGGACGTGATCGGAACTCCCGTTCAGTGACCGACGCCGCCTCGAGCGCACCCGACTCCTCGCGACCGCTCGCCGACCGCATGCGGCCGCGATCGCTCGAGGAAGTGGTCGGCCAACAGCATCTGCTCGGTCCCGGCAAGCCGCTGCGAATCGCCATCGAGTCGGGTCGCCTGCACTCGCTCATCTTCTGGGGTCCTCCGGGCACCGGCAAAACGACGCTGGCGCGGCTCATCGCCCGGCGGGCCGATGCGCAGTTCATCCAACTCTCGGCGGTGATGGCGGGGGTCAAGGACATCCGCGCGGCGGTGGAGAAGGCGCGCGAAGCGCGCGCCGCGAGCGGGCGCCCGACACTGCTCTTTCTCGATGAGGTCCACCGATTCAACAAGGCGCAGCAGGACACTTTCCTGCCGTACCTCGAGGACGGTACGCTGACCTTCGTCGGCGCGACCACCGAGAATCCCTCCTTCGAGGTCGTGAGCGCGCTCCTCTCCCGCGCGCGCGTGTACGTGCTGCGATCGCTCAACACGGCGGACATCGAATCGCTCCTGAAGCTGGCGCTGTCCGATGCCGCACGGGGACTCGGCCAGGCGGGAGTGAGCGCCGAGCCGGCGGCCCTCGAGCTGATCGCGAAGGCGGCGGACGGCGACGGCCGACGTGCGCTCAACATGCTCGAGCTGGCGGCGGGACTCGCGGAAACCTCGGCCAGCGGTCCGCGGCTCATCACGCTCGATTTCGCCCAGGAGGTCGCGAGCGGCGGCCGGCGGCGATTCGACAAAGGGGGCGATCAGTTCTACGACCAGATTTCCGCATTGCACAAGGCGGTGCGTGGCACCGATCCGGATGCGGCGCTCTACTGGCTGTGCCGCATGCTCGATGGCGGTTGCGATCCGCTCTATATCGCCCGGCGCGTGGTCCGCATGGCCGTGGAGGACGTCGGGATCGCCGACCCGCGGGCTTTCGCGCTGACGTTGGATGCCTGGGAGGCCTACGATCGCCTGGGCTCGCCCGAAGGGGAGTTGGCAATCGCCAACGCGGTGGTGTATCTCGCCTGCGCGCCGAAGAGCAATGCCGTGTACGTCGCGATGGGGGAGGCGATGGCCGACGTCGAGCAGTACGGGACGCTCGATGTGCCGCTGCGACTGCGTAATGCGCCGACGCGCCTCATGAAGGGTTTGGGTTACGGCGCCGGGTATCGCTATGCGCACGATGAGCCGGATGCTTACGCGGCCGGCGAGCGCTATCTGCCGGAGGAGATGCCGGATAGGCGATACTACCGTCCCATGCCGCGCGGGCTCGAGCTGAAGATCGGCGAAGCGCTGCAACGACTGAGGAACAAGACTCCATGATCGATCCGAAGCTGCTGCGCTCCGACCCCGAGGCGGTCGCCGGCAATCTGGCGCGGCGAGGCTACACACTCGATGTGGGCGCGCTGCGCGCTCTCGAGGAGAAGCGCAAGACCTGGCAGGTGGAGTCGGACCGCCTGCGCGCCGAGCGCAATGCCAACGCCAAGGCCGTCGGCATGGCCAAGGGGCGGGGCGAGGATGCCTCCGCGCTGCTCGCGCGCGGCGAGGCGCTCACCGGCGAGCTCGCGGTGGCGGAGGCCGAGCTGACGGCCGTCCAGCAGGCGCTCGAAAGCGCCCAACTCGCATTGCCCAATCTGCTGCACGACACGGTACCCGAGGGGCGCAGCGAGGCGGAT
>Ga0335078_10019802_pt1 | contig 10000 bp, 7 predicted proteins | sample Lox_Sample_32_FD_206711 | JGI IMG/M metagenome (GOLD analysis project Ga0335078, IMG submission 206711) | Soil microbial communities from Loxahatchee National Wildlife Refuge, Florida, United States - Lox_Sample_3.2 | ecosystem: Environmental > Terrestrial > Soil > Wetlands | place: USA: Florida...
GCTGGCAAAACATTGTGGTGGGCGACCCGCTTTGCAAGCTCGCCAGGTGAGGCGCGGGGCGAATCGCCGGTGCTTGGGGGTGCTGAACGCCCCAACACGCGCTGTTTTCTTATATACTCGTTTGTCGCTCTGGAGCGACCTCATGGACCTGAATCCGACGCCGCAAGAACGGCAATTTCGAGACGAGTTGCGCGCCTGGCTCGAGACGCATGCGCCGCGCGATTGGGAAGCGCGGCAATCCGCCACCGGGAGCCTGGAAGCGCGCTTCGCATTCCTCCGCGAATGGCAGCGCCAGGTGTACGAGGGCGGTTGGGCCGGTTTGTCGTGGCCCAAGCAATACGGCGGCCGCGGCGCCACCCTGATGGAGAAAGCGATCTTCACCGAGGAGTTGGCGCGCATCGGAGCGCCTCCCCTGCCGGGCATTCTCGGCCTCGAGTTGGTGGGGCCGACGCTGATCGCTTTCGGCAGCGAAGTGCAGAAGCAGCGTTATTTGGCCAAGATCCTCAGTGGCGAGGAGATCTGGTGCCAGGGCTTCTCGGAGCCCAACGCCGGCTCGGACCTGGCGGCTTTGCGTACCGAAGCCAAACTCGAAGACGGGCACTTCCTGGTCAGCGGCCAGAAGGTGTGGACCAGTTACGGTTGGGCCTCGGATTGGTGCGAGCTGGTGGTGCGTACCGACGCGAGCGCGGAGAAACATAAAGGCCTGACGGTGTTGCTGGTGGACATGCGCTGTCCGGGCGTGGAAGTGCGGCCGCTGCGGCAGATGACGGGCGAAACGGAATTCAACGAGTTGTTCTTCGATAACGTGCGCGTGCCGGTGGAGAACGTGGTGGGCCGCATTCACAACGGCTGGGTACGCTGATGCACGAGCGCGCGCTGTTGGGCGCCGGTCTGCAGATCACCTTCAAGCGGCAGTTCGCGCGGCTGGTGGAGTTGGCGCACAGGACCGAACGCAACGGGCGGCCGGCGGCGGAGGATCCGGTGATCCGGCAAAAACTGGCGCAAAGCTATGCGGAGATCGAGATCATGCGGCTGAACCAGATGCGCGCCATCAGCCGCGTGATCGAGACGGGCATGCCGGGGCCGGAGGGCTCGATTCAGAAAATCTTCTGGAGCGAGCTGAATCAGCGATTCCAGCAGATCGCGATGGAAGTGCTGGGTCCTTACGGCCAGTTGACCCACGGGAGCGAATGCGCCGTCGATGAAGGCCAGTGGGCCTATGCGTATCTGCGGGCGCGCGGCAACACTATTGAAGCGGGCACGTCCGAGATCCAGCGCAACATCGTGGGACACTTCGTGCTGGGATTGCCCAAGAGTTACTGAGGAGGCCGCCATGCAATTCGGCTTGACGGAAACGCAACAGGTATTGAAGAATTCGGCGCGCGAGTTCTTCTCCGCGGAATGCGCCATCGGCGAAGTACGGCGGCTGATGGAAACCGATACCGCCTCCGATGCCGGGCTGTGGCGAAAGATGGCGAACCAGGGCTGGACCGGCATCATTTTCGGCGAAGAATACGGAGGGCTCGGCCTGGGTCTGGTGGAGATGGCCGTGGCGCTCGAAGAGATGGGCCGCGTGCTGCTGCCGGGGCCGTATCTCGCGACGGTGCTGCAGGCGGGCGTGGCGGTGGACGCGGCAGGCGATCCCGCGCAGAAACAGAAATATCTTTCGCGCATCGCGGTGGGGGAGGCGCACGGCACGCTGGCTTTACTCGAAGCCGATGCCCGTTGGGAGCCGGAAGCCGTCCGGATGCCGGCGCATCCCACACGCGCCGGCGCCGCATTGACTGGCCGGAAGATGTTCGTCCCGGATGCGGCAGCCGCGGATCTCTTAATCGTGGCGGCGCGCCGCGGTGCGGACCTCGGGCTGTTCGTCGTTCCGCGGGACGCGCCGGGTTTGGCGATCGCGCCGCTGGCGGCTATCGATGGCACGCGCAAACTCTATCGGGTCGACTTCGACGGTGTGCCCGTCAGGGAAGAGGACATCCTGGCGGCCGGGGATCCGGCGCATCGGGCGCTCGAACGCGCGTTGGCGGTCGCGACGGTAGGGCTGGCCGCGGAAATGGTGGGCGGGATGCAGCGCGTGATGGAGATCGCGGTCGAGTACGCCAAGACGCGCAAACAGTTCGGCAAGCCGATCGGCCAGTTCCAGGCGGTTCAGCATCTGTGCGCGGATATGCTGCTGCTGACGGAAAGCTCCCGTTCGGCGGCGTACTACGCGGCGTGGGCGTTGCAGGAGCACGCGCCCGAGGCGCCTGTGGCGGTCTCCATTGCGAAGGCCTACGCGAGCGACGCGTATCGCGAGGTGGGCAACCGCGGGATTCAGGTGCAGGGCGGCATGGGATTCACGTGGGAAAACCACGTGCACCTGTACTACAAGCGGGCCAAGGCGAGCGAGCTGATGTTCGGGGACGGCGCGTATCACCGCGAGCGCATCGCCCGCCTGGTGATCGATGCCCCTCGATGCGCGGCGTAGCCGTGGCGCAAGCTTCCACGTGCCCCGCGCCGGACATGAATTATGACACCACTCAAACAGTTATTCGATCTCACCGGCCAAGTGGCCCTGGTCACGGGAGGCTCACGCGGGCTTGGTGAAGAGATCGCCGAGGGTCTCGCCGAAGCGGGCGCATCCCTGATGCTGCTGGCGCGGCGCGAGCAGTGGCTCACCCCGGCGGTGGAAGCCATGCAGAAGCGCGGGTTCCGTTGCGAAGGAGCATTGTGCGATGTCTCCAAGCCGGCCGACGTGCAGAGCGCCGTGCGCCAGACGATGGGCGCCTATGGCCAGATCGATATTCTGGTCAACAACGCGGGCGTGACCTGGGGCGCGGCGGCCGAGGAGATGCCCCTTGAAAAGTGGGAGTCGGTGCTGGCGGTGAATCTCACGGGCGCGTTTCTGTTCTCGCAGGCGTGCGGGCGCGAGATGATCAAGCGCAAATACGGCCGCGTCATCAACGTGGCTTCGATTGCCGGTTTGAAAAGCTCCATGCCGCAGGGGATTCATTACGCCGGCTACGCGGCCTCCAAGGCCGGGCTGCTGGGCCTGACGCGCGAACTTGCCGCGCAGTGGGCGCCCCACAATATCCGTGTGAACGCCATTGCGCCGGGATTTTTCCCATCGCGTATGACCGAGAAGGTTCTGGAAGCGGCCCAGCCTTATATCGAGTCCGGCATCCCGATGGCGCGCGTCGGGAATCCGGGCGAGCTGAAAGGCGTCGCGGTCTTCCTTGCCGCGCCCGCGTCCAATTACATTACCGGGCAAACGATCGTAGTCGACGGCGGCGCTACCATCGTATGAGATGGGGTTGGTTTCATTCGTCCTGCTGTTGTTGGCGGCGCGGACTGCCGATGTCACATTCGCGCGTGATGTAGCGCCGATTCTCTACCGGCACTGCGCGGCTTGTCACCGGCCGGGCGAGGTCGCGCCGTTTCCGCTGCTCACCTACGCGGATGCGGCCAAACGCGCGGCGCTGATCGCCACGGTGACCGCCAGCCGCTATATGCCCCCGTGGGAACCGGAGCCGGGCTATGCCCATTTCCTGGGCGCGCGGCGGTTGAGCGATCGGGACATCGCCACACTGCGGCACTGGGCGCAGGCTGGCGCACCCGAGGGCGATCCCTCGCAGCTTCCGCCCGCGCCCCATTTTCCCGATGGATGGCAACTCGGCACGCCCGATCTGGCGGTGCGCATGCCCACACCGTTTGCGGTGGCGGCCGACGGACCCGACCTCTACCAATGCATCGTGATTCCGCTGCATCTCACAGAGGACAAATACGTGCGCGCCCTGGAATTTCGGCCCGGCGCCCGCCGCGTCGTGCATCACGCGCTGTTCCTGCTGGATGCGGCACACATCGCACGCCGGAACGGCGACGCGTATTCCTGTTTTGGCACGCCGGGCTTTCTGCCGAGCGGAGCACTCGGAGGATGGACGCCGGGCATGCAGCCGGAGCGTATTCCGGAAGGGCTCCAACGGATCTTGCGCAAAGGCTCCGACCTGGTGCTGCAGGTCCACTATCATCCGACCGGCAAGCCGGAAACCGACCAGTCCACGCTGGGACTGTACTTCGCCAAAGAGCCGCCGGCGAAGTGGGTCGCGGACATCGCGCTGGGCTCGCACCAGATCGACATCCCGGCGGGCGAACGTTCCTATAAAGTGCGCGACCACTTCACGACACCAGTGGATGTGCAGGCCATCGGGATCATCCCGCACGCGCATTACATCTGCAAAGACATGCAGGGTTGGGCGATTCTGCCGGACGGGAGCAGGAAGTGGCTCATTTGGATTCGCGATTGGAACTTCAACTGGCAGGAGCAGTACCGCTATGCCGCGCCCGTGAAACTGCCGGCCGGCACGCGGCTGGAGATGGAGTTTACTTACGACAATTCCGACGCGAATCCGCGCAACCCGAATCATCCGCCGCGGCGCGTCGTGTGGGGCCCGGCGACCACGGACGAAATGGCCGGGCTGCACGTGCAGGTCGTGCCGGAGGATATGGCGGACTGGCAGGAGTTGGGGCAGGCCCTGTGGGGAAAAGTCATGCGCATGGTGGGCGGCGGATTCTATCGCAAACCGGATTGACCTCGCCCGAGCGCGGTTGTAACGTGAGGGCATGCCTGACGAGATTCGCAGAATTGAGTACTTCGCTGCGACCGTGCCGGACAAGCCCGGCGAAGCGGCGCGCATCCTGAACGCCCTGGAGACCGCCGGCGTGAACCTGATCGCTTTTTCAGGATTCCCGCAAGGCGCACGCAAGGCTCAACTTGATTTCATGGCGGAAGACAGCACCGCGTTCAAGAAGGCGGCGCGCGCGGCCGGATTGACACTGGGGCCGAAGAAAACCGGATTCCTCGTGCAAGGCGAGGATCATCCGGGAGCGGCGGCGGCGATTGCACGCACGCTTTCCCAAGCCGGCATCAACCTGACTTCGATGCAGACGATTTGCGCCGGCGGCGGACGTTTTGGCGGCTTGTTCTGGGTGAAGCCCGCGGACTTGCGGAACGCCACCAAGATCCTCGGGGCGAAGTAATACTCGCGTTAGCAGAGCTGCTCATTTTGCGGCGGACTTCAGTCGCGCGGGGCCAGCTCCTCCGAGTCATGCGTGACGCCTGATTCGGCCCGGCCTGCCACGTGGCCAGCCTGGCGGGAAACCGGTAGTGACGCGCCGGCTCAGTGGGGCGGAGCACACATCGCTCCGTCCCGTGTCCGGCTAAGAGTACCCTGCGGTGGGCACGAGAAATCGCGCCGCACCTGCGCCTTGCTATGATCGATTCTCGACATGCTCGTCACTTCCCGGATCGCGGTGTTCTGCGCCGCCCTGTGGACTGCCATGCCCTCCAATTGCCAGGAACGAACGCAGGCGCGGTCCATGGTGATCTCGAAACATGGAATCGTCGCCACCAGTCAGACTCTGGCCTCGCAGGCCGGGGCCCAAGTGCTGGCGCGCGGCGGATCCGCCATGGATGCCGCCATCGCCGCCAACGCCGTGCTCGGCCTGGTCGAGCCCATGAGCAGCGGGATCGGCGGCGACCTATTCGTCATTTACTGGGAGGCCAAGACCGGCAAGCTTACCGGCCTGAACGCCAGCGGTTGGTCGCCGCGCGGCCTCACCATCGACTTCCTGAAATCCGAGGGCCGTTACGGCATGCCGCAGGATGGCATCCACTCGGTGACCGTGCCGGGGTGTGTGGATGGCTGGGAAAAGCTGCACAAACGTTTCGGACGGCTCACTTGGCACGAGCTTTTCAATCCCGCGATTTATTACGCGGAGCAGGGTTTCCCGGTGACCGAAATCATTCAGGACACCTGGAAGTCGGCGGCGGGCAAACTGTACGGCGACGAAGCGGGCCGCCGGATCTTTCTGCCCGAAGGCAAGCCTCCCGAGGTGGGGCAAGTCTTCCGCAACCGGCGGCTGGCCGCGGCGTACTCGCTGATCGCCGCGGAGGGCGCCGCGGCTTTTTATCGCGGCGGGTTGGCGCGCGCCATCCTCAAGACCTCGGCCCGGCTGGGCGGCAAACTATCCGCGGCCGACCTCGCCGAATTTCAATCCGAATGGGTCGAGCCGGTGTCCACAGATTACCGCGGGTGGAAGGTTTATGAACTGCCCCCGAACAGCCAGGGCGTCGCCGCGCTGGAGATGCTGAACATCCTGGAAACATTTCCCGTGTTCCAGTACGCTTCCGACAGCGTGGATGCCTTGCACTGGAAGATCGAAGCGCAGAAACTGGCTTATCAGGACCTGCGCCGGTACGTGGCGGACCCGAGATTCGCGCAGATTCCCACCGGCGGGATTCTCTCCAAGACTTACGCCCGCGAACGCGCGGCGCTCGTCAACCGCAATGAGGCCAACTGCGAACCGGCGCCGGGCAAGCCACCGGCCACCGCGGGCGACACGATCTATCTGGCGGCCATCGATAGCGAAGGCAATATCGCGTCGCTGATCCAGAGCGTCTATCTGAGTTTCGGCTCCGGCGTGGTGGTCGACGAATTCGGTTTTCACCTGCAAAACCGCGGTGCGCTGTTTGAGCTGGACCCGCAACACCCCAATGCGCTCGCGCCCCGGAAACGGCCGTTGCACACCCTCATTCCGGCCTTCATGGAAAAAGATAACATCCACATCGGCTTCGGCATCATGGGTGGCTATAATCAGGCGCAGGCGCACGCCCAGTTCGTGTCGAACCTGGTGGATCACAACTTGAATATACAGGCCGCGCTGGAGGCTCCCCGCTTCACGAAGCTGACGTTCGGCGGCTGCGACGCGATGATCGAAAACCGTGTGCCCGCCGATGTGCGCGCGGCCCTTTCCGCGCGCGGCCACGATCTGGAAGTGTTGGGCGCCTACTCAGGCTGGATGGGCGGCGGACAGGTCGTCCTGCGCGATTCCGGAGCCAAAGTCAATTACGCGGCTTCCTCGCCACGCAAGGACGGGGCGGCCATCCCCGAGGCGCCCCCTTATTTTGCTCCGCGGGCCGCCGCCGGCCACTGACGCGCGGTCACCAAACCACCGCGCTCCGCGCGCGATGCGTCATTGAGGATTCACCTGGATGATCGCCATCATACCGGCGTCTTCGTGATCCAGAATGTGGCAATGATAAACGAACCGGCCCGCGATCTGAGGTTCGCGAAAATCCATGCGAAGCGTCACCGTCGGGTAAGCGCCGGACCCGCTCCATGGCGGAACGATTACGGTATCCCGCAGTTCCGGAGTGGCGAACGGCACGCCACTGACCGCCAGAAACAGAAAGTGGATCTGGTGAATGTGAAACGCGTGACTCTCGCCGGTACGGTTCTCGATCGTCCAGTCTTCCACGGCGCCGACCGTGGTGGTAATGGCGGGCGGATCGGACATGCTGAACACCTTCGGCTTCTGTCCATCCACCGTGATGAAAAACTCGGTTGGACCGTTCGATCCGTTGGTGGCCTCCGCAAAATAGATCTTGCGCTTTGCCGTGGGCGTAGCCGTGTCCAATCCCGCGAAGCGCAGCGGCGTATTGGATGCCGGTCCGGCGGCCGCAGGCAGCGCGGGGGGCTCCTGGGCATCCGCGCTGGCCTGGATGGAAGCCAGCTCCTGCGGCGGATTCGGGTTGCCGATCGGCCCGGTGTTGAAACCGACCTGCTGAAAGGTAGCGGTCTGGTTCGCGGCGGGACCTTGCACGATGAATTCCGCCCGTCCGGCGGGAGGGATCGTGATGGTGGTGGTCTGGGTAGTCTCCTTCACCGGAATGCCGTCCAATTCGATTACTTCCACTTCCTGGGGCTTTACTCCGAACCAGATCTGCAGATTGAGGAAGGCCTGTGAGGAGGCATTCGCGACGCGCCAAAATTCCTTGACGCCGGGTTTCATCTGGATGATCGGGGATGGCGAGAAGGGCGCCAGCGCCGGTTCGTAATTCAGCGTCAATTGACTCGGTCCCGGCAGCCAGGAATTGGGATTCGTAAATTGCTGCCGGACGATAAACACCCGCTCCGGAAGGCCGGCCACTTGCGGCTTCAGTTTCTCGATGCCGCCAATGATCAAAGCTCCCGGCGACCCGCCATTGACTTGCAGCGTGACGACGCCGTGAAGATGCGGATGGTACCAATACATGCCGGGAGCGTCGTTCTTGGGAATCTGAAAGTTGTACTGAAACGGCGCATCCGTGTTCTCGATGTCGGTCATCAGGATCTCGTCCTGATGGCATGTGGGCGGGATATTCAAACCGTGAAAATGAATGTTGGTGGAGGTGGCGGCCATGGTCCCGCCGCTGCAGGGGTCGCCCGGCGTGGCCCGGCCGGTCATTCCCGCCATCGCCGCCTTGGACATCGCCCCTTTTGGCGCGGGAGGCGGTGGCGGCAGATACGTCAAGCGATTGGTCAAGTTAAGAACGAGCTGGTCACCCGGATTGAGGCGTAGCGTGGGCGCTTCCACGGCTCCCTGACTGGTCAGGTAGATATAACACTCATGCAAGTATCCGGCGGTGTCAAAAGAACTGCGGAAGGTAAAGCTCGCGTTCAGGACGCCGTTCTGGCTCGCGACTTCCGGAGGGTTGGCGACCACGGCGCCTGGACTGGGGCGCGGCGGGCAGGTGGAGGGCTGTACCTGTGCCGCGGCCGAACCGGCCGCCAAGCCACATGCGAGAAGCACTAACCGAGATCGATGAATTGCGCTCATGCTGGATTTCTCCCTTTAGAAATTGTGCTGCTTCCCGCGGGATGCCCGGCCCTACGGCGCAGCCGGAAACACAGCCATCGAGAGGACCGCCGAAGAGCCTACCGGGTCGGCTACTGGTGAGTTAGCGGATTCCGTCAACGTGCAGGACGCGCCATTCGGAGTAAGCTCGAGCATGCCGAGGAAGGACCTGCCGCCGGCGCCAAACTCGGGAACGTAGATCATTCCGCCGGCATGCGAAGTGAGCTGCAGCCCGATGTTGCCCGCGTATGAAAAGGTCGAATAGAACCCTTTCAGACTACTCGAGGCGCACCCTTGACGCAGGCTGCCCGTCGTGTGGTCAAAGAAGGCTACGGTCACCTGGCCGGAAGAATCGTTGGTGATGAAGAGCAGTTGCTCATCCGGGCTCAACCGCACGTTGCCGGAATTCCAGGCCGAGCCCAACGTGAAGGCGACGGTCGGAGCGAGTTTACCCGACGAGATGTCGGACACTTCGACCGTGGTGGTGGTAGACGCGTCGCCGAAAATCGCGAAGTGGCCGTCATGCGTGATTATCACGCCATTCGGCAGATGATCGTCATTGGAGCCCGTGGAGTACTGTTCGTCGCCGTTGGAGACGGGCATGCCGGCGGAGATGTCAAAGGACTCAATGGAGCCGTCTCCATACGTGACGACCATGAGATCGCCGTGGATCGCCATCCCGTCCACAACGCCGCCGTTCAAACCGGCGGCAAAAACGTCGCCCACAAAACTCAGCGTGCATCCGGCTTGCACCTGAAACGTGCCAATGGTCGTCGAGGCGGTATAGGTAGCGTACAGGTATTGCGTGTTGGCGGCCAGACCAATCCCGTTGCTGGTCCCCGAGTCGGTGGCGGAGCCGAAAAAGTTTCCGGTCACGGTGCGCGTCACGGCGTCGATGCCCGCGATGTCGCCGCTTCCCGCGTTGGAAACGTACACGCACGCGCCGGAGCCATTGGACATCACGATTGCGCGGCTAGCCGCAAAGAAGCCGCCGGCGATGCCGCTGCCTCCGGTCGCGACACTGCTCTTTGCGCTGAGCGTGCCATCGGCGTTCACGGTGTAAAACGTTGCCGTGCTGGTGGATGGCGCCGCCACATCGTCGTTTGTGACCGCGAAACTGCTGGAACTCGCGTCCGCTCCCAAAGCGGCGGCGCAGAACCAGGCGGCAATCGAGGCAATCCTCAACATCCAAGGCAGTTTCAAAATCGTCCCCCTCCCGTGGCAGGTTGTTAACCAGTATAAACCGAGTGGGCGCCGGAATGCGTTTACAATTAAGGCAGCGAAGGATAACCGGTAGGGAGTCCCCATGGCGGCAAACCGGAGCCCGCCTCGAGATCTC
>Ga0335078_10019804_pt1 | contig 9999 bp, 9 predicted proteins | sample Lox_Sample_32_FD_206711 | JGI IMG/M metagenome (GOLD analysis project Ga0335078, IMG submission 206711) | Soil microbial communities from Loxahatchee National Wildlife Refuge, Florida, United States - Lox_Sample_3.2 | ecosystem: Environmental > Terrestrial > Soil > Wetlands | place: USA: Florida...
CCGGCCGCATCACAGACCGAGGCCGCGCCGCCGCCGCATCCCGCGCGCAAGCCCGTGCCGCCCGCGCTCGCGTCGCTGCCGAACCCGGCTGGAGCGCCCGACCAGGCGGCCGAATTCTCGCGTCTTACCGGGCTCGACCAGGACGAGACGGTGGCGATGCTGGGCGAGCCGCAACAGCGTGCGGATGCTCCGCCCGCCATCCTGTGGCGCTACACCGGCAACACGTGCGAGCTCGATGTCTATTTCTACCTCGACCTGCAAAGCCGCGAGATGCGTGTTCTCCACTACGAACTCAGAGGCGATGATGGAAGCGAGCGAACTCAGCAAAAGTGCTATTCCGAGCTCGTCAGCGCCCGCCGCGCCGAATAGGCAAGGCGCGCGGATCGCGCTCGTGGACGACGACGATTCGTTCCGCGAATCGCTCGGCCTCAATCTCATCGACGAAGGCTTCGCCGTGACGAGCTTTTCCGGCGGCGCCGAGGCGCTCGCGTTCTTCGAAGGCGGTGGCACCGCCGACGCCATCCTGCTCGACTGGCGCATGCCGGGAAAGACCGGCCTCGAAGTGCTGCGCGAGCTGCGCCAGGCCGGCAACATCGCTCCCGTCATCTTCCTCACCGTCCTTTCGGAAGACATCTACGAGGAGGCGGCGCTCGCCGGCGGCGCGGTCGATTTCATCGACAAGTCGCGGCGCCCGTCGATTCTGGTGCGGCGGCTCAATCTCATTTGCGAAGGCGTGCGCGCCGCGCCGGAGGCCGAGCGCCGTCACGGCGAGACGATGCAGCTTGGCTCGCTCGAGCTGCGCTTCGACACGAACCGCGCGGCCTGGCGAGGACGCGAGCTCGAATTCACCCTGACCGAATTCAAGATCGTGGCGCTCCTCGCACTCCGCACCGGCGAGGACGTGGCCTACCGCGAGATCTACGATCTCGTGCACGGCAAGGACTTCGTCGCGGGCTTCGGCGTCGAGGGCTATCGCGCCAATGTCCGCACCTTCATCAAGCGCATCCGCAAGAAATTCCGCGACGTCGATGGCGAGTTCGACCACATCCACAACTACGCCGGCTTCGGCTACCGCTGGACTCCCGGCGACCGCGGCTGAGCCTGCGGCGGCATCGGGGGGGCCCAGCCCGCGCTCGAGGCCGCGCGTCTACCGCTCGCTCGCCGCCAAGGTCGCGGTGCTGGCGCTGATCTTTTTTGCCGTTCCGCTCATCATCTACGACCGCTTCAGCGCGGCCGACGAGGCGCAGAAGACGCTGCTTCTGCGCAGCGTGCGCGAGCAGGGACGCGTCATGGCGCAGGCGCTGTATCCGCTCCTGGCGCAGACCGACCACCCGAACCTGCCGCAGCTCGGCCAAGTGCTCGCGCACTTTGCCGACGACGTCACGAACGTCAAGCTGCTGTTCTCGCCGGCCGACCGGCCCGGCTTCTACTACGTCGCCTCGTGGCCTCCCGTATCGAGCGCGCAGCTCGAGACCGAACGCGACGAGCTCGCGCGCGAGGGCGTGCTCGGCCGACTCGCGCCGACCTGCGAGGGCGATCTGCCATTCGCGCTGCGCTATCCGCTGCCGGGCGGCAGCGACGAGATCGTGACCTCGATCACGCCGATCCGGGCGCCTAGCGGCTGCTGGGCGGTCGTAACCTCGTTCGCGGCAGGCGCGATGCCGGGCGCGGCTTTGGGCCGGCCTTATTGGCAAAACCCCGAGGTCAGGATCGCCTTCATCATCTATCTAGCGATGGTGGTCCTTACCTTCACCACTTTCTGGAGCATCAGGCGCGGATTGAAGCGCTTTGCCGAGCGCGCGATCGCCATCCGCGAGCAACGCCGCCGCGGCGGCTCGTTCAGCATGCAGAACGATGTGCCTGAGCTCGCCGAAGTGGCGCAGGAATTCGACCGCATGGTCGAGGTGCTGGAATCTTCGGCGCGCGACATCCGCCGCGCCGCCGAGGACAACGCCCACGCCCTCAAGACGCCGATCGCCGTCATCCGCCAATCGCTCGAGCCGCTGAGGCGCGCGATCGATGCCGGCAACCAGCGCGGCTTGCGCGCGATCGGGCTGATCGAGAATTCGCTCGACCGTCTCGACGGGCTCGTCGCCTCGGCGCGCCATCTCGACGAGACCACGGCCGAGCTCATGGACATGCCGAAGGGCGACCTCGATCTCTCGGCGCTGCTGGCGCGCCTGTTGCAGGCGCACGCGCCCTTCCTCGCCGCGCGCCGCATCGACCTGAAGGGCCACATCCGGCCGGGCGTCACCGTGCACGCCAGCGAAGAGATGCTCGAGACCGTGATCGAGAACCTGCTCGATAACGCCCTCTCCTTCTCGGCCGAGGGGCAGAGCATCGGCGTGCGGCTCGAACAGGGCGACGGCATGGCCGAGCTGATCGTCGCCGACGGCGGGCCGGGCGTCGCGCCGGAAGACCTCGAGCGCATCTTCGACCGCTATGTCTCGCTCCGGCCCGCACCCGAAGGCGGCGACGGGGAGAGCCATTTCGGCATCGGCCTGTGGATCGCACGGCGCTATGTCGAGGCCCTGGGCGGCAAGATCGCGGCGCGGAACCGCGTGCCGCACGGGCTCGCGATAAGGATGCTGCTGCCGCTGGCCGAGACGGCGCGCCTCACGCACGGGGCGGTGACACAATTTTGACGCACGCCGTCCGGGCGCGTCCCGCTACCTTCGGGCGATCGACAGCGGACCTTGCGAGCCGATCCCATGGACTTGGTCAAGCTGCTGGCACTCCTTCAGGGTGCGCACGAGGGATCCGAGTATCTCGACTACGCGATCCAGCGCGTGCTGTTCCGCATGACGAAGCCGGTGCCGCCCTACACGCGCTCGCTCGACGCGGCGCTGCTGCTCGTGCCCGACGGCTGGACCATCCACCGCCTCGGCGAGCTCAGCAACTGCCGCGGCGGCACGAGCGGCTGGATCGCGGAGATCTTCCAGCCGGCGGACGCGCTGATCGCGTTCCCGTCGGAAGGGACCGCCGCGTCGGCCGCGCTGGCGCTTTGCATCGCCGCGGTCAGGACGCGCCTCGGCCTCGCGCCGCATGCCGATGAACCGGTCGAGGCGAGCAGCGGCACCTGAAACCGTTTCCTTCGCGCCGATGACGATCTAGCGTGGCTCCTCCTTGCGGGGAGCCATAGGTGAGCGACGGCGTCGAGATTTTCGGCCGCGAGACGGTCTACCAGGGGTTCTTCCGGGTCGAGCGCTTTCGCTTGCGCCATCGCCTTCATGCCGGCGGCTGGACGACGCCGATGGAGCGCGAGATCTTCGAGCGCGGCCGCACCGTCGGGCTGCTGCTCTACGATCCCGGCGAGGACGCAGTCGTGCTGATCGAGCAATTCCGCCTCGCGCCGCATCTGGCCGGACTGCCGGCCTGGCAGATCGAGATCGTCGCCGGCATCGTCGGCCCGGACGACCGCTCGGCGGAAGCGGTCGCCCGGCGCGAAGCGCGCGAGGAGGCGGGCGTCACGATCGACGGCGCGCTCTTGCCTATGCATCGCTACATGCCGAGCCCCGGCGGCTCGACCGAATTGGTGGACATGTTCTGCGCGCGCGTTGACGCCAAGCACGCCGGCGGCATCCACGGCCTGCCCGACGAGCACGAGGACACGAAGGTCCTGGTGCTGCCCTATCGCGTGGCGATGCGGCGGATGAAGGCGGGCGAGATCACCAACAGCCCGACTCTGATCGCGCTCTACTGGCTTGCCGCCAACCGCGCCCGGCTCAGGCGCGCGTGGGCGCCGGGTTAGCGGCGTCATCTCCCGGGCGCCGGTCGTGCGCGGCTGATGGAAAATGCCCATCCATGCCCATGCAGGCGGCCCGCCAAAACGGCCCTTTCCGGCGTAAGCGTATGATTTTCCTGTAAAATACGTACATTTGACTCCACTCTCCAGCCTCTCGGAAACGCCTTTCCGGCTCTTCCAATCACTTTTGACGCCCGATCTCCCCGCAAATACTGGTAGTTTGTCAGCGAACGCGAAGCGCACCGGTCCGTACGCATAATATATCACGAATGCGTAGAAAAATCAAGCCGGCCGCCGCGCCGAAAGCCTTGCGAGGCGGCGATCAAGGCGCGCGTATGCGGGTGGTGCGCTTCGCCCGCGCGCAAGGCGGCGGTGGCAAGCGTCTCGACGAAAATTCCCTCCTGCATCACGGCGACGCGTTCCACGAGCTGCGCCACGACGGCGAGATCGTGGCTGACAAGGAGATAAGAGAGGCCCCGTTCGCGCCGCAGCCGGCGCAGCAGCTCGATCAGATCGGCCTGGGCCAGCACGTCGAGCGCCGAGGTCGGCTCGTCCAGAAGCAGGAGCCGCGGCGCGAGCATGAGCGCGCGCGCAATCGCGACACGCTGACGCTGGCCGCCGGAAAGCTGATGCGGATAGCGGAACCGGAATTTCGCATCGAGCCCGACCGCATCGAGCGCGGCGAGGACGCGCCGCGCGGGATCGTCGAGCCGGTGGACGACGGCGGGCTCGGCCAATGCGCGGGCGACCGTCTGGCGCGGATGGAGCGAGCCGTAGGGATCCTGGAACACGAGCTGCGCCACTTGCCCGCGCGCGCGGGGGCGGAGGGCCGCGAGCGGCGCGCCGTCGAGCGTGAGCGTGCCGGACGCAATCGGTTCAAGCCCTGCAAGCGCGCGCAGCAGCGTCGATTTGCCCGAGCCCGATTCGCCGACGATGCCGAGCGCGCCGTGCGCCTCGATCGCGAACGACACGCCGCGCACGACATCGCGCCCGCCCAGCGCCACGACCAGGTTCTGTGCCTCGATCATAGAGTGGGCCGCGCGGCGAGAAGGCGGCTGGTGTAGGGGTGGCGCGATTGGCCGAGCGAAGCGGCCGCGCCAATCTCGACGATGCGGCCCGCCTCGATCACCGCGACGCGGTCGCAGAAACCTTCGACAAGGCGCAGATCATGGCAAATGAAGAGAAGGCCCATGCCGCGCCGGGCGACCAGCTCGTCGAGCAAGCCCAGCACCTGCATCGCCGTACTCGCGTCGAGCGCCGAGGTCGGCTCGTCGGCGATGAGGAGATCGGGCTCGCCCGCGAGCATCATGGCGATCATCGCGCGCTGTCCCATGCCGCCCGAAAGCTCGTGCGGATGAAGTCCGTAAACGCGCACCGGATCGGCCAGGCGCACGGTCGCGAGCAGGCCGAGCGCCGCCTCGCGCAGGGCGCGTCCCGAAAGCCCGCGGTGGAGGCGCAAGGATTCCTCGATCTGCGCGCCGACGCGCATCACCGGGTCGAGCGAAAGCCGGGCGTCCTGCGCGATCCAGCCGATGCGCCGGCCGCGCAGCGCGCGCATGTCGGCCTGCATGAGATCGATGCCGTCAAACGCGATCCGGCCATGCATCCACGCGCCCGGCGGCGGCAGGCGCAGGATCGCACGCGCGATCAGGGATTTTCCCGCGCCCGAGCCGCCGACGAGCGCGAACCGCTCCCGCCCCATGGCGAGGCTCACGCCGTGCAGCGCCTCGGCCGCGCCGAAGCCCGCGTGGAGATCCTCGAGCGCGAGAAGCGGCCTCATCGCTGCCGCGGATCGAGCACGTCGCGCAATCCCTCGCCGAGGAGATTGAAGCCCAGGGTCGCGACCGCGATGGCGACGCCCGGCGCCGCCGCGACCCACCATTGATCGAGCATGAAGCGCCGCCCGGCGGCAATCATCGCCCCCCATTCGGCCGTCGGCGGCGCGATGCCGAGGCCGAGAAAGCCGAGCCCCGCCGCGGTCAGGATCACGCCCGCCATGTCGAGCGAGGCGCGCACGATGAGCGACGGCATGCACAAGGGCGCGATGTGGCGCAGGAGAATGCGCGCAGGCGAAGCGCCGGCCAGCCGCGCCGCGGCGATGAAGTCGCGGCCGCGGATCGCCAGCGTCTCGGCGCGGGCGAGCCGCGCATAAGGCGGCCAGGCGGCAAGCCCGATCGCGATGAGCGCGTGGAACAGGCCCGGCCCCATCGCCGCCACCAGCGCCAGCGCCAGGATTAGGCGCGGAAACGCCAGGAACACATCGGCCGCGCGCATCAGCGCCGCGTCCAGAAATCCGCCCGCCATGCCGGCGAGGCAGCCGATGACGAGCCCGGCGACCGGCACGGTGAGTCCGATCAGCGCCACCACGGCGAGCGTGACGCGGCTGCCGTAAAGGATGCGCGAGAGGATATCGCGGCCAAGCTCGTCGGTGCCGAGCAGATGATGCGCGCCGGGCGGCGCGAGGCGCAGCGCCAAATCCTGCGCATCGGGATCGGCCGGCGACAGCGCCGGCGCCGCAAGCGCCATGAGCGCCAGCAGCAGCACGATCGCGGCGCCCGTCAGCGCCGCCGGATTGGCGGCGATCGCGCGGCCCGTCTCGCGCCAGCGCGCGAGCCGCGCGGCGAAATCCGAGGACGGCGCGATTTCTGCGGCGGCGCTCATCGCGTCCTCGGATCGAGGCGGCGATAGATCCCCTCGACCAGCAGGTTGAGCGCGATGAAGACGAGCCCGACGACGACCGTCCCGCCCATCACCGCGTTCATGTCGAGGCTCAGGAGCGAGCCGGTGATGTAACGGCCAAGCCCCGGCCAGGCGAACACGGTTTCGGTCAGCACCGAGCCTTCGAGAAGCTGCGCGTAAGCGATCGTCACCACCGTCGCGAGCGGCACAAGCACGTTGGCGAGCGCGTGACGCCACAGCACGCTTGTCTCGCTCAAGCCCTTGGCGCGGGCGACGGCGATATACTCCTGGCCCAGCTGCTCGAGCACGAGCGAGCGCGTCATGCGGCTGATATAGGCCAGCGAGTAATAGCCCAGCACGAGCGCCGGCAAGGCGAGATGGCGCAGCGCGCTCGCCACCACGGCGCCATTGCCCGCAAGCGCGCCGTCGATGAGAAGAAGCCCGGTGCGCGCCGGCACCACATCGTCGAGCCACGGATCGATCCGGCCCGGCCCCGCGGCCCAGCCGAGATCGGCATAGAACAGCAAGAGCGCCATGAGGCCGAGCCAGAACACCGGCACCGAATAGCCGAACAGCGAGACGACGCGCAGCGCGTGATCGGGCCAGCGGTTGTGGCGCGCGGCGGCGATGACGCCGGCCGGCACGCCGAGGACAAGGCCGATCAGGGTCGCCGCGGTCGCCAATTCGAGCGTCGCCGGAAAAAAGCGCGCGATGTCGGACGTCACGGGCTCGCGCGTCAGCGCCGATTGGCCGAGATCGCCGGTCGCCAGCATCCCGACATAGCGGCCGAACTGCACCGCGACCGGCCGGTCGAGCCCCATTTCGGCGCGGACGCGCGCGTAGGTTTCGCTCGAGGCGCGGTCGCCCACCACCGCCAGCACCGGATCGACCGGCACCACGCGCGCGATCAGGAACGTGACGAGCAGCAGCCCGAACAAGGTGAGCGCCGCCTTCGCCGCGAGCGAGAGAAATGCGATGGACCCGCGGCGCAGCGCCCTACTCCTTCTCGATCGCGCGATAGAGCGTGTGGTCGGGGCCGGGACCGATGAAGAGTCCGTGCACCGATTTGCGATGCGCCGCGATCGCCACGTCCTGGAACATGAGGACGAAGGGCGCGATCTTCTGGTGGTCGCGCTCGAGCGCGCGGTAAAGCGCGGCTCGGCGCGCGATGTCGCTTTCGCGCTCGGCTTCTTCGACGCGGACGGCGAGCGCCGGATCAGACCAGGAGTTGCGCCAGGCGAGTGTCTTCAGCGCGGCCTTGTCGCTCATGTCGTCGTCGGTGATGAAGGCCTGTGCGTTCGAATGCGGATCGGGATAGTCGGAGCCCCATTCACCGAGATAGATGTCGTGCCGGCGCGCGCGATATTTCGTCAAAGTCGCTTTCTCGTCGCCGGGCAGGAGCGTAAGGCGCACGCCCGCCGCGGCGAAGCTTGCCTGCAACGCCTCGGCGATCTCGAGCCAGGGCGAGGCGGCGGTGACGTCGAGCGTGACGCCAAAGCCATCGGCGAGGCCGGCCGCGGCGAGCAGGGCCTTGGCGCGCGCCGGATCGAACGCGAACGGCCGATCGTCGTCGGCCCCCAGGATCCCGTCCGGCACGAAGCTTTGATGGACGACGCGCGTGCCGCCCAAAAGCCCCTTCGCGATGCCATCGTAATCGACGAGAAATTTGAGCGCTTCGATCACCTGCGGCCGGCGCAGATAGGGGTTCTTCTGGTTCAGCGCGAAATAGGTCTGCATCGATTGCAGCGCCCGGTCGAACACGAAGTCCTTGTCGCGCGCCACCGCGGCCAACTGGTCCTTGTCGAGATCGCGCGCGTAATCGGCATCGCCGCGCTCGAGCAGCAGCCGCTGGGTCGCGGGCTCGGGAATGTCGAGCACGATCACCTGGCGGTTGCGCGCCGCTCCGCTCCAGGCGTCGGGCAACGCGTCGAGCACGTAGCGCTCGCCCGGGCGCCACACGGCGAGGCGATAGGGCCCCGACCCCGCCGAATGGAATTGCAGCCAATGGTGGCCGAGATCGCCGTTTTCCTGATGCGCGAGCGCCGCGGTCTTGTCCACGACCGAGGCGATCGAGGAGGTGAGGATGTAATAAAGAAGACTCGGCGCCACCTTGACCGTCGTTTCGATGACGAGCGTGTTTGCCTCGGCGCGGATCAGCTCGCCGACATTGTCCCTGGAAAACCCGAACTGGCGCAGCACGAAGGCCGGTGTCAGGTCGAGGAGCACGATACGCTGCAACGAGAACGCGGCATCGTCGGCGGTAACGGGCCGCCCGGAGGCAAAGCGCGCATCCGCGCGCAGGACGAAGCGATAGGTCCGGCCGTCGGGATCGACGCTCCAGCGCGATGCCAGCGCGCTGCGAATCGTCTCCGGATGCGCCGGATCGTAATCGAGCAGATGGTCGTAGCAGTTGGCGATCGCCTCCTCGTCCGAGAATTCATAGGCCTCGGCGGGGTCGAGCGAGACGATGTCGTCGATCTCCTTGGCCATCACCACCGTGTCATGCGGAATCCCCGCGCGCGCGGCCGGCGCGAGGACAAAGGCGAAAAGGGCGAGAAGGCACCGGCGCGCTCTCATGACGGCATTTTAACGCAGAGGGCGCCGAGGATGCGCGGTGGACGCGCAGCGACGCTATTTTTTCCTGCGATCTCTGCGCGCGCCCGCAGCGGCCCCTGCGTCAAATCCGATTTCGGTTCGAGTCTTGATCCAAAATCGCGCTTCCCTATAGTCGGCGCATGAAGATTCGCGCGGGCTTTGTCGAAACCATCGGCGGGACGCCCCTCATCCGGCTGCGCCGCGCGTCGGAGGAAACCGGCTGCACCATCCTCGGCAAGGCCGAGTTCCTCAATCCCGGCGGCTCGGTCAAGGACCGCGCCGCGCTCTTCATCGTGAAGGACGCCGAGGAGCGCGGCCTGCTGCGGCCGGGCGGCGTCATCGTCGAGGGCACCGCCGGCAACACCGGGATCGGCTTGGCGCTCGTCGGCAACGCGCTGGGCTATCGCAGCGTCATCGTCATGCCCGAGACGCAGAGCCAGGAAAAGCAGGACATGCTGCGCCTGTGCGGCGCCGATCTCCGGCTCGTGCCGGCGGTGCCCTACGCCAACCCGATGAACTACGTGCGCTATTCCGAGAAGCTTGCGGCCGAGGTTGCGGCGCGCGAGCCGAACGGCGCGATCTGGGCGAACCAGTTCGACAATGTCGCGAACCGCCGCGCCCATTACGAGACGACCGGCCCCGAGATATGGGCCGAAACGGACGGCAAGGTTGATGCCTTTGTCGCCTCGGTCGGCACCGGCGGCACGCTGGCGGGCGTGGCAATGGCGCTGAAGGAGCGGCGGCAATCGGTGCGGATCTATCTCGCCGACCCGATGGGCTCGGCGATCTACAGCTATTACGCGACCGGTACCCTCAAGGCCGAGGGCAATTCGATCACCGAGGGAATCGGCCAAGGCCGCATCACCAAGAACCTCGAAGGCGCGCCGATCGACGGCTGGTTCCAGGTGACGGACGAGGAGATGCTGCCGGTGCTGTTCGACCTCGTGCTCGAGGAGGGACTCGTGGTCGGCGGCTCGTCC
>Ga0335078_10019805_pt1 | contig 9998 bp, 6 predicted proteins | sample Lox_Sample_32_FD_206711 | JGI IMG/M metagenome (GOLD analysis project Ga0335078, IMG submission 206711) | Soil microbial communities from Loxahatchee National Wildlife Refuge, Florida, United States - Lox_Sample_3.2 | ecosystem: Environmental > Terrestrial > Soil > Wetlands | place: USA: Florida...
ATGTACGCCGGCGCCGCCGAGGCTCGCGCGGTCGGCGTGTCCGCGTACGAGCCGGCGCTGGATCCCGATCGAGCGCGCGATCGCAACCTGTTCTACGGCATCCCCGGGATCGGACACTATCCGTTCAACGGGTCCGCGATCGAGATCTGGGACAGCGGCCCGGGCCGCGTGCAGGAGCCGCCGGTCGGGAACATCCCGCCGACGGCCGGCGCGACGAACATCGACCCGCACCCGAGTCGGCCCACCGGTCGCTGAGGCCCAGGAACACGATCGGCACCGTGGCCCGCCTGAGCGCCTCCTCGAGCTGAGGGGTCCGCGAGATGAGCGCCAGGAACACGATGCCGGCGACCCGATGCTCGAGCAGCGCGTCGGTCATCGGGGTCACCGAAGGCGGGCGATCGCGCCCGGGGGGTGTGTGGCTCGCCAACGCGCCGGTCAATTGCCATCCCACTCCCGTCTGGAACGTTCCAGACGAATGCAGACGTGCGGGGGTGTCCGGCGTGTTGTGGAGTCCCGGCAGCCGTTGCTGGATTTACCGCGTATAGGGCGGAAGATCCAGCACGCGTCCGCTGCCCGGAGCCGGCGCCTTGGTCCTCGAGCAGGTTCTCGCGGCGCTCGACCGACCCCACCTGCCGGCTCCGGCTCGTGGGCGGCGATCCATTGGGCGGGCGGCACGAAGTACGCCGCGCCGGCGGACGCCCCCGGCTCGAGCACAGAGCACGGTGCGGCCGCGCGGGGACCCCGGCCATGCGACTGCGCACAGCACGGGGAGCATCGGGCGCCGTCGCGTCCCCGGCACGCCAACTAATGCCATACGAACGTGGCGGTGGCGCCGGGGGCAAGCGTGTACGGGAACGCCTGGCCACGCCAGCCGACCTGGAACCGGACGGGCCGACTGCTGTTGTCGTAGGCAACGAGGACCTTCGACCCATCCGGATTCTCCAGCGCGACGTCGTCCAATCCCGCGGTGACGCCGTACGCACCGTCGGCATCGGCGAAGTCCGACACCCAGCGGTCCGAGGCGATGCGAACGGCGCCGCGGTGCACGAACATCGAGACCTGTCCGAGCTGGTAGTAGTTGAGGTTCAGCGAGGGGGTGCCGGACCGCTCGTCGACGGTCACGAGCGCGGAGCACTGATTGCACCCGGGAGCCGCCTGTTTGGGGCCGCCGGACGGGTCGAGCGCCAGGTTCCAAAGGTCGACGGCCTGGGCGTCGTTCCGAAGGCTCGCGATCACCGTCTCGGCGGTCGGATACGAGACCACCCCCGGGGAGCACTCGCTCACGATCATGCTTGCGGCCGGATCAAGCGCCTGCAATTCAGACATCTGCTCGAGCCCGGCGTAGCAGTGCCAGGCGATCCCGGCGATGTCGGAGCGCACCGTCGGGTCTGACAGCATCCCCTCGGCGTAGGCCAAGCCTGAGCCGTCCAGGCCGTAGACCACGGTGCTCAGGCCGGCGGCGCGGAGCGCCGGCACGAGATCCTGGGTGATGAAGCCGTCCTCGTCGAGATCCATCCCCGGGTACAGCGAGGGGGTGTGGGCTTCGTTCTCGGGCGTGATGGCCGCGATCGGCATGCCCGCGTCCGCGTAGGCGCGGATGAACGCCACGAGGTAGCCGGCGTACGCCCCGAAGCTCTGCGGGAGCAGAACGCCGCGATAGTCGGAGTCATCGAGCGCGTCGTTGGCCTTCATCCAGGCCGGCGCGCTCCACGGGCTGGCGAGGATCTCGGCGGTCGGGTCGAGCCCGAGCATCATCTTCAGCGCCGGAAGGATGTACGGCCGATCGTGCTCGATCGAGAAGTGCGCGAGTGACGGGTCGCTCTCGCCGGCGGGCATATCGTCGTACGTGTAGGGAATGCCGGTGGAGGTGAAGTCCGACGCGCCGATCGGCACGCGGACATAGTTCAGCCCGATCCCGTCCGCGTCGAACAGGGCGTTCATCGCCTCCGCGCGCGCGACGGCAGACAGCTCGTCGTGGAGCAACCAGGCCGATGTATCGGTCACGGCCGCTCCGAACCCGCTGATCTGCTGGTGGCGGGTGGCGTCCGAGACCTCGACCATCGGGATGGCCGGATCTACCGGTCCGAACGAGACCGCGGGCATGGGCGACAGCGCCTGGCGCAGGTTCGCGCTCGTGATCCACACGCCGACCCCGCCGGCGACTGCACTCGGGGCGCCGACCGCCACCGACGCCATCCTGCTCCACGGCCGCCGGCCGATCTTGATCCGCACGTGCAACCTGTAGGCGGTGGCGGCGCTCGCCGGCGCGTCCCATACCACGGTGCGGCGGCGGCAGCGCCGCGCCTGGAACTCCGTCAGCTCGGGTCGGCCGCTGATCCGGATCAGGAGCCTGCCCGGGCCACCGCACCCGACGAACGTCAACTGCTCCCGCACGTCGTCACCGAGCTCTTGGGGAAGCGAGGCCAGGCGCACGCGCGCGATCGCGCGGGCCGGGGCCGCCAGTGCAAGGGGCGCGCCGAGCACAACTCCGATGAGACACAGCCCCTTCGCCGAAATCACGTCGCTCCGTTCGGCCCTGCCGGCGCAATCGTAATGCCGGCGAGCGGTAGCCTCTCGCCCAATGCGAGCGCTGGTCTCCAAGCAGTCCCCGCCGTACGCCGAGCCGGCCGAGGTCCCCGACCCGCAGCCTCACCACGACCAGGCGCTCGTCGAGGTCGAGGCGTTCAGCCTCAACCGCGGCGAGACGCGCCGGCTCGAGTCGCTCGAGCCCGGCACCGTCACCGGCTGGGACCTCGCCGGAGTCGTCAGCAAGGCGGCCGCGGACGGGAGCGGCCCGGCAGCCGGCGCGCGCGTGGTCGGGATGATGCCCGCCGGCGCGTGGGCGGAGCTCGCCGCGGTCAGGACCGAGTGGCTCGCCGAGTTGCCCGCGGACGTCTCGTTCGAGCAGGCGGCCACGCTGCCGGTGGCGGGGTTGACGGCGCTGAGGGCGCTCGAGGTCGGCGGCTTCCTCGTCGGCAAGCGCGTGCTGGTGACCGGCGCAAGCGGCGGGGTCGGACGGTTCGCGCTCCAGCTCGCCAAGCTTGCCGGCGCCCACGTGACGGGGCTGGCGCGGCGGACCGAGGGCCTGCGCGAGCTGGGAGCGGACGAGCTGATCGAAGAGATCGATCTCGGCGGACCGACCTATGAGCTGATCGTCGACGCGATCGGCGGCGGGGTCCTGGGCGCGGCGATCCGGCGCGTCGCACCGGGCGGCACCGTGGTGAGCTTCGCCTCGACCGTGTCCGAGCCGGTCTCCTATCCGGCGCGCGAGCTGTTTGCGCGCGCCCCCCGTGCGAGGCTGTACGGCCTGTACATCTTCGCCGAGCTCGAGCACACGCGCTCGGGCAGCGGCGACCTGCGGCGGCTGGCGGACCTGATTGCCGCGGGCCGGCTCGACCCCCAGATCGCCCTGACGCTCTCGTGGAGCGACGCCGGCCAGGCGATCGAGGCGCTGCTCGGCCGGCGCGTCAACGGCAAGGCGGTACTCAGAATCGATTAGCCGCGGCCAGAAACGCTCCGAGGGGCGGGGTCGGCCTGGCTCGGGTGGCCCTCGCGTCTTTCCAGTTGATTAGCTTAGGCTTAGCTAAGCTAGCCCATACCCTGGCCTAGCTCCTCCCTCCGGATAAAACGCCGCGGCCGCTGCTGACGGGTGCCGGTTGGGTTGCCGTGGAGTGTTGGTAGTCCTGCGGTCTCCCCGCCGGTTCCTCCTCGGTTGAGGGCCGTTGCCTCACGGGAGGTTGGTGTAGGTGTCGGCCTGGGTGAAGGCCGCCATCCGTCCCAGATCTGGCGGCCTTTGAGCCGGCGGCGGCGCAGGCCGTAGCTGCGTTTGAGGTGTGACGCGCCCCTCAATCCCGGTGCGGTAGCGGAGTCGGCGGCGGGTGCGCCCCGAACCGGGTTCCTGGCGTCCGGTGACGTGCACCTCGCCCGCCGCCACTGTAGTCCCGTGTCGGTCTGCGACGGGACGAGGCCGCTGGCGACCGTGACCTCGCGCAGCGCCGCCAAGGAGAAGTGCCGATCCCACAACGGGTCAAGTGCCGACGCGGCCGGTGCCGCTTGGAAGCACCACTGCCTCGCGGCTGGCGCTTCTTGGAAGCGCGCTGCCTCTCGGCTGGTCCAACGCGGCACCCACCAGATCCTCGCTGGCCCTGACCGGGAGGACTGGCGTCCCTTCTCTGTACTTTCTCGCGAGCTCAGGTTGAGGCAGCTACACCGATGGCTTGCGGGGATGTTCGTGGCGGATGAGCCTGCACCTCTCTATTGCTTGTCCAAACTCGGTCAGCTTCCACACGCCCCGCTCGTTTCGCAGCATCACATGTCTTAGCTTCGTGGCCACAGAGGTTCCACTCACCGTCGCGGTCGCAATGGAGCCTGAAGTACTGACATCGATGTTCGCGTAAAACAGCTGAGTCTGGTCCTGCTTGAGAACTATCGTCTTGTGCGGCAAGCATCTGCGGAAGATTCCGGCGCACGTCGAGCGTCTCTTCGCCGACCCGACGAGCGCCTCGCGGGCTCGGGCATCGAGGAAGCCGCACGCATCGACGTAATTGCCCGCGCCTAGCGCGTTCAAATAGTTCTGCACTGCCTCGTTCGGGGGGGTCGGCGACTCACCACAGGCCGCGACCGCGGCCACCATCGCGAGGACGCACATGCCAACGGCCAGTACGACGCGTGGGTGCTTGGCGCGGACTCGGTGGACTTGGTTGCCACTCGGGCTAATCGTCGTCTCCCAACGGCAAAGGTTCCATCAGCGTGGCTCGCTCGCTAGCTGGCACATCCAGCCGCCGCGCCACAATCTCCCACTCCGAGAATACGCGGGGTCGGCGGACGGGCAGTTCAACGGTGTGCTCCGGGCTCTCAATGGACGTCGCGGGAGCGCGGGCTGCGTTAGTGGCACGAGATCGTCCGGCCAAACCCGGGCTCGCGCGTCCAGTGCCGGCGCAGCGGGTCATCGAGCTGGTCAATTGTCGTGTGCTCGCGGAGCCGTCGTTCGGGTGCTCCGCGCTGGCTAGCGTTGCGCACGCGTGCTGAGCTGGCCCACTACGCGGTCCAATCTCGGGACCTGCGGCACGGAAGGCCGTCGCCCGCCTGGACGGGTCCGGCCCACGCCCAGCTGGCCCACGCCAGCTCTTCAACGGACGGAGGAGCGAGCGCGATCTCAGCTCGGTTGAGCCAACCCTCACCCGCGCTTCTAATGGCCGGGGTATCGCATCCGTAGGTATATGGCTGGATGGTTCGCCGAAGCCGCCGCGGACACTCTCGCGCCGAAAGGACCGAGCGGTTTGCTGCGGAGATCGAGCGCGTATGGAGGTTGGCGAGCTCGGCCTGTTTGACCGGTCACGGCGAACGGTTGCGGAGTTGGCGGTGGACAGGTGGCTCCGGCACGCGAGTCCCCAACCTGGCCGAGTCGACCCGACGCGGGTGCAGGCCGCCGCTGACGCGTCACCTTGAGCCGCGGCTCGGGTTCTACCGCCTGGGGGACGTGACGTTGGACGTCATCGCGGATTTCCGCTCCACGCGGAGCCCGCGGAAGTGGGGCGGGATGCCGCCCGTGGGTCGCTGGTGGTGTTGCCTACATTGGGCTGGTCGGGCTGCGGTCTCCGGAGGAGCTGCTGGCGGTCGAGGTGGCGTGTGCGGCGTAAGACGCCGTTGGTGGAGCAGCGCAGCTGCCTCCCGAGCCGGATCCAGCCCCCGATGAACAGCCCGCTCAATCGCGATCGCCCGGCCTCGTGCGCATGTTGACGAATCAATCAAGAACAATTCCGAGAAGGGCCGCGGCCGCGCCTCGCCGGCATTCCGGCCCGGCATTACGGGCGAAACGTGGAGGGAGCCCCCGGAGCGCGCGTGTTTCCAGTTGATTAAGTTAAGACCGAGTCCACCCCAGTGCCCCGAGCCCACAGGGGGACGCTGGTTAGTAGATTTCCGCGCTGACAACCTCTAGGAGGAGGACGCATGAGGAAGTACAAGAGGCCGCTGTCGACGGCCGTCCCCGTTGCCATGGCGCTGGCCATGGCGGCGTGCGGGAGCTCGAGCCCCAGTTCGTCCGCGTCGTCGTCGGCGACGTCTGGCGCGGCGTCGTCGAGTGGCGGCAAGACGGGCGGCACGATCACGATCGACTCTGGCACGCCCCCGCAGTCGGCCGACCAGGGGCTCGACTTCACCACCCAGGGCAACGAGCTCTACTCGGTTATCAACGTGCCGCTGCTGACGTTCCAGCGCGGCGTGAATGGTACCGCCGGAGCGAAGATCGTCCCGGGGCTGGCCACGAGCCTGCCGACCGTCTCCAACGGCGGCAAGACGTACACCTTCCACCTACGGCCGGGTCTGCACTACTCGAACGGAACGCCGATCAAGGTCAGCGACGTCATCACCGCGCTCGAGCGGGACATCAAGATCCCGTCGCAGGCCGCCTCGTTCGTGAGCGCGAACATCGCCGGTGGCGAGGACTACGCCAAGGGCAAGGCCAAGACGATTACAGGCGTGACGGCGGACGACGCGACCGGCACGCTCACAGTCCACCTCGTGGCGCCGTTCTCGCCGATCGTCGACATTTTCGCCCTGTCGCTCACGGCGCCGGTGCCTCCGAACACGCCGATGAAGAACCTGGCGAGCACCGGCACGATCGGTGCCGGGCCGTACATGTGGGGCCCGATCTCGGTGGGTCACCAGTACACGCTGGTCCGCAACCCCAACTTCGCCTTGCCCGGCTTCCCCAAGGGCCACGCCGACAAGATCGTCTACAACGTCAACTCAAACGTCCTGGCGAACGCCCAGGCCGTGCTCAACAACCAGGCCGACGTGTTCGACCCGGGTGACACCCTGCCCTCGTCGATCCTGCAGCAGATCAAGTCGCAGGCGTCCGACCGCTTCCAGGCCGTCCCGCTGAACTCGAGCTGGTGGTTCTTCCTCGCGCCGGGGCAGAAGCCGTTCGACAACATCTACGCGCGCCAGGCGGTCCTCGCCGCGATGGACTCGCGGGCGCTGTCCAGGCTGGACAGCGGCTTCATGTCACCGGACTGCCACCTGATCCCGTACGGGATCCTCGGCCACTCGAGCCCATCGACCTGCCCGTTCCACGACCCGACCGGGCCGCCGAACATGTCCCTGGCCCAGCAGCTCATGACGAAGTCCGGGATGAAGGGACAGCCGGTGACGGTGTACGGCGAGGAGCGCAGCCCCCGCCGGCAGTACCTGGACTACTTCACCTCGGTGCTGAACTCGCTCGGGTTCAAAGCGACCGAGAAGGTGGTCAACTCGGGGGTGTACTTCACGACGATCGGGGCTCCGGGCGCGAAGCCGCAGGCCGGCTTCGCCGACTGGAACCAGGACTTCCCGGAGCCGTGGGACTTCATGAACCTGTTCACCACCTCGGCCGGGTCGTCGCTGAACTATGGGCTGGTCAGCGACAAGCACTTCGATTCCGAGGTGGCCAAGTTGTCCCAGCAGCCAACGGACGCCGTGGCCAGCCAATGGCAGGCGCTCGACCAGTATGCGGTCCACCAGGCCTATTACGCGGTCTACGGCCACGAGGCCAAGCCGAAGTTCTATTCCAACAAGCTCAACTTCAACGCGGGAGTGATGTCGGTGGAATATCTGACCGACGTGACGAGCCTCCAGTTGAAGTAGCTAACGGGCCACGGGCGGGAGGGCGCATTCGTCCTCCCGCCCACGGCACTCTTTCTGGACGCTGGCGGTAAGCTCGCTGCAACGAAAATGCCGATAGACGCCTTTCCCCGCTTTTCTTCGCGCGGAGGCCGAGGCACGGGCCGCGGGCGTCTGGATGGGTGGGCGCGATGACTGACACCACCGGCGTAATCAGTGCGGGGGCGGCGGAGCCCGCCCCGGTTGCCGAGCCTCGCACTGTCGGGGTCGGTCCTTACCAGCTGGCCTGGCGCCGCCTGCGCCGCAACAAGGTCGCGATGGCGTTCGGGTCCCTGTTCCTTGTGCTCGTGGCGATGTGCTTCCTTGCCCCGGTCTATTCGAAGGACATCGCCAAGATTGGGGCCAACACCAACAACGTCACCGGGACGATCACGGTCGGCGGCAAGCAGGAGAACGTGGTCTCGACCGACGGGGTGCCGATCGGCCCCACGTTCACGCGCCACTACTTCTTCGGCGCCGACGAGAACGGCCGGGACCTGGCCGTTCGGCTGCTCTACGGCGGTCGCACGTCGCTGATCATCGGCGGCATCGCCACGCTCATCATCATCGTCCTCGGCACGCTCGTCGGGCTGCTAACCGGGTTCTTCCGAGGGCCGGTCGATGCGACCTTGCGACCGCTCATGGAGCTGATCTGGTCCTTCCCGGTCGTGATCTTGGGAGTGTCGCTCGGCACCGCCCTGGCCCTGGGCGGGATCGGCCCGATCAAGGGCAATTCGCTCCTTATACCGGCCTTGATCATCGGCGTGGTCTATATCCCCTATCTGGGAAAGCCGATCCGCGGCGAGGTCCTGCGCCTGCGCGAGCAGGACTTCGTGGAGGCCGCGCGGGCCCAGGGGATGGGGCCGTGGCGGATCATGCTCACCGAGATCCTGCCCAACGCGGCGTCGACGATCATCGTGTTCGTGCCGATGATGCTGGCCTATTCGATCCTGCTCGAGTCTTACCTGTCGTTCCTGGGAGCCGGAGTGCAGGCGCCGAATGCCTCGTGGGGAACGCTCATCTCGGACGGCCTCAACTACATCTCGACCACCCCGACGTTCTCGCTCATTCCGGGCGCCATGCTCGTCCTGACCGTCCTCGCCGTCAACGTCGTCGGCGACGGAGTCCGCGATGCGCTCGACCCGCGAGCGCAGATCCGGATCAAGACCTGATGGCCCGGTTCATCGTACGCCGCTCTCTGTCCGCCATCGCGCTGCTGTTCGCCGTCTCGGTGGTGGTGTTCGGCATCTTCGAGGTCATTCCGAGCTACAACCCGGCCCGGGCGATCGCCGGGCGCAACGCCAACCCGGCGACCGTCCAGGAGGTGAGCCACAAGTTCGGCTTCGACAAGCCGGTCTACATCCAATATGCGAACACGATGAAGCTGATCTTCACCGGCCAGGTGATCGACTACCAGGACGACCTGAACGTCGTCGATCAGTTCGCGCACAAGTTCCCGGTGACGCTGTCGCTGGTGATTCCGGCGGCGCTCTTGTGGTTCGGGCTCGCCGTGGTGTTCGGCTCGATCAGCGCGCTCCGCGCGGGCAAGTTCGCCGATCGAGCCGTGATGGTGGGGGCGATCCTGGGCGTCTCGGTACCGGTGTTCCTGCTCGCGGCGCTTCTCCTGTACGTGTTCGCCTTCAAGCTGTCCTGGTTCCCCAACACCGGATACAGCGGGCTATCGAATCCCACCCAGTGGGCCTACCACCTGATTCTGCCCTGGATCGCGATAGCCGCGCTGTCGATTGGCTTCTATTCCCGGGTGTTGCGGTCGAGCATTCTCGACATGTCCACCCAGGACTTCGTGCGCACCGCGCGGGCCAAGGGCCTATCGGGCGGGCAGGTGTTCCGGCGACACATTCTGCGCAACTCGATGATGCCGATCATCACCATGTTCGGCCTCGATTTCGCGCTGCTGCTGGGGGGAGCCGCTCTGGTCACCGAGACGGTGTTCAACCTCCCCGGCATCGGCCAGTACGAGGCCCAGGCGATCGGCAACCTCGACGTCCCGCCGATCCTCGTGGGCGCGATGTTCACCGCGTTCTTCGTGGTCCTATTCGGAGCGTTCTCCGACATCCTTTACGCGCTGCTCGACCCGCGGATCCGGCTCACCGGCTGATGGCTGAGCGCCTGCTCGACGTCGAGTCGCTGAAGGTCACGTTCGCGACCGAGGACGGTTTGGTGCACGCTGTGGACGACGTCTCGTTCACGCTCGACCGCGGCGAGGTGCTTGCGCTGGTCGGCGAGTCCGGCTCGGGCAAGTCGGTGACCGTGATGACGCTGATGGGGCTGACTCGCTCGCCCAACGCGCGCTTCGAGGGCTCGGCCCGGCTGCGAGGGGAGGAGCTCGTCACCGCCCC
>Ga0335078_10019806_pt1 | contig 9998 bp, 8 predicted proteins | sample Lox_Sample_32_FD_206711 | JGI IMG/M metagenome (GOLD analysis project Ga0335078, IMG submission 206711) | Soil microbial communities from Loxahatchee National Wildlife Refuge, Florida, United States - Lox_Sample_3.2 | ecosystem: Environmental > Terrestrial > Soil > Wetlands | place: USA: Florida...
TAGTAATGGGACAACGCGCTAGAGGCCGTTGTTCGGCGGGAATGTAGTTGATGCAGGAACGTCCTCCTGGTGCGGTAGTACGGGCTTGGTGTCCCAAACGCTGCGAGGAGGACGTTCTGTGAGTAAAGGAAGCGGCAACGGCACGACGAGGGGCCCTAGGGGACACGCACCCCACCGGAACAGGAGCGGATCGGGGCTTGTGGGACACGCACCTCAGGGGAAGGGACCCAGCGGCGGGGCGACGGGGGGGTGGGTGGCTATTGGAGGGGCGGGGACCAGTCAGGGGCTAGCTGGCCTAGGAATACGGCGTCGGCGAAGTGGCCGTCTACCCAGGCGTAGTCGCGGAGGGTGCCTTCCAGGATGAAGCCGGCTCTCGTGGCGGCGGTGATCATCGGGTGGTTGTCGGCCAGGGTTTCTACTTGGAGGCGGTGCAGGCCGCGGATGCCGAAGCCGAAGCGGCACAGCACGCGGACGATGTCGGTGCCGAGGTGGCGGCCGCGGAAGGCGGGGCGCAGCCCTAGGCCGAGATGGGCGTTCCTGTGGTGGGCGTCGATGCCGAACATGACGGCCTCACCCGCTAGTTCGGCGGTGGCCAGTTCGACTACGGAGAAGGGGACGGTGTCGGGGCGGTCGTCGACGGTGCGGTAGGGGGAGGCGGCGGAGCCTGGGGCGATCGGGCGCCACGGGCGGCCGTCGGCGCGCACTCGCATCTCCATGTCGTTGAGCATCTCGGCCTCGAAGATCTCGATGTCGGCCTCGGTGCGGGCGCGCAGGCCGATCAGTTCTCCACTCAGCATTCGCCGTTCATACCATGTACCTGCCCGGCGGGGAACCACGGTCCGTTCTGATGTCCCAGGTCTTCCGCGCCCCGTGACGGTGAACTCGCTGGGGCCGTTCATCGTGTCAGTTCGCCTCGCTGACCCAGCGAATCATGCCGGCCGGGCTGCCGCACAGGGTCAGGCCGACCAGGTCCGGCTGGCTGTCGGGCACGTACCGCACGGCCGGCATGCGGCGCGCGGGAAGCGATAGCATCTGTTCGTTCGGGCCTGCCTGCGGGGCGGGCAAGCTCCGCTCACTGCCGATTAGGAGCAGATCGCCATGACCCTCTTCCAAAGAGCGCACGACATACTCGCGGCCAAGGCCAACAAGGCGCTCGACGCCGCGGAGAAGCCCGACGAGATGCTCGACCTCTCCTATGAGCAGATGCTCGACCACATCACCAAGGTCCGCCAGGCCCTGGTCACCATCGCCGCCTCGCGCAAGCGGCTCGAGCTGCAGGAGGCGCAGCTCCAGCATTCGGTGGACCACCTCCAGGATCAGGCCAAGGCGGCGCTGTCGCTTGGCAAGGAAGACCTGGCGCGGGAGGCGCTGTCGCGCAAGTCCGCGGCCCAGGCCCAGATCGACGGCATGCAGACGCAGCACCAGCAGCTCACCGAGGAAGAGGACAAGCTCACGGCGACGCTGCAGGCGCTGCAGGAGCGGGTCAACAATTTCCGTACTCAGAAGGAAACGCTGAAGGCCCAGTACGCCGCGGCGAGCGCCGCCGCCTCGGTGAACGAGAGCGTCGCCGGGATCTCGAGCACGCTCGGCGATTCGGGCGCGGCGCTGCAGCGGGCGCAGGACAAGATCGCCAACATGCAGGCGCGCGCCGGGGCGCTCGACGAACTTCTGCAGTCTGGCGTGCTCGAGGACGTCGGCGGCGGCGATGACGACATCCAGAAGGAGCTCGACGAGGCCGGCGGGTCCGCCGACGTGGACCGTGAGCTGGCCGCGCTCAAGGCCCAGATCGGGTCGGGAAGCTCGACGCCGGAGCTGACCAGCGGTTCGGGTTCGTAGCCTGTCTGCTTAACGCGGAGTCACCGCGGCCTCGACCGGGCGCGGATGCGCACAATTTCGCGACTATTTCGCCGTGGAACGGTCACGGTTCGGCGCTGCGGAACATCACCTTCCGTCACAACCGCGAACTCTCGTCAACAAAGATCGTATTCAGATCTTTTCTTAATCGTTCTGTTGCGTTACGCTCACCGAGAGTCGACTCACCGCAGCCACCCCCCGCTAGCCCGACAAAAGGACACAAACTCCTTCAATGGGCAGAGACCTGCGACCCATGGCCTTTCCCCGGTCGGGCTTAGCAATCGACACGAGGAGTCCGAATGCTAAGACGATGGTGCATCCTGTTCGCCATGCTCGCGCTTACGGCCGGCACCGCGCTCGCCGCGAGCAGCGCGTCGGCGGCCACGAGCGGTTCGGGGGGGTACAACCCCGGCGGGCCCATTCACCTGGTGGGTGCCAGCCCAGCGGCTCATGGCGGCCTAAGCAACGAGGCAGAGAGCACCAACTGGTCCGGTTACGCGGGGACGACCGGCACGTACACGAGCGTTTCGGCCAGCTGGACCCAGCCGGCCGGCACGTGCTCAAGGGGCGACCAGTACGCCGCCTTCTGGGTCGGAATCGACGGTTACAGCAGCAGCACGGTCGAGCAGACGGGCAGCGAGGTCGACTGCGTCGGGCGCACCGCCGAGTACTACGCCTGGTACGAGATGTACCCGGGGCCGTCGGAGAACTACAACAATACGGTCAGGGCGGGCGATCACTTCACCGCCACCGTGACGTGGCTGAGCGGCAAGCAGTTCAGCCTGTACATCGCGGACACCACCCAGGGCTGGAGCCACACCACCGACGCCAGCCTGACCTCGACCCCGGCCAGGTCGTCGGCCGAGGTCATCGTCGAGGCCCCGTGCTGCACCGGCAGCGGCGGCATCCTGCCGCTGACCGACTTCGGCACGATGAGCTTCAGCGGCTCGACGGCCAACGGGTCCGCCATCGGCAACGCGGGCGGCCTGACCGAGATCATCATGATCGACAACGAAGGACGCGACAAGGACACTATCTCCGCGCTCAGCGGCGGGGAGAGCTTCAGCGCAACCTGGCTGCGCAGCAACTAACTCCCGACAACGCTGGCCCGGCCACTGCGAGATGGCCGGGCCAGCGGCATGCCCGGGCAGCAGACAAGGGTGCGGGGAAGGGGCTAGCGCGTTCGGCTCGCTAGGGGCAATCTGGAGATACGGGGCAAAGACACGGGGCGCTTCGTTACGCCGATCCGGGGTCGGTGGGATCGTTACCCTAGGGTCCTGACCCTAGAACGGATCTGTGGTATGTCTAAATTTGGCGAAACAGCGCAAGCTGGCACGACGTATGACCGTGTAGGGGGGTGACCAGTTTGGCTGCACTGCAGGCGGGCGATCCACAGCGGATAGGGCCCTACGTGCTGCTCGGACGGCTGGGTAGCGGCGGGATGGGGCGCGTCTACCTCGCCCGCTCCCCCGGCGGCCGGATAGTGGCGGTGAAGGTTATCCGGGCACAGCTGGCCGAGGATCCCGGCTTCCGGGCCAGATTCGCCAGGGAGGTGGCCTCGGCGCGCAAGGTAGGCGGCCTGTTTACCGCTCAGGTGGTCGACGCCAACCTGGACGACCCGATTCCGTGGCTGGTTACCGCCTACGTCCAGGGCGTGCCGCTGTCCGAGGCCGTGGAGCAGCACGGGCCGCTGACGGAGCGGTCGGTGCTTGCGCTGGCCGCGGGGCTCGCCGAGGGTCTGATCGCCATCCACGCGGCCGGGGTCATCCACCGCGACCTCAAGCCCTCGAACGTGCTGCTGGCCCCGGACGGGCCGCGCATCATCGACTTCGGCATCTCCTCGGCCGCTGAGGCCACCTCGCTGACCGGGACCGGGCTGATGATCGGCTCCCCCGGGTTCATGTCCCCCGAGCAGGCCGAGGGGCAGACCGTCGGGCCATCGAGCGACATCTTCAGCCTGGCAGCCGTGCTCACGTTCGCGTCAAGAGGCGAGGGACCGTTCGGCTCCGGCGAGACCGCGGCACTGCTCTACCGGGTCGTGCACACCAAGCCGAACTGCGAGAGCGTGCCGGACAAGATCAAGCCGCTGATCAGGAAGAGCCTGGGCCGGGACCCGAAACGACGGCCAACGGCGCACCAGTTCCTCACCGAGCTCACGGCCGCGTACCCGTCGGCCGCGGACCTGACCGACTGGCTGCCGCCATGGCTCGTCAACGCGTCGGCGCAGCGCGACTACGCGCTCGGCATCGTCCAGCATCCGCCTACCTCCGCGGCCAGCGCCGTCGGAGCCGGTCCTGCGGCCCCGACGAGCCCGCCGCCGGTACCAGGGATGGGCAGCTACCCGAGCCCGCCGCCGAAGACCGAGATATCGCGGACGCCGACCCCCGCGCCGATGGCCGCCCAGGGACCGTCCGCGTCTGCGGGGTACCCCGGGGCGGCCGCGGGCTCCGGGAGTCCGGCCGGCACCGGGAGTTCCGGTGGCGGTTCCGGGTCGCAGGGCAACACATGGTGGACGGCCGCCGCCGCCGCGGCGGCCGCATCAGCGGCGTCTCAGGATCCCGTCACCCCCGCGCCGGCGACCCCGCAGCCGGGTAGCGCGCAGGCGGCCACCACACCGCCGGCGCCCCCGCTGCCGTGGGATTCTCCGCCGTCGTCTTCCTCTGCGCAGCCTGCGGCTCCGCCGTGGAGTTCTCCGTCCGCTTCCCCTTCTCCCCCGCAGCCTGCGGCTTCGTCGTGGGATTCTCCGCCCGCCTCTCCTTCCCCGCAGCCTGCGGCTCCGTCGTGGGGTGCCCAGCAGGCGCCGAACCAGGGATACGGCGGGTCGACGCCGGCACCTGGATATGGCGGAGCGCAGGCGACCCCGCCTTATGGCGGCGGGCAGACACCGCCATCGTCGTACGGTGCCCAGCAGGCGCCGAGTCCCGGGTACGGCGCGCCGCAGGCACCGATTGGATACGGCGGCGCAGGATACGGAGCGCCGCAGGCGCCGGGCGCGGGATACGGCGGGCCGCAGACTCCTCCGCCGCTGTACGCCGCGCAGCAGACTCCTCCCCCTGTATACGGAGGCCAGCAGGCACCGACGCCTGGGTACGGCACCCCGGTGTACGGCGGGTCGGCAGGCGGGCAGGTGTGGCAGCCGTACGCGGGATCTGGCGGGCGGCGGCGGGGACCTCGGTGGCTGCTTGTCGCCGGGATCTCCGCGGTCGTGGCCGCGATCATCGCCGCGGTAATCGTCTCCACGCAGGGGGGCCATAAGGCGGCCGTGACGCAGCCCACCGTGAGCCCGAGCGCGAGCAGGACGACATCGGTCAGCCCCACCGCCAACGCCACGCCGACGACGGGAAACCTGACGCTGGACGAGCTGCAAGTCGGGGACTGCCTGAAGGGTGCCGACCTGGACCTCAACACCGACAATCCGTGGCCGAAGACGAGCCAGGCGGTGCCGTGCACGCAAGCGCACACCGCGGAGGTGTTCTACGCCAACAACCATTTCTGGCCGGCGAACGGCTCGTACCCCGGCAACAGCGCGATCAGCAAGGCCGGCACCACGGCCTGCGACAACGCGTTCAAGGCATACGTCGGGATCGCGTATTCCGACTCGCAGTACACCTGGACCAACATCATCCCGGATGCCAGCACCTGGCCGAATCCGAACGGCGACAGGGCGCTGCACTGCGTCGCCTACTACTCCACGTCCGCGCATCCGGCCGGAGCGACCCTGAACGCGTCGATCAAGGGCACCGATAAGTAGGCGGGTCAGGGTCCGGGCGGCGGGAAGCCGCACGGGCTTATGTCGGGAGGCTCGCTGAGGCCGAACTCGTCCCGGAGGGCGGTTCGGGCGGCTAGCTCGCCGCAACGGCCGTGGACGCCTGGGGTCGGCGGGGTGGCGGAGGAGCAGAGGTAGACGCCGCGGATGGGGGTTCGGTAGGGGTTCCAGCGGATGGCGGGGCGGAAGACGGTCTGGCGGAGGGACTGCAGGCCGACGGCGATGTCGCCGCCCACGTAGTTGGGGTTGCGGGACTCCTCGGCGGCGGCGGTGCGGACGGATCTGGCCAGGATCAGGTCGCGGAAGCCGGGGGCGAAGCGCTCGATCTGGGCCTCGATCGCAGCGGTCATGTCCTGGTCGGATGCGGCGGGGACGTGGCAGTAGGTCCACAGGGTGTGCTGGCCGGACGGGGCACGGGTCGGGTCGGCGACGCCCGGCTGGACGACCAGCACGTAGGGGCGGTCCGGGTGCTTGCCGGCGGCCACCTCGGCCTCCGCCGCGGCGATCTCCTCGTACCGGCCGCCAAGGTGCAGGGTGCCGGCCCGGCGGCAGTCCTCGTTGGCCCACGGCACGGGGGCGGACAGGGCGAAGTCGACCTTGCAGACGCCTGGCCCGTAGCGGAATCTGCGCAGCGCGGCGCGGTAGCCGTGGGGCAGCCGGTGGCCGGCCAGCTGGGTCAGCGAGCGCGGGGAGACGTCGAGCAGGACGACCCGGGCGGGCGGGAGCTCGGACAGCGAGCGGACCCAGCGGCCGGTCTCGATCGTTCCTCCAGCGCGGTTCACCGCGGCGGCCATCGAGTCGGTGATCCCCGCGCTGCCGCCCCGCACGACCGGCCAGCCGACGGCGTGCGCGAGCAGCACGAGCATCAGGCCGATGCCGCCGGTGGGGACCGCGGTCAGCGGCATCATGGCGTGCGCGGCGGCGCCGGCCAGCAGTGCGCGCGCCTCCTCGGTGCGCCAGCGGCGGATGATAGCGGAGGCGGGAAGCACGCCCCGGGCCGCGTAGCCGGCCACCGCAAGCGGGTGCGCGGGCGGGCGGCGCAGCGGGGCGAGCACGGCCTGGACGATGTCGTCGGCGTTTTCGCTCAATGGGCCGAGAAGGCGCTGGTAGGCGCGACGGTCGGCGCCCAGGTTGGCGGCGGTCTGGGTTACGTCGCGGGTCACGACCGCGGCGTGGCCGCCCTCCAGCGGCTGGGCGAACTCGACCTCGGGGCGGGCGAAGGCGACGCCGCGGGCCTGCAGGTCGAAACGCTTGAAGAACGGGGATGCCAGGGCCAGCGGGTGCGCCGCGGAGCAGACGTCGTGGCGGAAGCCGGGCAGGGTCAGTTCCTCGGTGCGGCAGCCGCCGCCGATGGTGGGAGCGCCCTCGATCACGTGCACGTCGAGGCCGGCCGCGGCCAGCGTGACGGCGGCGGCCAGGCCGTTGGGGCCGCTGCCGACGATTACCGCGTCCGGGTTCGACGACACGGGTCAGCTTGCCGTCCGGGGGCGCCGCAGCAGGCGGGCGGGGGCGGTCACCGGGGTGGCGAGCGTCTGCAGCATGCTGCGCACCATCGGGTGGCTGCGCTGATGCCAGGCAACGATCGTGCCGGCGGCGGCGCAGGTCAGGGCCACCGCGACATCGCCACTTGAGGACAGCGAGAGCTTGTGCTGGGCCACGGCAAGCGGCAGGCCGGCGATGCCGAGACCCCAGCCCAGGCAGGCCAGGGCAAGGATCAGCGCACGCCAGGCGCCGCGGTGCCCCGAGAGCTGGCCGCCCGTGTGCGCCTCCCCTGCCATGGCGTCACCATATCCGCGGACCGTTCCGGCATCGTTACGGCCAAAACTGGCGCTCGCCGTAGACGGCACGGATACGGTCACGGGTGTGAGCGCGGATGGCGAGGGCGAGGGGCGAGGATCGCCTGCCCCGGACAGCCGGGGCGCCAGGCTGCTCACGTCGATCGTGCTTGTCCTTGCCACGGCGTCAGCCGCGGTCGGCGGAGTGTCCTGGGCGCTGACGTTCACCCCCTGGACGCAGTGGATGCCGCCCAGCTATTTCGTGCCGTTCTTCGTGCTCGCGTTCCCGCTTTTCGGCTGGGCGGTATTCGTGCTGCGTCGGAGGTATTCGGGGACGGCTCGGCGAAGGATCGATCCGCTGGAGCTGATGCCCAAGGGCGCCCGGGTACCCTTCGGGCTGCTCTTTTTCGCGGTACTCATCGGCTTCGGTTTGTCCATGAGTTCGCTGCCGGGGCAGCCGGAATACGATCCGGGGTCGCATCGGTACTTCTACGACGACCATGGCACTCCGGTTCCGACGACCCGGGCCGGGTACCTGCACGCGGTGGCCGCCCAGGATCGGCTCTTTCTCGGCGGGGCGCTGGTCTTCACCTCGGTGGCCTTGATCATCGCCTGGGAGGAACGAAGGCGGCAGCGCGAAGCGCTCGGGCCCGCTCGCAGGCCGCCTCGGCGCCCGCTTGGGCCACGTCCGAAGGTCCCGGTGCCTGGCGCGGCGCTGGCGCTGGCGGGCGCGGCCGGCCTGGCCTCCTCGATAGTCCTCGGCCTGCTGCTGGTCGGCCGGGTAGACCTGTACAACACCGACGCTGTTTACCTGCACGCCGGGCATCCGGTCAGCGTCCGGCTCGCCCCGGACGATTACACCGTCTTCGTCGGTTGCACAGAGGCAATTGTCTGCCCGCCGCTGGAACCCGCGGGGTTGTCCGTGAGCGTCTCCGGGGGCGGTGCCCTGCATGTGGTCCCCGATCCGAGTTCGGATCACCTGAGCGAGGCGGCCGAGCCGTTCGTCGGCGAGCTTTCCTTTACGGTGCCCGGGAGCGAAGTGGTCCGACTTGACCTGTCCGTGCGCCTTGGCCAGCCCGCGTTCGTCGTCCCGTCGATTGGCGAAGAAGTCCGCGCGCTGGCCGGCTGGATCGTCCTGCTTGTCCTGTCCGTGCTCGACTTGGGCGCGGCGCTGACCGGGCTTGTCATGCTGCTGGCGTGGCGGCTGGGATTCGGGGCGGCTACGCCGTAAGGGCGAGGACCACCGTGACGGCGTGGCCGCCGGGGTTGACGGTGATCGTGGCATCCAGGCTGATCAGGCTCGACGCGGTCACCGTTATCGTCACGGTGGCGCCGGATGCGAGCGAACCGGAAGATGGCGAGACGGTCAGCTTGCCGACGGCGGCGGAGCCGACCGTGACCGTGTAGCCGGTGACCGGGCCGCCCACCGCGGTGAGCGTGATCGTGCCGGTGGGCTTGCCGTTGACGACCGCGAGCACGAGCCGGGACGGGGCAACCGACAGGGTGCCCTGGGCCACCGTCGGGGCCGGGGAGGCGGACGCGGGCGGCGCGGTCGACGCCGGGATCGAGGAGGCGGCCTGGGACGCGGAGGGCGAGGAGCCGGGCGCGGTGGCGCGCGGCGTACCCGGCCTTCCCGACCGGCCGGACGTGGGCGTGGGGCGTGGCGACGCGGCAGGTGAGGCCGGTCCGCCGCCGCGCAGGCCGGGCGAGCCTGCCGGGTCGGGTGAGGGGCTCGCGGCGACGCTGGCCGCGGGACCCGGCCCGCCGAGTATGCCGCCCGCGCCGGAGGCGGCCAGATGACCATGCGGAGGACCGCCGCCGAGCGTGACCGCCGTGATGACCCCGGCGGCCACGACGACCGCCGCGGCGCCCGCCACGACGGTCCTGCCGTGCGGCGCCACCCGGTACCAGGGCGGTGCCCCGGCCGGGCCGACCGGCTTCGGGAAGCCGGACTTGCCGAACGGGCCGGTCCGGCCGAGCGCGCCTGCCCGGCGGACTACCCCCTCAGGCGTACCGTCGGTGCCGGCCGCAAGGACCCGGTCCCGGAACCCGGGCAGGACCGCGACCAGCGGGACGGCCCCGGCGAGCAGGGCCGGCGTGAGCTCGCGGCGCTTGCGTTCTCCGCATCTGTCGCAGCCCTCGATGTGCCTGCTGACGCGCTTGCGGATCAGAACCGTCAGCCGCCCGTCCCAGCCGGCCAGCAGGCCGTCAAGCGCCGGGCAGGCCTCGCGCCCGGTGCGAGCGACAAGCAGCGCGGCCAGCGACTTTTCCATCTGCTCGCGGGCCCGGGACAAGCGCGCGTGCGCGTGGTTGCGGGACACGCCGAGGATGTCCGCGAGGTCGCCGCCGTCCAGGTCATGGCCCAGGCTCAGCTCCAGGATGTCCCTGTCGGCCGGGTTCAGGCCGAGCATCGCGGCCCGGACCAGGCCGGAGAGTTCGGCGCGTTCGGCGGCGCGGCTGAGGTCGGAGGTTTCGCTGGGCACCTCGGCCACCTCGTCGAGCGCGGAGGTGGCCTCGCCAGCCCGCAGCCTTCTGTGGCATATGTTGCGCGCCACCGCGTACAGCCAGGCGCGGAGCTTGCCCGGGTCACGCAGCCCGGCGAG
>Ga0335078_10019807_pt1 | contig 9998 bp, 8 predicted proteins | sample Lox_Sample_32_FD_206711 | JGI IMG/M metagenome (GOLD analysis project Ga0335078, IMG submission 206711) | Soil microbial communities from Loxahatchee National Wildlife Refuge, Florida, United States - Lox_Sample_3.2 | ecosystem: Environmental > Terrestrial > Soil > Wetlands | place: USA: Florida...
GGTCCTGGGCGCGCTCCTGGACGAGAGGTGGAAGGAGGAGGGGGAGGGGAAGAAGAAGAAGGAGGAGGGGGGACGCACGTCGGAGGGGGACGGCGGCGGGGGGGCCAGGCCGACGGGAGCGACGCGCCCGCCCCCGGCAAACTCTTAAAGTGAGGTTCACCGGGCCCAGAAACCAGAGGCTCAGCGGGCACCATGGACAGCTTGTCGGTCGACGGTCTCTCCTCCCTGGTCGCGAAGTTCCAGGGGAGGCGTCTGCTCGTGATAGGGGACCTCATCGTCAGCAGGTTCGTGGAGGTCTCGGCGCGGAAGCTCGCCCGGGAGGCGCCGGTCCCAGCTGGAGACTACGTCGGGGAGACGCGGCTCCCCGGCGGAGCAGCGAACCTGGCGAGGGAGCTCACCTCGCTGGGGGCGAACGTGACCGTCCTCGGGGTCGTCGGCGACGACGCCCAAGGGTCGTGGCTCAGGGAGGACCTCTCGCGCAACGGCATAAACACCAACGGCATCGCCGTCGACAAGAACAGGCCGACGTCGCTGCGGACCTGGATCATGGTGAACCGGCTCCACTACCTGAGGATAGACCAGGAGACCAGGAAGGACGTCCCGCCCGTGACGACCCGCGGCTTCGCGGACTCGGCGAAGGTCGAGGTCCCCCGCGTCGACGCGGTCGTGCTCTCCGACTACGACCGGGGGGTGATAAGCCCGGCCCTCATAGACGACGTCGTCTCCGAGGCGAGGGAAGCCAAGAAGATGACCGTGGCGCAGCCCAAGATGCGCCACTACCTGGACTTCGCCGGCGTGACCTACATCAAATCGAACCTCGAGGAGGCGACCCACGCCACGGGCATGGCCATGGTCAACGAGACGAGCCTCCGGAACATGGGGGTCAACCTGATGCAGAGGCTCGACTGCAGGGGGATGCTGATCACGAGGGGCGAGCAGGGGATGACCGTCTTCGAGAGGGACGCGATCACCAACTTCCCGCCGATCTATGGCCGGCGGAACTTCTTCAGCAAGGTCGGTGTGAGGGACACGATGACCGGCGTCTTCGCCCTCGGCGTGGCGGCCGGCGGGTCGATCACCGAGGCGGCCTGCCTCAGCAACATAGCGGGGCCCCTCAGGTCCGACAAGGCCCGGAACGTCTCCCTGACCGTCTCCGACTTCCAGTCGGGGTTCGACGCCGTGGGTGACTTTTTACAGAGGATATCTCAGGCCCCCGTGAGGAGGTAGCGCCACATGGAGACCGCCCGCGAGGCCATCAGACTCCAGGAGATAGCCCGGAACACCAGGAAGCTGATACTGGGGACCCTCGCCGAGGCCGGCTCGGGCCACCCCGGCGGCTCCCTCTCGGCGGTCGAGCTGCTGGTGACGCTCTACTTCTACAAGATGAAGCACGACCCGAAGAACCCCCACTGGGCCGACCGGGACCGCTTCATCCTGAGCAAGGGCCACGCCGCGCCGCTCCTCTACTCGATACTCGCCGAGGCCGGCTACTTCCCGGCCGAGGAGCTCCAGCACCTCCGCAGGCTCGGGGCGCTGCTCCAGGGCCACCCGGACCTCAGGATCCCCGGCGTAGAGATGCCCGCCGGCTCCGAGGGCATAGGCCTCTCGGTGGGCGTGGGCGAGGCGCTGGCCGCCAAGGTCGACCACAGGAGCTACCGGACCTACGTCCTCATGGGCGACGGGGAGCAGCAGGAGGGCGAGGTCTGGGAGGCTGCGATGTCGGCGACCAAGTTCAAGCTCGACAACCTCACGGCGATCATCGACAGGAACGGCATACAGCAGGACGGGCTAACCGAGCAGATAATGCCCCTGGAGCCCCTCGCCTCCAAGTGGAGGGCGTTCAACTGGAACGTGATAGAGGTCGACGGCTACGACTACCTCCAGCTCATCGACGCCTTCGACAACGCCGAGATGACCAAGCACAGGCCCACCATCATCATCGCCCACACCGTCAAGGGCAAGGGCGTCTCGTTCATGGAGTGGTCCCCGACCTACCACGGGACCCCCCCGGCGAAGGAGAGGATGACGGACATCTACAAGGAGCTCAAGTGAGCGAGCGTTGGCCGGCCAGCGGGCAAGACCGATCAAGATCGCGCCCTCGATCCTCGCCTACGACCTCTCCGACCTGGCCGCGGGCCTCGAGATCGCCACGAGGGGCGGCGCGGACCAGATACACCTCGACGTGATCGACGGGCGGTTCGCCCCCAACATCACCTTCGGGCCCGGGACCGTCAAGGCCCTCCGCTCGAGGTCGAAGATGAAGTTCGACACGCACCTGATGATCTCCGAGCCCCGGCTCTACGTCGAGAAGTTCATCGAGGCCGGCTCAGACCTGCTCACGTTCCAGGCCGAGGTCCTCGACGCGGCGGCCTTCGACGCCCTCGAGTCGATCGTCCGCTCCAAGGGCAGGGAGATCGGGCTCGCTCTGCGACCGGAGACCGCGCTCCCGACGTGGGCCGAGGAACGGCTCGGCGCGCTGAGCGCGCTCCTCCTCCTCACGGTGAACCCCGGCTTCAGCGGCCAGGCGATGGACCGCTCGGTCCTGCCCAAGGTCGAGAGGGCCCGCAGGCTCGCGGACGAGAGGGGTTTGGCGTTGGACATCGAGGTGGACGGAGGGATCGACGCGGGGAACGTCCGGGAGGTCGCAGGGCGAGGCGGGAACGTCTTCGTGGCCGGGGCCGGGGTCTACGGCAGGCCGGACCCCGTGGGCGCGATCGCGGAGCTGCGCTCGCGCGCCGCCTCCGCCACGGCCGCGACGAGGGGAGGCGGGGCCTGAGTTGCTGGAGAAGCTCGGGTCGATGCGGACGGCCTACGGCGAGGCGCTCGTGGAGCTGGGCGAGAGCCACCCGGGCGTGGTCGTCGTAGGGGCAGACACCACCGAGTCGATAAAGTCGGGCATGTTCGGGGCGAAGTTCCCCGACCGCTTCTTCAACCTGGGCATAGCCGAGCAGAACCTGGTCGGCGTCGCGGCGGGGCTGGCCCTCGCAGGGAAGACCGTCTACGCCGGGACCTACGCGATCTTCGTCCCGGGCAAGTGCGTCGACCAGATACGCAACATCGTCGCCTACGCAAACCTCGACGTGAAGCTGGTCTGCTCGCACGGGGGCGTCTCGGTCGGGCCCGACGGCGCGTCCCACCAGCAGCTCGAGGACATCGCGATCATCCGCTCCATCCCGAACATGCGCGTCGTGGTCCCCTCGGACTCGGTCTCGGTCAAGGGGGTAGTGAAGTCGATCTCCGACCTGCCGGGCCCCTTCTACGTGCGGATCAGCCGGGGCATAGTGAAGGGCTCCTCGGTCCCCGTCATCTACGAAGAGGGCTTCGAGTACCAGCTCGGCAGGGCGAACTTGCTCAGGGACGGTTCCGACGTCGCCATCTTCGCCTGCGGCCTGATGGTCGCCGAGGCGCTGCGAGCCGCCGAGTCCCTGAAGGCCAGGGGCGTCGCCGCGGCGGTGATAGACGCGCACACGGTCAAGCCGCTGGACGGCGAGCTGGTGAAGAGGTACGCCAGGCGGTGCGGCTCGGTCGTGACCGCCGAGGAGCACAACGTCCAGGGCGGCCTGGGCTCCGCCATCTGCGAGGTCGTCGCCGAGGACTACCCGGTCGTCGTGCGGAGGGTCGGCGTCCAGGACCGGTTCGGCGAGTCGGGCGAGGCGACCGAGCTGCTGCAGAAGTTCGGCCTGACCGCCGCCAAGATCGAGGAGGCGGCCCTCGAGGCCCGGGCCACCACCACTGCCGCCGCGGCCGCCGGTCGAGCGAAGCCGGACTAGGCCTCGGTCGACCCCCACCAAGACTTAAATCGGATTGCCGGACGGCCGGGAAAAGGAACCCATCTCTTGGAGCACCGCCGTTCCGGTTTCGAGACGTTCAACTCCTTCCTGAGGAAGCGCCGCAAGGTCATAATCGTCGCCTGGCTCGTCGCGGTCGTCGTCGCGGGCTCCCAGATCCCCGCCTTCTTCGGCGCCGTCTCCTACAACGTCACCGGGGGGAACTTCGGCGGCCCCACGAACACCGAGTCCCAGATAGCCCAGGGCATCATCGCGGCCCAGTTCCCGTCCTCGAACGCCTCGGGGGGCAACGGGATCATCCTCGTCCTCCAGGGGGGCGAGACCTACTCGGCGTCAGAGCAGGCGGCGGTCATCGACCTGAACCGGACCCTCGCCAGGGACGCCGCGCTCTCCTCGTCGTTCACGGGCATGGCCTCGGTCTACTCGACCGAGTACTCGCTCCTGTCCTCGGTCGTCCCGTCGCTCGTCTCCCAGGTCGCGGCCCTCAACTCCAGCGTCGGCTCCATGGCCAGCGGCTCCCACGCCCTCTTCGAGAGCGACTACCTCCTGGAGCAGGGTCTCATCGGCTTCAACCAGACGAGCCAGCTGGTCTACGGCGTCCCGGCAGGCTTCGTCGAGGCCTGGTCTGCGGCGCTCCCCGGCTGCGGCTCCTCGCCCGCCTGCGCCGACGGGGTCGCCAACCGGTCGGTCTCCGCCGGGCTGGGGCAGGGAGGCGGCGCGACGACGGCGGCCTACTACCTGGCGTTCTACGCGGCCTGGAACGCGTCCTTCGCTTCCAGCCCCAGCCCGACGAGCCCGAGCCCGGCGGTCCGCGAGCGGTCGGCCGTCGAGCAGGCGGTCGCGGGCCTCTCGGGAGCGCCGGGGGTGACCGCGCAGTACGCGGAGACGGCGGCGCTCGTCGCCAGCGGGCTGAACCCCGCGGACTGGTCCGAGAGCGGCGCGGTGGGGAACCTGACCGTCTCGGCTCTCCAGTCGGAGGTCCCGGCGAACCTCTCCTCGTCGCTCGGCGTCTCGCTCAACGGCCTCGTCGCCGGACTCATCTCGCTCGGGCCGTCGCCCGACAACTCGTCCCTCCTCTCCTTCACGCTCGGCCTCTTCTCCCGCCAGGTCGGCGCGGGAGCGCTCGTCGCCGCCGCCTACGAGCTGGGCCCCGCGCCGACGGCGGCGCAGACCTGGGACCTGGCCTCGGAGGTCGTGGCGAACGCATCGGCCGCCTCCTTCTCGACCTCCCCCCTCTTCACCGCCGACGCCCGTACCCTCGGCGCCCTCCTCTCCTCCTTCGCGGGAGGGACGAGCACGGCGCAGCTGCGCGCCGGGGCGCTCGCCGCGGTCGCGAACGAGACCGTCTCCGACTACCCGCTGGTGCTCTCGCACCACCTGAGCCGGAGCTTCGTGAGCCCCGACAACAGCACCATGATAGTGGTCTACAACTTCTCCGTCCCGCCCACGCCCGCGATGATCAACGCCTTCGTCTCCGCGGCCGCGGGCTCGGCGGTGGGGTCGGTCGCGACCTACTACGTGACGGGCTCGGCGGTCCTGACGCAGGACATCTCGACGACCTTCGGCCCGGTCGTGGGGATAACGGTCGCCCCCGGCGTCGTCGCATCCCTGGCCATAGTGGGCGTCCTGCTCGTCGCGCCGCTCGCGGCCCTGGTGCCGATCCTCGTCGGGGGCATAGCGATAGCCATCGCGCTCCCGACGATATACTACGGGGTCGACGTGGTGGGCCACGGGACCCTCACGTTCCTGACCCCCGCGCTCACGATACTCCTCACGCTCGGCCTCGCGGTCGACTACTCGGTCCTCCAGCTGAGGAGGACCAAGGAGGAGAGGCTCAACGGCCGGACGACCCAGGACTCGGTCTCGGTCTCGGTCAAGTGGGCCGGCCAGGCCGTCCTCACCGCCGGGATCACCGTCGTCGTCGCCTACGTCGTGATGGCCGTGGCGAACGTGCCTCTCTTCAGCGGCGTCGGCACCGCCATAGCCATCGCGATCTCGATCCTGATCCTAGCCGCGCTCACCCTCCTCCCCGCCCTCGAGCTCACCCTCGGTGACCGGCTCTTCTGGCCCGGGCTCGGGAGGAGCGCACGGAGGAGGGCGACCGTCCAGAGGTCGAAGCTCGACCGCCTCGCCAGGCTCGGCGAGAGGACGATCAGGAGGAAGGTCGCGGTCTCGCTCATCATCTCCGCCTTCGCGCTGGGCGCCTTCCTGGTCATCGAGTCGACCCAGAGCGGGGCGGACATACTCAAGCTCTTCCCGGACTTCCCCAGCAACCACGGCCTAACCGTGATAGACGACGAGCTGGGCAGCTCGGCCATCGACCCCACCGTGATCGTCGTCACGACGCCCACCCCGATCGTCTACGGCCAGGACCAGTTCAACCAGACCCTGATGAGGCAGGTCGAGCTCATCAGCTCTACGGCCTCCTCGGCGCCCGGCGTCACGTCGGTGGCAGGCCCCACGAGGCCCTACGGCTCCCCCTTCAACTACAGCGGCGTCCTGCAGCTGCAGGAGCCCGAGCGGGCCCAGTACCTCTCGGGGATGGGCTCGTTCATCGGCAGGAACAACGAGACCGTCCAGATCCTCGTGGGTGTAGGCCCCGACGCCATGAGCCAGAGCGCGATCGACGCGCTCCTCAAGGTCGAGTCGGCGGTCTCGGCGCAGCACCTGATGAAAGGGATCGTCGTCCACTACGGCGGAGACACCCAGTCCACCTACGACGGCCAGTCGTTCATCGACGGGATCCTGCCGGAGGTCATACTCGTCCTCGGGGCCTCGGTCTACGCGATCCTGCTGGTCCAGCTCCGGTCGGTCTTCACCCCCGTCCGCCTCGTCTTCACGATCCTGTGCAGCGTCGCCTTCGCCAGCGCCCTCCTCATCCTGGCCTACGTCTACCTGCAGGGCCTGCCCATACTCGACTTTGCGCCGCTCTTCGTCGTCGTGACGATGCTCGGCGTCGGGATCGACTACGACATCTTCTTCGTCACGAGGATCAGGGAGGAGGTCCTGAACGGCAAGACCGACGACGAGGCGATCAAGACCGCCCTCAGCAAGGTCTGGGTCACCATCTTCGGGCTGGGGCTGGTGCTGGCGACCGTCTTCGGTTCCCTGATCGCCACGCGCATAGCCCTCCTCGGGGAGATCGGCTTCGTGGTGGCCGCCGCGGTCCTGATAGACGTGGGCGTGGTCCTCCTCCTCTTCGTCCCGGCCCTCATGGGGCTCGCCGAGCGGTTCAACTGGTGGCCCAGCAAGATAGGCGCCCGGAGGAGCGTTCCCGACGCGAAGGACCCGGAGAGCGCTCCGGGCGGGACCTAGCTCTCCATCCAGGCCGTCTTCTGCGCCGCGGCGGTCCTCCTGCCCGGAGGGACGGGCCCCGCCGCGTAGCCAAGGTAGACCATCGCGACCATCGTCTCTCCCTCGCCCATCCCGAAGAGCGCCCTCACCTCCTCGGAGTAGGCGCCTTCCCCCGTCCGCACGAAGCTCGCCAGGCCGAGCGAGTGTGCGGCCAGGAGCATGTTCTGGAGCGCCGCCCCGGCCGCCACGAGCTCCTCCTGGGGCACTATCCTCTCCGCCCTGCGCGGGCTGCCGATCAGCGCGACGATGAAGGGCGCCTCGAGCGGCTTGCGCCTCTCCCTCTCGACCACCTCCGGGGACGCCCTCGCCGCCTGGGGGCTGGCCGCCGCCGCGGCGGCCAGGGCATCGCCCAGCCTCGCGCGCCCGGCCCCCGTCACCACGACGAACCTCCAGGGCTCGGTCATGTGGTGGTTCGGCGCCCAGGTGGCCGCCTCGACCACCGCCTCTATCTCCGCCCGCCCGGGCGCGCGGCCGGGGTCGATCCTCTTCACGGTCCTCCGAGATGCTATTGCCTGGAGTACCTCGTTCATCGATCGGGCCGCGGGCCTCGACGGTAGATAAGTCGCGCAGGGCCGTCCGCAAGGACTTAAATAGAAAAAGACGGGCCATCGGGTCGACCATGAAGTTCTACCTCGACACGGCTAACCTCGCCTCCATACGGAAGTACAACGCCATGGGGCTGGTCGACGGGGTGACCACGAACCCCTCGCTCGTCGCCAAGGAGCCGGGCGATTTCGAGGAGATCATCGTCGCGATCTGCAAGGAGGTCAACGGCCCCGTGAGCGCCGAGGTCGTGAGCACCGACCACGACGGGATGGTCGCCGAGGCGAAGCACCTGTCGAAGCTGGCGCCCAACGTCGTCGTCAAGATCCCCGTGATCCCGGAGGGGCTGAGGGCGACCAAGACCGTCTCCTCGATGGGCATCCCCGTCAACGTCACGCTGATCTTCTCGGCGAACCAGGGGCTGCTGGCGGCCAAGGCCGGGGCCTCCTACATCAGCCCGTTCATCGGGAGGCTCGACGACATCGGGCAGCGAGGGATGGCCGTCATCGAGGACCTCGTCCTGATCAGGGAGAGGTACCGGCTCAAGGCCGAGGTGCTCGTGGCCAGCGTCCGCCACCCCCAGCACGTCCTCGAGGCGGCGAAGCTCGGCGCCGGGATAGCGACGATGCCCGCCGAGGTCATGGAGAGGATGATGATGCACCCCCTCACGGACGCGGGCCTCAAGAAGTTCCTCGACGACTGGAACAGGTCCAAGAAGGAGAAGCAGCCCTCGCTGACGGTCTGAGGGAGGCGGGCCTCCGACCCGAGGCCCCACGGGAAGGTTTTTACCATTCTGCGCGCCTCCTCGCCCCATGACCAAGACCTACACGCTGCCACCGTTACCATATCCCTACGAAGCGCTCGAGCCGTACGTCTCGAAGCAGATCATGACCCTGCATCACGACAAGCACCACAACGCATACGTCGTCGGAGCGAACGCGGCGCTCGACAAGCTCGAGAAAGCCCGCGCCGGGACCATGCAGATAGACGTCAGGGGCGTCCTCAGGGACCTGAGCTTCAACGTGGATGGTCACAAGCTGCACTCCATCTTCTGGCCTAACATGGCCCCCGCAGGCAAGGGCGGGGGGACCCCCGGAGGGAAGCTCGCCGACAAGATCAACGGCGATTTCGGGTCCTTCGACAAGTTCAAGCAGCAGTTCGGAGACGCGGCGAAGGCGGTTGAGGGGAGCGGTTGGGCCCTGTTGCTATACGACCAGGAGGTCGACACCCTGGTGCTGACCCAGATCGAAAAGCAGAACTTCATGCACCTGGCCGAGTTACCCATTATCCTTTCGATCGATTGCTGGGAGCATGCATTTTATTTGCAATATCTCAACGATAAAGCAAAATACGTGGACGCCTGGTGGAACGTGGTCAACTGGGACGACGCGGGAAGGCGCTTCGACAAGGCGAAAGAGTAGCACCTTCGTTCCGGAACGAACCAGGACTGCCACAACCGGGAGCCAGCATCTGGGCCGCGGAATCCTTGGGGGCCGCGGGCCGCCCGCCCGCCCGCCCGGAACCGCCGGACTCTTTATAGCGAGTCGGACCGGTTCCGGGGCACGATGGGCGAGTTCACCATCAACACCGAGGGCACCCCGTTCAACCTGCGCTACACCCTCGAGAGCGGCCAGTCGTTCCGCTGGCAGGAGAGGGGGCAGTGGTGGGTCGGCGTCCTCGGGCCTGGCGTGGTCAAGGTCAGGCAGGAGGGGGCGGCGCTCGTCTGCGTCACGAGCACCGACTCGATCAGCAGCCGCACGCTCTTCCGGTACCTGGGCCTCGAGGAGGACCTCCGGCGGGTCCTCTCATCGATCATGAAGGACGACAGGGTCACCGAGGCCGTCCAGCGCTACTACGGCCTCCGCCTCCTGAGGCAGGACGTCTGGGAGTGCCTGCTCTCCTTCGTGGTCGCGACCAACTCGAACATACCGCGCATCAAGGGGATGATCTCGAACCTCTGCGCGCGCCTGGGCGAGACCGTCACGTTCGAGGACCAGGCCTACTCCCTGTTCCCGACCCCGGAGAGGGTCGCGGACGCCGACCTCGCCCTTCTGGACGAGTGCGGCCTCGGGTACCGGGCCAGGTTCGTAAAGTCCGTCGGCGAGGCGGTCCATCAGGGCGCGCTCAGCCTGGAGGAGCTGCGGTTCTTCGACTACCCACGGGCCAAGGAGGTCCTGACCGGCCAGCTGCTCGGCAGGAAGACGCTGATGGGGGTGGGCCCCAAGGCGGCGGACTGCGTCCTTCTCTTCTCGTGCGACAAGCTCTCCGCGTTCCCCATCGACGTCTGGATCGCCAGGGTCCTCTCGACCTACT
>Ga0335078_10019810_pt1 | contig 9997 bp, 14 predicted proteins | sample Lox_Sample_32_FD_206711 | JGI IMG/M metagenome (GOLD analysis project Ga0335078, IMG submission 206711) | Soil microbial communities from Loxahatchee National Wildlife Refuge, Florida, United States - Lox_Sample_3.2 | ecosystem: Environmental > Terrestrial > Soil > Wetlands | place: USA: Florida...
GTACGAAAGGTTGTGGATGCGCGGCGGCCGGTAGGGTTCGCGTTTGCGCAGCATCCAATAGCTGGCCTCGGCCAGGTGGCGGGCAACGGCGATGATGGCGCGGCCGTGGCCTTTGTTGGGCGCGAGGCGTTGATAGAGCAGCCCGATATGGCCTTCGCGTTGGTTGCGCAGATGCGCGGCGCAATTGGCGGCTTCGACGAAGGCCCATTTGAGGTAGCGGTTGATGTTGCAGCAAACGCCGCCGTGGTGCGTGTGGCCGCCAGAGGAGATTACGCGGGGCACAAGACCGGCGTAGCTGGCCAGATTTTCCGCGCGGGCAAAACGCTCGACGGCGCCGATCTCCAGCCACACAGCACGGGAGCGAGGATGGGGCCGGCGCCGGGCAGGGTTTCGAGAAGCTGAATCTCCGGACCGGTTCGGAGCGTGCGGTCGATGTGTTGTTCCAGGGGCAGAAGCTTGACGCTGAGTTGATCGATGCACTCGAGTTCGAGCGCAACCATGCGTGCGGTCTCGGGCGGCAGGTCGGGCAGCGTCTCGGCAATGTAGGCGCGGCCCCTGATGCCGAAGATGTCTGTGATGCTGTTCGCGTGCAGTCCGTAACGGTCAATGGCCGAATGGATGCGGTGCTTGAGCGCGGTGCGCAGATCGCGCAGCCACAATCGGTCGATCGAGAATGCCTTTCAACGCGCCCGGAGCAACCGAGAGGTAGTAGCGAGCCAGATCGATCTTTGTGAGACGGACCTCTTTGGAGAAATAGAGCTTATCCGGATGAGTAATGGCCGCTTCATGCCCGTCGATTGCAAGCAGTTCTATTTGACGATTTGCCATACTTCGCACCGAAATACCTTTATATTGACGCTCATTCGGCACCTTGGGTTTTCGCTGAAGAAAAGCCATCGCTGATTGGGAAGCCTGTCTCGCTAGGAGTACGCTCGACCTTTCCAGCCGAAAATGCATCGTAAAGCATGTGTTCTGGGAGGAGAAGCGATGCCAACACGACCCACCTGGTCCGGCTCCATCCAAATTTCGCTTGTTTCAATCGCGGTCAAAATCTTCCCTGCCACCAACCCTGGCCGCCAGGTTGAGTTCCATCAAATTGATCGCAAGACACACAAAAGGATTCATCATCAGAATGTCGACGAAGCCGGAGAAGTCGAAAAATCGGATATCGTCAAAGGTTTCGAGTACGCCAAGAACAGATACATCGAGATCGATCCAGACGAACTGAAAGCACTCCGCCTCCCGACGGCGACCACGATCGAGATCGAGCAGTTCGTCAAGGGTCAAGATCTTTCACCGGCTCTCTTCGAACGGCCTTACTTTGTCGCCCCTAAAGATAAGATTCAGGCGAGAGCGCTCAGCATCATGCGCAAAGCCCTCGCACAAGAGAACAGCCTGGGGATCGGAGAGATTGCTTTTAGTGGCCGCGAACACCTCGTAGCGATTGGTGCGCCAGTGAATCAGAAGCAGGAGGGATTGATGCTCTACACCCTTCGCTACCAGGATGAATTGCGCGATCCAAAGACCGCCCTTTCCGACGCCACGGAATCGAATGTGAAGACCGACGAGCTTTCGCTCGCTAAGCAGCTAATCAGAGGTCGCACGTCGAAATTTGAGCTGTCCGCTTACACAAATGACTACGAAGCTGCGGTGAAGAAACTCGTCGTTGCGAAAAGGAAAGGAAAGCCCCGGCCCGAGCCTGAACCAAAACCGGCGAAGACCAAAGTTGTGAACATAATGGACGCTCTACGGAGCAGTTTGACACAGACGAAAAAGCCTGGAAAAGGGACCAAGAAGAGGGCTGGTCGAAAAAAGGCCGCTTAAGAAGATAATCCAATCAAGGGGGTCGTGCGCCTCTGCGAAGCCGAGCAACATCTGCGCCAGGTCGCCTGCCGACGGCGCGAGGACCGTAATACCATCTCTTGTAGCGATCGAGTTCTACCTGCAAACGCAGGCGCACACGACCCAGCCCGTTCGACGCGCATGTTTCCCGGCTCTGTGTCCGAGGCGCGGGTGACTGAATCGTGCTTCCCTCAGTTGATCGTCTTCCCCTGCCCGTCTCAATGCCCGGTTCGTGCTTGGCCTTGACCGAATTCGCCCACTCCCGCAACGACCGGATACTGTCGGCGCTGGACCAGAAGCCAGTAAATCCCGACGCTGTGCCGCCGCCGTCTTAGTGTGATCTAGGTCCGGCAGTCGAAGAACGATCTTGCGACATAGGGGTTTCCTGTTCTTCTTGCGCATGCGTGCGGCCTCCAATGCCGCTGACATACACAAGGTAGAGCAATCACTTAGATCAGATCCTCTGTCGACGAGCGCAAAGGCGATGTCACGCCAATTAAGGTGCATATGACATTCGGCGGCATTAAAATCGAACCGTTGAAGGAGTCCGAGTTTGCCTGAATATCTGAGGAAGGACAGCGACCCCCCGGCTGCAATCGCAAAGAAAGGCTGGCGCTATCACCACGTTGGAATTCCCACTCAGTCTCCGCGTCCTGACGAGGTTCATGTACCCCACTTGCTGATTCACGTAGCGGGGTTTCAAACCAGTCCGTGTGGCGTTCAGTGGATGCGATTTGATCCAAGTGCGCCTTATCCCCAGGTGGTCAAGACCATTCCTCACGTAGCGTTCGAGGTGGACGATCTTGCAGCCGCATTGGTTGGACAGGAAATTCTGATTCCACCAAATAGTCCGAGCGCGGGAGTGAAAGTTGCGATGATCCTTGATCATGGTGCCCCGATTGAGTTGATGGAGTTTTCCGCACCGCAAGATTTAATGGGAGTATAGGCGGACGGCTAGTTGGCGACTACAGGCACTTAACGTGTCATGTGCAGCGACAGTATCCTCATCCGTGATCGCTACGGGCCTTTAGCCAATTGTCGCCTGACGGAAACAGGCCAAGTCACTCGTTCACCCGTGCGCCTGCTCTCATCTGATCTGCAGAGGGTAGTAGTAGGCAGCCTGATCCTGTTCGTGCGTGGTCGAGAGGAAGTATGGTCCTGCCGCAGCCTTTCGGAGATCAAGACCGGTCGTGATCTCTTGCTGCTCTCCATTTGCCACCGTAGAGGCGGTCCCTTCGGCAATGACGCCATTTCCGTTCTGGTCACGAGTGATTGCGACCAGGTACAGTCCGGGCGCGCTATGGCGTGGCAGAATGATAGTTACTCTCACCAATGCAGCCGGCAACGATACCGATTCCAATTGCCCTAGCTGCTCGCCGCGAACGGTTCCCGAATCCCAGAGGTTCACCGTCTGTGCAACGGCCGCTGTGTTGGGGGGCGATGGCCTTTTCTCCAACGCATACCGGGCCACTACGACCGACACCGCAATCAAGGCGCAGGCTGTGATTGCCGCCGTGAACGCCAGTCGCTGCCGGCGCGTGCGATTCCGTTCCCGGAGTTCAAGAAGCCTGCTCATGCATTTGCGACAGTTTGCTGTGTGATCGATCCGCGGATCAGATAGCGAAATGCTTTTCGACTTGCGGGCAAGATCCCGCAGAAACTCCTCATCCGGGCAAGGTCCGGAGGGAGTCGTTTCGCCAGCGAGTACTCGTCGCTGATGCTGTTCGGTAATCCAGGACTCAAAGCGGTCCTCCACGCGGGACGACCGGCGCCAGCTTAACCGCATTTCGGGGAATCTCCAGACCGGGACAGTTCTTGGAGCAATGCCTCCAACTCCCGCAAGTATGCACGGCGGACCGCCGTGTGATCCATCTCTAATTCTCCTGCAATCTCCCGCCAGGTGTATCCGTCCGAGCGGCGGTTTACGATCGCCCGTGCAAACGGCGACATCCGAGAGAGCAATTCAACTGCAAAGACGCCTTTTTCTGCTTCCGGTTCACCGGCGAGAAGCGATTCCATGTCGAACATCGACCCGGACGGCAGTTCGCGGCTCTGCCTGGCCGCAAGCTGTCCCGCCCGCCGGCGAATCACGCTTTTGATACGGGCAACGAGTTTCTCGGGAGGAGCGCCCGGATGACGCGCAACGTATCGGGATGCGTTGTGGACAGCGTGCTCCATCAATTCGCGTGCGGCATCCTGATCGTTCAAGTAAAACCGGGCGCACAAGAGAGAGTACGACCATGCTGCCTTCGCAGCGGTCTCCAAATTCTGATCAGAAGCTTGGTGCCCGGTCGTGTAGGCCCAAGTCCATGTCAGCTCTTCCCAGCTAGGATCGGTTGGCGGCATTCGCGAGCATCAGCCCGTGGGGGATTAACCACCAGCTATCCAATAGTATAGACGAGCCCTTCTTTTGCCGCCCAAATAAAACGGGCGGCCCCATGCCCCAAAACGCCTTCGGGAGTGCCTTTAGTAGGTAGAAGGGCCTTATCAGGCATTATCTCTTCTGACGTTTCAACAAAGCCCTTTCTTAGCTACCAGACGATCGGTTACCGAGGCGCGTATGGCAACTATCCCCAAATTGCCAGAGCGGTCCCGCGAGTGGAGTCCCGAAGCCATGGCCATGGCCGCTCAAGCCAAGGTGCTTTCAGGAAACAAACTCGAACAGCTTGTAGTGCGCCTTCAGCGCCACACGGGACGCCCAAAGGAGGCCTGCTGGCGATTGATCATCCAGCACGGCATCAAGGGGAAAAAAGACCACCGGCGATGGACGGAGTCGGAGTTGGAGATTGTTCGCGAGGAACTGGTCAAAGGTTCCATCGAAACGGTAGCGAAGAAGATCGACCGGACGCCCAAAGCGATCCGCAACATGCTAAGGAGAAATTGCCTCAGTTTGCGTGAGATTCGATGCGATCTCTTTTCTGTCGAAAGCCTGGCGAGCATACTGCATGTTCGGAAGGCCGAAGTCGTTTTCTGGATTGAGCAGAATTGGCTTCAGGCTTCGGTCGCCAATCGGGGAAAGAGACGCTTCTACGTCATCACGCCAGAAGCTCTCAAGGATCTTTACAGGCACCATCACGGGGATCTCACGAATCGTGGCATTCGGAACCAAGCGTTATTTGAGGCTTACGTTGAGTACTGCTTCGTTCCCAAACACACGGTGGGGGAGCAACTGCTAGCCGTCCGGCGAGACAAACGTGAACGGGCGGCTTTCGCAGCATTGGGTAACCAGGCTACTGACAACGAAGAGGAGGACGATGGCGATGAGATCGATCCGGACGTGGACGGGCGGTATCGCATCGAGATGGCAGAGAGTGGTAGCTCAGAGGGAGACCGGGGAAACGGGGAAGCATGAGATCTGCCCGCAGTGTGGCGCCGAGATTCCCTCGTCACAGATTTCGTCGCGTGAGATGGCTATTTCGGTCCTTTGCGGGAGCCTCTTGCTTTCGATCCTCATTTCGGCGTTCCTGATTGCCGAACCATGGTTAGAGGATGCAGGCCACAGATTCGTTGATCGAATGGTCTGGCACGAGCCGCTTGACAGTTGGAATCTGTGAGCGGCTCGTTCAATACCTTGGTGTCGGACCGCCTTATTCCGCCTTATTCGACCGACTTATTCCGCCTCATTCGGTTCTCCCTCCTCGGGCTTTGGCTAGGGCGGGGATCCATACAGATCCTCGCCTGGGTCCGCGGTAGTCGATCACGTCAAATCCTCTGAATCCGTATTGCGAGAGTCTGCGGTTGCGTTCGTCAACCTGAGCGCGAATGCAATGCTCAATGCGGCTTGGTGGCGAGGTGATAACGCCTATGTGGATCCTGTGGACCGCTTCCAATCTCGACGATCAATCCGCGTTCTACCAACGAAACGAGCCGAGTTCTAGTCGCACGGGGAGAAAGTTTGAGGCGTTCTGCAATTTGCGAAGTTGAGAGACCTACCTCGGTGTTCTCGGCCAGTACCGCGAGGATTTTCTCGTCTCTCACCTCCTTTGCAGGGGCGCTGCGAGCAACCGCCGAAAGTGTCACACGAAAATGCGTTCCAATTTCCTCGAATTGTGGGGCGTCCAGTCCGCGGTCCCGGCAAGCCGCCGTCATGCGCTGAATGCCACTTCCCCGTTGTTCGATCGGTCCGAGTTTTGAAAATAAGCGGCCAATGACCCGATTTCGAAGCTTTGAGATGCCTTCCTGAATGTCGTCGATGGTGAGTCCGAACGGCAGCAATCCGGAATTCTCGATCTCAAGGCGATCATCGAAGAGAGCAACGCGGATGGGCGCGCCCCGCTGCGCATAGTCAGCGTGGACGATTGCATTCATGATCGCTTCTCGCACTGCCACCACCGGATAGGTCCAGACCTCGGTCCTCTTCACGGATCCAATGACGGCCTCGCGGGTCATATGTTTCTGCAGGAAGGCGATCACTTCTTCAGCTGCGCCGGGAAGATAGGAGCGCACCTCGGCGGTATCCATGATCCGGCGCCGGTCATTACCGGCGAATCTGCCGGCCTGAATCCATGCGTCCGGATAGTGGCTCAGTCGATCGGCGCCAAAGAGAAGAACGCTGCCGATGGTCGGCACAATCCGGCCCTGATAGGTTGTCACCAGCTTCAAAGTCTCCAGTTCATGCCGAGTCAGTTTGCGGGTCGGGGGAAAGTACTCGGAAGCAGCTCGGAAGTCGATGACTTCTGAGTTCAATTCCGGTATCGGCTGCTCGTCCAGGGACGACACCTGGCTGAAACGCCGCATTTCCTCGATCAGAACGGGATCGGCGCGCCGGTTCGTCGAGCCTGACCCAAAACCTGACCCAAAACCCGAAAGCTGTACCAGTCGAGCCTGGATGGTTTTAGGGGAACGCTGACGAAGGCGCAAAGGAAAGTACCGAAGCGGTGGCGATGGACATGTGGGACCCGTTTATCGCCTCGCTGGAGGCGCACGTGCCGGATGCGGCGAAGGAGATCGTGTTCGACAAGTTTCATGTGGCACAGCACTTGGGCGAAGCCGTGGACCGAGTACGGCGCAAGGAGGCCAAGACACTGAAGGCGGCCGGCGACGACACTCTGGCTGGGACGCGCTACGACTGGCTGCGCAACCGGGCGACGATGGAGTCGCGGGACCGGCGAGAGTTCGACGTGCTGCGCCGCAGCGAACTGAAGACGGCGCGTGCCTGGGCGCTGAAGGAGACAGCGATGGCCCTCTTCAACTACGTCAACGAACGCCCCTGCCGGAAGCATTTCCGTTGGTGGCAGAATTGGCCGCTGCGCAGCCGCGCGAAGCGATTCATTTCAGCGAGGTGAGTCGATTTTCTTTTGACCGTGACATTCCAAAAATAAGAATCAATAACCCGCTTCCAGAGAGTACGAGCGATGAAGATTCAGGAGTCATGGCAGGATCGTATAGCTGGACATTCGCAAGGCCAGCGTCGTAATCCACTATGTTCTGGCCTATTCCGGGATCGAAGAAGAAAGTGAGCTCCTCTGTGCTTGAGGATGCAACTAATTGCAAAGAGACGAAAGTCCACACTGGCCCTTGCGGCAAGACCGAACCGATGTCGACGCCGCCAAAGTCGATCTCAACAGGTGCCGTAGGAAAGGTACCTCGAGCGGACAGATAGAATTCAAGCGTGTAATGGTCACCGGCAGTGAGTCCGCTCATCTGCTGTGAAATACTGCTCGTCGTCCAGCTACCGAACCTACCGTTATAGGCTTGCAGAAAGGCATTCTGCGAACCTCCACTTGGAGGCGTGGGCCATCCCCAACCGGAAGGCCACTCTGAGACTCCGGAACCGGTGGTGAAAACCCAAGGCACGGCGTTGTTCACATCATAGGCGTAATTCCCGCCATCAATATTATCGATAGCCGAACTCGTGGTATCGCTCGGAGCGGATGTGGGAACACCCGACGTGCTAAAATCCGGATCTTGTACAAGGTTCATCGGACTGGCATTGGCGAATGATCCAATACCCAGCAATAGCGATGCCCCAAACCATATTCTTCTCATGGTCCCCCTTCATGAGTGCTTTCCCCCGGTCGTTTCGCTCGGCAAATAAGCAAGTTTGATGCCAAACATCTATCTAATAAAATCAACAACTTAGAAAGGGCATAGGAAGGCGATTGCGCAAGAAAGTGCATCCATATTTCCAATGGTTTTCCGTCAACTCGCCGGTCTCGTCGCGCCACAATTACAGCTTAAGAACACCAATGCTGCCAAATCAGCTGGCCTAAGGCGCCGAATCATTCAAAATCCTGATTCCGCGGTAGGCAAAACGTGCTCCCATCCGTTGAACTGTTTGTTTATCTGGCCGCGGTTGTCGACTGGTTCAGCCGCCGCGTGCTCGCATGGCGCGTGTCGATCACCATGGACACCGGCTTCTGCATCGAAGTACTGGAAGAAGGGCATTTTTGCTTGCTCAAACAATTTCACAATATCGACGGGCATCATGACTCCTCATTGAGTTCACATTTGTTGATTCTCGGGCACCAACATGTCTTCTACCGCTATGCGGTAACACTCGCCAACCTGGTCTCATCCGTCAAGAGTGCAGGTTTGCGCACCGCCGCACAAGATGGGGCTTGGATAGCACTCACGAATCACTCATTCACCCATGCGGCCGCTTTCATATGATCTGTAGAGGGTGTAATAGGCAGCTTGATCCTGCTCGTGCGTGGTCGAAAGGGAATATGCGCCGGCCGCGGCCTTTCGGAGGTCAAGACCGGTCGTGATTCGTTGCTGATCTCCATTCTTAACAGCGATCGTAGTGGCCTCGGCAATCAGACCATTTCCCTTCTGATCGCGAGTGATTGCGACCAGATACAGTCCGGGCGCATTATTGCGTGGCAGAATGATCGTCACTCTCACCAATGCGGCCGGCAACGATAGCCGTGCGATCGCGGAATGCACAATGACACCCGGGGCATTTACGCCGCCAGCGGCAGCGAGATTGGCTCGCGGGCGCTGGAATCCCGGGTGATTCAGCAGAGCCTGGATCTGCGCTTGATCCGCTAGTCTGACCAGTGGAGAGCGGGTTCATCGAAAGCTGCAACGGAGGGATGCATGCTGAACAGCTGAGCATGGAGTGATCCGGTTCCTTGCACCACGCGCGAGAGAGACTGGCGCTGGGACGCGACCACTTGACCTAATGGGATGGACCCGCCTCGTAGAAGCGAGTTGATAAGCTCGCCACGAGGAGGAGAGGCCATGAAGATCGTTGCAACCATTGGGCTGGACATAGCGAAGCAGGTTTTCCAGGTGCATGGAGCCGACAAGTCGGGGCGGCCGGTGCGGAGACGGAAGCTGAGGCGGGGCGAGCTCGCCCGCTTCTTTTCCGAGATTCCCCCGTGCCTGATCGGAATCGAAGCCAGCGGCAGTGCACATTATTGGGCGCGGGTCCTCGGTGGGTTGGGGCACACGGTCCGGCTGATGGCACCACAGTTCGTCAAGCCGTACGTGAAGTCGCAGAAGAACGACGCCAACGATGCGGAGGCGATCTGCGAGGCGGTGACCCGGCTCCACATGCGTTTCGTTCCGCAGACGTCGGTCGAGCAGCAGGACCTTCAGTGCCTTCATCGTGTCCGTAGCCGACTGGTCGCCTGCCGCACGCAACTCATCAACCAGATCCGCGGTCTACTCGCCGAATACGGGATTGTTTTGCCGCAACATCCAGGACAGGTGCGCAGCGGCTTGCCTGCGGTACTCGAAGATGCGGAGAACCAACTTACGGACTTCGGTCGAGACCTGTTTCGCAGCTTGTATGAGGAATTGGCACAACTGGACGAGAAGATCGCCGCCGCAGACAACCGGATTCAGATCGCATTCCAGAACCATCCTGATTGCCGGCGGATTGTCGCCGTCGAAGGCGTGGGGCCTTTGATCGCCACGGCCATGGTTGCGGCTATCAGCAACGGACATGCATTTGAAAATGGACGCCAGTTCTCCGCCTGGCTCGGACTGGTGCCTCGCCAGAACTCCAGCGGCGGTAAGAGCAGACTTCTGGGTATCACCAAACGCGGCGATCCCTACCTGAGAACACTATTGATTCACGCGCCACGTCTGCGAGCTGATGGTGGTGCCGAGATCGAGCGGCCGGTATCGAAGCCGGAGAAATGACAGCCAGATCCAGGAACGGCTGCGCGAACTGGTACGTGAACATCCGCGCTTTGGCTATCGG
>Ga0335078_10019811_pt1 | contig 9997 bp, 4 predicted proteins | sample Lox_Sample_32_FD_206711 | JGI IMG/M metagenome (GOLD analysis project Ga0335078, IMG submission 206711) | Soil microbial communities from Loxahatchee National Wildlife Refuge, Florida, United States - Lox_Sample_3.2 | ecosystem: Environmental > Terrestrial > Soil > Wetlands | place: USA: Florida...
ACGGTGAATGCGCATGGGGCGGGGTACACGATCGGAAGCGCGTCGGGTGGGTTGCAGGAGGCGTTGATTGCAGCGCGGTTTGCGCCGACGAATCCGGCGGCGGCCTCGCAGTCAGGCAAGGTGATTGTGCCGCCGGGCGAGTTGCAGCTCTACGCCAGGGTTTCGGTGCGGGCCTCGAACGTCACGGTGGATTTTTCCGGATCCATCGTGAACTGCTACATGGCCGACACCTGCATTTTTGCCGGCGATCCGGCGAACTCGAGCGCCTATGACGACATTACGCTGATCAATCCGCGAGGACGGCCGATGGTGGTGGGCGGGACCTATCCTTTTATTGAAGTGAATGCGCAGAAGACGCGAGTGTTCAATGTGGCGACGCGCTCGGCGCCGGCGGGGGCGTACTTCGGCAGCTATGTGCAGGTGGACGATGACCAGGCGTTTGTGCTGGATGGGCTGGACACGACGCTGGGCGGAAACAGTTCGCTGCAGTGCAATGCCACGCTGTGCAATCCGGCGGTGTATGCGCCGGGGCCGTTCAACACCTACTCGGCGGTGGGCTGGCTGAAGCATTTGAACATCGGACTGCAGTGCGCGGGCAACGGGGTGGACTGGGAGAGCGGGAACACGCTGCGGATTTCCGACAGCGTGATTCAGGGCTATGCGCAGTACGGAGTGCGGGCGGGGACGGCGCGGGGCGGGTTTGGCGGGTTCGCGCTGGAGAACGTGTATGAGGAGGTGGGGAACTGCTCGAATCCGCTGGGCGGGATTGGCGAAGCGGGGGTGATTGCGCAGGGCAACGTGGTGAAGATCGAAGGGGGAGAGGGCCCGACGGGGAAGCTGCCGCAGTTCGCCAATACGGGGACGACGAATTATCGCTACTACATTGTGGCGACGAGCGCGACCTATGGGAGGTCGAATGTGCTGTTTGCCGGACATGCGCTGACCAACGGCACGGGGAACATTACGGTGACGACGCCGGACATTGCGGGGGCGAGCAGTTTTGATCTGCTGCGGGTGACGGGTGCGGGGGGACAAGGCGAGCAGGCGCCGTTTGGGACGGGCAACTACGCGGTGGCGACGGGAGTGAGCCGGGCCTCGGCGTGCGCCAACGGAGTGTGCACCTTCACCGACACCCAGGCGCCGCCGGCCAGCTACACGGTGGGGGCGCCGGCATACTTTCCGGTGCTGAGCTTCTGGCCGGGGAGCCTGGTGCTGAGCGCGCCGGGGGACACGAACGCGGCGGCGCTGCCGGCGATTGCGTTCATGAACGATGTGCCGTCGGACACGGTGGGAGTGCTGGGGACGGTGGGGCCGGAGGTGGTGGCGCCGCGCTGCTCGTCGCAATCGAACTGGACGCCGCTGTGGATCAGCTGCTACGCGACCAACCCGCCGACGCAGGTGGCGTCGCAGAACGCGCTGCTGCTGGCGGTGAAGCAGGCGGCGGACAGCGGACTGCTGCTGAACCTGAAGGGCCGGTTGAACTTTTCGACGCTGGGCACGGGGCCGGGGCACATCATTACGCTTTCGGACTCGAACTTTCAGAAGACGATTGCGACGGTGAACAACCGGCCGACGAATGACGTGAACGACGCCTACATCGGGTATGACCAGTCGCCGAGCGGAAATCCGGCGCTGGTGGGGATCAGCTTCGGGGCGCCGGTGGCGCTTTCGAATTACATCGGCAACGTGGGCGACGGCACGAACTGGCTGGAGCGGCTGACCGCGAGCTTGAAGACTTTCAAGACGAACGTGCAGATGGATGGAAACCTGACGGTGAGCGCGGGAATCAGCGGGAACGCGAGCACGGCGACGGCGCTGGCGGCGACCCCGACACAATGCAGCGGAAGTTTTGCGACTGGCATCCAGGCGAATGGAAATGCGAACTGCAGCACGGCGGATGTGATCCAACTGGCGGAGACGACACAGCCGGCAGGGATTGCGAATTATGGATTGTTCTGGTTCGACGAGAGCTGCCATTGTCCGAAGGTGATTGACAACAACGGGCAGGTGGTGGAGCTCGGGCTGACCAACGTGTTCAACAGCGACGTGCTGGGCACGAATGTGGCGAACGTGCTGGAAGAGAGGAACGGGACGAGCCCGCAGGCGCTGCGGGTTTTCAGCACCTACACAAATTCGAGCACCTGGGATTTCTTCGGATTGGATTATGACAGCGGGAGTGGGCGGTACCGGATCTGGTCGAATGATGCGAGCTCGGGAGCGCCGGGGATTGAATTTCAGATTCAGGGGACGGTGCCGTGGTACATCAGCTCGAATCTGAATCTGCTGACCGGAACGGATAACCAGCGGGACGTAGGAGCGGATGGGCTGGGAATCCGGAATTTGTTTTTTGGGTCGTTCCTGGATGGAGAGACAGGCGGGGCGCTGGTGACGGAGATGGCGAATGCGAGCACGACCGGAACGACGCTGAACTCGCTGGCGAAGCTGACGGGGGCGCCTTCGACGGCGGTGATGGCGGCAACGACCGACACGGGCGGCGTGCTGGGCGTGGTGAATACGAATTCCGGAACGACGTGCGCCGCGGGAACTACGGGGAAGGCGTGCATGGTGACGCGAGGAGTGGGGACGTGCAACTTTGACGGGGCGGTGACGGCGGGAGATTACGTGCAGATCAGCGCGACGACGGCGGGGGATTGTCACGATGCGGGCGCGGGGTATCCGACCAGCGGGCAGGTGCTGGGGCGGGTGCTGGTAACGAATGGGAGCGCGGGCGCGTATGGCACGTATTTCTTTGGCGGAGATACGCAGGCCTTTTTGAGCGCGAGTGCGGCGGCGGCGACGTATGCGCCGCTGGCGAGTCCGGCGCTGACGGGGACACCGACGGCACCGACACCTTCGAGTTCCGACAATTCGACGAAGGTCGCGACGACCACGTATGTACAGGCACAGGGGTATGCAACTTTGGCGTCGCCGGCATTGACGGGGACGCCGACGGCGCCGACGCCGAGCGCGGGAGATAGCTCCACGAAGATTGCGACGACGGCGTTTGTGAATCAGGGAGTGACGGCACCGCTGGCAACCTCGTTCTGGACGACGGGCTCGACGAGCGTCTCGTTCAACTCGGCGAGCGGCAAGGCGCAGCTTTGGGGATTCACCGTACCGTATGCGATCACGACGACGAAGGTGACGGTGGGGATTGTAGCGGCGGACACGGGCGGTTGCACGTATGACATCGGGATTTTGAATAGCACCGGAAATATTGTGGTGCACAGCGGAAACACGTCGGCGGCGACGCTGGGGTTTACTTCGACGGGGACGAAGACGTTCAACTGGGCGAGCAGCGGCACGGCGCTGCCGGGGAAGTATTACATCGCGATTACGGCGAGCGCGACGAGCGGGTGCGCGACGCTGGGAGCTTCGACGGTGCCGACGTTTCTGTCGAACACGGCGGAGACGGTGAGCGCGGGCGGGACGCTGAATAACGGGATCACGATTCCGGGGGACGTGCAGGCCTTCGCGACCGTGCCAACGTTGTATATCCAGTGAGATCCGGGGTTTTGAGTGAGGGCGGGACGCCCTCATGACCGCCGCCCGGGTTACAAACAAGGGAGTGGCGGTTGAGTTCTCAGTTACTGGTTCCCGTTTCTCAGATGGTGAGAGGTAGAACCGGGGAGGACACAAAATCTGGAAAGCCGGAAGCAGATGCCCACGACGAGATCGTGGGCTTTTTGTTGGAGACACAGAGGTGACGAGGGATGAAGCGAATTGGGATTCTGGCGCTGGCACTGACGGCGATGGTGAGCACGGCGGGGGCGACGACGTATTACGTGGACCCGGCGGGGAGCAACGCGAATGACGGCCTGACGCCGCAGACGGCGTGGCGCACGCTGCTGAAGGTCGGGATTTCGACGTTTAATCCGGGGGACGTGATCCTGTTCAAACGCGATGCAGTGTGGAATGAGTGGCTGACGCCGCCTTCGAGCGGGACGGTGGGGAATGTGATCAAGTTCGACGCCTACGGCAATGGGCGGCCGCCGGAGTTTACGGGGTTGTATGCGACGACGGCGGCGCAGTGGTCGAACACGGGGGGAAATGTCTGGCAGATCACGCTGACGGCGACGCAGGGGATTTCGCAATTGAAGTTCGTGCAGTTCGGGACGCTCTGGGGGAATGGGCAGAGTTCGCAGAGCGCGCTGGCACACGACCGGGATTGGTATTACGACCCGATAGCGCAGAATTTGTATGTGTGGTCGGCCAGCGGGAACCCGGTGACACATTACGGATCGGTGAGCCCGATTATTTTGAGCGGGCAGGCGCTGATCAATCTGAATGGCGTGAGCTACGTGGAGATCCAGCACATCAAGCTGGACTGGTATGACGGTTATGGCGTGCAGGTGCAGGGGGCGGGCGATCACTTGTGGCTGGCGAATATTTCGGCGGACAGCCAGGTGCCGAATGCCACGGTGCCGATCGGATTTTATGTGCATGCGAGCGGGGCGCCTTCGGACATTCACATCTACAACACGGATGCGCACCGGAATTATGTGGGATACCGGTTTGACGGGAGCGGGACAGCCTATGAGCTGAAGAATTGCCGCGGGTATGCGAACCGGACGTACGGGTTGATGGACAACACCGCTGCCGTTACATATTCGTACTGCCATTTTTATGCCAACAACCTGGCGACTGGAATTTCGACAGATGTGACGGGGACGCCGGGGCCGATTGATGGAGGAAACAATGTGGCGGCGGACACGCCGCCGAATGTGCGGGGGTTCATGCGGTATCCGGCGCGGATCACGCTGACATTCGACGATCCGGGGCTGCTGGATGGGCCGCACGAGTATATTGCGCCGCTGCTCCCGATGATCCGCGCGAAGGGAGCGCCACTGAGCATTGCGGTGGTAACGGGGTATGACTTGTCGAACCAGCTAGTTTCGACATTTCAGTCGTGGATCAACGCGGGATGGGACGTGAACTGCCATTCGGTGTCGCACCAGTATTTTGTGTATCTGAATGGGTTCACGATCCAGTACACGGGGACGGCGGCCTCGAGCGTGACGCTGACAATTGCGAGCAAGCAGATGACGATTGCCGCGCCGGGCGATCCGGCGGCGCAGGTGAACTTTGATTTGACCGCGCCAGCGCCGGGAGGAATTTCGAATGGGCTGGATACGCTGGGCGGAGTGATTGCGACGCTGAATCAGCGCGGGGTGTTCGCGGTGACGGCGGATCCGAACCTGAAGACGGCGGTGAAGTCGGAGGACTTGGCCGATGTGACGGCGCAGGACATCCTGAGCGCACCGTACACGCTGCAGATGGATAAGACGCGGCTGATGACGGATGAGATGAACTGGTCACTGGCCTGGATGAACGCGAACCTGACCGGGCTGCCGGGAAACCGGGTGTATGTGTATCCCGGAAGCTACGAGGACATTTCGACCGAGGCGATTGCGGTGGCGGCGGGATATGCGGGGGCGCGGGGATCGGGGACGATGCAGCCTTCGCCGGATGCGGCGACGGTGCTGGCGAGCGGGTATGACGTGCAGAACATTCTGAGCCAGGGGATGGTGCCGTACTTCCAGAATCTGACGGACCAGCAGTTTGCGAACCGGTTCCGGGCAATGGTGTTCAAGTCGGCGGTGTGGGGCGTGCCAATGGGAATCTTCTGGCATTGGAATGAGCTGACACCGTATCAGGTGGGACTGATGATTGACACGCTGAAATCGGCGGGGGCGACGCTGATGACGAACACACAGCTGGTGAATTATCTGCTGGGGACGCAACAGAATTCGGGGACGACGTATTACGCGGACGCGGCGGCGGGGACGACGGATGTGCGGCCGGCGGCGGCGGCGCCCGTGGTGGATGCGGGGTCGGCGACGGGGGACGAGTACAAGTTGGATTTGATGGGGATTGATCAGACGGCGTTTGGTACGAACTGGGAGATAGGAGCGTTTGCGTACGTGCCGGAGTATGCGGGACAGGTGAGGTAGGGGAGCAGTTCGCAGTTCGCAGTTCGCAGTTGGCAGTTGGCAGTTCGCAGTTGGCAGTTCGCAGTTCCAGTTCTGGGTTCCAGTTCTCAGTTGGCAGTTTGCAGTTCTCGGTTCTCAGTAGTCGGTTGTCAGTTCTCAGCCGTCGCTTGTGAGGTTCTCCAGGTCCATACCGAACGAAGAGCTGAAAACTGAGAACTGGCGCGGCTGGCAACCCGCTACTCAGACCGGGCCATGGAGGATACAGAGGTAAATGCGGAACTTGACGTTGTTGCGGAGGATGGGCGAGATGCTGGATCAGCAGGCGACGGCTGAAGCCAAAGTGCGCGATCTGCTGATCATGGGGCTGCTGAGGGTGAGAAATAAGGACAGACACCTCGTGTTGCTGAAACCGAACCGGGCGCAGCGCGAGTATGCGCGGCAGTGTAAGAAGAGAAATATCGTGCTGAAGGCACGGCAGCTGGGGATCACAACGTATGTGGCGGCGCGATTTTTTGTGCAGACCATCACCCAGCCGGGGACGGTGACGGTGCAGGTGGCACATAACCAGGAATCGGCGGAGGAAATTTTCCAGATTGTGCGTCGATTTTGGGAGAACCTGCCCAAAGGGATGCGAGAGGGCGCGCTGGGCACGTCGCGCTCGAATGTCCGTCAGATCGTGTTTCCACGGCTGGACAGTGAGTACCGCGTGGCCACGGCAGCGGACCCGAATGCGGGGCGCGGGCTGACCATCCATCATTTGCATTGCTCGGAGGTAGCCCGCTGGCCCCGCGACGGGGAGGAGACGCTGGCGTCGCTGCGAGCGGCCGTGCCGGCGAATGGGGAGGTTGTGCTGGAGTCCACGCCGAATGGCGCGGGCGGAGTTTTTTATGAGGAGTGGCAGCGGGCGGAGGAGACGGGGTACCAGCGGCATTTTTTTCCGTGGTGGTACGAGAAAGAGAACCGAGTGGAAAGTCGAACGGGCGAGGGCGCCCGTCCCCACACGAGCTTCGCTGATCCGCTGAGTCCAGAGGAAGAGGAGTTGGTGGAGCGGGCGGGACTGGATAAGGAGCAGCTGACATGGAGACGAACGCGGTGGGCGGAGATGCGGGGATTGGCAGCGCAGGAATATGCGGAGGATGCGGTCTCGTGCTTTCGGGCGTCGGGGGAGTGCGTGTTTGAGATGGAGGCGATTGAACAGGCGCTGCAGTTTAGCGGCGGTCCGTTTGAGACGCGGGACAATGGGCGGCTGATGATCTGGTTGCCGGCGCAGGCGGAGAAGCAATACATCATTGGAGTGGACCCGGCGGGGGGCGGATCGGAGGGGGATTATTCCTGCGCGCAGCTGATCGAACGGAAGACGGGCATGCAGTGCGCGGAGCTGTGCGGGCATTTTCCGCCGCGTGAGTTGGCGCGGAAGTTGATTGAAATGGCGGCGCAGTATAACGACGCGCTGCTGGCGGTGGAGCGGAACAATCATGGATATGGAGTGTTGGCGCATCTGCAGGGGTGCAGGAATGTATATCGCGAGGGCGGGCAGGAGGGATGGCTAACCTCGGCGGTCTCGCGGCCGACGATGATTGAGAACCTAGCGGCGGTGCTGGCGACGGCGCCGGGGTTGTTTCGCAGTCCGCGATTGCTGCATGAGTGCAGAACATTTGTGCGGCAGGCGGATGGAAGCACGGGGGCAATGGCGGGGACGCACGATGATTGCGTGATGGCAATGGCGATCGCGCTGCAGGTGCGCGGGACTTCCGCGGGGCAGCTTTCGCGGCAGGAGTTGATGAGGCTGGCGGGGTAGGGGAATCAAGATGGGAACCGGGGAATGGTCATCCGTCACAGCATTTGGGGCGCAAGTGGAGTAGGAGAGAGCGGGTGCGGACAGGAATGTCCGCGCCACGCGGGATGAGTTGGCGGTCGTCGCGATCCAACACGTGAAGCGGATGCGGGGCGGAGCGCAGGGGCACCTGATGCGCTGCCGGGATGAAAACTTTTATGTGGTGAAGTTTCGGAACAATCCGCAGCATCTGCGGGTGCTGGCGAATGAGATGCTGGCGACGCAGTTGGCCGAGAAAGCGGGGCTGCCGGTGCCGGCGACGGAGGTGGTGGAAACGAGCGATTGGCTGATCGAGCACACGCCGGAGCTGAGCATTCAGCTGGCGGGGAGCACGATCCGTTGCGAAGCGGGGCTGCAGTTTGGATCGCGGTATGTGGTGAGCCCGCTCGAGGGCCAGGTGTTTGATTATTTTCCGACGCAGATGCTGGGCAGAGTGAGAAACCTGGAAGCGTTTGCCGGAATGCTGGCGCTCGACAAGTGGACGGGGAATGCGAATGGGAGGCAGGCGGCATTCTGGAGGAAGTCGAGGGAGCAGAAGTACACGGTGTCATTTATTGACCAGGGATATTGCTTCAACGCGGGGGAGTGGGATTTTCCGGACCATCCGCTACGCGGGGTGTATGCGCGGAATGAAGTGTATGAGTGGGTGACGGGATGGGGCGCGTTTGAGCCGTGGCTGTCGAATATAGAAACGATGGCGAAAGAAAAAATCTGGGAAGCGGCGGGAGGTATTCCGCCGGAGTGGTACGCCAGCGAATTAGGCGCGCTGGAGAAACTGGTGCGGGAGCTGATTGAGAGGCGGGCGCTGGTGCGGGAGCTGATCTGCGCGTTCCGGAATTCGGCGCGGAGGCCGTTTCCGAGGTGGAGAGAGGAAGCGTAAGAAAACCAGCATTTGGCATTTAGCAGTTGGCATTTGCGGGATAGGGTTTGGCTAAGTGCTCAGTGCCAAGCGCTAATGGCTGAATTGAAACAGCTCGAATTTTTCCTGCTGCGGTATGTGCCGGACGCGGTGAAGGGAGAGTTTGTCAACATCGGCGTGATGGTGCGGGAGGCGGGGAGAAACGCTGAGGGGTTTCGGGCGGTGCGAATCACCCAGGATTGGGGACGGGTTCGGTGCATTGATCCGGAGGCGGATTTGGGTGTGCTGCAAGGAATTGGGACGCAGATGGAGGAGGAAGTGCAGGCGGGGCAGGAGTGGGAGGCGGTGGTGGCGAAAGTAGAGGATTCGTTTTCGAACGTGATCCAGATTTCGCCGGTGAAGGCATGCCTGTCCGAGGATGCCGAGCGCGAGACGGCGGTGCTGACCAAGCTGTACTTGGAGAGGCATGGCAGCGCGGAAAGATCGGTTTCAGCGCGGCGGGCGATTGTGAAGCAGATAGAGGAGGCGTTGCAAACAAACCAGGTGCTGAAATTCATGCAGCGCGACATCTGGCTAACAGACTTTACGGGCAAGAAGGGCGATCCGCAGCGGTTTGATTTTGCGTGTTCCTTCGGAGAGGAAGTCAGGTTTCTGCAGGCGATGTCGTTGGGAGCGAGCATCCAGCAGGCTTTGATTCTGGGAGCGAGGTTGCCGGGGATTGAGCGGGATGTGTATGCGGCGCAAAAGTTGAAGGCGGGGCTGACGGTGGTGGTGGAGGATGGACTGGATCGCACGCAGGAGGAGATCGGATTTGCTTTGGGGATGATGCGGGAGAACCGGATTCGGGTGGAGGAAGCTCGGGGGATTCCGCGGATCGCGGCGGAGATAAGGCAGGAGTTGAGGGTGTAGTTTTCGGAGGGTAGGGATCCTTCGACTTCGCAGGCCCGGTCGCTATGCGACCGGGCCTGCTGCGCTCAGGACGACAAGGAAACTGCAAGGGTTGCCGTTCCATGGTTCGATTAGCACGGACGATTAGCGCGGACAGGAATGTCCGCGCCACACAAAAGAAGAAATCATGAAAATCACAGAGAAGATACGCGGCGCGATGCGCCGGATGGCGGGAGTGTCGCTGGACTCCGGAAGCGAAGCGATGAAGCGGAGGACAGTGGCGCTGCCTTCGATCCTGAATACGTATGGGCCGCCGGCGAATGTGCTGCCCAAGCCGACGGCGGTGAACCTTCGGCGGCTGGCGGAGACGCCGGTGGCACGGAAGGCGATCAACACGATCAAAGACCGGATCGCGGGGATGCGCTGGCGAGTGCAGCCGAGGCAGGGGTTGTCGCTGGAGGGAATTCCGGAGGGAGCGGAGCG
>Ga0335078_10019813_pt1 | contig 9997 bp, 9 predicted proteins | sample Lox_Sample_32_FD_206711 | JGI IMG/M metagenome (GOLD analysis project Ga0335078, IMG submission 206711) | Soil microbial communities from Loxahatchee National Wildlife Refuge, Florida, United States - Lox_Sample_3.2 | ecosystem: Environmental > Terrestrial > Soil > Wetlands | place: USA: Florida...
AACCGATTCACTCAATCTTTTGATCCATGGGTTTGCGCGCCTTCAAACCAGGCGTTTTCACATGGTGACCACGGATCTTGAACACAACTCTGTGCTCAGACCCACTCATACGCTTGAAGCAGAAGAAAAGATCTCATCGACGATAGTTTCTTCAGGAACAGATGGGCGGATCGATCCTGATGATATTATCAATGCCATCCGGCCGGATACGAGGATGGTAGTCGTTACCCATGGCAGCAATGTGCTGGGGACGGTCCAGGATATCAAGAAAATCGGCAGGATGCTGGAAGACTGCGGTATTTTTCTTGTCATTGATGGTTCCCAGGCTGCGGGTCTTGTTCCGGTAGACCTTTCAACTATTCCCATTGATGCTTATGTCTTTACCGGGCATAAAGCGCTTTTCGGGATACCGGGGACTGGCGGTTTTTACCTCAGGGAACCCGAAAAAATTGGCATCACCCGTCAGGGTGGGACTGGTACAGATTCCCTGAATCTTTGCCATCCAAACAGCATGCCGGAGCGGTTTGAGATCGGCACGCCGAATTACCCGGGCATCGCATCCCTTTCTGCCGGTATTCGGTTCATTCAAAAAACCGGCCTTGAAACAATCCGGAACCACAACCGGAAACTCACCGGTATGTTTGTAAGAGATCTTTGTAGCCACCCGAAAATCACGGTGTATTGTGAGACCCCCGATCTTCCGGTGATATCTTTCAACATTACCGGTATTCCCCCTGATGACGTAGGGTTTATCCTTTCCCGGGGGCATGGAATTATCACTCGGACCGGGCTCCACTGTGCACCACTTATCCACCAGAGAATCGATAATTGTACAGGATGCGTTCGGGTAAGTCCGGGGTTTTTTACTACAACAGCTGAGTGCCGGCAGGCCATCGATACGATTCTTGAGTTGGCGGATGATGCGGATTCTTAAATCGGTCCAGTCCAAGGTATGCGTTGACGGTTCGCTCATGAAGGAGTTCCTGCTTGACGAACCCCTGACCAATGAATTCCTTTCGTTTCTCGAACATTTCGGAACCGTGCGGTTCTATCAGCAGATGAAACGACCATATTTTTCTTTTGAAAAGGACCGGTTTATGTCAATCAAGGGCTTTACTGGGGATACCCTAGTCGAAGTCCGGTACCGGAAAGAGTTTGCTGACCTTAGCGCCGATTTTTTCCATCTTCTTCTCTATTATTCCGGGCAAGGGGAGGCCGGAATGCAGACACTGGAAGGAATCGAGGAATCAATCAGCGCGAAGATGGACATCCGACAAGGGAAATCGCCGCGAAAAGACGAATAGTGAAATAATTACTCTCGGTATAATAGCCCGGCAAAAGAATTACAAAAAAATTATTTTTTCATATAGAGCTTGCCATATACGGTTTCGCCCTTTCTCTTGGGGTGGCGTTCGCCAAGGTCTCCGATGTATTCATCGAATTTTGCTTTGGTACCGTCGACCTCAAGTTCGGTTTCACCCACTTTCTTGTAGCCGGGCATCATTACGTTGATGTTCCCAAAGACGTAGATCTCTCCTTTGACCAGCTGGCCGCCAACACGGCGGTTGGCGTTGCCCTTGAGAATAATCTTACCGCCTTCCATGTGAGTGCCGAGGTGGATATCTACGCTCCCTTCGATGATCATCTCGCCTCCGGTCATGAAACTGGCCACATCTGAGCCGGCATTGCCTTTCACTCGGAGGACACCACCCGACATTCCCCGCCAGTCGCCACGATACGCAGCACCGAGGTAGTTGCCGGCGTTCCCCTGAATGGTGAACTCGCCGCCTTTCATTGCAAGACCGCAGAAGGAGTGAACGTTGCCCTTGACATAGAGCTTGCCTCCGCTCATCCAGCTGCCAGTGTACATATCGCAATCTGAGTTAACTACGACTTCCCCGGCAGTCATCTTGGCGCCGATGTACTTCATCTTGGAACAGTCGCCATTCACGATAATTTTAGTATCAGCCGCGGTGGCCCCGGTGTTTCCGGAAAAAGTGAAATATTCACCAAGGGTGGATATTTCCTTGCCTTGATAAGCCTGGAGATTCGCAATCTGTTCGGTAGTCTTTCCAGCAAACACGTCCGGGTTCAGGTTCTCGCATTCGAGGTATAATTCCGGTACCTTTTTTACGGTCAGGGTAATAGTTTCCATTTCTTCTCACCTCACTGGACCGCATCCACGGTAAGAATGTGCTGGTGTGGTGCATAACTTTCGGGAACCGGGTAATTGGCCTCGCTCAGGCTGTAATACTTAAGGAACTTCTCCCGGATATCATGCATAACCTGCTTGTTCTCGTTGACCTTGGCATCCACCCAGAATGTGTGTTTCTTACCGATATCAACGACCTTGCCCTCTTCTACACAGATCTTTCCATCCTTGAAGAGATATGCCACGTTTGCAAAGGCTTTCTCAATCTCTGCTCCGGTGGAGGGGAACTTGTCCGGGTTGATGTTATAGATGGCGATATCGGCGTTCATACCGTTCGCAAGTCCACCATAATCCTTGCCAAGACCGAGTGCTTTTGCCGGGCCTGCACGGGTCATCTGTGCAAGCTCGTAGAGAGATATTTCTTTGTCGATTTCTGCAAGGTATGTTGCATCGATCACTTTGTCGGCGTTCTTAAAGGTGTTAAGGCGTTCGTCACGAACCTTCTTACTCATCAGCCATGAATAGACACGTGGGTAGCGGGTGAACGGACCTGCGTTGGGATGGTCGGTGGAAATGAAACAGCGCATCGGGTCTTTGGCATATAGTGCCAGCTCAAGCCCGATTGCCCACTGAATTGCATTCACCGATACATTGGGGCTGTAAATATATGGTACGACACCGGCGCCAGTCTCGAGTTCAACATCGACGTTGAACCACTTGAGATGGTTGAGCGCATGGAGGTGGTGTTCGAACGGACCATCGGCGGTCATGGTCGTGGTCTCGTCAAGGGTGACGTTCCCGGTATCCATGGTGATGTTGTCGTGTTTGTTAATGTAGTCCATGATCTCCTTGGACTTCGACTCAATGTTAGCAAAACTGTCTCCGCCGTATGCGTGGAACTGGAGGTGTGTCGAATGCATTACCTGCTCACGGCCGAAGTTATTCCTTACCTTGATTCCATCAGCCAACTTGAGGGTGTCAAGCGTCACCTTGAAGTTCCCGGGGTTGCCTAGGTCATTCTGGTGGACATGGAACGAATGTGGGAGACCAAGGTATTCGTTGGCCTTCATGAGGCCGGTGACGATTTCCGCCGGTGTAATGTCGAAGTAGGGAACCGGGTCGTCGATAGTCAGGCAGTTAAGACCCCATGCCCACGCCTCAGTGCCGCCGGGGTTAACACACTTGATACCGTAACCCTTGGTCTGGCGGAGAATCCAGGCAATGTATGCGGCTGCGTTCTCCACTTCCTGGTTCTTGAGGTATTCGAGAATAAACCAGTTGTTCCCGAAAACCGGCAGGGCTGCTTCGTCAATGATCGGGGTGTCGTGAATTTCTTCATGCACGTGGCGAGCGTACATTGGCGGCATCGCCGCTTCCATGACGAATGTGAATCCCATGCGGGCGTATGCATACCCGGTCTTGAAAACTGTCGGAATTGACTTGCCGCCCTCAATTCGGGTTATCCCCGGGACTTTATGCGAATCGAAATGCTTGTCTTCGGGACGGTACCAGCGGCCGGCGTTTACTTTCGGGCCTGCTACGTGTGCATGGATATCAAGTGCACCCGCCATGACCGTCTTGCCCTTCGCGTCGATGGTTTTTGCCGAAGAACCGACCTTATCCACGATCTTGCCGTCTTTTACGGCGATATCCTTCTTATCTCCCTTGATTCCCTGGACCGGGTCAAAGACATGTCCGTTCTTGATGATATATTCTGACATTTATGCCCCTCCCTTTGCAAGGAGTTCATCCACACGCTGGTTGATCCTTGTGAGGAGTTCTTCGTCTGTTAACATACCTTCTGGCGGTTCGACGACTTTGCGGGTTTCGATCGGGACATTGTCCATACGATAGGCACAACCGCCGGTCTCCACGCCAACCATAGCTACGGGGATATGGAGATCCGAAATTTCCGTAGTGCAGTTAATATGCGGATCAATGGTCACTGTTGGCTTCTTCGAGCTGCTGACCATCGCGTCTACCGGGAAGTGCGCCCCGGGGTCGGTTGCAATGTAGAAACAGGCTTCGACCTCATTCCGGTTCAGGAGGTCGACTGAAGTGGTTTCACCGGTCTGGTGGCGAGCCTGGTCTCTTCGGGAGAGATCAACTGCATAGGGGAACCCGTACTGCCAGCCAAGAACCTGGCCGGAACCGGTAACGTTCCAGTGTCCCCGCATCGCCATGATCGCGAATTTGGTAAAGTCGTTCATGTCCCGCGTCAGGTTGATGGCGATATCGATGTTGTGGTTCCTTCCCATGGAGTGTGTAAGTCCCATGCCGAAGAAAATAATCCCGAACCGGGCAGTTTTTAAATCTTCCACGATCTCGTAAATCTTCTCTTTGGGAACTCCACCGACAGTGTCAGGAAGCGCTTCTCCCCGGGCAGCGGTACGGAACGCGTTTAAGAGTTCGTAGTCGTATCCCTGCTGGACCTGGATAAATTCGTCGGCACATTTCGCGGTGTCCGTGTACCTGCAGTCCACGCAGTAGATCTTCCGGCCCTTGTGGCCTTTGACGGTGAAGAAACCCCGCGGGAAGATTGAATACCTCGACATGTGGCGGGGGTGAGCGTGGGCAGGGTTGCATCCCCAGAAAATAACCCGGTCTGCACGGTTCTTGACTTCACCGAGAGTACAGCTGGGTACGCCTACATCTTCAATTGCAATAAGGGACGAACCATGACAGACCGTTGCACAGTTGTCGACAATACCGCCAACCTTTTCCGCAATATCGTGGCCGATACTCATAGCCTGACAGCTGGTTGATGCCCACCCGTACATAAGGGTCTTTCGTGATTTCACGAGCATCTTTGCGGTCCAGTCAATTGCCTCGTCATAACTGACTTCTTTGAATGTTCCGTCGGCCTGGCGCATCCTGGGGAGCTTGACACGGCCCGGGAGGCGCTGGTGGTTGAATTTCTCTGCTCCGATTGCACACGCGTTCTTGACACCGAGGATCGTCTTGTTGTCATCAGACACGGTAATGCGGATATCGTCGCAAAGGGTCCCGCAGAACGGGCATATTACATCAGTAACTTCTTTTGGCATCCGTCATCACTTCCTGATAAGTCCGCAGGCATCCTGCAGGACTTCAATCGCGCCCATAATTCGTTCGCCAGCTGCGATTTCCACATCAGCCGGGAATCCCTTGAAGCAGGGCTCACCGGTTGAAAAGGTATATCCCGGAACAATCCGGTTTGCCCACGGGCCCATGGGAATATGGGCAAGACCTGGAACCAGATCCTCGCGGGTTTCAACTGCTTTTAAAATAACGCTGCCGACCGAGCTGGTCACCCGGACATTGGTATTTCTCCACGCGCCGAGTTTTTTGAAATCATCCGGGTGCATCTGAATGATTGTGCAGGCATCAAAGTATTTCTGAGATGTTTTACCTGCTTCCATCCCGACGCCCTGCTGGATCGTCCGGCAGGTGATGATGTTGAGAGTAATCTTTTTCTCCGCCATAGTATCGTTCTCACGCGCCCGGTCAGACCTTGACCGCTCCGATGCCCTTACCGGACAACTGGATTACATCATACGGGCATGCTTCCACACATACGCCGCATCCTGCACACAGCTCCGTCTTGATATCAAGACTTACCGACACGCCATCCTGAACCTGGTAGATCTTTTCATTGGTTACCGGATCCAGCGTGTACAGTTCAAGCGCATCCACCGGACATGCTGTGACGCAGTTTCCACAGCCTGTGCAGCGGTTCACGTTAACATGTACTGAAAACGCCATCCATATCACACACACAAAACAATTACCGGAATCAAATTCCTTAATTCAAAAATTACCTTGGAACAGTAATTAAATATTGTTATGTTTGCAGACGGTAAATGCATAAGTTTTAACCCAAACTTTTCAATTATGAATGTACTTAACTTACACTTCTTTATTCATTGAATTATTAACATCCGGTGAAAATTATCTCCTTTTTTCTCTTTTTTTATCGATTAATTGTGTCGTATTTTTTTAATTAAATAATTGGGGTATTTGACTTTTAGCCGATGAGACGGCAAAATGGGATTGTCGCGCGAAAATTATCTCTCTGCTGACTATCAATGCCCCTGTGCGCCGCAATGTACAAAGAAAACCCGTCAGAACCTATAGGTGGTTCCTACGGTATTCAGGATACAGGATTGGGGCAGTGCTGTGAAGAATTGGTTCGTGGCGTCCCAGCCGGTACAGTGCATGGGGACAATGAAGTCCGGCTTGATCTGTTTCATAGCCTTTATCGTCGGGTTAACGGCCGGGGCAAAGAGCGGTCCGGTAAGGTGAAATCCTCCAAGAACTGCTATAATATGATCCACCCCGGTGACACGTTGTGCATGCCGGATAGTATTGATAATACCAGCATGGGCGCAACCGCTGATGATAACCAGGCCTCTCTCCTGGATGTTTGCGATTATAGCCTGATCATCGCGGATCGGGTCTGGTGCCCACCCGTTACCGTCCCACGCCTCCATCCCAGGAAAACCTTTCTCAAAAGGTTCTGTTCTTTCCACTTCTCCGGTTGCCATGAGATGACCTCCCGCGTGCAGGGATGGTCCGGAGTGCTGCTGTATATCCGCATGATCTTTTTTTAGAGAAACGGGGTCGAGCTCCGGAAGGTTGACCGGTTCCCTTCCCGGACTGTTCAGCCTTCGCTTAAGGAATGCATCCGGGTGGACGATAACGGGGACCTGATGTGCAGACGTCTGGAGAAAGGTAGAAAGTCCGCCGGTGTGATCAAAATGACCATGGCTTAAAACGACCGTTTCGATTTGGTCAAGGGAAATTCTCAGTTGCCGGGCGTTGTGGAGCATGCAACCGCAGGAAAGTCCCGTGTCCATGAGAATTTTATGCTCCTTTCCGTCAGAAAACACGTTAATGTAACAGGACAACCCGTGTTCGGCCAGTAGTGGTCGGTCAAGCGCGAATGGAGGCCGGTTGGCATGCGGGTGGGAAGGGACGAAGATATCGATATAATTGTCAACGAGCGCGGTAATCTCGATCCGGTCTGCAGGATGGAGTTGCGGAGTTCCCCGGGTCATACACAGTGTATGGAGGGGAGCTTCTTGAATAGGCTTTCCACAAATGCATTTTGTCCACGGTACTAGTGAAGGAATGGCAGAAGACAGGCGGTTTTTTTGATCCTCAATAAAAACAATTTAGTTACCCGACTGGCATATCAGAAAAATAAGATCCGCTGTGCAATGCTATCGGAGTCATTTTGTTCAGGTCTAAAGAGGATTCCTGCCAGTCCTTCATAATCGATCTCGGTTACCATGGTAAGTTTCCCGTTCTTTGAAATCCCCCGTAGGGCAAGCGAGGGGATCAGGACAAAGAACTGCATGGTACTTATCTTCGGAAGATGAGAAATCAAGCCAGGAATTGTCCCTGCGGGTGACCCTTCGGGTGCCTGGTGCTCCCCGCTCACAGCATAGACTCCGTCTTCAAGAAAGATTATACGGGTCAGGATTCCCTGGTTTGCGCAGGCTACGGCAAGGGAGATCCCATCGTACACGAACTCGGAGCTGTAAGGTGTGTGGGTGATCAGGATAACAACGGGGTTCTGACCCGGTCCCAGGGCTGAAGAGAAGGGTATATAACCGGAATTTTCGGAAAGAAGCACCGGGACAGTTCTCATCTGCCGGATCATGACATCGATATCACGGATACGTGCCGGTCGTATGGTACAGGAAGATCCCATGGTTCCTGACCCGTTATCCCAAGAAAGGTACCCCCGAGTGTTCGAAGAATATCGGTCTGTAAGGATGGTGCAGGAAAGACCTTTTTCGGCAGAACGCCCTGCAATCATTCCCAGGGACTCTCCAATATTTATTCCGGTTTCAGGAACCTGTCCGGTGTGGACGGCGTGGCACCCGTCAAGGAACAGAAACACGCTGACGTTTAAATTATGTTCCAGGGCCGTAGACAGGCATGCTATCCCCTCGCTTGCCGCCGGTGAGGAATAGGGAGAAAAGAGTTGGATCCATCCGATCGTGGGTTTACCCGGGTGAGCCCCGGACGTTTGGTTGAGGACAGATGACCAGAATGTCGGCGTCTCGGAACGTCCCGGTTCAATTACCGAATCAGGATACCGTTCTTCCATCAATGTCTTGAGGATCCCCCGGATAACCGTGGCATCTGAGTCAGCGGTGACGTGGACGTCGGGAAGTGAAATCAGGGAAGACCACGCTGTCTGGGTTTCTGCTTCAGTAAGACTATAAACTGCATCTCCGGTAAGAAAAAAAGAAAAACTTCCGGGACTTCCCGGTTCATGGGACGTGGCCCCTCCCGCAGGCTTTTCCTCGTAATATTTTTTTATCGCGTTTTCAATCCAGGACATACGTTCCGGGGAAAGAACGGAACCAAAGAGGAAAACATTTCCGGCCATCAGCGGTTTATCCTGCGTAAGTATCTTAACAGGGAATGATATCAAACTGTGGTTAATATAAGAAGCAAGGTTTTTTTCTGGCGGGGAGAATTTACCGTCGGCTAATCGGCAATTTCTCCGAATATTCGAGATGATATATCTTCATGTACAAACGAAAAACAAAAAAAAGACAGCGGGACGACTTTTCCGCTGTCTTTGAATATTTTCAGGGTCGATGGCTCTGATGAAGAGGTACTTGTCTTGTCCTGTCTCAAGATTGGAATCGTAATTCCGGTTTCTGTTCCGTTCCTGGAGTTCCCCTGGGTGGGAGGGTAACATCCCTTAAAGTGTGACGGCCATCACGATTCCGGTGCATTATCCCAACCATTGTGCCAAACGGTAGTTCGTGCTGTTCTTCACTCTCATATATGACCTATCATCTCCTGAGCGTGAGTGAACCTGCCAGAGAAGGCAGGTTCTGGGTCCTTTCGCATTCCCAGACCACCGGGTGTCCGTGCAGACTGGGAGCCGGACGAAATGGGGTTTTTTTCCTTGCCGGCTGTGATACCGGCGGTGTTTCCCGTTCTGGGCAGAACACCACGTAAAGTATGTATTACATTTTGTAATATAAACTTTCTGAGCTGCAGCGGCTATATCGATAAGGCAAAGCAGGATATTCAGCGCTCAATCAGCCGGATGTGATCGGCGGTTTTTGAGGCAAGAGCTTCCCGGCCCCTGAGACATGAAACATCGGCAATTGCTTCGAGGACATGGACGGAGTCTTCAAGGAATGAGAGTACATCGGCAGGGAAGATTTCGATTCCGTATTCATCGGAAAGGTACGCGGCTATCTGGCGATGGTCAAGACCGTTTTCCCGGAGCTCAATGATCTTCTTTGCAAATTTTTTTTCCGGGCAGCCGCAAAGGGGGGAATTCCGGCATTTGCACCGGAGGAAATCGTCGAAAAAATGCAATAACTGGTCCCGGATCGCAAAATCCAGGGCATCAAAATTAAAACGTGAAGTAATTGTCTCGAGCATCACCGGGGAGAAGGCAAACTCGGGGACCCGGTAACCGGCCAGGCGTTCAATTTTTTTCGCATGACGGAACCGTGCCCTTCCGGCAATCACTCGTCTTCTCCGGTAGACTCATCAAAGTTCTTGAGGGAGCCCATAGCCTCAAACATCCGCTCGCATTCAATTAGCCATTCGTCGAACAGGGTCGGGTTCTCGAGATCGTCTTTTACGTATTTCCCGCAGCATGCGGCTCCGTCGATCACACTGGCTCCGATGTTGGACGCGATCTCCAGGGCCTGTTCCATGTCTTTATCGATGGTCTCCCGGCCTTTCTTTACAAGTGCTTTTATGTCTTTGTCAAATTCGCCGGCAAGGTACTTCCGGCAGCTGGCAAAGAGGACAAGTTTGGGGAGCTGGAGGATCTCGATAATCTCTTCGAGATCCCCTTTTGGCGGTGTTGACATG
>Ga0335078_10019815_pt1 | contig 9996 bp, 5 predicted proteins | sample Lox_Sample_32_FD_206711 | JGI IMG/M metagenome (GOLD analysis project Ga0335078, IMG submission 206711) | Soil microbial communities from Loxahatchee National Wildlife Refuge, Florida, United States - Lox_Sample_3.2 | ecosystem: Environmental > Terrestrial > Soil > Wetlands | place: USA: Florida...
CGGCATCTTCGGCCACGGTATCGGTATGGTAGCCGCCCGCCTCGCGCACCGCCGAAGTTCTCCACGCGCCAATCGCCCCGGGAACCACGCTCACCGCTCCCAGCGTGTTGAGCGCGCGCCGCTCGAAATTCTGGCTGGTGATGTACTCCAGCGCCTGCCAGCGGGTCCACAGGTTCACGCGGTTTCCAACTTTGGCATTACCGGCCACCGCGCCGACTTTGGGATCCAAGAAGTGAGGAACCAGCTTGGCTACGGCATCGCGAGCGATTACGGTATCGGCGTCAATGCCGACAAAGATTTCTTCGTCGCACAGGTACTGCAAACCATAGTTCAGAGCGTCGGCCTTACCGGAGTTGGGCTTGGTCAGGATCAGCACCCGCCCCGAGGCTTCTTCAGCCTTGAAGGCGGCGCGGGCCACTTCCAGGGTGTGGTCGCTCGAGCCGTCATCAATCACGATCACGCGCAGGTCGCGATAGCTGGAAGCAAGGGCGGCGCGCACCGTCTGCACAATCACCTTCTCCTCGTTGTAGGCCGGAATCAATACAGCTACCGGGCGGTATGAGTTTTCGGCCGCAACCGAGGCGTACTTCCGTGGCCACATCCGGTCGTACACCGCGAAGGCGCCGATAAACAAGAGCCGCCCAGTCATGAGCAGGTCGCCGATCAGGAAGACCCAGGCGATGCCCTTCAGGCTGACGTCAAACATCCAGAAACCGACCCAGGTAAAGCGCGCTGCCCAGCGCTCGTTGGTCGGGATCGGAGGCATCACGTCGGCCCGGGTCTTGCCCAGAAGCTCGTACAGGGGAGCAACCTCCAGACCCTTGGCTCGTATGCCTTCGATGATGGTGGGCAGCGCCAGCACGGTCTGGCTGCGGTTGCCGCCGCCATCGTGCAGCAGAATCACATTGCCGCAGCGGATGTCATTGGGCGCGCAGGGCGGCAAGTGCGCCAGCACGTCAGCGGCAATCTGGGTGGCGCTCCGCCGCGGATTGTCCCGCCAGTCATTGGGGTCAATCCTGTCGCCGATGGTGATGTACCCCATGTCCTGCGTGATTTCGAGCGGCCGCACCTGGTCTTCAGTATCCGGCTCAGAGTCAATTGAGTAGGGCGGCCGGAACAAAATCGTGCGGATTCCCAATCGGCTGGCGAAAAGCTGCTCCGTCAGGTTGAGCTCCAGCTTGTTGAAGGTCGGCGACAGGTTGCTGATATCAGGATGGGTGAAGGTGTGGTTCCCAATGGCGTTGCCTTCGTGATAAACGCGCGCGGTAAGATCGGAAAACTTATCCGCCTGAATGCCGATCAGGAAAAACGTGGCCGTAGCATGCTCCCGCTTCAACACATCGAGAATTTTGGGGGTCCACTGCGGGTCGGGGCCGTCATCGAAGGTGATCGCCACTTTATCGCGGCTGTAGCCGTAGCGGCCCACGCGATAGGGCTCCGGCAAGGAATCGAATTCCTCGTTGGTAATCAGGCCGGTGCCTGGGTCCACGGTCAGAGCGCGTGTGCCGTTATCGGGCCGGGCCTCAATGCGCAGAATCTCTCCGCGGCCTTCCATATCCACGTCCTGGCCGGGAGGAACGTCCTTGAGCTTCTCCACATTTCCGGGATCGCCGGGCACGTCCCATATGCGCCACAGAGAACGGTCTTCCGCGCCCAGGCGCCACAGGGCAAAGGTGCGAATGCCCAGGGCCTGCGCCGCCCGCATCTCGTTGAGGGCAGTGACCGCGTCGAGGAACCAGATGTCATGCTGCAGGTTGTGCTCATCGAGATAGCTGATGTGCGGGTTCAGGCTGTCGTCGTCGAAATCCACGTCGGCTTCCGAGTCGCGCGCCGCCAGCCAGGCCTCCTGCACGGTCTGGTTGCGGTCGGCCACGCCGGGCGGCAGCTTGCCGTGTTTGGGCTTTTGCACCCAGTCGTAACCGAAGTTGGCGACGGCGCAGATCAGCTTGTCCTGGGGCACAAACTTCTTGGCGAATTTCAGGTTGCTGACGAACCAATCCTGCGAGGCCACCGGCCCGGAAGGCCCGCCGGGATAATGCTCGTCATAGTTCATCAGCACTACGCCATCGGCGGCCGCGGCCACGGCGCGATAGTCCCATTCATCATTGTGCGAGGGCACGGTGACATACAGCTTCATGCCTTTGGCGTGCAGGTCGGCGGAGAGTTCGTTCAGCAAAGCCACGAATCCGGGTTGGCCGGCTTTGGGGAAGGCTTCAAAGTCCAGCATCAGGCCGTCATATTTATCGGTGGCCAGAAAGGCCGCGGCCTGCTGCCGGAAGCGGGCGCGGGCGCTCGCATCGTTCAGGAACGCGGAAATATCCACCCAGTCGGCGCCGTCGAAGTTGTTCACCAGAGGAAAGACTTCCATGCCGGTGTCTTCCGACTTGAGGAACGGCATAACCTGCGAATCCACCGAACGCACTGCGCCACCGGTCTCCACGTCGAAGAATTTATTGGTTTGCGGATCCACACTCTGCAGATGACCGTCCGGGGTAAGGACCGAAAGCCATTCGGGAAAAAGCAGGTCAATTTGGCGCGCGTATTCGCGCAAGGTGGAAAAGCTGGCCGCATCCCAGGGCACGTAAAACGCGGCGCGAATGCCTTCGGTGGTATTGAGCTCGACTTGCGATGCCGGCGTCTGGGAGCGCCGGTGACCGTGGCGATAGGCCAGCCGGCGTCGCTCCCGGGCTTTTTCCTTTTCTTTCTCCTTCAGAGCCCGGTAGGGCTTTTTCTGCATGGGCAGCAGAAGCTCGGGCAGAGGCTGGTCCTGCAAGGCGCTGTAAACGAAAAAGATGACGAGCAGGGTGACGCCGACGCCGAGCACGTCAAACATCCGCCGCAGCCGCTTCCAGCGGGCCCGGCGAGGATCGTAGAAAACAGGTTGCGCCATCGGGGGTGAGTTAGTTTTATCCTAAGCCGCGGCCAGGGGAGGGTCAACGACGACGCCCTGCGCCATCATACCGGAATTCGGCCCTGCCGGAGCGTGGCGATTGCCGCAAAACGCGCTATAGTCGCTGGGTGCGCCAGCTCGTGCGCCAGAACCTGAGCTTTTTCGCCTGCGCCGGCCTGGCGGCCCTGGCGTTGCGCCTGTTGTTTCTCTTCCGCTTTCCCGCTATCACGGCCGATTCCCTCATTTATGGCGATATCGCCCGCAATTGGCTGCAGCACGGCATCTACGCCGTAACCGATGCGGGCAAGATCGTGCCCACGTTCATCCGCCTGCCCGGCTACCCGGCCTTTCTCGCGCTGGTGTTCTCCGTTTTCGGCATGGACCACTACCGTACGGCGATGCTGCTGCAGATTTTCGTGGATCTGGGCACCTGCTTTTTAATCGCCGATATGGCGCGGCGGTTGCTCTCCCCGCGCGCCGCCAAAGCTGCCTTTTTACTGGCGGGGCTTTGCCCTTTCTTTGCCAACTATGCGGCGGCCGCACTGACTGAGACCTGGGAAATTTTCTTCACCGCCCTGGCCTTGGATCTTGCCCTGGCGGCATTGCAAACGACGCAACAACTACGGGTTTGGATGTACTGCGGTCTGGCGATTGGCGCGGCAATTCTGCTGCGCCCGGATGGAGGCCTGTTGCTTGCAGCCATCGAGCTGTACCTGGCGGCGCTGGCGCTACGCGGGCTTTCTTTTTCCGGCTCATCCCCGGGCTTCTCTGGATTCATGCGGGCCGGCCTTATCGTCGCTCTGGTCTCGCTTGCTCCGCTGATTCCCTGGACCCTCCGAAATTTCTACACCCTGCACCGCTTCCAGCCGCTGGCGCCTCGCTACGCGAATGAAGAACACGAATTCGTGCCCATGGGCTTCAATCGCTGGGTCAAGACCTGGATGGCCGATTACGTTTCGGTCGAGGAGATTTATTGGGCGGTTCCCGGTGAACCGATAGACGTCGAAAAGCTTCCCGGCCGCGCCTTCGACTCACCCGCTCAGCAGGCGCAGACGGCGCAATTGCTTTCCGACTACAACCAGGTGCTGCACATTACGCCGGAACTGGACAAACGCTTCGAGGCGTTGGCCGAGGAACGGATTCGTGACCATCCGCCGCGCTATTACCTGTGGCTGCCATTGGTACGCATTACCGACATGTGGCTGCGCCCCCGAACCTCCATTTTGCCCTCCGACACGCGCTGGTGGGAGTTCAACGACGATCCCCGATGGTCAGCCCTGGCCGTCGCCCTGGGCGTGATCGGACTCTTCTACCTCGCGGCGGCTCTTGCCGGACTGTTGCGCGGCCGCTTTGCCCCGCACCTTGGCCTTTTACTCACGTTCGTAGTTCTGCGGTCGGTTTTTCTGGGCACCCTGGAGAACCCCGAGCCCAGGTACACATTGGAGTGTTTTCCAGTTGTTCTTGTTGTGGTCGCCGCGCTGGTGGAGAAGAAGCCAGCAACATAATTGACCTCAGGTCATATTCCAAAAACCGGAGCCTCTTCTCCGGGAACGTGTATGACCCGGGGTACAAGCATTTGTTTGAATTGGGCTAATTAGCGATTGTGCTCGTGGCGCATGGATTGCACAATATACGCAAAATACCTAGAGGCGTTTCTTTAACCCAGGGTTTCGTTCCTGCTTGGGGTGATGCTGCACAACGAGGAGGCACCGAATGAAGCGCAATCCGTTCTCGCCAACCTTTCTCTGTCTAGTGTTCGCTTTTTGCGGGCTGTTTGCCTTTCTCAGCACAGGACAAGCGCTGGCGCAGCAGGCGACCGCGCAGCTTTCGGGTACGGTCAAGGACCCGACCGGCGCCGTGATCACCGGGGCCCGCGTCACGCTGACGAACACCGGCACCGGCATCACTCGCAACGCAACCTCGGATTCCGATGGATCGTTCACGTTTACGCTTGTGCCTATCGGGGCTTATCAGCTCAGCGTGGAGCAGGCGGGCTTTGATAAGTACGTGCGCAAGGGAATCACCCTGCAAATCAACCAGAACGCCCGCGTTGACGTGGTTTTGAAAGTGGGGGCCAGCAATCAGGTGGTGGAAGTCACCGGCGACGTGACCCAGGTGGATACGGTGAGCGCGACATTGGGCAAGGTGGAAACCACGACGCGCATTCAAGATCTTCCTCTCGCGGCCAGAGACACCATGCAGCTTGGCTTGTTGCAAGCGGGGGTTTTTGCCCCCGACCAGGATGATGGCTCGGGCAATCCGTTTTCGGTCAGCGGTCAGCGCTCCGAATCAGAGACTTTCCTGATTGATGGGGCGGACAACAACGACTTCCTGGGCAACAACATGGTGGTCGATCCCAATCCCGATGCGGTGGCGGAGTTCAAGATCATCACGAACAACTACGAAGCGGAGTACGGGCGCACCTCCGGCGGCATCATCAACCAGGTCATCAAGTCGGGGACAAATCAGATCCACGGAAGCCTGTTCGACTTCTTCCGCAACACCGCACTCGACGCCAGCGACTACATTACGCAACAGGTTCCCATCTTCCGTTACAACGTCTTTGGCGGAACCGTGGGTCTGCCGCTGAAGAAAGACAAGGCGTTCCTCTTTGTTTCCTATCAGGGAGCGCGGCGCAGAGAAGGACAGAACCCCGGCATTCTGACGGTGCTCAGTCCGGCGGAGCGGACCGGGGACTTCAGCGAGCTATATACGGGTATTACAGATCCAAATACCGGACTCGACCTGGGTCAACTTTCCGATCCGGTCAATGGGGGCCCATTTATGTGCAATGGCTCGCCCTGCAACCAGGTGCCGGTGGACACGGTCATGCAGAACTACATCAACAAATATCTGCCTTTGCCCAATACGGGGAACAATGGTTTCAAAGAGGACCCAGTGGCTGCATTGCGAGACGATCAGGGGATCGCTCGTTTCGACTATAACTTGACCAGTAAGGACATTCTGTCGGTTTTCTATATTTTCGATGAGCAGCCGCAGGTTTACCCGTTCGAGGTCATCAACGGTGCTTCCACGGGCGGCGATGTACCCCTTGGCTCCGGGTTTACCAACCACCAGCGCTACCAGACGGACTCGATCAGTTGGACGCGGACTATTTCGCCCACCATGCTGAACGAGTTGCGCTTCTCCTCGAATCGCGCGGCGACGTTTGATGCTATTCCAACCGATAAGACGCCTCCATCTGCCTTGGGATTTACCAACGTCATACCAGATGACCCGGCCGGGGTCGCCCCGCCTCTCATCAGTGTGAACGGGGGCTTCAGCCTTGGACCGTCCCCCCAGGGGCCGACCAAAATTCACGATGTGACCTTCCAATACCAGGACACTTTTTCGTGGACCCATGGGAAGCACTCCATGAAGTTCGGCGGCGATCTGCGCTGGATACAGAACAACTTCAATTACGATTTCTACACTAACGGCTCGTTTGATTTCGGAACGTATTACACCAACACAGGGAACGCCTTCGCCGATTTTGTGGGCGGCTACACCGATAACTACTTTCAGTTCTCCAATGCCGTGTATGGCATTCGCAGCCACCAGCTCTACTTTTTCGGGCAGGACGCCTGGAAGGTCACGAAAAACTTCAGCATAGATTACGGGCTGCGCTACGAGTACAATTCTCCCCAGACCGACCCGCACAATGAGATTCTCGGGTGGTATCCGGGTCAGCAATCCACCGTGTTTCCTGACGCCCCGCCCAGCTTCCTCTACCCAGGCGACGCGGGCACCCCGAATAAGGGCCTGATTTTCCCCGACAAAAACAACTTCGCGCCCCGCTTCGGCTTTTCCTGGGACATGTTGGGCAATGCCAAGCTGGTGATGCGCGGCGGCTTCGGGATGTTCTACGACATGGAAGATGGCGCGCTGAATCTGCAATTCGGCGGCCAGCCGCCGTTCGGATACGTGGCCAATAACTATCCTTGCTTCACGACTGCGGATGACACCGGGGATGGCTGCCTGGTTCCGGTAAACGGCTCTTACAGTGCCGATCCTTTCCAGACTGACAATACCGGCTATTCGAATCCCTACCCGTTTATCGCCAGCGGCAACTATGGAAAGTTTTTCACCCCGGCCATTCCGTTCGCCTTCGTCGTTTCGCCGCACTTTGTAACACCGTATGCGGAAAACTTTAATTACGGCTTCCAGTACCAATTGACTCCAGACACAATGATAGAAGCCGCGTACGTGGGCAGCCTCAGCCGGAAAGCCATTGGCACGACGAATGTGAACTATCCCACCCTGGGGGGACCGAATGGCTTGATGACGCAATACCAGGAAGCCGTTGCCAACGATGAGGACCCATATTTCGCCATCTCGACCGATTGCGCGCGGCCACTGGCCGCCTGCGATGCCAACGGAACTCCGACCGGCGCCACTCAGATTGAGACCAACATCAGCAATGGAACTTCATCCAGCAACGAATTTCAACTTACGGTGGACCGCCGGATGAACCATGGGCTGGGCTTCCGGGTGGCCTATACGATCTCGAAGACGATTGACATCAGTTCAGGTTTCCGCGCCCGCTCGTCCACCTATACAGATCCTTTCAATCCCCGCCTGGACCGTGGTTTGGCGGATTTTGATACTCCACAGCGTCTTGTGATCAGCCCGATCTGGGAGATTCCCTTCGGCAACCATAGCAGCGGCCTCGAAAAGCAGTTCGTGGGCGGCTGGGTGGTCTCGGCCATTGCGAGTTTTCAATCAGGAAACCCCTATGGCCTCTACTCCAATAATTACAATAGTTTCTCGAATTTAGGATTAGATCGGCCCGACGTAATCGGGCCGATCCAGGTATTCAGCGATCCTCGAAAAATGCGGACGTTCTCTCCTTCGGACGACGAGCTCCACGGGAGTTGTTTACCCGGCCAAGAGACGGGGCACTTCCTGTTTGACCCGACGAATCTGGTTTGCGCACCGGGCCCGCCGGCGGGCATGCCGGTTCCCGATATCACCGACGGAAGCGTGCTGGTCGCGGGTGGGGTACCCATGTTTACCTACGGGGATATGGGCAGAAATACGCTGCGCGGCCCGGGCATCAATAATTGGGACATCTCGCTGATGAAGAATTTCAAGTTTGGGGAAAGCAGATCGGTACAGTTCCAGGCAAACTTCTTCAACGCTTTCAACCACGCGCAATTCTTCAGCCCTACTCTGGCGTCTGGCCAGGAGGGCGGTACCCCGTTGTTTGGTCAAGTCACGAGCGACAACACCGCTTCCAGTTCGGCGTATTATCGCGGCCCGCGGATCATCCAGTTCGCGCTGAAGGTTTACTTCTGAGGAATTGGGCCATTGCGACGGAGGGGCGCAGGCTCCTCCGTTTTCTTTGCCTACAGGCCTAGCTTAGCGGCGAGTCGGTCATGCGGAAGCGGGTGCGCACCAACTCGGAGAGCAACTCGACTGCTTCGCGGTTGTTCACCGGGTCGGACTGGGCCAGATACTTCATTGCCTCCACCAGCAGGCGCTGGCCATCCACGTAGCGAGGATCAGGGCCGCGTTCGCGGCGCCGGCGGGGGACTTTCGGGGGGACGGGGATCGTAAAAACCTTGGCCATGAGATCGTTTCCGACTGCAAGATCGGCCGCGCTGCGAGTGAGCGCCAGCCGCCTTGAGTATAACGTCCCCTCTTTGCTTTTTCAGCCCTAAACTTTCAGCTCCGCGGCTTTATCACCGAAGCAATTGCCGGAGCCCCAGCCTGGCAAACATCAGAAGGCGGGAGAGATATGCTGTGGCTGGAGCCTCGCCCCATCATTTGCTTTCCAACATGGCGCGCTCGGCATTCTTGATTTTGAACACCGAGTCAGGAATTTTCTGGTTGATCTTGATCTGGTCATAACGCGCCAACCGGTAGTCGCCGCCGGGCTGAAAAAGCTGCTGCTGCACCGAGACGCCGCGCTGGGGGTCAATCCACAACAGAATCCGGGGAATATTGTTGCGCGCCTTCTCAGACTTGGGGACCAGCTCCAGCTTGGCGGTATCCACGCCGTCCACTGTTTCCGTGCCCAGGTATTGCAGGTCGAAAGACTTGAGCATGGCGTGGCCGCCGCCGCCAAAACCCAGCACCAGAAAACTTTCCACCTCGGCGCGGTTCTTGCTGGTGTCATAGGAGGTCAACTGATTGGTGCGGGGCTGGTACATCTGCACCTTGCCGCCGGCAAAGACGACATACTTCGCGGCCGGCTCGGTGATGTCGGCGGCCATCTGGATTTCGTTGCCCGAGCGGCGGAAGTAAATCTTCCCCTTTTGTGTGTCGATGTCGTTGACCACGCGCGTGTATTGCTCCCAGACGAAGCTGGCCTCCGTGGTATGGAAGTCGGCCGCAACCTGGTCCATGCGATTGAGAATCTGCTCGAGTGCTGCCGAATGGTCAGACGGGGCCTGCCCCAGGGCGGGAAGGGAAAGAACCAGACATGCTGCGAGATGAACGGCGATCGAGGGTTTCCGTCTCATGACATTTGACCACTCACGCCCCAGCCTACTCCCTCTGAATCCAGACCCGGTAGCTCTGTATTTGCCCCTTCTTGTCTTTGGTGGTTTCTATCCTGGTGATGCTGACCTCGCCGGCAATCGGTTCGATGATGCGCCGCAACTGGTTCTGAACGTTAGGGGGATCTTTGGCCGAGACTGCCGAAGCCTGAATCTCATAGATAAAACCGCCGCCCGCATCGGGAAGCACCACCACGCCTGTAGGATGCGGATTGCGCTCCACCGGTTTGTCATTGAAGTTGATCCAGAGCGGCGAAAGAAAAACAAAGAGCAGGATAAGCGTGACCATGACGTCGTACTGAATGGTGCCGCGCTCGTAAGACCAGAGAATGTAGCCCCGGATTGTGCGCCAGATTCCTCTCATGGGCACCGAGGGCGCACCCGCGTTGGTGGTTGCTGCTGCAGCCCTTTGCAAGTCTAGTGCCTGCTCCTTCGCTTGGCAATCGGCGGCGGGGGGAGTTCGTCCCCCGTTCTGCCTCAGAATTTTTTCGGCGTGATGCGGTCTGTACCCATGTAGGGCCGCAGCGCCTCAGGAATTATCACCGTGCCATCGGCCTGCTGATAGTTTTCCAAGATCGCCAGCCAGGTGCGCCCCACGGCCAG
>Ga0335078_10019816_pt1 | contig 9996 bp, 9 predicted proteins | sample Lox_Sample_32_FD_206711 | JGI IMG/M metagenome (GOLD analysis project Ga0335078, IMG submission 206711) | Soil microbial communities from Loxahatchee National Wildlife Refuge, Florida, United States - Lox_Sample_3.2 | ecosystem: Environmental > Terrestrial > Soil > Wetlands | place: USA: Florida...
CGCCCGCGCTTGCAGCGGCTGTTCGGCTTCGACCATCGCTTCGAGATCTTCGTGCCGGCGGAAAAGCGGCGCTGGGGATGCTACGTCCTGCCGTTTCTGATGGGCGACCGCATGGCGGCGCGCGTGGATCTCAGGAACGATCGCGAAGGACGGCGCCTGCTGGTGCTCGGCGCGTGGAAGGAAGCGGACGTGGATCGGCACGCTGTCGCCGTGGCCCTCGCCGCGGAGCTGCGCACGCTTGCCTCATGGCTGGAACTTGCGTCCGTGAAAGTGGAGCGCCGCGGCGATTTCGCGCGAACGCTCGCGGCTACGCTCCGTTCGCCTTAACCAGCTCGCGCAGGCCGTCGCCCACCAGCACGCTGCGGATCAGGCGGAGATCGTTCAGAATTCGCCGGCTCTTCTGGGTGTGGAAAGAAAGCTGGTGCATCTTGTACAGAGCCAGGTTGAGCGCTTCCGCCTGCCGCCGGTGACTGGCTCCGTCGAGCAGTTCGTGCAGCTCGGCGGACGCGCCCGCGATTTCCTCTTCGAGGAGCGTTATGAATTCCAGCGTGCTCTCGATAGACTCGAACGGCCGATCGACTTCATCGCCCATGCTCTACCATTAGCTCACAGTTTCTAACGTCCGGGAAGGGGGTAAAATCGGGGCGTGACCGGTCAGGTTGGGACTCTGGCGGCCCTCGGGCTTCTCCTGGTGCTGGATGGCTGCACCGCGCGGCGGGTACCGGTACCGGTTGCCGTAGCCGCCGACGGACCGCGCTATTTCGTTGATTTACAAGATGGTTGGCGCTTGCGAGTGGTCACGCCGATCCTGAAATCCGGCGGTTATCGGGTGAAGGCAGAGCCTTCGGCGAGCGGTCCCGACGCGGCCACGCTCAGCGTAGCCGTAGGGTCGGATTTTCTGGGTTATGAGGTGGCTTACTATGCGGTCGGCAGCCGCGTGACCTTCACCTCGGCCGAGGTGCACAGGCAGGTGGATAAGAAGGATACCGTAACCGCGGAGGAGCGGCCTCTGGTTCTGCTGTTCCAGTTGCCGCACGAGGCTCGCTATGTGCGCCTCATTTACCTGGTGCGGGTGAGCGAGGCGGATCACGATATGGCCGTGGTGGCCGCGCGGAACAAGGAAGAGCTTGATCCACTCACCGCCCAGGTGCGGGCGAACCCGTCGGCCTGCCGAAACGTGGGGCGGACTTTTTGTTCGTGGATTCCGGACGGCATCGCGGTGACGCCCGAGCGAAAGGTGGGCGAGGAATGGGCGCCGGCGAGTTAGCCGTCTGCATTGGGCTGCTGTTCGCGCCGGCGGCCACCAGTTCGTTCGCGGTGAATGGGAATGTCGAGCCGGCTGGGACCGCGGTGGTATGGTTATACGGCGCGACCTCGGCGTTCTCGTCATCCACGCTGAGCGATCCCGGCGGGCGGTTTCATTTCGGCGGCATTCTGCCCGGCTCATACACGCTGACGGTGATTACCGCTGCCCACGGCGAGTGGCGCGAGACCATCGACGTGGGGCCCGGATCGGCGGACGACAGGGGGCGGGTGAATGTCCACGTTCGAATCGACGGCGCGAAGACGCTGGACGATCATCGCGACATTGTTTCGGCGAGCGAGCTGTCGATTCCGGCGGCGGCGTGGAAAGAGTACGAGAAATCGGAACAGCGGCTTTCGAGACGCGATGCGGAGGGGGCGGTCGCTCATCTGCAACGGGCGACGGAAATCGCGCCACAGTTTGCCGTGGCATGGAACGGCCTGGGCACTATCGCCTATCACGCGCAGCGGTACGCGCAGGCCGAACAGTACTTTCGCAGGGGACTGGCGGCGAATCCCGGCGAGTATGCGCCGCTGGTGAATCTCGGCGGCGTTCTGCTGAACCTGGGACGATATCAGGAAGCCTGGAGCTATAACATGCTGGCGGTCTCGAGGCAGCCCAACGACGCGCTGGCGCATTCACAGCTCGGCATGGCCTGCGCGGCGCTGAACAAGCTCGCGGCGGCCGAGGGGGAACTGCGGGAAGCGATCCGGCTGGATCCGCGGCATTTCACGAACCCACAACTAACTCTCGCCGATGTCTACGAGCGCACCAACCGACGCGGCGAGGCGGCCGACATGCTCGAACAATTCCTGCAAATCCACCCCGATTACGGCAACGCCGCAAAGCTTCGGGAGAGAATTGCGGTTTTGCGCGCCCGCTAGCCGAAAACCACTATTGAAGATCGACGCGCGGTCAGATACCCTGAACCAAACATGCGGGCGCTGCGGATCATCGGCAAGGCTTGTCTCGTCCTGTTTGCAGTGTGGCTCGGTTTCATTGGGCTGCTCTACCACGAGATGTGCCAGCCACCGGAGAGGTTCTCCGCGTTCATGGCAAAGGTACCGATGATTCTGATGATCGCCGGGCCGTTCGAGACCATGTGGAACAGCGCGCGCGGAGGCACGCTGCATCCGGGCGATGCGGCGCCGGAGTTCCGGCTGAAGACGCGCGACGGCAAATCGGAGGTCGAGCTGGCTTCGTTCCGCGGCAGCCGGCCGGTGGTGCTGATCTTCGGAAGCTATACCTGACCGCCCTTTCGCCGGGAGGTTCCCGCGCTCAACAATCTGTACGAACGATACAAGGACCGGGCCGAGTTCTATATCGTTTATATCGTGGAGGCGCATGCCGCCGACCGCTGGCAGATGCCCTCGAACATTCGCCAGGGCGTGGTCTTCAATTCTCCGCTGACCTATGGCGAACGAACCGCCGTGGCCGATTCGTGCGTGCGCCGGCTGAACATCCGCATCCCGGCGCTGATCGACAATTTCCGGAACACGACCGAGCTGGCGTACACGGGCTGGCCCGATCGCCTGTACGTGATCGACCGCGCGGGCCGCGTGGCGTACAAGAGCATGCCGGGACCGTTCGGCTTTGAGCCCGCGGGCATGGAGGCGGCGCTGAAGAAAGTCCTCTAGCGCAGGACGGCGGCACTCGAAAGAGACCCGTTCGCCGTGCCGGTCAGGAGGCTGCTGCCCTGGTTCGTGCCTGAAACGGCCGCGCCCGAAGTCGCCGAATACGCGTAGAGTGCGTTGCGCGCCAGTGTGCAGGAGGAAAACTGGACCGCGGCGGCGGCAGCGCTGATGCCGGTCTGATTGGAGACGGCGGGATCGGATGCAAGCACAAGAGTCCCGCCAGTCGATTGAAAGCCGGTGCCGTTGAAATGCGCCGGAGAACCGGCGATCGCCGCCACGCCGTCGGGCGCGGAAACGCCCGCCGCTGAATTGTGGTCGAACGCTGTATTGCGGACAAACGCTCGCGCCGAGGAGTTCGAGATCACCAGGCCGTTTTGGTTGTCGGTGAGCCGCGAATTGTAGATAGTCAGGTTGCCGGGCGCGTTGAATTCGACGCCATCGTTGATAAAACTCTCCGCAGTGACGTTGTAGAGCCGCAGAGCGCCGGCGCTCTGAACCAGCACGCCATCGTTGCCGGTGCCTTCTCCGTGCAGGCTGAGGCCGCTGATGGTGACGTTCCCGCTTGTATTAATGGTGAGCGCGTTGCCGGACGGCGCCGCGATGGACGCTTCGATGCCGGTGGCCGTGATGGTCACGGGCTGCGTGATGACGGCCGGCTGATAATCGCCGGCGTCGAGAATGACGATCTCCCCTCCGGGACTCGTCTCCGCCAGCGCGGCGGCGAGCGAGGCGCAGGGAAGATCGGCGCTGCAGTTGTTCGCGTCGCTGCCCTGCGCTGAGACGAAGCTGCGGTTGTTTGCGGCCACGACGGCGGGTATCACGAACAGCGTGATGCTCTGCGACGGGACGGTAACGCTGATGGCGTTGCTCGATACGGGCACGTTGGCGAGTTGCGCGATGGATGGCTGCGAGACGGATGAGATCTGCCATTGCTGGGCCTGAGCGCCGGCCGCGAAGTTCGCCAGGCTGATGGTCACCGGAGTGCTGCCCTGTTGCTTGTTGATCACCATGACGGTGAGTGCGCCATCCGACGAGCGCACCGCGGCAAAGGACGAGAGGTTATCCGGGTTGGCAACGGCATCGGACACGCTGGTGTCACCGAATATGGAGCGCTTTCCGTCATAATTGCGATACATTTCCATCGCCAGATACGTGGGCGAGGGATTCGCGGGAACCGTCCAGCGGGTCGCCAGATCGAACCCGTCGCGGCCATAGATGCCGAGCACGTCGGCCTGAGTGGTTGCGCCGTTCAGATTCGCCTCATCACCCCAGTTGTACTCTGTGCATCCGATCTGGAGCCCCGGGTAGTAATCGCTCACCATCGCCTTCAGAGTGGGAATCCAGTTCAGAACTCGTCCGTTGATGCCGATATCGCCGTACCACGAGGGATCCTGAAAAGTGGGATCCCAGAGGATGCGTGTCTCGCGGTTGCGGGTTTTCTGGCCACTGAGCGAGTCATCGCTGTCATCGGGGATCGCGTTGTAGCAATGGACGGTGAGCACGTCGAGAAGCGACGTTCCGTTCTGCTGCTTATACGCGCTGAGCTGCTGAAGAAGCCACGGATAGTAGTACGTGTTGCCGTGGGTGGCGTAGTCGGAGCCCGCGCCGGTTCCATTCGCCTGATCGTAGCCGCTGAAGTACATGGCCCACCAGCTCCACTCTTCGGGGCCGACGATCTTCGCGCTGGGATCGGTGGCGCGAATGGCGCTCGCGTAAGCGACGATCTTGTTGTACATTTCCGAATAGTTGGCGGGATTCGGGTGAACGTCGCGATGCGTGGAGTACCACAGTGACGGTTCGTTGTCGAGGATGTAGTATTTGATGCCCTTGGCCGTGGACGCCTCGCCGAACGTGCTGACGAAGTGCTGCACCCACGCCCGTTCGATTGCCGTAGTGTTCGCCACGCCGGTGTCGAGGGGGTTGTTGCCGACGATGTTCTTGCCGGTTGCCTTGCTCACACCGTTGCCCGCGTCGGAGTTGTACGGGTCGGTGGCGGTTTGTGCGCCGTACGTCTTCACCGAGAATCCTTCGAGAGTGCTGCGGTTCTTGCCGAGATTGGCGATGTAATCGATCATCGGAACAGTGAACAGAGGCTCGGCGCCGTTGCCGGCCGAGCGAGTGGTAGCGACGTAGGCGTCGGCCGATCCGCCTGGTGTTCCCGATCCGTCGGAGTAGGTTTCAAAGTACCAGTCGGCGCCGGCGGAATGCGCGTCGATCTGCCAGTTGTAACGGGACGTTGCGTTCCCGCCCCAGCGATTCAGGGTCGCGTTGAGCGCCTGCATGTCGGCAGCGGAAGCATAGGCCACTCCATAGATGTTCGGGTTGATCGGGTGACGGTTGGCATTGGCGTCAACGGCAACGGTGGTGGCGGGGTTCTGCGCGCAGAGGACGAGCGCCATCGCGGGTAGACAAGCACGAAGATACGCGAGCACGATCAGGTCTGCTTCCGCCCTCACAATAACCGCTTAATCGGCGACGGTCAATCCGGTGAATTCCGCATGCGCGTGCAGGAAATGGGCTGACGCGCGAGGGATTTGTGCGGGCGTCTACAGGCGCAGTTCGTAACCGCGCGAGGTCATGCCGTCGATGATGCGCTGGCGAATGGCGCCAGCTTCCTCCGAGGACAGGGTTTTGTCGGGCGCTCCGACGGCGATGCGGAAGGAGACGCTGCGCTGCTCGGGCGTGAGCATGTAATCGCGCACAAATTCGATGGAGACGAGCGCGGGACCTGCGAATTCGGCGAGGTGGTTCCGGATGGCGAGCGCGTGCGAGCGGGCGGCTGAGACCACGGAAAGATCGAAGGAGCTGACCGGGAAACGGCGCAGCGGCTCATACTTTGCCGGCGAGGCGGAGAGCTCGCGCATGCGGGTGAGATGGGCATCGAGAACGGCGGCGCGCCCGGTGGAGAGGAGCGAAGGATGCAGTTCGAACAGGCGGCCGACAGTCTCGCCGCGCCAGGCAACGCTGGCGGCGCGCTGTGGATGTTCGAAGGAACGCGCGGGAGCGGGTTCAACAACGCAGCCGCGCATCAGGCATTCGGCCACCCGCTTCAGCTCGAACAGATTCGCCGCGCCGTCGCCTTCGCGCGAATACAGGACCGCAACGACGCGCGGCTGCTCATCGGGTAGACCGGTTGCCTGCTTGTGAATCTCGGTGCCGATTTCGAAGAAGCGGAACGAAGGGAAATTGCGGCTGTTGGTTTCGATGTTGCGCAGGATGCCTGGCAGAAGCGTGGAACGAAGCAACTGCTGATCGGCGGCGATGGGGTTGCCGACGCGGACGTGATCGGCCGGGTCCAAGCAGAGGCGGCGCACCTCTTCTTCGGTGACGAAGGAGTAGTTGTAGACTTCGGTGAAGCCTTCGTCGGCGAGAATCTCACGGACGATATGCTCGAAATCGCGCGCGGGATTCGCGGGAGGCGGCGCGCAGGCGAGCATGGGCGGGCGTGGGGTAATGGAATCGTAGCCGAGCATGCGGCCCACTTCCTCGACCAGATCGTCCTTGACCGTGACGTCCTTGGTGGCACGCCAGGAGGGCACGCCGACCGAGAGCACATCCGGGCCAGCGGACCAGACGGTGAACCCGAGCGAAGTGAGAATCTTCCTGACCTCGGCGGGCTCAACGGAGCGGCCGAGCTTGCGGGCGAGCCAGTCGAGCGGGAGCAGGATCGGCTCAGGCGCAGGGAACTGGCGCGCGGCATCCGCGACTCCGCCGACGATGCGGACTCCGGGCGACACCTCGCGCAGCAACGCGACGGCCATGGCCAGGCCGCGCAGAGTGTTGATCGGGTCCTGCGATTTTTCGAAGCGAACAGAGGCGTCGGTGCGGAGCTTCAGCGCGACCGACGTGCGGCGCACGCTGGCGGCGTGGAAATTCGCACTCTCGAGAACGATCTTCGTGGTGCCGTCGCCTATGGCACTGTGCAGTCCGCCGATGACGCCGGCGATGGCGACGGGTCCGCCGGCATCGGCGATGACCAGATTCGATGGCGTGAGATTGTAACGCTCGTCGTTGAGCGCGACGATGCTCTCGCCTTCGCGCGCGGAGCGAATGAAGATTGTGGGGCCCTTCAGCTTCTTCGCATCGAAGGCGTGCATGGGCTGAGCGATGGCGGCCAGCACGTAGTTGGTGACGTCAACGACGTTGTTAATCGAGTTCAAACCGATGGCTTCGAGCTTGTAGCGCAGCCAGAGCGGCGAGGGCCGGACAGTGACGTTGTCCACGACGAGCGCGGAGTATCGCGGACAGAGATCGTAGTCGATGATTTCGACGCCGATGCCGCCCGTGCCGGGTGGCAGCAGCGAGAGGTCCACCGGATCGCGGAGCCAGCGGCCGGTGATGGCGGCGACTTCGCGCGCCATGCCGTGGTGACCCCACAGGTCCGGACGGTGAGTGAGCGATTTGTTGTCGACCTCGATGACGGTGTCGGGCCTGAGCGTGAGCTCGGACGAATCGAGCTCGACGATGCCGGTGTGATCGCGAGCAATGCCGAGCTCGACGGCACTGGCGAGCATGCCGTCACTCTCGATTTCGTGGATGACTTTTCGGCCGACGGGAAGCCAGACGGTGCGCATACCGGCCCAGCAGTTGGGGGCGCCGCAGACAACCTGGCGGGTCTGGCCGGCGGTCTCGACCATCGCCTTGACGTTGTGTGTTCCCTCGATGGGCTCGACGGAGAGCACGAGCGCGGCATGCGCGTCGCGGAGGGGTGCGCCGACTTCCTCGAGGCCCTCACACTCCGCGGTCTTCATGGTGATGAGGTGCATCAGCTCGCGCGGGTCGGCGGCGAGGCCTTCAACGTAATCCTTGATCCACTGATATGAGAACTTCATCTCGAACGCGGCTGAGGCCGCGTGTCCTCCATCAAAACTGGTTCAGAAATCGCAGGTCGCCGCTTTGCAGCAGGCGGATGTCGTCAATGGCATAGCGCATCATGGCGAGCCGGGTGAGGCCGAGGCCGAAGGCGAAGCCCATCCATTCGTCCGGGTCGATGCCGCTCATGCGCAGCACATTCGAATGCACCAGGCCGCAGCCCATCATCTCCACCCAGCCACTCTGTTTGCACACGGCGCAGCCGGAACCGCCGCAGATAAGGCAGCCGAAATCGAGCTCGAAGCCAGGCTCGACGAAGGGGAAGAAGCCGGGGCGCAGGCGCACGGTCATTTCGCGATGGAAGACCGCGCCGAGCATGGTCTTCATGAAATAGACGAGATGGCCGACGGAGACTTCGCGGTCGATCATCATGCCTTCGACCTGATAAAAGGTGTGCTCGTGCGAGGCGTCCACTTCCTCATTGCGGAAAACGCGGCCGGGGGCGATGACGCGAAGCGGCGCGCCCAGGCGCTCCATGCCGCGCACCTGCACGGGCGAAGTGTGCGTGCGGAGGAGATTGCCGTCGGTGAGCCAGAAGGTGTCCTGGGCGTCGCGCGCGGGGTGATCTCGCGGGATGTTCAGCGCGTCGAAATTGCGATATTCGGTTTCGACCTCGGGGCCGTCGAGCACGGCGAAGCCAAGGGATTTGAAAAGGTCCTCGATCTCACTCTGTATCTGGGTCACCGGATGCAGGCTGCCGCGGCGCGGGCCGGGCGCGGGCAGGGTGAGATCGAGCCATTCTGTTTCGAGGCGGCAATCGAGCGCGGCCTGATCAAGCTGAGCCTTCTTTGTTTCAAACGCCGCTTCGAGCGTTTGTTTTGCCGCGTTGAGGGACTTGCCGAAATCGGCGCGCTGCTCGGGCGGAAGCGAGCCGAGCTGCTTGCCGGACTGCGCGAGTTTGCCCTTGCGGCCGAGCACATCGACGCGAATGGTTTCGAGCGCGTCGAGAGTTGCGGCTTCGCGGATGCGCGCGAGCGTGCTGTCAACCAGCTCTGTCATTGGCTCGTTTCGAATGCCCCGTATTTTTCGAGGATATCAACTGCGGCCTGATGGCCCCGGGTGAGAGCGAGGTCGCCGGGCGTCTGGCGGTTGTCGCCCTGCACGCGAACGGTTGCGCCGGCCTCGATGAGAAGTTGAATGAGCTCGACGTTGCCGCTCTGCGCGGCGGCGTGCAGCGGGGTCCAGCCGCCTTCCTGTCGCGCGTTGGCATCGGCGCCATGTTCGAGCAGCGTGCGGGCGATGGCGGTGGCGTTACCAGCGACGGCAGCGTGCAGAGGCGTGTTGCGCATGGCGTTGATGGCGCGGGCGTGCACGTCCGCGCCGCGGGCGAGGAGATCGGCGGCGATCTCGGGGAAGTTGAAGAAGGCGGCGAGGTGAAGAGGAGTCCAGCCGTCGTGACTGTGGGCGGCGATGAGGGTGGGGTCATCGGCGAGGAGTTCGCGGACGCGGGCGCGCCGGCCAGCGATGCAGGCCGCGAAGATGTCGAGCTCGACACCGCGGGCGAGCAGGAATTCGGCGATAGCGTTCTGGCGCGAGTAGCGGGCGACGGTGAAGGGACCGAGTCCCTGGCTGTCTTTGGCGGCCAGGAGCGATGGGTCGGCTTCAATGAGGGTGCGGACGCGCGCCTCGTCGCCGGTCCTGATTGCCTCGAAGAAGTCGTTCATGTGGCCGCGGGCGCTGCGCCGGGATGCCAGACTTCACTGCTCTTCAGCAGCTCCCACGCGAGGTGGTTGATGTAGAAGATGACCAGCGGCTCGGGGAAGCGGCCCTTCAGCGCGTCGAACGCGCGCTGCTGCCAGCCCTCGGTGAGGTATTTGGTGGCGTCGAGGTCCTTGGCGAAGAAGCCGTCTTCGTTGGGGATTTCGAGCACGCCAAGGGCGGCGGTGATCATGTCCATGTGGGAGATGAGGATGCCCTGGGCGAGCTCGCTGGCGAAGGTCTCATCGGATTCGGAGAGGCGCTCCCAGAACCGCGGGACGCCTTTGCGCAGGCCCTCGGTGTTGAGTTTGGGCAGGTGCATGCGCGTCTTGAGGCGCTCGTAGAGCTGGTAGGTTTTAAGTTTTCCGATGGAGATGGAGCGCACGAGTTGCGCGAACGAATCCTGGCCGAGGCCGAGGAAGACTTCGCAGAGTTGCATAAAGGGCCAGCGTATCACAGGGGCGCGGAAAACGCCGACGGCCTGGGGCG
>Ga0335078_10019817_pt1 | contig 9995 bp, 8 predicted proteins | sample Lox_Sample_32_FD_206711 | JGI IMG/M metagenome (GOLD analysis project Ga0335078, IMG submission 206711) | Soil microbial communities from Loxahatchee National Wildlife Refuge, Florida, United States - Lox_Sample_3.2 | ecosystem: Environmental > Terrestrial > Soil > Wetlands | place: USA: Florida...
GACGAGGAATGTCTCCATCTTCTGCACGAGTTCTACGCGGTGTTGCGGCGCAAACAATACAGCCGCGACCTGCTGTACCGCGACCTGAAAGATTCCCGCCGGTTCATCAACATACGTTACTGGCGCTCTGATGAGACGCGCGCGCAAGCCCAGGAGGATCCCGATGTCCACAGGTTTTGGCAGCGGTTGAGCGCGATCTCGAAGGTCACAATCGTGTTCGAGCGCCTAAAAGACGTGACGCCCGCGGACTTAATGGCGAAGCGGTAGGTTTGGAAAGCAGGAAGCGGGAAATGCACCTCCTACTTGCCCTCTGCGTCCTACGCGCTTCTTAGTTGACCCACGGCCCGCGGTGCTCGCCGTTGCCCTTCTCCGGGGGCCTCTGTTCGGGATCGCGAAAATTGCCGTGCTCGTCGAAGTACTGGCTGCGGTCGTGCTTCCGCATGTAGACCTCGAACTTCTTGCCGGCGCGGCGGCGCTTCCAGCGGTAGTAGGCATTGCGCAGGCCAAAATAACTCTCGGAAGCTCCGTTCACCACGCCGAAGCGGGGCATAAACTTAACGTACAGGAAACCGAAAAATGCGCCGCCAAGGTGGGCGATGTTGGCCACGCCCGATGGCCCCTGCAGCACCATCGCAATCTCGATGAAGATCAAGATCCCCACCATGTACTTCGCCTTGATGCGGAAGGGCAGAGGAAACATGAAGATCTCGCGGTCGCCGTAAATCATGCCGTAAGCCAGCAGGATGCCGAACACTCCGCCCGAGGCGCCAATGGTGACGGTGTGTGGTGAAAGCAGAAAGCCGGTGTAGGCGATGGCGGTCGTGACCAGCGCCGCTCCGATCACGCAAAAGAAGTAGAACTCCAGAAAGCGCCGGCCGCCCCACTGCGTTTCAAATTCGGCGCCGAACATCCACAGCATGAGCATATTGAACAGAATGTGCCAGAGCCCGCTGTGAAGAAATGAGTAGCTCACGAGCTGCCACAGCAAGCCGTGGATCACCTGGGTGGGAATCAGCCCCAGCCAGGTATCCCGGGTCGACATGAAGTCCGCGATGGTGAGCTGGCCGATGAGCGAGAGCAGATAAACAGCGGCGTTGACGATTACCAGCCATTTGATGGCGCCTTTGAACGGAGGAAAGGCCAACGAAACCGCGTTGGAATTGGAGATACGGCGCATCGCATGATTGTACCCCGGCCGGCACAGTGCGCGCTGGCCGAGGACTTCTATCGTTGTGGCAGGGGCACGACCGCCACGCTGCGATGGCCCTTGGCGTCCACTGCGCGGACCGCGAAGACCACGTTGTCCTTGGAGCGTTTGAGCGTGGCCTGGGTTACGTTGCCGACCGCCTCAATATTCTGCGGTGGCCAGTCGGAATCCGTCGTCGGCCGCCACAGCACCTCGTACTTTGTGGCCAAACCTCCGGGTGACGCGCTCCAGGTGAGCGTGGAATCGTTCTCCAGGTTCCTGGTGACCAGTCGCACATTGGCGGGAGGCGCGGGAGCCGATGCTAACGAGGCCAGCGCGGCGGCGTTGAGCCGGGCTACATTGGCGACGTAGGAGAAATCAACGAACTTCGCCAGATCGCCGTATTCAACGCCCTTCTCGATGCGGGGTGTCTGGTGCTGGTGGTTATAGTCCTCGCGATACTCGGTGAAACGGACCGCGGCGAAGCCCCGCTCGTTGAAGGACATATGGTCGCCGCCGCGCAGATAGCGGTCCGGGCGCGACACCAGCTTGGGCTCGAAGCCGGGAACATACTGCTCAGCAACGTCGCGGATATAGCGCGCCAGTTGGCGTGAGGGAGAATCGTCCTCCATTCCCGTGGCGCGGATGAGCTTGATCTCGTCCGGAGTGGCGGCGGCGGGAATGCCCTCGGAAAAAACCCGCACCCACTGCGGCTGCTGCATGGTGTCGTGGGGCGTACGGTTGCCGCCCACGATGTCATTGTTGAGCACGGCTTCGACGTCAAGCAGCGCGGTTTTGGCAACCTCGGCATAGTGCGCGCTGCCGTAAAGCCCCTGCTCCTCGCCTGCCACCGCCATGAATACAATGGTCGCCGGGAATTTGTGTTTGCTCAGCACGCGCGCGCATTCCAGGCTGACGGCCGTGCCGCTGGCATCATCGTTGGCGCCAGGAGCGGGATCGGTGGTGTTGTCGTTGTCGCTGTTGCGCGAGTCGTAGTGGCCGCTCACGATATAGATTCGACCGGCATTGGCAGGGTCCGTCCCCTCCAGCGTAGCCACAACGTTGACGATCACCGTGGGACGCGGGATACGCCGCGCCGGCGGATTGACCGTAAAGCTCTGCATCTCGACTTTGAGGCAGCCATCACAATCTTTCGAGTAGCGCTCGAACTCGGAGCGTATCCATTCACGCGCGGCACCGATACCACGTCCCTTGGCGACCGCAGCCTCATCGGCGGCGGAGAGCGTGCTGCGGTTGTGGAAGCTGACTAGCTTCTCGATGGTGGCCTTCACCCGTGCCGGCGAGACTTCCTTCACCCCGGCCACGATGTGAGCGTCCAATTCCGGGGTCTTGGGCGTACGGGCGCGCTGTTGCGCTACTGCGATGAGGACCGCCAATGTTACCAGGGCTCCCCCCGCCACCCATTTCCTGAGCTGAGCCATGCTTCCCTCTGAACGGAAATTTCGTACCATCCCGGCGTCCAGGGTGCGCATCTTCCCTAAGACGGAAAAATCGCAGCCCCGCTATTGACGCTGAGGGCAAAGGAATTAAATATTAACAGACACATTGAGGCATCCTGTCTTGTTAGCGGAGGGAATGATGGTCCAATGTCCGGAATGTGAGAGCGATCTCGACATCGAAGTCGATGAGGTCGACGAAGGTGAGATCGTTTCCTGTCCCGAGTGTGGCGCCGAGTTCGAGGTGATAACCACCAATCCCCTCGAATTGAAGCAGGTGGAAGAAGAGGAGATCGACGACGACGAAGACAAGGAAGATGAGGATGAAGACGGTGACGATTCCTGATCACCACGGCCAGGGATGGCTTCTGGTTGGTCTAGGCCTGTTGCTGCTGGTCGCCACTCTGGCGGCCGGGGCGGCGGAGAAGCCTGCCGAGAAGCCGTACGCTCTCATTTTCGGTACCGTCTACGGACCTGACTACCATCCAGTCTACGGAGTGCGGGTAGAGATCCGCCGCGCTGATCGGAAGAAGGCGCGATGGGAGCTGTACTCCGACCACCAGGGAGAGTTCGCGCAGCGCGTACCCGCCGGCGCTGCGGATTACATTGTGCGGGCCGAGCCGGCGAGCAAGCACGCGCCCATGGCTGAAGTTAAGGTCCACGTGGAGAATGATGAACGCGTGGATATCGGCCTGCACCTGAGCCAGTAGCAGCGCAGGTTTCGAAAGGGGTTTATGCGAAAGGCCGCAGCGATTTTGGCCGCGATCCTCCTGCTGGGTCTGCTGGCAACGGGGGTGGCGGCTTTTAAGAACGAGCCCCTGACCCGCACCGTGACGGGGCAGGTTACGGACAAGTCGGAGGCGCCACTCCCGGGCGCGATCGTGTACCTGCAAAACACCCGTACCCAGCAGGTAAAAACCTTCATCACCGATGGCGGCGGCAATTACCGCTTTAGTTCGCTGTCCCCGAATGTGGACTACCAGATACGCGCCGAATACCAGGGCCACAAAAGCGACACCAAAACGCTCAGCGCCTTCGACAGCCGCAACAACATCGTGATGCATCTGAAGATCAACACCGCGAAATGAGTCGTGGCGCGGCACGAGCCCGCATGTAGGGCTGCTGGGCCCTGCATTAGTATCCTGACAACACGAAGCGAACGGTAATCATCGTCTCTACTTCGACCGGTTCGCCGTTGAGGGTATAGGGCTTGTAGCGCCACCGGCGCACCGCGTCGATGGCGGCAAGCGCAAGCAGGGCGTGACCGCTCACTACTTGCAGGCTTGCGACGGTTCCGTCCCTGGCGATGATGGCGTGCAGCACAACCTCGCCTTGGGTGTGAGTTTGCACCGCCAAGCGGGGATATGCGGGCTTGACTTGGTAGACCAACAGTCCTTCGACAACGCCCTGCGAAACTCTTAGACGCTGCGTTGGCGGTCTGGGAGGCCCTGGCGGCGAGGCCGGACCGGTGAGGATGCCATGCAGCACTCCGTCGGGCGATCCTTCGCTCGCGCCGTACGGTACGCCGCTGGCCGGCGCTGTTGAAGGCGCATGTTCTTCGACTATGTTCGCCACTGCTGAGGGAATGTGTGTGGGCATGCGGAGATGCCCCTTCCAAATGTCACTTGCAGCGGCACGCGCGACTCGCACCCTTGCCGGTGCACCGAGCGGCGGCGGGGGAGGCACGAATACGGGGTTCGCTAACCACAGCCGCGGTAGCGCTTCGGTGTAGAACAAAGGTAGGACCACAAGCGTCACTAGCAGCAGCGATTGCAGAGCAAGAGATGTGGCGGTTGTCAGTCCCCGTCTTGTTCGCACGCGTCCGGCGGATTCCAGCAGGCTGTCTTCAAACACAAGAGCCTCCTCCGTATGCCTGCATTGACACCGGTGGAAGCCAGAATTCTCCCGAGCGGAAGAAAATAAATATGGAACAAAATCAGTAATGTGTGGGATCCGCGCAGGGCTGGACGGCCTACGCCTCAAAACGAAAAAGGCCGCCATCGCTGGCGGCCTGAAGTGCGTGCTGAAGATTTCTAGCTCTGATCGTTGCCGGCGCGCTTCCACTCCACCAGATCGCCGATGGTCGCGGTCGCGCTCGAAGCCGGGTGCTTGTAGGCCTCCACGTCCTGGCGCGAGCCTTCTTCGCCCACGGCGCGGATCGACAGCCCGACCTTTTTCTCCTCTGGGTTCATCTTGACGATCTTGAAGTCGAACTCCTGGCCCGGTTCCAGGCGAATAGCCGTGCCGTGGGCGTCCGCAGCTTCGGAGTTGTGGCACAGGCCCTCGACGCCGTCGGCGATCTCGACGAAGGCGCCGAAACTGGCCACGCGGAGCACCTTGCCGTGGAGCACGTCGCCCACGCGGCGCGTGGAGAAGAAGGTGTCCCAGATATCGGGCTGCAGTTGCTTGACGCCGAGCGACAGCCGTCGCTGGTCGGAGTCGATACCCAGCACAATCGTTTTTACTTTGTCGCCCTTCTTGAGCACCTCGGAGGGATGCTTTACGCGCTTGGTCCAGCTCAGGTTGCTGACGTGGACCAGGCCATCGATGCCGTCCTCGATCTCGATGAAAGCGCCGAAGTCGGTGAGGTTACGCACCCGGCCTTCGACCGTCGCACCCACTGGATATTTCTCGTGGAGCGTTTCCCAAGGATTAGCTTCAAGCTGCTTGAGACCGAGCGAGATGCGGCGCTCCTGCGGATTCACGTTCAGCACCACGGTCTCCACCTGCTGGCCAACGTTGACCAGCTTGGAGGGATGCTTGGTACGTTTGGACCACGTCATCTCGCTGACGTGCACCAGGCCTTCGATGCCCTGTTCCAGTTCAACGAAGGCGCCGTAGTCGGTGATCGAGATCACGCGCCCCTTGACGTGCGCGCCCACAGGATAGCGTTGTGCGGCATCCAGCCAGGGATCGGGCGTGAGTTGCTTGAAACCGAGCGAAACGCGCTGCTTGTCCTTGTCGTACTTCAGTACCTTAACGTGGATCTCATCGCTCACGTTGACCAGATCGCGGGGATGCGTGAGCCGTCCCCAGGACATGTCGGTGATGTGCAGCAGGCCGTCAATGCCGCCCAGATCCACAAACGCGCCGTAGTCGGTGAGGTTCTTCACAACGCCGGTCATCACCGCGCCTTCCTCCAGCTTCTCCAAAGTCTTGGCGCGCTTCTCACCAACTTCTTCCTCCAGCATCTGCTTGCGCGAGACAACGATATTGCCCCGCTTCTTGTTGAGCTTGATAACGCGGACTTCGATGTCCTGGCCTTTGAGCGCGTCCAGATTGCGGACTGGCTTGAGGTCGACCTGCGAGCCCGGCAGGAACGCGCGGGCGCCGATATCGACCGACAGGCCGCCCTTCACCCGTTCGACCACCTTGCCCTTGATGGGTGTTTTGTCGTTGTAGGCCTTCTCGATGTCATCCCACACCCGGACGCGCTGGGCTTTCTGGTAGGAAAGCGCGACGTAGCCCTCTTCGGCTTCCCCGTGCTGCACCATGACGTCAATCTCGTCGCCGGGCTGGACTTTGGGATTGCCTTCGCTGTCATGCACTTCGGCGACCGGGACCAGACCTTCGGATTTGGAGCCAATGTCGACGACGACGTGGGTGGGAGTGATCTTAAGAACCGTACCCTTATGAATGCGGCTTTCGTTCAGAGCTTCGGTTTCAGCCGTAAAGGTTTCTAGTGCGGTGGCAAAGTCTTCCATGGTTTCTCGATCTCGGCGGACCGGAGTCGGCACCGGCGCGACAGGCGGGTGGACTTCGGCAGGCCGAACGTAAGTGGGTTCAGGGGGCGTTCCTGCAGCGGCGCCTGGCGCGTCTGCCGGTCCAGCTTTCGCCGTAGTGTCCTCGGCCTCCGGCTGCGCGTTTCGGACTGTGGTTTCTTCCTGCAATGCTAGGCTCAAAGTGCCCCCGCACACGTACAGGCGTGAGCGAGGTCGGTCTCTCGGATGGACGACGGGCGGCGGGCCTTTTGCTTTCAATGACGTTGGTCCACAGCTTCCCGAATGCAAGGGGACTGGACTCGAGAAAACTGCGAACCGTGGCTTGGAACCCAGCGGCCGGATCTCCGGACGATCACCCGCGTCCCAAAGACCCATCGACTATAGCAATCGCTTCCAAAGAGTGTCAAACGGGCGGGGGCGATTTTTTTCCATTGTAATGATTTTAGCCCTACCCACATGTTGTTCCCTCGATTTTCCGCCGATTTTTGCTACTCTCGCCGCATGGATTTCCTGTGGACGCCATGGCGTTACGCCTACATTGTTTCTACGGATAAGGCTGCGGGCTGCGTTTTCTGCCAGGCTCTGGCCCGCACCGACGACCGTAATACCGGGGTGGTCTTCCGGGGACAGCACTGCTTCGTCATCCTCAACGCATTTCCCTACACCTCGGGCCACGTTATGGTCGTTTCTAATCGGCATGTTGACGAACTGCGCAAACTCCCGCCCGAGACCGCCCAGGAGATGATGGCGCTGACCCAGCGCATGGAAGGCATTCTGCACGAGATTTACCAGCCCGACGGTATCAATTTGGGCATGAACATTGGCAAGGCTGCTGGCGCGGGTGTGGCCGGGCACATCCACATGCACGTGCTGCCGCGCTGGGTAGCTGATTCCAATTTCATGACCGTGGTGGGCGAGACTCGCATGCTTCCCGAGTCCCTGGAAACGACCTACGACCGGCTGAAGGCCAGGCTCGCGTAAAGTGCTCCCGTCTCTGCGCGTTACCAAGGATTGCTCTGCAATGCATTGAATCGGTTCGCTAACCGCGGTTGCGGAGTCCGGCGTCCATCTCCCTTGGTAACTTTCGCGCTGCCGAAAGCGCCTGTACTCTTGGGTCAGTCGCCATAGGAGCAGAGGTGTCATCTCCCCAACCACGGACGGGGGAAAGCCGGGCCGGCGCTGCCCGTGCCTTCGCCCGCAGCCTGAATATTCTGCTGAAGTACGTCCGCCTGTATGGGCTGGACCACAAGCTCACCATAGTGCACCTTGACATCGCCTGGAGGGAGCTCTGCGCCGCCATGCCGGCGGATGCCTCTTCTGGATTCCTGTTCGGGGTTTCAGGATCGAAGCTGCTGCTGGACGGGGTGCCGCTCGAGACTGGTCCGGCAGAGCGCAGTTTCGCGCAAATGCTGGCGGCGGCGGGCTTGGCCAGCATCTACTTTTCCGTGCAACTTGTCCGTGACGACTTTCTACGGTTGGTGGAGGCCTTCGCCAACGCCGGCGCCCGCCCGGCAGCCATTGCCGGAGAGTTGAAACGCGCTTTCGGCGACAACAACGGTCCCATCCGGGTAAATGAGATCCGCTACGTCGCCCACGACGGCGGTGCCGACTCGCTGACCTCGCAACTGGCATCGCGCGCTCTCGGTAACGACTCGGAAAAACTCAAAGACTGGCTCAGCGATCCGCAAAAGATGCTGCAATTGATCGCCGCCGCGGAAGGTGAACATTCCGGCCCCGGTACTGGTACCGGCGCCGGGGGAGGCACCGGCGGGGGAACGGGAACCGGAACCGGAGCGGGAACTGGTATGGGCGGCGGGCGTGGCAGCGGATTCGGCGCCGCTCCCCTCAAGCGGGACGACGTCACCAACGTGCTGAAGTTGCTCTCGCAACTGGGGAAGGTGCTGCCCGCGGGAGGCGTTATCGATCCGGCGGAGCTGCGGAACGAAATCCAGAATTCACCGGTCTCTGTGCAGAACGTGTTGCAGACCGCGCTGGCGCAGATGGCGACACAAGTTCCGGCGCAGTCCGATCCCAACCTGCTCCTCAAAATCGCGGAGCACCTGGCCATCCAGTTCGCTTTGGAGCGCTACGAAAAGGGCGAAGTCCGGGTGAACGCGGTACGCGAGTTGCTGGACCGCATGGGGAACGAGATCGAAACCCTGCGCAAAGTGTTGCGTGAGCACGAAGAGAAGATGGGCCGCGCCGGACTGATGGTCGAGTCCTACGCCGAGGTGCTCGACCGGCAGTTCTGGGCGGCGGTGCCGGAGAATGGCAAGCGCGCCGTGCTGCTTTCCCCCGATGCCTGGTGCATCCCTCCGCGCAACATCCGCGACTATGTCAAGCAACTGCTCGACCGCCGCGATCTCAACACTGCGACGGCTATTCTCAATATGTACTCCTCGGGAATCAAAAGCGCGGATGGCGAAGCCCGCCGCAGGACGGCCATGGGACTGAGTGAACTGGCGGAGCTTTACGCCCAGGCCGGTCCTGAGCTGCTGCGCAGCGCCATCGAGCGTACGGGAGAGCAACTGCAGGTTGAGCCCGGACTGGAAGCGCAAAGCCTCCTGAGCGCAACCCTGGTGCGACTGACCCAGGAAGCCGCTGCCCGCTCGGACTTTCTCGCCATTCGGCAGGCGCTCGATTGCACCGATGGCCTGGCCAAGCACCGCGCCGAACTGGCCATGGACGTTCGGCGGCGCATTGCCGTCGAAAGCCGGATGCACAAATTCCTCAGCGAGGCGCTACTGGAACCCGAGATTCCCGCCGGATTCGCGGACATGCTTCGCCGCGAGGCGCGCGCCGCAGCCGACGAGCTGGCGGCGCAATATTCCCGCTGCAACCGTCGCGAGTCCTCGGATCGGCTGGTGGAACTGGCGCGCAGCGCGGGCCCGGAGGCGGTGGAGCGACTGGTAGATCTGCTGCGTTCGCACCCTGCTTCCAAGGCGATTGCCTGCATCGGATTGCTCAGCCATCTGGATGCCGGCGCAGTGCGCGAGTTGCTGCCGGATCGTCTGCCCCAGTGGGGCCGCTCCTTCCATGATGCGGTCGTGCGGCAGATCGGGATGGGCGCGGCCGAGCACCGCGGTCCGCTGCTGCTCGAACTGCTGGATCTTTTCGATCCTGTCGTCCTGCCGGGGGTCACCGACGAGATCGGCGTCACCAGCGACCCTCTGGCCACGGTGCGCCTGTTGCGGCTGGCCCAAGGCGATCTTCCTGACGCCGCCTCGCCGTACTTGCAAGTCAAGGCGATCGAGGCCCTCTCCCGGCTGCACGATACCCATGCCGCTCCCCTGCTGCACGAACTTCTCGGGGCGCGCGGACTGCTGGGCTGGAAGCATCCGCGCGAGATTCGCATCGTGGCGGCGCAGGCGTTGATCAAGCTCGAACCCGGTTTCCTGGTGCCCGCCAGAAGCGGATTGACGCCCCTGGAATTGAAACTGGCGCCGCTCGATCCCGACCCCTCGCGGGACTGGGTACGCCAGCGGCGCTACTTTCGCATTGCAACCGAGCATACCTTGCCGGCTTTCCTGCAGACTTCGCGCGGCCGTTGCGGAGTCAGGATCAACAATCTGAGCCTGGGAGGCGGCAAGGGCGAGCGCGAGGGCCGCGTGAATCCCGGTACGGAAGCCA
>Ga0335078_10019818_pt1 | contig 9995 bp, 12 predicted proteins | sample Lox_Sample_32_FD_206711 | JGI IMG/M metagenome (GOLD analysis project Ga0335078, IMG submission 206711) | Soil microbial communities from Loxahatchee National Wildlife Refuge, Florida, United States - Lox_Sample_3.2 | ecosystem: Environmental > Terrestrial > Soil > Wetlands | place: USA: Florida...
TCTCGGCAAAGAACCAGGCCAGGACCCAGCGTCCGAAGTAGCGATGGGCGGGCGGACCACCGTAGTAGCCCATCCAGTACCAGACGAGTGTAGTGGTGATAGCAACCCAGACGAGTCCAATCGCGAGAACGATGCGAACGGCCGTTTGGGTCCAGAGCTTGAGAGCGGACAAATCGGCGCGCCGCAGCACGGCGTCGTCGTAGTTGGGTCTCATAACCTGGTCTCGGTCCAGCCGCTCATGCTGACCATGTATTCGCGGGCAGTCTGCTCAGAAGCTTCGATGATCTTGTCAACCACCTCAGCGCTTAGCGTCTGATCGAGGGAATGGAGGAGCGCGGAGCGCGTCTTGACGATCTCGAAGCAGAGTCGGTCAAGCCGGGTGGTTTCGCTCTGTTCGAAACGCTCGACGCTCTTTCGCAGGGTTTCAAGCTTCGCGGCGATGGCGGTCTCGGCTATGATGTCGGTTTCGCCGTCGCCGGCATCGTGCGACTTGAACTTGCGAATGAGGAGCGATTGGATGAGCGCGGTGGGTGTGATTCTGTTCTCCCGCGCCGCTGCTTCGATATGCGCCGCTATCTCCGCGGGAATCCGCACGGTGTAGGTTTGTTTCAGTTCTTCGCCCACGTAAGTGAACCTCCCAGGCATTTCGATCTTCCTGATCAGCCTGTTTGCATCGGAAAATCAGGGGCTTAGGCCTGCTTTCGCTGCCCAATGGACACGTCGCGAATTCGCTTGCTTACACAATAAAATCGCCTGCTTAGCTCCCCTCCGACTCGCTCGGATGCTGCAAGCGGCTTCATTGACGAATGAGTGACGTGTCAAACTCTGAAACGCGCGAGGCGCTTCGCCGAGCGCGTCTGCGAATCCTGCCGACGGCAGTCACGGCTGTGTCCTCGCGGTGGCTTGAGGCGAAGGCGCAGGAGCGACGCGGTGCTGGCGGCCGTTGGAGCGTGCACGCGTCCAGGACTGAAACTCGCGGTCGGCTTCGATGAAGGCACGAAGCATCTCCGAGATGAGCGCCCTTCCCTCGACTGAGTCACCGTGGATGTGCTCGTAGTAGCGCGCGTAGTTCTCAAGCGCGGCGTTCAGTTCGCCTGAGAGCGTGACCCGGACCTGCACCGAAGGAAGCGACTTGATGATGCGGGAGAGTTTCATAAAGCGACCTCCAGAATTGGCTGAGCGATAAGCCTTCAAGGTGCGTCAGTTGGCTGCGGATGAGGCTCCTCAAGGGGCGAGGTAGTTCAGCAACTGCACCGCGAGCAAGGCGGCGCGGGTGCCGATGGCTGTCTTGGCCAACCGCCGAACAACCGCATTGTCGCCGGATTGTCGCCGGCCAGCGTAAAGCTGAGCACAGCGCAACTGGCAGCAACAACGATGACCAGGTGCGAGAGCGGACCGCCTACGAAATTCTGGATGGCGTTAAATGTGTAGTCCCACGGCAGGACTGCAAGGTCTGCGGTCCAACCATCGCTGGGACTGAAGACCGTTAGCGCGGCGCTGGCGGCGGGGACAACGCATCGCGTCCAATGTAATGCCCGGTACATGACAGTCTCCTTGCTTCGAACGTCCAAAATAGCTTGGTAACTAGCTCGCTATGTAGCGAGATATCCGAGCGGATGTCAAGAGCCAGAACGGCTTACGCTTCGAGCTCGAGAAATTCGTGGATTAGTCGGAGAGGAAGCCCAGCTGCGAAAGCCGCACGCGCGCGGCCTCGGCTGAGACATCAAAGGTAAGCGCAATGCGCTCGCAGAGCGTCGCCGAGTCGGCCGAACTCCTGGCAACCGGCGGCTCTTCCGTGCGCTCGCGGAAGAACGCCACGACCGCACGCCGAACGAAGCTCTCGGGCATCAAGAGCGCTCCTCCTGCGTAGCCAGCTTGCCATTCCGCCCAGTCAGCCATCGGCTCGCTTGGAAGCAGATCGCGCCAATGGCAGCGCTGCGGTTCACTCGGAGGTCCGTACTGGTCATAGAGCCGTGTGTGAAGGAGCAGATGCCCGTATTCGTGACCGAGAGTCATCCTAAGCCGGTTGCTGCGATGGCGCTGCTCCCACAACTCCCGCGCTATGACCACGCGCGGCTTTTGCCCGCGCTGGAAGACGGTATAGCCGAAGACTTCGTACTGATCGTCGGAGAGGTCGGATCTGATGTCGAGATCGCCTGCTTCGCGCTCGATTAGCGCGGTTATGGCTTCGGTCGGGACCGGAATGCGGTCAAATCCGTAGCGCCGGTGCAGAAAGGCGGTGATTGCTTGTTCGCACATCCCCTCCAGTTCCGCGGTCTCCCAATAGGGGCGCTTGGGAAACCGCCCGGTCCTGTCGGGAATCATCTTCATGGACTTTTTCTGCGCTTCATTTGGCGCCGGAAGGCATGCCACGCGGCGGTCAGCTCCTCGGCGTTCTTGAAGCTATCGGCGCTCAGGTCCGCAGGCACGCGGCCTGCCAGAAAGTAGAGCACATCTGCATCCACTTTGAGAGCCTTGGCGAGTTGCTCGAGGACTTCATCGGAAGGCTTGCGGCGGTCGTGTTCGAGGTCAACCAGGTATGGGATCGAGATCGGCTTGCCATCGGCGTTGCGCACTTGCGCGACCACTTCCCTGCCCGCCAGCCCCAGCTCCCTACGCCGCTCGACGATAAACTGTCCCAGTGTCTGCATATCTAGCTATGTAGCATGAGGGCGCCACAGATGTCAGCGTGCGTCCGTCGATGACCTGCTGTTCTGGGACCCCCGCGGCCCTCAACTGGCTGAGAATCGTCACCTTTGCCCGGGTGCTTGCCAACCTATTGACACATGTATAAATAATGTCCTATACTACGGTCCGATGGAGGATGCGGATGCGGCCGGTAGGAAGTGGGAGGCAGTTAGAACGGCGGCGCCAGCGCTTAAGCCCGGCCTTTCCCAGCCTTGCGCGATTCGAGCTAGCGGTCGCGTCGTGCCGCTGCTCCAGCGACTGTTCGGGCTTACGGCCGGCTATGATGGCGCGGCGATCACACTCATCCTCGGCCTTCGCCGGCCCAGGTTTTTTCAATCTGCCGCGCCGCCGTTGCTCCGCTCCTTCTGCACTCCTCAATCCACAGATACAAGGTTTTCGTGAGGGACACCCCGCGCAAAACCAGCAATACGACGATGACGACCTCGACAGCAGTCACGGGCGATCTATTATCGGATGACACTACAGAAATCCGGCGCGCGTCTTGGCGGACATCCAACACTTCACGATGCAGGGGAATTGGTCTAAGTTGTGTGCAAACGTAAGCTTTCAGCTAGAAACCTCTAGAGTCAGCATGTGTCGGCGCGTGAGCCGTCTCGCTGTTCTTCCAAGATGCACACAACAATTGCTGCAATCTGCATCTCCAGTCGACCGCTCCTGGCTGGCTTCCCTCAGATGGCCAGTGAATCAAGGCGATCGAGCGCGGCATAAAAAATGCTGTGCTCACGAAGGGATAGATTTCTCTAAGTAAGGCAGTGACATTCAAATCCCTTGTGCGCACCGAACTGGGGCTCGGGATCGCAAAGAGCGGTTTCGCGGCTTGGCACGGCAAACCCCTACAACGGACAACGACGAGAATGAAAATGGCAGATCTTCGACCGGGTCTGATCAGGATCAGCGCGTCCCTCAAATGTACGCCCGATCTGACCAGCTCGCCGCCGTTCTAAACGACAGCTCGATCCATGGTGTCCGGCTGGTGGCTAAAAGACCGTTCAATAGTGGGGAGTTAATTTTACCCTTGCTCGGGAAACTAACTACACAGAGCTACAGAACCATCCAAATCGACATAAGCACTCACCTCAAGGGGCCTCTGATTGCATTCATGAACCATTCGTGCAGCCCCACGGCAATTGTTGACGCACAGACGCTACAGCTTGTGGCCGCTAGAGAGCTTAGAATAGGAGAGGAGATTACTTTCTTTTATCCCTCTACCGAATGGAAGATGGTGCGACCCTTTCAATGCCTCTGCGATGCACCAAACTGCATAAGTTATGTCGCCGGTGCAAAATATCTGTCTTCCGATATTCTCAAGCAGTATTTTATCAATCCCCATATCCGAAAGTTGGCAGCCATAGCTGCTCGCCCAGGTTGCGGCTTAGCAAACTGTCGGCAGTCCAGGAGCAGCTACGCGAGATCACCTTCTGTGACATCTCGGTGCCGTAGCTGATTCCGCAGGAAAACCACGCTCGGATCTGTGAGGCGAATACTCGATGCCTAAGACTACTCGCTCAAAAAGCATAGAGAAGAGCAATAGAACGCCTTAAAGGGTCACTGACCTGAATCGTCGCGTCTGCCATACCCAGCAGAATTTGACGCCGCGCATGGCCCGGGACTATCTGGAGGTATATGGAAGACTGGCGCATGCTGGACCCGAGCGCGCGCAGTCTGCGCTTCTTGCTCCTCCACTATCGCTCTCGGCACGAGAGCACCTCGACTTGGTTCAACCATCCGGGTGTCCGCTAGAGTAATTACAACGCGGCGTAGGCCTAGGAGAATTATATCGATGCCGATACATGGCGCAGAGAAGGTGATCCCGCTCAACACTGACCGGCCCATCTGGGACCGATTTTTCAGTGTATTTCCGCTGGTCATCGTGGGCAGCAAGGAAGGAGAACGCCAGTACAACCTCGCGCCCAAGCACCTGGCGATGCCGCTGGGCTGGGAAAATCACTACTGCTTCGTCTGCAGCCCTCGGCACAGAACTTATCACAATATCCGTCGGCACGGCGCGTTTACCGTGAGTTATCCGCGCCCAACGGAGGTCTTGCTGGCGAGCCTGGCGGCGGCTCCTCGCTGCGAGGATCAATTGAAGCCGAGTCTCCAGGTGCTCCCCACCTTTCCCGCTCGCCAGGTGGAGGGGATCTTGGTCCAGGGGTGTTACCTGTTCCTCGAATGTACGCTGCACAAGATCCTCGATGGCTTCGGTTCGAACAGCCTGATCATCGGCGACGTGGTGGCGGCAGCGGCGCACGAAGACGCCCTGCGTACCGACGAGCAGGATGAGAACGATCAGCTCTTTCAGTTCCCCTTGCTCGCTTACCTGAGCCCGGGTCGCGTCGCGGAGGTCCGCCAGACCATGGCGTTCCCATTCCCCAAAGGATTTTCCCGTTGAAGGCGCTGCCGTCCATGATATCTAAGTATCTCATTCGGCGGTTCTCACGAGACTGAAGACCGAGATCAGGTCGAGCATGACAGACGACGAAGTCGCCGGTGTTCTGCGTTATTTAAGGGAACACCGCCAGGATATGGCACTACTCTTACAGCGCCTGGCATTGGCCGAGTCTCCTTCCGACAACCCGACCGCGATGCCTTCGGTGTTCGCCCTGTTAGCGTCTGAGTTGGAACAAGACGAGATGGCCGTTCGCTTGGTTCCTGGCCGTGTCTCGGCAGGGATGCTGTTCGCTCGCCCGCGGGACAGAGTGAAGCGGTCGATGCTGCAGTTGCTCGTCGGCCACTGCGATACCGTCTGGCCGGTCGGAACGATCCGGCAGATGCCGGTGCAGATCGAGGGCGACGTCCTCCGCGGCCCGGGCGTCTTTGATATGAAGGGCGGCCTGGTGCAGATGCTCTACGCACTTCGAGCCGTGAAGGAACTCGGCTTGCACCCCCCGGCTGAGAGTGTGGTCCTAATTAACTCCGACGAAGAGATCGGTAGTCCCGACTCCACCCCGCTCATCCGCCGCATGGCTCGTCGCGCTGTGCGAGCCTTCATCCTCGAACCGGCCTTCGGCCGGACGGGGAAGCTGAAGACGGCCCGCAAAGCGTCGGGCAACTTTGACATCACTATCACAGGCCGTGCTGCCCACGCCGGCATCAACCCCGAAGAAGGAGCCAGCGCCATCTTGGAGATGTCCCATCAAATCCAAAGGCTCTTCGCACTCAACGACGCCGCTCGTGGTATCACGGTAAATGTGGGGACGATCGACGGTGGGCTGCGGTCCAACGTCGTCGCCTCCGAGGTGCGCGCCAGCGTGGACGTACGGGTCCGGACGCGACAAGACGCCGCGGAGGTTGCGGCCGCTATCCGTGCTCTGCGGCCGGTGAATCCGCAGACTACGATCCGGATCGCAGGAGGAATCGAGCAGCCGCCGATGGAGCCGCTTCCTCGTAACCAGGCCTTGTGGCGCATGGCTCGAGAGCTCGGAAGTCGATTGGGGCTCGAGCTCGACCAAGCGGCCGTCGGCGGCTCCTCCGACGGCAACACCACGAGTCAATACACTGCCACCCTTGATGGACTAGGGGCGGTCGGCGAGGGAGCACACGCCGCCCACGAGCAGGCATTGATCTCGCAGTTGGTGGAGCGCTGCGCCCTGCTCGTGCTCTTGCTCCTGGCTCCTCTTGCCGCCGGCTCGCCAGAGGGGGCGGAGCAAAGGCCTGCCGGAACCGCAACCCCAAAGGAAGAGCGATGATCATCGTGCGCGAGGCAACCGGCCAAGACGTTCCCGCAATCCGCGAGATCTTCCTGGCTTCCTATGGGACCGAGTACACCGACCCTCGATACTATGACGATACGCTGTTAACCAAACTGATATACTCCGAAGACAGCTTGCTCCTTGTAGCCGAGGATTCCGAGACGGGGGAAGTCATCGGAACAGCCTCCGTGGATCTGGAAGTTGGTGCCCATTCCGATCTGGTGGGAGAGTTCGGTCGCCTAGCCGTTCACCCCGGATCCCGGCAGCGCGGCATAGGCAAACTTTTGATGAGAGAGCGCATCAAGCGCGTCCAAGATCGTCTCCAGGTCGGCCTCGTCGAAGCGCGGGTCGCACATCCCTACAGCGTGCAAATTGCCGAAGCGCACCAATTCGCAGTCGTCGGCTTCCTGCCACAGAGATGGTGTCTGCGAGAGCGCGAGAGTCTTGCCCTGCTCGTCCGCTACTTTGGTAACGCACTAGAACTGCGGAACAATCACCCGCGCATCATCCCCGAGATCTACCCGCTGGCCCATTTGGCCCTGGAGCACTGCTCCGTGACCCCCGACGTGATTGTGGACGAGAACGCTCCCGCCTATCCGCCCCGCGGGACCTTCGAGGTACAGGAGCTAACCACGCAGGGGTACGCCGCCCTGCTCCGCATCGAACGCGGGCGGGTGCGCAACCGCGAGATCTTCGGGCCGGTGCGTCTCCATTATGGAATTTTCAAGTTACAGATCCGACACTCGCAGTACTTGATTGCGCGTGAGGACGGGCACATCGCAGGGGCGGTTGGCTTCACACTCGATCCGCTGGACAAGGCTGCGCGCATCTTCGAGCTGATTGCCCTTCATGACGAAGTGATCCGCTTCTTACTGAGCGACTTAGAGCGCATGTGTCGGGAGAAGTGGGGTTGCCTAGTCGAGGTCGATGTCAGCGCGTATGCACCGCGGATGCAACGGACCCTGATCGAGCTTGGTTTCGTGCCGGTGGCCTACGTTCCGGCGCTAGTCTTCCACGAAGTAGAACGGCTCGATGTTGTGAAGATGCTTCGCCTGCTGACTGTGCCCATCGTCAGCACCGAAGGGCTCACCCCGCGCTGCAAGGCGCTGGCGGAGTTGGTCATGCGCCGCTTCCGCAGCCGGAGCGTGCTTCCCCGGATTGCCGAGGCAGTCGGAGGCATACCCTTTTTCGGAGGGCTGGACGCGGAGCAGGTGGCCCGGGTGGCTGGGGTGTGCGGCGTGGCCACGTTCGAGCCGGGTGAGGTAGTTTTCCGCGAAGGCCAAGCCGGCAACCAGATGCACGTTGTGCTCGGAGGAGAGATTGCGATCTCCGTGGCAGCATCGGCCGCGCCCGTGGGCGTGGTACGCAGCGGGGAATGCCTAGGAGAAATGTCGCTGCTCACGACGGCCGCTCATTCAGCGACCGCTACGGCCGTGACGCGCGTGGAGACGGCGGTCCTGGAGCACCAGGACCTGGCTGAGCTGATCCGTCTGCGGCCGGACATCGGGCTGCATCTCTACCGAAATCTCGCCGTGGGGACAGGGGAGAAGCTGAAGCGGCTGGATGCTTCGCTCGCTAGCCGCTGGTAGCCCAGTTTGCTGAGGAGCTTTTCCAGAATATTTAGCGGCCGACTTCGAGATCGACTGGAACCAAGTTGATGCGGTCTCTCGCGAGTTCACTACAGAAACTTTGAAACAAGAATGACCAAACCGTGAACAGGTGCAAACTCGTGGACAACTTTACAGTAGGGCCCTTTGTCGCACAGCGTTGCGAATTCTGCGACACCCTGTACATTTTCCGCAGGGACGGTCGACTTAAGGACCTTTTTGACGGTAACGGCGTCGAGTTAGCAACAATGCCCTACGTCTGTTCTGGAGCGAGCCAAGGCAATTCATTCTCTCAAGTAGGCCAGGAAATTCACGTCGCCAGGGATGGCAGGACTATCTACCGCGCTGTCGCGCCTGGCGGCGGTTCTCTCGAGATACTTAGTCGCGGTTAACGCGAGGAATGCTGCCTGGCACTCTAAACATTATGTGACCTACTCCCCTATCCAATGTGAGCAGCGAAATTGCGGCGCGCGCGCGAACGTCGCGAAGAAAGTCGGGATCAATCCCTTGGACGGCTCGAAACCCTCCGCACGAGGGTCAATACTGCCTTCGCTCAGTACAATTCGCAGCTTTTCAGGACCAGGGAGCTCACCGGATTCCAACCTTCGGCTCCTCTTTTTGACCGCTTTGAGACGAGTTTCGTTAACACCGTTACGAGCAAACTTGAGGCCGGAGAGCGAAAGGTCCTGGCGGTGTTGCGAGAAGTCGGGATGACTTTCTCTGCGCGCGAGCAAAGTGGTTCCACACGGGCCTGATCAGCGGACGCGATCCGAGCGTAACTCTCGGGATTCCTCTAACGGCGGCACGCTTCGCTGAGCTTAGCGCGACAGCGAGCCCCACTTTGGGAGCGGCCGATTCTTTCCGATTGCGAGGGCGAGGAGTTCGCCGGCGCGCACACTGAGTGCGACGCCGTGGCCAGCGTACCCACCGGAGACGAGCACGCGAGGGTTCGCCGGATGAGGTCCGAGCAGCGGGATCGAATCCTCCGCGAATGCGATCGGCCCCGCCCAAGCCCCTTTGAAGCGGGCCTCGCGGAGCGCCGGATGCAGTCCGCGCACTCGCCTTCGCAATCGATCGAGCACCGCGCCGGAGCTGCCTTCGCGAACGTCGGTATCTTCGAGCTCAGCCGGCTTGCCGAAGACCAATCCCGCGCCGAAAATCACCCGGCCGTCACGAATCGTGCGGCCCCACAGATAGGGCAGGTCGCGGGTGTAAAACGGCACGCCCTCGTTCAGCCCGATGGCGGCCAGCGAGGCGATATCGAGGGGTTCAGTCACGCACGCGAAGGTTAGCGAGCAGTGCAGCGGCGGGGTGTAGGGCAGCGTCGCGTTGATCCAGGCATTGGTTGCGACGACAACGTGCCCCGGCTTGATCAGCTCGCCGCCGGTTTCCAGGAATAACTCGGGTCCAGGAATGATTCGCGCGACCGGCGACTGCTCGCGGATGATCGCTCCGGACCGCGCCGCTGCCTGCGCAATCCCGATCGTCAGTGCCGCCGGTTGCACGACCCCGCCGCTAACCTTCCTAGCGATACTCACCGGGTGGCCGTCGTCCGACCATGGCAGCATCCGCGCCGACGCGACCTTTCGATGCTCGATTTCCCAGCATCCGGGCAAGACGAGGTCGCAATCTATTTGTTCTTCATCCACGAGTCGCCTTAGGCCCGGCACGCAGGCGTCCACCCCATCGAGGATGCCGGCCGCAGTACCCTCGAGGACCAGGCCGCCGGTCCTCCCGCTGGCGCCATCGCCGATGAGACCGGCCTCGAAGAGGACCCCGCGGATTCCTATTTTCGCCAGATGATAGGCGGTCGAAGCGCCGGTTAGCCCGCCACCGATGATCGCAACATCGGGAGTCGTCGCAAGCGACGCCGTACTATCGACGGCCAAGGAGGAGGGTCGTTGCCATGGCGCGGCGCCCCATTGTGATCGCAGCTTGGCCATCACCGATAAGATTGCACCGCCCAAGTCTTATAGCCTGATCATGGTGT
>Ga0335078_10019819_pt1 | contig 9995 bp, 11 predicted proteins | sample Lox_Sample_32_FD_206711 | JGI IMG/M metagenome (GOLD analysis project Ga0335078, IMG submission 206711) | Soil microbial communities from Loxahatchee National Wildlife Refuge, Florida, United States - Lox_Sample_3.2 | ecosystem: Environmental > Terrestrial > Soil > Wetlands | place: USA: Florida...
CAACATCCGCCTGCAGTACATCGGCCGCCAGCAGGAGCTGCCGCAGGAGGTGCAGGAGCGCATGTCGTGGGCGCGCGAGATGACCGAGCGCAACACCGGCATGGTGCTCACGCTGGCGCTCAACTACGGCTCGCGCACCGAGTTGGTCGACTGCTTCAACGCGCTGGTCCGCGAAGCCTCGCGCAACGGCGGCATCGAGCACCTCAAAATCGACGAGCGCTCCATCGCGCGTCATCTTTATACCAACGGCCTGCCCGAGCTCGACCTCGTCATCCGCACCTCGGGCGAGATGCGGCTGTCGAACTTCCTCCTGTGGCAGGTCGCTTACGCCGAGATCTACGTCACCGAAACGCTGTGGCCCGACTTCCGCGGCACCCAACTGCTGGAAGCCATCGAAGCCTTCCAGAAGCGCGAACGCCGCTTCGGAGGCCTGGTCGGCGACAACGGAAACTATTCGTGAAGCGCGTCCTGACCGCAGTCATCCTGATCCCAATTGTTGTCCTGGCCCTCTTCCGGGCACCGCTGTGGCTATTCACGCTGCTGGTGCTGGGCGTCGCGCTGCTGGCCGCGCGAGAGTATTTCGATATCGCGGAGAAGACGGGTGCCCGACCGTTCCGCGCCTTGGGCTATGCGTTTCTTGTTTGCGTATTCATCATCGCCTGTTACCCCGGCGAACACGCGCAGGCCCATAGCGGGCCGAGTTCGTATGAACCACAACAGCGGTATGAGGAGCCAGGGATCCTTCCAGTCGCGGCACTGCTATTGCTGGTCGCGTCGCCTTTCGTCTTGCTTGCCGTCGGAATGACCCGCGATCCGCTATCCCGAGCCCTGCCGGACTCAGCCTCATCATTCCTCCTCTTGCCCTATCTGGGCATTCCTCTTGGGACGATGATTCGAGCCCGGTCGCACGAGGATGGCGCCTTGGTTATTCTTTTCTTGATGCTGCTGGTCTGGTGCGGCGACATCGCTGCCTATTACGTCGGGCGCGCAATCGGCAAACACAAACTCGCGCCGCGCATCAGCCCAGGAAAGACTTGGGAGGGCGCGATCGCCTCCGTTGTCGCGGCAGTGATCGTTGGACTGCTGCTGTTCCACTACATTAATCCGATTGCAGATGCATGCCGTGGCGTACATCTGCTCGTCGATTCCGCCTCGATTTCTTCGCGTGTCCTCGGTGAGTCACTTGCGTTCTCGATTGCGCCCATTTGGTTTGTCGTCGGCCTTGCCGTGTGCGTGAACGTGGCCGCGCAACTCGGAGATCTGGTTGAGTCCGCTCTAAAGCGCGGCGCCGGAATGAAGGATTCGGGAACGCTGCTTCCCGGCCACGGCGGCGTGCTCGACCGAATCGATGCGCTGCTGTTCGCCCTGCCGGTGGGCCTGCTGTTCTACGCGTTCGGCATGGGGAATTATTTCGAGTTGGTCAGATTGCGATAGGTTGCGTGACACAAGCGCGAAGCGCGGCACAATCGTAGCCCAGCACGTGAGTGCTGGGTCAGCTGCGAATGAATGAAGTGAGTCCCTTCAGGGACGGCACAAAACCCTGTCGCCCCTAAAGGGGCTCGACATTTTCAAACAAACCGTTCTCCCAGCACTCGCGTGCTGGGCTACGATTGTGTCGCCCTGCGGGCTTGAGTTTTAGGCAAGCATCATGCGCATGGGTTGCAGCTTGCGCGTGAAGGGATTCAACACCAAACCAAGCTCCTCGAGTGTGATTGCCCCAAGCAGAGCCTCATCCCCCGGCTCGCCGAGAATGACCGGCGTATGTCCCTCGCCTTCCGGCAGCGAGATGTGACATTCCGAAACGCCCCGCTCAATCGGCGTTCCGTCCGCAAGACTGAAGACAACCGTCCGCTTCGGCTTCAACTCCAGCAGCCGCCATTCGTCAGCCGGAACCAGCGTATAGGTCGCGCCGCTGTCGACGAGAAAACGGACCTTCGCCTGTTTCCCTGTCGGGCCGGTGAGCAGGCCCTCGATATATGTAAGCCCCATTGCGAAACTCCTTCGCGGCGGTCGACCTTGTCTCTTAAGAATACAGCAATCGCACCGGCGACGGACTGCATCGTCGGCTCTGACTTCCAGCGCGAAGCGCGGCACAATCCAAGCCCAGCACGGAGCGAAGCGGAGTGCTGGGTTGGCTGCGAATGAATGACGTGAGTCCCTTTAGGGACGGCACAAAACCGTGTCGCCCCTAAAGGGGCTTGTCATTTCGAACATACCGTTCTCCCAGCACTCACGTGCTGGGCTACGATTGTGCCGCCCTTCGGGCTCGCCATACCGCTGCTCGGATAGATTTCTCTGTGTATACAACGTATACTTCCCATGGGAGAGATTATGGCTGCCAGCATGGTCCATATTCGCGTGGACGAAAAGGTGAAGGCGAAGGCCGCGAAAACTCTGGCCTCAATGGGGTTGACCGTTTCCGATGCAGTTCGGCTGTTGCTCACGCGCATCGCGTCGGAAAAAGCTCTGCCGTTTGAGGTGCGCGTTCCGAACCGCGAGACGGCTGCGGCCATGCGCGCAGCGGAGCGTGGGGAGCTAAGGCAAGCGAGGAGCGTTGCTGAGCTGATGGCCGATCTGAATGCGAATCGTGGGTGGAGTACGCCTTCAGGCGTACATAAGAAATCAGCCCATAGAAGCCGGCTTTAGCCGCTGAGGTAAGGGATAAGGCGTAAAGTACCTCAGCGGCTAAAGCCCCGCACCTATAGAATCTTCTATGCACGCCTGAAGGCGTGCTCCACCCAAATCTCGAAAATGAAACCCATCGCCATCCTCGGTTCCACCGGCTCCATCGGACGCAGCACGCTCAGCATCGTCGAGAGCTTCCCTGACCGCTTCTCCGTCGTCTCGATGGCCGCCGGCAACAACGTCGATCTCGCCTTCGAGCAGGCCTGTCGCTGGCGTCCGCAGATTCTCTCGGTGGCAACGGCCAAAGCCGCCGACGAGCTTCAACAGAAACTTAAGCAGTCCGGGCTAAACAACGCTATTGAAATCACCTACGGCTCTAAGGGCACCGTCCAAATCGCCACCCATCCCGACGCCGATTTCGTCGTCTCCGCCATCGTCGGCGTCGCTGGACTGGAGGCCACCTACGAAGCCGTCAAGGCCGGCAAGACCATCGGTCTGGCCAACAAAGAGTGCCTGGTCGCGGCCGGCGATCTGATCACCGCCGAAGCCCGTCGCCAGGGCAAGCCGCTGCTGCCGATCGACAGCGAGCACAACGCCGTCCACCAATGCCTGCGTGGCGGCCGCCGCGACGAGGTCCATCGCATCTGGCTGACGGCCTCGGGAGGTCCATTTTTTCATACGCCCGCCAGCGAATTCTCCAAAATTACGGTAGCGCAGGCGCTGAATCATCCCACCTGGAAGATGGGAAAGCGCATAACCATCGATTCCGCCACGCTGATGAACAAAGGCTTCGAAGTCATCGAAGCTGTCCGTCTCTTCGACATGCCGCCTGAGCAGGTCAGCGTGCTGATTCATCCCCAGAGCACGATTCACTCCCTGGTCGAGTTCGTCGATGGCAGCTTGCTTGCTCAAATTTCGGTCACGGATATGCGGTTGCCGATCCTTTACGCGCTCACGTATCCCGATCGAGTCGAGTCGGAGCTGCACTTACCGCTCGAGGAGCTGCGCCGGCTCGACTTCGCTCCTCCCGACCTGGACAAATTTCCTTGCTTACGTTTGGCTTACGAGGCAGTCGAAGCGGGAGGAGCCAAGACCATCGCCCTGAATGCCGCCGACGAGGTGGCCGTGGCCGCATTCCTTGAAGGTGCTATTGGTTTCCTGGACATTCCCGCTACAATAAAGATGGTCGTGGATGAAACGCCCGCCCGCGTGCCGGAATCTATAACTCAGGTTTTGGAAATGGATGCGGATGCCCGCCGTAGGGCAAAGACAGCAATCAGCAATCAGCAGTCAGCAATCAGCCGGTGAATTGTTGCTGATGCGGCAGGCGATAATGTTTAGGCGGTCGTGGGCGATGTGAGGTTTGAAAGGGCATGGCTTTAGCCATGCCGTCGAGGTGAGGATGTTTGGCCTTTAGGCCCTGAGGTAACACTCCTCAGTGGCTAAAGCCATTTTGTTTTGATTGCTTGCGACACGCCTGAAGGCGTGTCCTTTCAAAGCTGGAAGCACTTTAAGCTCGCGGACTCCCCGGACTAGGTAACAAGAGGTTTATGACATCTTTTCTCTATGCAGTGGTTTCAATGGCCGTCGTACTCGGGATCATGATCCTGATCCACGAATTCGGCCATTATGCCGCCGCAAAATACTTCGGCGTCCGCGTCGACGTTTTCTCCATCGGCTTCGGTAAGCGCCTGTGCGGCTTCCGCCGCGGCGAGACCGACTACCGCATCAGTGCCCTGCCCCTCGGCGGGTACGTCAAGATGGCGGGCGAGAACCCGCTGGAATCGCGCTCCGGCGCGCCCGATGAGTTCATGTCGCATCCTCGCTGGCAGCGCTTCGTGATCGCCATCGCGGGCCCAGCGATGAACATCATGCTGGCCATCGCGCTGCTCACCGGCGTCTACATGGTGCATTACGAGCGCCCGCAGTTCTTCGATCAGCCCGCGGTCGTTGGCTGGGTGCTCGACAACTCCGCCGCCGCCAAGGCCGGCATCGAGCAAGGCGACCGCATCGTCCGCATCGATGGCACCCAGAATCCCACCTGGGAAGATGTCGCGCTTAAAGTGATGATCAGCCCCAAGCAGCCGATCGATATCGCCATCCAGCGGGGCAATGAGATTCTGGAAAAGTCGGTCAAGCCCGAGCTGCAGGGCTCCGGATTCGACCAGTACGGCAGCATGGGCTGGGAGCCAGAGGAGGTCCCTGCGGTGACCGAGGTGATGCCGAACATGCCGGCCGCCAAGGCGGGCATTCAGGTCAAAGATAAGATCACTGCGATCAATGGCTCACCGATGCGTTCCGCGCTGGCGATCATTCACTATATGCAACAGAACGGCGCCAAGCCCGTGGACCTTACCGTCGTTCGTAATAACCAAGAGCTCCATTTCACGATGACAACGGACAAAAAGCCTATCGTGTGGGTTTTGGCATGTCCGAGGCCATAACCGTCAAGAAGCTGTCGTTCACGAAAGCCCTGAATACCTCGCTGCAAGAGAACAAGAAGTTCTCGCTGTTGATGGTCGATCTCATCCACAAGCTGGTGGAGCGCAAAGCGTCGATCAAGCAGTTGGATGGTCCGATCGGCATCGCGCGCGCCTCGGGCGACGCCGCCCAACAGCCAGGCTGGATCCCGCTGCTGAGCTTGATGGCGATGATCAGCCTCAACCTCGGCATCGTGAACCTGCTGCCTATACCGATTCTCGACGGCGGTGTGATCCTGCTGCTGCTCGTCGAATCGCTGATGCGCCGCGACATCAGCCTGCGCATCAAAGAGCGCATCTACCAGACCGCCTTCGTCTTCATTGTGTTGATATTCGTCGTCGTGATTTATAACGACCTGATGAAGGCGTTGCCCGGACTGGCGCAGCGGCTGCCGTAAACCAGGTTCGAGTTTCGAAAGAATGGGGCGCGCAAGCGCCCTTTTTCGTTGCTGAGGTGAAGAGGGTGGAGCACACCTTCAGGCGTGCGCTACGGGCACTGTTTAAGCCGGCTTTAGCCGCTGAGGTAAGTTCGCACAATACCCCAGGGGCTAAAGCCGAGGATTATATTGCTGCCACCATGCACGCCTGAAGGCGTGCTCCACCCCGGGTTACCACCGAATTCCCTGCCCCCATTCTTCGTTTGCTTCCCCTGCCAACGCCGCACTAGACTGACTCAGCGCCCTTCGCACGAACGCGCCTATGGCTGCCACCGTCTTCCGCCGGTCGCATCATCAGACTACCGTGGAGATTCTCGACCTCAGGCACTTCGCATCCGCCGACCTGCGCCCTCTGCTCGACGAGGAGGTTGGCGCCTGGGGCAGCCTTCTCTGCTGGGACTACCGCAGCTCGGCAGACATGATCCTGCGCTACGTCGATGCCAAGATCCTGCCCGGCTATGCCGCCGTCGAACGCGGCAACATTGTCGGCTACTCCTTCTTTGTCTATGAAGGCAGCAAAGGGGTGGTCGGCGATCTCTTCGTTTCGCCGCGCCGTCCCGACGCTCGCCTCATCGAAGCGCAAATTGCGCAGCACGTGGTCGAGACGTTACAGCAATCGCCGGGCATTCATCGCGTGGAAGCACAGCTGTTAACCCACCTGGCCGGCGGTTTGTCGGGAGTGTTTTCGTCGGCCGGATTCCAGCGCTATCGCCGCCTGTTTCTGACTTTGGATCTGCTGCATCGCGATGCCAACCAGCTGCCGCCGATATCGCTTCCCCCCGACATCCAGATCCGCCCCTGGCTGGAGCAGGATTATCAGCCGGCGGCCAGCATCATCACCGCGTCCTATCGCGCGCACATCGACTCGGAGATCAACGACCAATACCGCACTCACGCCGGCTCGATCCGCTTCCTGAACAATATCGTGCGCTTCCCAGGATGCGGCGTCTTCGATGCGGAGTCCTCGTTTTCCGCGATCCACCGTCCCAGCAATTCTCTGATCGGACTGATCCTGTGCTCGCGCGTGCGGCAGGACGTTGGTCACGTCACCCAGGTCTGCCTGTTGCCGGACTATCGCGGACACAGCATCGGCGAAAACCTTATCGTCTGCACCTCGAATGCGCTGCGCTACAAGCACTGCAGTCTGCTGACGCTGACCGTGACTGAAGCTAACCGCCGCGCCGTCGATCTTTACAAGCGCCTGGGCTTCGCCGAAACCAGCGTTTTTGACGCCTTCGTGTGGGAGGGCTAGACCAGCAGGGCTGCCTTGAACGGCTGGCTTAAGCGGTTGCTATGAAAAGCTATTCTGAAAGGCTACTTTGAAAAGCTGCTTTTAGAGGCTGCTTTGAAAGGACACGCCTTCAGGCGTGTCGCAATTGCCGCCACGATCCGGCTTTAGCCGCTGAGGCTGTCATTCCCGCTGCGCCTAAAGGCGGCATCAAGTACGATCCTACGGCACGGCTAAAGCCGTGCCCTTTCAAAGCCGCCTCCAAATGCCTGCGCGCGATCCAGAGCCGCCTGAAGGCCTGCTCTACCTCCGCTCACTGCCCCGTCTTCGCCGCTGCTGCTTTGGTGTAGGTGACGCTCATCATATCCTTCAAGGAATTGGCATCCGGCCCGGTCGACATGGTCATGACGAAAGAGGTGGGCGACCAGCTGGTGTAAGTGATCTTCGTGACCATCTTCTGGCCGTTCATTTCGCTTTCCATCATGCCCGCCAGGGTCTCACCGTCCCACTTGCTGGTGCCGCTGGAGTCACATCCGTTCGGCGTCATGCTGTCGCACCACACGCTGCGATAGGACTGCGCTTTTGCATCCCACCAGGTGGTGCCAAAGCCATTGAAGTTGCCCACCACGCCGCTGGAGTGATAGCTCTCCAGCAACGACATCCCGCCCGGACCAGCCCATAGCTTAGCTGTGCCTTTGCCCGTACCGCCGACGGGAAACATTGGACTCTGCTCGTACTTCTCGCTCACCGTCCACGTGCCCGACATCATCTGGATAAGCTTCGTCATCTCCGCCGAAGGCTGCGGCGGTGGCGGCATCTTGGCATTCGCAACTGACCGGCCGGGCAGAGGCTTCTTGGGCATGTCATTGTCCTGCGCCATCAGTGTCGCGCAGAAGAATGCGGCCAATATCATCAGAAGGATTCCCTTTCCTATGATCTTCATCGCTTCCTCCATAACTAGACGGAACTCCGCGGCAAGAATCTTATACGAAGACCGAGGCGGAGTCAGTGGCTAATGGCAGGAAAATTCGTGCCAGCCGCAGTCTGCTGTTACAAAGTCACCCGTACCCGACCCAAGTCCTGTATAACCTGTGATATAGTTTTTGAAGGTTAGGAGATCAGTATGTCTGACGTGGAACGCATTCTCAAACATTATGACGGGGTTATGACCGGCAATGCTGCCTGGCACGGCGACCCGGTCTGGCAGATCCTGGATGGCATCTCGGCCCAGCAGGCGGCCGCCCGCCCCTTACCCTCGGCACATACGATCTGGGAGATCGTGATGCACATGATCTTCTGGGAAGACGTCGCCGCCAAGAGGCTGACCGGCAAGAGCGCGGGACTGGTGGACGAGCTGAACTTCCCTGCCATGCCCGCCGTCACCGAGGAAAACTGGCGCAAGACGCTAGACGGCTTCCGCGCCTCCAATCAAAGCTTTCGCCAAGCGCTGGCCAGGCTCGACCCGGCCAAGATGAACGACCTGACCGCCGCGGGCAAGCGCACCTACTACGGCGAGGCTCACGGGATTATCGAGCACCACGTGTACCATGCGGGGCAGATCGTCTTGCTAAGCAAATGAACATTGGGAGCAGATCCGCTGTTCGCGGGTTCGATACCCCCGGCCACTTCTAAGTTTGCTTGACGCTGAAAACCCGCTCATTACGGGCAGGGGTGGAGCAAGCCTTCAGGCGTGCAGTTGAACCCTTAAGCTGAATCCGGCTTTAGCCGCCGAGGCAAGGTACTGTTTGCCTCAGGGTCGAAAGCGCGTTTTTGAAACTGGCGACTCAATGGACGCCTGAGGGCGTTCCTCCACCCGGATGATCGCCTCGCTCGTCGACACGGCACGCACCGCGCTGTCCTTCACGCGTTTGTAATTCTGGAATGTGGGTGCTAACATCCGGACTCGCGAGCTTTTCAGCGCGGATCCCCCGTCGCTGGCGTCATTAGCGCACTCGGGGACACCAAGGAGGCCACATGTCGGATCGTGATGGTAATAGTTTTCTCTGGTTTCTGGCGGGCTTAGGTATCGGCGCCGCAGTAGGGATTCTGTACGCTCCCAAGGCTGGCGACGAGTTGCGCCAGCAGCTGCGTGAAGTTGCAGAAGAAGGCCGTGAGAACGTGAAGCAGCGCGCTCGTCAGGCCCGCGAGCAGGCCGGCAACTGGGCGGACAAAGGTCGCGATTATCTGAACCAGCAGAAGGAACAGATCCGTTCGGCGTACGAAGCCGGACGCCAGGCGTATCGCGAGGCCACCAGCCAGGACGTCGAAGGCACCACGCCGAACGTCCCGTAGCCGGCCGGCAGGCGGAGCTTCGCAAGCTGTCGAATGCCTTCGGGCATCGCCCGCAGTCCCATGTGAATCTCATTCGAGTTGACGAGTCCGTAGGTACAGTTTTCTATGGATGACAAGTTGACTGTCTACATCGCTATATTGACTGCCTGCCTCGTGCTCCAGACGATTGTTATCGTCGCGGCGGCGATCGCAATGCTGAAGCTGCGCAGCCGCATGGAAGCAATGGCTGGGCGGCTGGAGGAGGCGAGGGGCATCCTGCAGACGCGTGTCCTTCCGGCCTTGGACGATGCTAAGGCCATGCAGCAGGACATCAAAGCATTTTTCGAGGTCGCGCGCCCCAAGATTGAGGCCCTCCTCGATAATGCCAGCCACATCAGTACCACCGCCCGCGCCAGCGTGGAACGTATGGAGACTACCTTCAACGATGCCATCGATCGCGTGCGGCTGCAGGTGATTCGCGGCGATGAGATGCTGACCCGCACCCTGGACCGCATTGAAGAAACTTCTGAGAAGGTGCAACACACGGTGATGTCACCGGTGCGCCAGGTATCGGGAATTGTGCATGCCCTCAGTATTGGATTCGGCAACTACTTTGGTCAGCAGAAGCGCCGGCGCAATGGCGGGCCGTCGGACGAGATGTTTATTTGAGGGCCAGGGACTAGCGCTTCGGATTTCTTAGTTCGACAATCCCGCATCGGAAGCGTTTCCCTGATCCCTGACCCTCACACAATCCATCCCCCGCCAACCACAACATCGCCGTCATAAAACACAACGGCCTGTCCCGGTGTGATAGCGCGCTGCGGCTCGTCGAAGGTCAGCACAATCTCATCGTCGCCGGTCTTCTCCATCGTGCCTGAGGCAGGCTCATGGCGATGGCGAATCTTGGCCTCGACCCGCATCGGCCCACGCAGGTCGTCGATGGAAATCCAGTTC